>WNGD01001371.1_pt1 | contig 26548 bp, 21 predicted proteins | sample 5400671 | NCBI WGS metagenome assembly WNGD01 (sample SAMN13153369, study PRJNA577476) | soil metagenome | isolation source: 40 cm soil or saprolite under grassland replicate 2 | place: USA:California | collected 2016-06-15
TCCTGACCTACCCCCACCGTCAGGCGCGTGCTGGCGGCCACGGTCTTCTGCACGCTCACCGTTGCGGGCGTGTGGTTCTGCAAGAGGTAGGTGATGGTGACATTCGATGCCTGCGAGGGATCGGGGTTTTGCAGTGTCAGGAATTCCTGGAAGCCACCGCCAACACTGCCCTCGGCAAAGTACCACGTCGTGTTCGCCGGTGCGAGTCGCGTACCATTATTGGTCTTTGCCATTGCCACCAGATCATTTGCGAGGTGGGCTGCGTCAAAGCTGCCCAGGCCCGTAGCCATATCATAGGCGGATGTAGTGGGATAGCGACCACCTTGCATACCCTGGTAATCGTTATTGCCGCTTGTCACATCATGAAAGTCATTGCTGTATTGACTGCTATTATTGGCGATCTGATAAAGCAGGGGATTGACAAAGCCAATATTGAAACCGCCCTGCTTCACCGCTTCCTCATTGGTCATCGCCATCACTGCCGCCCATAGAGGAGCTGCACATGATGTACCTCCTATGGTAAACCAGTAGTTGCCGTTGCTAGAAGTGCAGCCTGAGACAGCCTCTGTACAATAGATCAAATAGCCTTTTCCTGGCGAGTAGAGTTCGGCATTTAAAGCCACATCCGGTACTTCGCGTTTGCCGTTACTATACTGGTTGTTGACACCTGGAGCATTCTGCCAGGATGGTTGGGACCAATAGATGCTCAGACCACCACCAGAGGCACCATCAGGGGATGACGCATTCCAGACCGTTTCGTGGTTATATGAATTGTTGCTATTGATAAACAGGACTGTGCCACCCACGCCGGTCACATTTGGCTGTGCGGCAGGATCGTCTGCGCTCAGTGCCGTGGTGTTCGTAGAATCACCCAGACAACCTGAGCTTCCTGCATCACCTGATGCCGCAAAAATGCTCTGGCCTTGAGCCACTGCCATAGCGAAAAGATTGTTCTCAGACTGGGCTACTGAAAGAGAAGTATTGATTTCACAGGTTCCCCAACTGGTGCTTACCACCGCGGGCGCATCCTGTACAATCTGCATCCACTCATCCAGGGCAGCATTCTGTGTATTTGGCGCACTATAAATCTTCAATGTACTTAAGCGAGGTGCGGCACTTGCCACCAGTTCAGCATCCAACTCAACCTCAACTGGGCCACCATCACCATTTGCAGGTGAAGGTGCCCCCCCATCCACATTAATCGTCTGAATAACCGTCGGACTATTTTGAGCAAAACATGAGCGATAGGCATTGATATCGTTTATATTGAATTGATCCAACTCAAACAGGGCAATCGTCTGTCCTTCGCCATGGTAGCCAGCGTTGTAGAGCCCGTTCAGGTCATAGGCAGCCTGAATCTGATTGGGCAAGAAAGCACTGCTGGAAGAGGTCGGACAACTTAATCCTGCGTTTGGAACGCTCTTCGAGCCGAAAGCTGTTCTTTGGAGTCTCACATTTGCCCCACTTTGGAGGTGAACCGGGGCATGGTTATAGCGTGTAGCGTTATTGAGGCCGGTGATGCTTTGCACATACCCCAATAGTGACGAAGGCAGCAGTGGATTCGTATCGTTGGAATAGAAGCTTTCGCCATTGGGGGCGATATAGTTGTTCATGTGTACGTGGAAAACCTGCTCGACCTGCCCAATTGTTCCCTGGAACACGATGCCCATACGATGCTTGAAGGTATAGGTGATCGTGAAGCTTGCCCCTTGGAGATACCGCACCAACGCATCATGACTTGCCGGAGTCGGCGAGAAGGCACCGATGAGCTGATTCAATGATAGGTGGCGATGATAGTTAATGGACTGTGGGCGGTTCATATCTGCAATGTAATTATCCAGTTCCGTTGCATTACGTAGGCGCAACTCAAGTGTTAATGAAATAGTCTGCTGTGCATTGGTCGGTCCAATCAACTTGCTCTTTGCAAGCTGTGCCGGAACGGAGTCGGCCAGAGGTACCAGTATATCTGGTTTAGCTGCACGCACCTGCGTATTGAGATAGAGGGCCAGTGTTCCCACAATCAGAACGATGGCGAGCAATGGAATCACAAGCAGGGGATAGATTGTGCGTCGCTTGTATCCATTATCCCTCGAGAGGGGGGAGGTGAATGGCATAAATGAATCTACCTTCCTAACAACATCAGTAATAGTTTTTTAGATGCAGCGAGTGAGATAATGAAAGTTAACAAAATACTTATGGTCGTGGGAGAGGCGGCATTTATGACGCCAGTCCGCTTCACAGGTGGACTGGCGTCATAAATGCTGCCTCTCCCACCACATAGCCATAGCCGGATTCATTTGTTAACTCTCATTATCAGGATAGATATATTTCTATATATCAACCTATGTCAGGATAATATGCATGCCAGTAGAGTAGCATATATCCGCAAAAATATGCCTGTGTCCGTTGATGGGTAGGAGGATGGTACTAAAGTGGAGGTTAATAAAGTGTCGTAAAACCTCCATCTTTCCAACGTGGTAACACTATGTACCTTCCCTGTTCTTTAAAGTGATCTGACTATTTATGATAACAACACATAATAAAGGAGCGTGGTATGTTCTATTCTCTGGCTATTCCTGGTATACTACCAGCATGGTCTGGTAGAAAAACTCTTGGGATTGATCAGGCTCAAGCTCAAGCAAGAGAGAAAGTGTATGCCAGCATGACAGAGGACAGAGCAGCAGATGATCAGAATACTGAAGCATCCTTACCCTTGCAGGACGACACCAGTGCTCTGAGTATACTTTATGAACAGTTTCGACGTCCTATACACTCCTATATCTACCGCTTGCTCGGCAATGTCGAAGATGCTGACGATGTGACGCAGGAGGTATTTATTCGCGTCTGTGTCTCCTGGGAACGCTTGTATGAGCGTGGCAATCTCTCAGCCTGGTTGTATCGCATCGCCACCAACCTCTGTGTCGACGTACTGCGTCGGCGCAAACGTATCTCCTGGCGACCTCTCAGCTATCAGAACGGCAATGACGACCGTTTTGAGGGGAGTACCAGCGACGATAACTCTTATTTGTTGCCAGATAGCGGCGGCATTCCTGAAATTGCCGAACGGGAACACATCCGTCTTGCCCTGGCAAAGATGCCGGAGGAATATGCCACTGTCCTCGTTCTCAGCGCAGCACAGGGCATTCCTTATCAGGAGATCGCTGCCATCATCGGCATCTCACCCAATGCTGCCGCCACTCGTATTTCGCGTGCCAAAAGAATGTTTGCAGAACAGTACCAGCGTATCAGTAAAGATGTCCCTGGCAAACAGGAGAACAAGCGATGAATGACACGAATTTCGACTCATTCTCCTTGCCGGACGACTCTCGATCATTCTTACCACCACTGCCCAAAGTCGGTGAACGTGGTCCTCACGTCTGTGCCAGTATTCAGCTTTATCTCGGTATTCTGGATGAACTGTCACCAACTCAGCAAGCTATCGTCCATGAACACCTGCATAATTGCCTGAATTGCGTTGCAGTGCAATACCAGATACAGTACACCAATCGTCTCTTTGCTGGCTTACCCATTTCCGTACCCTCGGCTCGGGTCGATCAAGCCGTTATGGCTGCTATTGCTGCACGCAGCAATGGGAAAACTGCCAGCTCCCAGCATATACAAAGCGACGCTCGGCGAGACTCCTCTAGGGCAAGTCGTAACCCTTCTCCAAATGGAGGGGCAACCCTGATCGTTGCTCTGGGAGTGGCTACCTTGCGCAAGAAGTGGTTTGTCCCCGTTACATCGCTTGCCCTGGTTGGCGTTCTCCTTTTCACAGTGCTGGCAACCTTCCACTTTATGCCAAACTCAGTAGCCCGCACTTTCCTGCCTGCGAATCTCTCGTGGAGTGACTATGTCCTCTACCATAGCGAGACCCGCCACAGCTCTCAGGGTCAAGGCTATCATGTTGATACCTACCACGACTTAGGTACCGACCGTATCCATGTCGAAACGATGATGCTTAACATATTGGATGTGGTGGCCGTCGGTGACAAGGATGCTATGCTGGGTCTGGACATGATGCACCATATCGCCCAGTGGGGAGCCAATGACTGGATGGTTGACGAAACTCCTTTTAATCTAGCTCAGTTACGGAGTGATATATCCGCCAGCCGTGCCACCTATCTTGACAAAGACACCTTTCATGGACAAGCTGTTTACCGGATTCGCTGTCGCGATGGTCTCGTCTTGCTTCTCAGCATGAATTACCAGCCGGTCAATGTCTTGCGTGGAGCTGTCGGCCCCGGCACAGGCGAGCCTCTCTATGACACCCTCCGCTTGATGCCCGCTTCCGACATCTCCAGTTCCATGTGGGATATGCGAGTGCCAGCAGGCTTCCGTATGGGAACACTCCCTTCCAAGCCATAAACCTGTGATGACCGCAAGGGTCATCACTACTATATACGGAAGAATCGCCTTGGCAGGCCGTCGTATATAGTAGTGATGACCCTTGCGGTCATCATGGGGTGGGGCGGTCATCATGGGGCTCTCAGGGGTAGGTTTTTTGGACAGTGGAGACACCACCTCGCGTAGGGGCGGGAGTGGAGCGGATGCGGGGAGTGGGCCCTTGTGGCCGCCCGCGGGGTGCTCCACCAGGTCCGGCGGGCAGCCACAAGGGCCCCAACCCCGCTCCACGCCGCCCCTGCCCCTACGTGCTTCCCCTCATCATGGCACAAAACCTACCCCTGAGAGTCATCATGGGGTGGGGCGGTCATCATGCTCACCACACTACGCACTCCCTTCCAAGCCATAAACCTATAGACCACTTGCGTTCTATCCTCAAGATGCTACAATAGCACCGGGAGATATTGCCCACAACATCGAAAAATGGCTATCTAATTCAGGCATCTAACTGCGAGCCGCAGAGCGGCACATGCGAAAAACCTTGTCCGAACTGGCGCAGACAGTGAGGAGTCCTGAAGTCTCACAAAAATAGGTGGAGGTAGTAACTACGCCAAAGCAAGATCGTACTGTTGCAACTGGTGCTCATGGAGTGCATGAACGCGCCTATCTCGTCGCAGTCGACAGCGATGAGCAAGAAAGTGTATGGAGTGTTGAAGATTCGCTGAGTGAACTGGCCACCTTAGCGCATACTGCCGGTGCTGAGGTCGTTGGTTCCATGATACAACGTTTACACCATCCTGATGTTGCTACTTATATCGGCAAAGGCCGCACTCAGGAACTCACTGCTCTGGAAAAGCAACTCACTTTTGATCTGGTCATTTTTGATGATGAACTGTCGCCCTCACAGCAACGGAACCTTGAGAAAGTACTGGACATTCGTGTGCTTGACCGCACAGCTCTGATTCTCGACATCTTTGCCCAACATGCTCATACTCGTGAGGGTCGCTTACAGGTCGAACTGGCCCAGTTGGAATACCACCTACCCCGTCTAAGCGGACGTGGCATAGAATTTTCGCGTCAGGCTGGTGGTACACGTAGTGCCGGTGGCAGTGGTGCTGGAGGAGCTATCGGTGTGCGCGGTCCTGGCGAAACAAAACTGGAAATTGATCGCCGTCGTATTCGCTCACGCATCGCCGAGTTGCGTGAAGAAATTGAAAGCGTACGCATGCAACGTCTCATTCATCGTCAACAGCGTGCGGCGCAAGCTATTCCGGTGGTAGCTGTCGTTGGCTACACCAATGCAGGCAAATCCACCCTGTTCAATGCACTTACCGAAGCGGAAGTAGTGGCTGAGAACAAGCTGTTTGCCACACTTGATCCCGTCACTCGCCACGTTGTGCTACCCGGCAATCAAGAAGTGCTCTTCACGGATACCGTAGGTTTTATTCAGAAACTTCCTACCAAACTCGTCGCAGCGTTTCGTGCAACCCTTGAAGAGGTAGTCGATGCCGACCTGCTCCTGGAGGTCGTCGACGTCAACCACGAAAACGCCATTGAGCAAAGCGAAACCGTGAATGAGGTCCTTCACGACCTCGAGATCGGCGAAAAGCCGCGTGTGACTGCTCTCAATAAAATTGACCTGCTCGATGACCCGGCAGAACTCGATCTCAATCTCTATCCCAACGCCGTTCCTATCTCAGCCTTGAAACATAGTGGCCTGGATGCTCTCCGTGAAAAAATCAGTCACATACTCGCAGAGAGTATGCAAAGCGTGCAGGTGACTATCCCCTACGAGAAAAGCGAGCTAGTGGAACTCTTCCACCGCCGGGGCTATGTTGAGCGAGAGGAGCATCACCCCAATGGTACCTTCGTCACCGGACGTATTCCACGTTCGCTGCAGGGTTACTATACTCCATATCTTGATTTTTAAAGAAAGAGAAGTAAGAACTTATGGCAGAACGCAGGCACGTCCCTTTGCGCGTCCGTTTCCGTTCCGCTTCTGAACAAACCCACTGGGAGCGCGAGTCTGGTCAGTATCCGCGGCGAGATGACCAATCCCCCTCATCTTCTGGTATCAGTCCTGCCAGCAATCCCAATGCTGCTATCCTGCACCATACACGCCAGGTCAAAGAATTAATTCATCTTGGCAATGTCTTACGTGCCGAACTGAGCTTAGAGGAGGTTCTGCAGCAAATCGTAGCTTCGATGAGTGCCTCTACCGGTTTTCGCACCTCGGTCATCAATGTGATCAATGAGGAAACCTCTACTCTTTCCTCAATAGCTTTTGCAGGAGTATCTGAGGAGAATAAGCATATCTTACGTGAGTTGCATGAGCCGGTAGAGAAGTTATTTAGGTTCATGCGTCCAGAGTTTCGTATCAGCCAGAGCTATTTTATTTCTCATGAACACCTCGAAGTTTTTGAGGGCGTGGCAACGGTTGTGGATAAGGCCGTCAGGGATTTTGGACCTGATGACTGGCACCCCAAAGATGCGCTTTTGGTGCCATTATTGAGCCCACGCAAGAAGAAACTGCTTGGCTTTCTCTCTTTAGATGATCCAGAGGATGGCAAAATACCTTCTCAGGAAAGTATCGAAGTGGTGGAACTCTTTGCCAATCAGGCGGCTATGGCTATTGATCATGCACGTCTCTTGCAGGAACGCGAGGCCGAACAGCGTGCGCTCCAAGAAGGTATTACGAGCTTACGTGAGGACCTAGAACAGATACAGCGCGGCGACTTGCGTGTTGGCGTTCGCTTCACACATGAGAAGCTGGAGCCAGTCAGCGAGGCCATTAATGCCATGATAGCAGAGATGAGCAATATCCTTGGCAGCGTACAGAAAGTCACGCACGCTGTGGATGAACATACCCACGAAGTGCAACACCGCTCGGAATTGCTGGTGCGTGATGCCAACCAGCAGGAGCAGCAAGTTGAACACATCTCCCTCGCCATCAATGAAATTGCCACGATCATGTCTCAGCTCTCGGCCAGTGCTGGCGAACTGTCGCGTGTGGTACTCGAAGCTGTCGATGTAACCCTTGATGGGCAAAGTGCCGTTGATCGCGCCGTAGATGGCATGAGCCAGGTGCGTGAAGCCACACTGCTTTGTGCCCGTATAATGAAACGCCTCGGTGAAAGTGGGCAGGAAATCAACGAGACGATCCTGGCTATGACCGATCTGACTACGCGCATGAACCTTGTTGCTCTCAATGCAGCTATTGAAGCTACTCGTGCCGGTGAGTATGGTCAAGGCTTTGCAGTCATTGTGCAGGAACTACGTACCCTGGCTGTCCATAGTTCTGAGGCTGCACGCAAAGTGGCTGCCCACATCCGCACCATCCAGCGCGAAACCTCTGCCATCTCGCAAAGCATCGAGAAAAATACCCTCGAAGCAGTCAAGCAGACCGAACTTGTCACCCAAACAGGTGTTGCCTTAGATGCGATCAGCGTGGTCACAGAGCAAATGGCAGGTCTTGTGCAGGGCATCTCTCAGGCGGCAGAGAACCAGACCCAGAGTTCACAACTCGTCGTCACTACCGTCAACCACATCTCCCAAATGACCGGTGAGATCACCAAGCACATCAGACAAATGCAGCAATCTCTGACCGATCTCATGGAACTGACCAGCTCACTTCGTGTACGCCTCTCTGTTTTTCGTATAGCCGACTGAATGATAGTGGTGAGCATGATGAGCGGCGCTCCAGCCCTGATGAATGGTACTCCACGCCATGATGAGCAGCGCTCCGCCTCATGATAACCGCAAGGGTCATCACCACTATATACGACTACCTCGGCCTGCGAAGGCGTCGTGTATAGTAGTGATGACCCTTGCGGTCATCATGCTTCTGATCTCATCATGCTTCACTGATCTAAGGAGGAGGTATAGGTTAAATCGGGCTTTTCATACAAAAAACGATCATGACACTAACGTTGTATACACCACCAACCTGAGCGCCGTTTGGTGTTCGCTGGGAATCCAATCGCCTGCACAGGTGATCAGATTGAGGTAGCTGCCTCCCATCTCGCCAAAAATATCTGTGACGGGTGCCTGTTCTGGTGTATAGAAAGCTACTTCTATCACGCGAAAGTCTAACGTTTTACCTTTTGCGTTGAGTACCAGTACGTCGTCACCTGGATATAAGGAGCGCAGATTCCAGAATACAGCAGGAATGCCTCCTGGACGGTCGAGGTGACCGTCAATGACCGCACTGCCACGCTCACCTGGACTGGTTCCCAGATCGTACCATCCCACGTTCTCCCAAGGGCTATGGGTCGGTGTTCCCAGATTGCCATTGGGCAAAATCTCTACCGGCTCAACTGAAGCATTCACTCCTATAGCGGGAATGATTAAGCGTAAGGGCCTCTCTTCCGCATCTCCATTCAGCATGTTGAACGTTCGTGCTGGCACTTTCAGCACCTTCTGCGTAGTCGTAGTTGCCGAAGGATGTGGAGAAGCCTTTTTCGTTGCCGCTTGAGCAGGCGGAGATGTACTACATCCACTCAAAATCAGGATGATGAGAAATGGAAGCAGAGAACGTGAGAATAGACGCGTAAACATTTCTTTTTCCCTGACTTTGGATGATATCCGTAGATGGATGCATAGCGGATCATAAGTCCGTCACCCATCCATCCATGGATATTATCTCATTCCACTACTCTTCTTCCGCAAACCCACGGTCACACCTATACCACTCAGGAGCAGCACCGCTGTCGTTGCCCACAACCACATCCAGGAAGGCAAGGAAGGCGCTGTGTTCACGCTTGCCGGTAAGGCGTTGGGATCACTGCCTGTTCCCGGCACCCCTGGTGTACCGGCTACCTGAGCGTTGAGAAATTGAATCTTAGGGTTACGATTCAACATGCCAATGGCAAAGATGCTCGTCACTGTTCCTGGTTTCAACTGTTCTGTTACCGGTAGGGTAGTATTGTTCTGAGCTAGTGTGACATTGAATGTGTAGGAGCCAGCACTGAACGTTGTATAATCACTGGCCTGATCATAAGGCAGAGCGCCTACAATCGTCTTACCATTGGTTGCTACGTTCACTGTCCCCGATCCAGGCGAAAGGTGATACACACGTACCTTTGCCACGTTGTTACCGACGATAGAATTATCGTCTATAAAGGTTTGAAAAGAAAAGTCTGGTTTGGTGCCTAATCCCGCTACCGTGTAGTACGTATTCGGCTCGAATGTTAAGGTCTCTGAGAGTACTGCTGCATTCACCCCTGTACCGATCACCGCAATCTGAACCTTGTGCGATCCCACTGTTACCTGGGTATAGCCGGTGATGGTGGCGAACTGGAAATTGCTGAGCAACTTCTTGCCATCTACAAACAGGTCTACTGTCCCTGCATCCGGTGAGGCATGAATAACACGTACAAACGCCCATGTACCGACTGCCGAAGCGGGGCGTACCTCCATTCCTACAAATGCACACAACAAAGTAAATAGACTGATGATGAGGAATGTGCGCCGTATCAGACTTGCCAAAAAGTTTTTCCACCTAAACATGCACTTAGTCTCCTTACTTTAGCCTGATCCGAATTAACCTATAAGCTCCTACATAAGATACGTTTTACATCAGTATATAGATGCACCAAATTATGCTGAATTTACATATATTTATATGCAGCTATTGAGCTATTACTGCTGACTCGCTCTTGTGTAAAAACGTATATAATGAAGGAGAAAGTAAAAAAAGGCGACACAACGATACTAGTTTTGAGGTAGGCCATGCCAAATACACAGGGTTCATTGACCATTGTAGCATCGATGCTCACGGTCAGTGTAATGGAAATTATGGCCTCTGGAGTCTCTCTCCGGGACAGTAACCTCTATCCCTCCTCTTTTTCTTTCTCTTGACGAAGCAAAAAATATCCATATAATAGGTATATATCGTAATTGCATATGGTGACAAGAGACGTGTTGAGAATGTGTGAGGTGGCACATGCAGCAGCTACAACCTACCCTCCCCATTGGAACGGTTATCCTATCTCATTATCGGGTTGAAAAAATCCTCGGTAAGAGCAACAGTAGTGCAGTATACCTGATAAAAGATCTCCATCTTAGAAGCAGGGCGGGAACAGCGAACAACTCCAATCTTTTCATCCTCAAAGAGCTACTCACACAAGATGAACAGGTAAAGAACCGCTTTCTTCTTGAAGGCCAACGACTCACACACTTAGCCCATCTGGCTCTGCCTCGTGTTTATCATGTGTTTGAAGATGCTCAATCGAAACGTGCATATATGTTGATTGAGTATATCGATGGAGCAAAGCTGGCAGATGTACGCAAACGGCAGCCGCAAAACCGTTTTGCGCTGCCGCATGCGCTTGCTATAATGGCTCCTATTGTCGATGCCGTGAGTTACTTGCATAGGCAGCAACCACCACTTCTCCATCGTGCTATCTCCCCTACGAATATGGTTGTGCCAGCTGTCGGAGGTAGAGTCATGCTGGTCGATATGGGCATTCCTATGGAATATGCAGCAAACAAGACCTCTTCTGTGGCCTCTAAACCTGTAACTGGCTACGATGCACCTGAAGACTATGCCGGGCAGGCAAACCCGCAAACCGATATCTACGCTCTGGGTGCCACCTTCTACACCCTCTTAACCGGTATTGCGCCCATTGATGCCTTGCAGCGCACGGCGCGGGTAGAACTTACCGGAAAAGACCCGTTAGTGCCAATACAGCAATTGGTGCCGACACTTCCTCCTCATATCGCTGATGCCATTCATCGAGCCTTATCGCTCGCTCCCTCTGAACGTTTCCCAGATGTAGGTGATTTTCGCCAGTCCTTAGCGGGCTATGCGGCAGCACCATCTTTGTCCGAGCAACCAACTGTACCTTTGACGCCGCTTTCTGCGTTTGAACCTGGATTCGTGCCTGACACGCCTCCACTTCTACCAAATGTTCCTCAGCGTGCAGTGAAATTCCCACTGCCTTTCCTCCTGAATTGGCAGAGCATGAGGAGACTTCCTCTCTCTCGGACGATTGTCGCTCTGGGGCTGATTATATTGTTTCTTGGCCTCCTGTTTGGTGTTGGACTCAGTTGGGAAGTATATACGCTGGCTTCCCATAATTCTCATGCCATCACCGCTCAGCCTTCACCTGTCCATCATCTAGTTACCACGCAGCCAACGACCAGTAAACCAACAGCTACTATCACCCCAACGGCTCCTGCTACCTCGACTCCAACTATCTACCCACTGATCAGCAATACCTATTATGGTACCATCAGTGATCTTGTGACAAATATGACCATGAACATTACGTTGTCGCAGATGGAACAGAACAACGAAACTGTACATGGCTACTTTAGCGAACTGCCAAAAAGTGCAACTTTTTTGGCTGTCCTTGATACCTCGAAGCACATCTATTTCACTATTCCAGGACAACCCTCTCTTTTCTTTGAAGGGGCTGTGCGTGCCGATCACAAGATCGCTGGTGACTATTGCAGTATCGATGCAGCCGGGCAGTGTACTCAAGAGTTTTACGGCCTATGGAGTGTCACTCCTGCCCAGTGAGAATGGCAGGGGCAAGCCCCAATCCATTTCAAAGACGAGACCATCTCGCTTTGTCATCCTGAGCGCGAGCTTTGGATCTCTGTCCGGACAGAGATCCAAAGCTCGCGCTCAGGATGACACGGCTGCATCGGCTTCGTTTGACTCGCAACACGTCTTCTTTGAAATGGATTGGGGGCAAGCCCAGATGTTACCGTGATGAGACTTTCTTTGGCCTATATCTCTCTTCCAGGCGTGCCAGCCTCTCTTTTTGCCTCGGACTTAGCTCGTATTCTTTATAGATGTGCTTGCCTATTTTCCAACCCATATAGCCGCCTGCAACGGCACCCACTACTGCAAAAATGCCCGTAGCGATACGAATGTTGGTGATGAGAGCAGCATGCGTTAAGGCCACCAGTCCAAGCGCGACAACATGCCCAAAGCCAATGAGACCTAAGAACAGACTGAGCATCAGTCCAACAGTCAAGCCCAGACAGCAACCCAGCGGCCCACCATGAGTCTCACCCCGTGCCTCAGGTGGCAACTCTGTCTCAGCCGAGGATAGAGGTTGAAGCACATCTTCGTCTATCTGCGACTCATCTGACCCTATGTTCTCGCCAGGAGATTCAGCTCTCTCTTCTATAAAATTTTGTTCGTTTTCTTCACCTTCCGAAAATGGTGATGTTGACATGTGCTCTCTTCTTTCAACCAACGCGACATTCACGACAATGTGCCATCCTCGCTCAACCTCTAGTGTTACATCCTTTGCTTCACCAATACCTGAAACAGTGAGCCAGCTTCACTCAAACTTTGCTCGCTGACTCAATACGTCCCAAATTGCCGATCTCCCGCGTCACCCAGGCCTGGCAGAATAAACCCGTAATCGTTCAAGCTTTCATCCAGTGCTGCAACGTAGATATCGATATCGGGATGGGTTTGTGCTAGCTTGAGCAGACCATAGGGAGCAGCAATGATGCAGACATAGGAGAGACGCGGAATACCCCGTCGTTTGAGTACATTAATCGCATCAATGGCCGAACCACCTGTTGCCAGCATAGGGTCTATCGCATATGCCACCTGTAGGTCAACCTTATGGGGCAAGCGGTTATAGTATTCCATCGCCTGCAAGGTATGCTCATCACGCCGTAAACCTAGATGCCATACCTGGATATCAGGAATGACCTCACGAAACGCTTCGGCCAGGCCGAGTCCCGCTCGTAGAATAGGCATGACACCAATACCGCCAGCTAGCTGCTGCCCCGGGGCAGGTCCCAGGGGTGTCTCAACGGTAATCAGCTTTACTGCCAGTGAGAGCGTTGCCTCATAGGCCAGCAATGCCCCGATCTCCTTCACCAGCCGGTAAAACTCTGGTGGTGACGTATTTTTATTGCGCAAGGCCGTCATCTTATGAGCCATCACCGGATGCGAAGAAATATGCACACGTGGCAGTTTCAATACCTCTTCCCGTCTTGGCTGGAGAACACCTGCCATCGGCAAACTGGGCCGTCCTGCACTCTGTGTACTTGTCTCTGCCATTTTACCTATCTCCTTATCTAGAACATAACTCACACCGACGCAAATTTTTTGCGTCGCCACAGGAGGAGCTTCGTTTTGTGGTGGTTGTGGGCCTGACAGCCTGAGGCTGTCAGGCCCACAACCACCACAAAACCGTCGCGAACCGCGTAGCGGTGAGGAGTCCTGAATAATTGTCCTAGAACATTGTACCAGAGGAAAATAGGAGGACGCAATTTTTATCTCGACGCCCTTATCTGAGTAGGATATAATAAAATCGTAATCTGAGTAGGATATAATAAAATCGTATGGAGAATGAAGATAATCTCGGGGAGCTGGAAATACAGCTACAAGTAACCTTTCGTGACCGCTCATTACTACAGCGAGCTATCACGCATCACTCTTGTTGCCCTGAAACGGCTGTGCATGACTCATATGACACATTAGAGTTTCTAGGTGATGCTATTATTGCCGCACATGTAGTGGAACATATTTATCGTAGTTTTCCCAATGCCTCAGAGGGTGAAATGACTGCCATCAAATCTGAGGTTGTCAGCCGCCGTATTCTTGCTCGCATTGGACAGCAGCTTGGCCTCTTCCCCTACATTCGCGTTGATGTTGCCAATCTGCGTACCTTCAATGAGCGTTCACGCGACTCCCTGTGTGCTGATGTACTCGAGGCACTGGTCGGAGCTATCCAAATTGATCAGGGGCCAGAAGCAGCGCGAGCCTTCATAGCACGTACGATCCTTCCTATGGTAGAGTACTTAAGTCGGCAAACGCTGGATACCAATCCCAAAGGACGCCTGCAAAAAGTTGTCTTGCAACGTTCCGGCAGCCTGCCGCGCTATCGCGTGCTGGAACAGAGCGGCCAGAACAACGATCGTGTCTTTACCGTAGGCGTCTTTGAACACGACTTTTTACTCGCCATCGGCAAAGCATCGAGCATTAAAGAGGCTGGTCGCGTGGCTGCCCGCGAAGCCCTGGAAATAATGAGCCATGAATAAGCGAATGCTAGATAGTCATGGCACGATTGCTTGATGATGGAAAATGAGAAATGACAGCACAAAGTACCCCCAGCCAGCATATTACCTGGTATGAAGCTACTCTACCCGTAGAGACGCGGAAAAACCTCGGTCATTTCTCAACTCCCCCCCGCTTGGCTCAACATATCCTGCATGCTTGTGGCTATACACCAGACAAACAGCTGGCAAACATACGCGTACTCGACCCAGCATGTGGGAGCGGCAACTTCTTGCTAGAAGCAGCCCGTCGCCTACTCGTATTTGGCAAACGTACTGGCCTTTCACCAGAAGAGATAGCCGCACTCATGCAGCGCAACATCTGGGGATTCGATCCCGATCCGGTTTCCTGTTTTCTAGCTAAGATGCAACTTCGTACATTGGAGACGGAGGATGTGGGGGGAGAGGGCGCAATTCATTGCGCCTCTACGGGGTGGCATATTCATCAGGCCGATGGGTTGACTTTGCCGTGGGGTGATGAGCCGTGTGTTGATCTATTTCTTGCCAACCCACCGTATCTGGCGGCTAAGAATGCCGATCTGAGTGCCTATCGTGCAGCCCTGCAACGTGGTCAAACCGACAGTTATCTTCTCTTTTTAAGCTTAGGACTGCATATTGTGCGACCAGGTGGTTGGTTGGGCATTGTCCTGCCCGATCCCCTGCTGGCTCGCACCAATGCAGCCGCCGAGCGCACATGCCTGTTGCAAGAATTCACCATCTCTCATCTCTGGCACCTTGCCAATGTCTTTACTGCCCAGGTTGGTGCTGTAGTCATTATTGCCCAGAAACTTCTCCCACACAGCACACACCAGGTGGCATGGATACGGGAGAAATGGCACTCTGAACATGAGGTGCTGTGCGCGGATACAGTCCTGCCCAGTGGGCAGGACTGTATCCGCGCACAGCACCTCATTCCTCAATCTCTTTTCTTGCGCCAACCGCATGCTGAACTGCGTTACCTGTTGAGTACTGAGCAAGATACTACCATCGAACGCCTATCCACCTATCTTACTGGTGCCTCACCTCAAGAACGGCGTTTTGCTCCTCTCAGCGAATTTTTATCGATCCGGCGTGGTGAGGAACTCGGCTACAAAAGCCCGTTGCTTACTCACACGAGGGGTGACCATAATGAGCAGTGGAATGAGGGGATGGGGTTTCCTACCCATTTCCCTAAAAAATCTACCTCTAATAAAAGAGGATACGAGACGTACAAGGATCAAGCAATGTACCCCGTCCTGCGCGGCGGTAAAGATATCCGTCCCTACAGCATCGCCTTTGACCACTGGTGGATAGCTGGCGATGCTATCGTCAAACCACTAGAACGCTATCTTGCCCCGAAGCTCCTGGTCGTGAAGAGTACCCATCAATTGCAGGCTGCCCTCGATACACGGGGACATATTGCTCTGCAAACCCTGTACCTGTTGTATCCGCGTGTTCCGGAGAGCGGCCTGGATACCCTCTACTTTTTCCTGGCCCTGCTCAATTCGCAGTTACTGCGTCGGTATGTCTATGTCCTGCATACCGCTTACAAGTGGGTACAACCACAGATCGAACAACATGTGCTGGCGCATTTACCGGTTCCACTGGTTGCTGTTGAGCAAAAGCAACAGATCATCGCCAATGCCCGACTGCTTGACCTTGCTTGCAGCGAGACAGGCTCCGTTGTAGAATGGAATGCAGAGATTTCACACCTTTATGAAGAACAGGAGCGTGCAATCTGTGCGCTCTACGATGCTGCATTACTTTGTTGACGAAGGAGTCACTTTTATGGCTGATACTCGCCCCATTCGCGTATTGGTCGCCAAGCCCGGTCTGGATGGACATGATCGTGGCGCAAAAGTTATTGCCCGTGCGCTACGTGACGCAGGGATGGAAGTTATCTACACCGGTATTCGTCAGACACCGGAGATGATCGTCGAAGCGGCTATCCAGGAAGATGTGGATGCCATTTTAATGAGTATCCTTTCCGGCGCACATATGGCCCTTTTTCCAAAAGTGATGGAACTGCTGAAGGAGAATGGCGTAGACGATATACTAGTGGCGGCGGGCGGCATTTTGCCCGATGAAGACCTACCGGCTATCAAGGAGATGGGCATTAAGGGCTGCTTCGGTCCAGGCACTCCACTGGAAGAGATCATCGACTTTGTGCGTAACAACATAGACACAAATCGTCTGAATGTCGAGGGGTAGGTGCCTTGCAAAATATCGTCGAACGCCTACTCAGTGGCGATCGCCGTGCCCTGGCACGCATGGTCACACTGATTGAGAACGAAGTGCCTGCCGCCCGACGCTATCTGGCAGAACTGCATCAACATGCTGGACGAGCACATGTCGTCGGCGTCACCGGTGCTCCTGGTGCTGGTAAAAGTACGCTGGTCACCCATATTGTACGGGAATTGCGCCGTCGTGATGCCAAGGTTGGGGTCGTGGCTGTTGACCCGACTAGTCCCTTTACCGGCGGTGCCATTCTGGGTGATCGCATTCGTATGATGGAATTGTCATACGATCCCAACGTCTTTATTCGTAGTATGGCCAGTCGTGGTAGCCTGGGTGGCCTTTCTGCTTCGACTCGTGATGTCGTGCGTGCCATGGATGCCGCAGGGTACAACCCCATCATCATCGAAACCGTTGGCACCGGACAGGCTGAAGTCGAGGTGATGCGTACCGCCCAGACAGTCATGGTGGTGGCTGCCCCTGGTATGGGTGACGAGATCCAGGCCATCAAAGCCGGTATTCTAGAGATTGCTGATATCTTTGTTGTCAGCAAAGCCGACAAACCCGGTGCCGATCAGACCGCGGCCGAACTCGCCATGCTGCTCAGCCTTGACCCCATGCGTCGCCAGCACGATAAATCCAAACCCTACTGGCGTATCCCCGTTCTCAAAACCGCCGCCATCAAAGATCAAGGTATCACCCAGGTTGTTGATGCCATGAAGGAGCACTACAACTACCTCGTTGAGAGTGGCATGCTTGCCAGCCGGGCGCAACGCCAGATACGCAGCGAGATAGAGGCCCTCGTCCTGCATGCCGTAGTCAACACCCTGAAAGCGAAAACTACCGAAGACGAATGGCAGCAGATGGTTGAGGATATTAAGAATAAGAGAAGTGATCCCTACAGCGTAGCGAGTGAATTGGAAGAGCGTATAGGGTTACAGCTTCGTTAAGATGCGTGCTCGTCATTTTTGGGCATGGCTGGGGTAGCTGCGCGAGCCCAGCCACTACTCTACGACACTTAGGCGTTTATGCTCAAGGGATACAATCTACTTTATCGTGTCAAGTAACCTGCATCAACAGGTAGGGCGCAACCGGTCAGATGTTGTGCTTCGTCAGAGGCCAACCACAGTGTGGCGGCACTGATGGCCTCTGGCGGTAATAAATTGCGATCCGGGAGGAGATTGAGCGAGTTCATTAATTCCAGCATATGTTCCTGATTTGCCTGTGGGCCGCGGCCACCAGCGAATTCATCGTATAACGCCTGATTACGACACATAGCAGTATCAACACTTGTAGGGCAGACGGCATTGACATTGATGTTGTAAGGAGCCAGTTCGATAGCCAATGTTTTAACCAAGCCCAGAATGCCATGTTTAGCTGCGACATAGTGCGCTAGGTTCGCCATACCCTTGAGACCTGCCGTTGATGAGATACAAATAATCTTGCCGCTGCGCCTGCCGAGCATCTGAGGAATACAGACCTTACAGGTGATCCAGACGCCCTTCAGATCGACATTCACCGTTTCGTCCCACTGGGCCTCAGTCAACTCCCAACTGGGTGCAAACGAATACACGCCAGCATTGGCGACAACAATATCAATGGGACCAAACATATGCTGAGCTTGTTCTGCTAATTCTTGCATCCCCACAAGGTCAGTTACATCTACCTGTGCCGCTAGTACAGGACGTTCCATTTGCTCGATCTCAGAGACAAGTGAGGCCAGTTCAGCTGGTTGGGCCAGGGGATACGGAACCGTACTATACTGGCGACAGGCATCACACAGCACCAGACGCGCTCCCTCACGGGCAAAAGCAAGAGCATGAGCGCGGCCTATGCCATGGGCCGCCCCCGTGATAAATACAGTACGATCCTGAAAACGCAAGGGGGAAGGGTTAGTAGACACCGCAGATGCCATTGATGTACCCTCACTTTGCTATTGCCAGGACGACAGCGAGGGATATCCTGACTATAGACGGTTGCGCTATCGTGACAACTGAATGGCTACTCTCCTATCCGAGTAGTAGAAGTTTGCTTTGTCTTGAGAGACAGTGCCCGCTTGGTATAGACCCTGATCAGTTATAAAGTAACAGGTGTCTTGCTAAGGAATCGCAAGCACAATGGTGTAGCAACCTTGCTCATAACAAACTCTCGATGTAAGGCAACTTGCGGTATGTTCATTGTATTCTTTCCATTAAGCTTGATTGAAATGCTCCCGGCGCAACAGCAGTTATCGATACGTCCTTTCGCAGGGAGATTGGTTAAGTGACGAAATTCTGCTTCTGGAAGTTGGGCTGCACACTTTTTTGATAACTGGGTACACATAATATGAGCATTGGGTAGCGTAGATTTCACGCCCCTGATGATCTCTTCTCGCGGATTGTCGAAGAGATTCCGATCAATGGAGAAAAGTACCAGCTTAGGGTTGACTGACCTACACAACAATTGTGCGAAAACTTCGCCATCACCACTTCCTGGCTTGCCCCCATGATGAGGAAAAACAAGAATATCTGCGCTCAAATCATCATGCTCTGTTAGCAGATTTTTCACCCCTATCTCATCAATGTCTCCTGGTAAAATAGCTACTCTATGAGAGTCATGAACCAAACCAATCACAACTGACATTGAGTTGGAGCTCAAAGAACTTCCATCTAAATCCTGTCCACCAGCCCCGCTCATGGCTAATTCAGGAGTTGGCGCAAGGACTTCTATAGCGACCTGCCCAACATTGAATTGTCCCGTTTGTACTGTAGTTAACCCTACGTAGACATTAGTTCCTGTACGCTTGCGAGCATCTTTCAAAGCAAAACGGAGGTCCTGCCAAACATCAGTCCTTTTCAATGCGTCTGCATTCAGGAAGACATTGTGGACTTTTATATCTTGATTCGCTAATAAATTTGTAATACCGCCTATGTGATCAGCGTCAGCATGGGAGATAAGAATATTAGCGATCTCATGAATATTCAAGTATCTAAGAGTAGCCATGAGTGTTGAATCAGAGGGACAGTCAATGATTACAGTACCAGCGGTATCTCTTAGAATTGTACAATTTCCATGGCCAACATCTAGAATGAAAAATTCAGGCCAATCCATCATCATCATCCGGTTCATCTGCTAATTCAAAATCACGAAAGTAGAGGTCATCAGATTTTTTTGCCCCAATATTGACATGAGCAAAAAGTCTTACTCCTGGAGCTAATGTACGATGAAGCTGCGATGGAACGAGTGATGCCGGAAAGCGAACTGCTCTATAGGGATTCCAACCAGGAATAACTACATCTACTACTTTTTCGTTCGACTCATTCCCAATATTTGCTATGCGTAACAATACTCTATAAGGTCTTCGGGTCTCTGACAAATGACCATATAGCTCTGATACACAACTCTCAATACCGCGTCTAATGCTGTATGCATTGGCCTCATCGCGACTGAGAACTACAGGTATTTTGTCTCGCCATTTTCTAATGGACACATCTTTGTCTATGTCGGTATACTGGGTGATAAGAACGGCTGGGATCTTCAAATCATATAGAGCAGCAACCAGTTTTGCACCATAAAGATTAGTAAAACCGTAGCGGGCCAGACGATGAGCGCATAGTGCCCCCTGTGCTTCTGATTTGATGAAGGCCGCTAGGTCTTCCACTCTCTTGAAAGAGCGATTAATGGCAACAGGTTCAAACCCTGCATATTTCACATCAGCCCTGGCGATTTCTGCATCATTTTTTTCATCATCAACTATCGCAATCTTATGAATAGCTTGAATAGTATGATTCGGAGAAGCTTGCCAGGTTGCCATGTTAGTATCCTCCAGCGGATGGAAATGAACCGACTTGTAGAGCCAGATAACCACAATATATATCCTGACCTTAGTATACCACAAATCACCATAAATCCCTACTATTCCTAAAGAGAGGAGCAACCTTGAAAAACGATTGACAATCCCAACAGTACCCATTACAATGCAAGCAGTTACATCTTACTATATCAATGTACCCATCCAATACATCACAGGGGGAATTTGTATGGATTCAGCGGTCATGGAGCAAAGCTATGCTCCAGACTATCCACCCGAACAGCTTCTCAAGGAACGTTTCCACATCACCACAGGTTTTCATCCAGGTCAGCGTGAGATCATTGAGCACCTCACTCAAGGCAAACGTGTGCTGGCTATTCAGCGCACAGGCTGGGGAAAGTCGCTGTGTTATCAGATGGCAAGCTTGTATTATCCTCATATCACCATTGTCTTTTCACCGCTCAAGGCACTCATGCGTGATCAATGCCAGCGTTGCAACGACAGCTATGCCATTCCTTCCGCTATTGTCAGCTCAGATTTTAGCGAAGATGAGAATAAAGCGACGTTAGAGCAGGCGGTAGCCGGAAGTATCAAATTACTCTTTATTGCTCCTGAGCGGTTAGACAATATGTACTGGCAAGCCTATGTTCCACATATGTGCATCAGCATGATCGTGATCGACGAAGCGCACTGTATCTCAACCTGGGGACACGATTTCCGTCCCGATTACCGGCGTATTGTGCGTTTGCTGAGCATGTTGCCCCAAAACACGCCCGTACTGGCTCTCACCGCTACAGCGAATAAGCGCGTTGAACAGGATATTTTGCAGCAGATGGGAACGGCTACTCTGGTGATACGGGGAAGTATGCAACGTCCAAATTTATATCTGCATACTGAAACGCTGAAAGGTGATACGGACAAGCTAAGCTATTTGGGTGAAATACTTCCCTACCTTCCTGGCACGGGGATTATCTATACAGCGACACAGAATAATGCTGAGATGGTAGCGGCATTTTTGCTTCAGCAGGACATCAAGGCAGAGTATTATCATGCCCGTCGCATGGATAGCGAGCGACAACGTATAGAGCAGAACTTTATGGCGAGCCACTATAAGGTTGTGTGTGCGACGAATGCGCTGGGTATGGGTATAGATAAGCCAGATATTCGTTTTGTGATCCATTACAATATTCCGGCCTCGCCTATTCATTATTATCAGGAAATGGGCCGGGCAGGACGCGATCGCAAAGTCTCCTGGTGTATTCTCCTTTATGATCCTGCTGATCTGACTATTCAGGAACACTTCATTCGTGGTGCGAAACCTGATGAGCAGTCTTATGAGATGGTCCTGTTGCTCTTACGCCGGTACCCTCAAGGTCTGCGCGAACGGGAGATTCTCTTAGAAACCGGCCTGGCACGCAATGCTGTACGCACAATGCTGGCCGACTTAGAAGACGAACGTTTCATTGAGTACAACCATCGTGTATATAGGGCTGTTGCTCGTAGCGGGAACATTGATCTTGCTCCCTATGAGGCCATGCGGCTACATAAGCAGCAAGAGTTGAACAATATGCAGAGCTATGTGCAGACTGCGAGATGTTACATGGACTATCTCACAACCTACCTGGGAGATGAGCCTGGAAGTTTCTGTCGGGTTTGTGCACATTGCCGTAAAACGAATTTTCCGCCTGTGAAGCCCTCGAAAAGAATACAAGAGGCAGCGATACGTTTTCTGAACGAGGAGTTTTTGCCGCGTATTGAAAAGTACGGTACAGGTACAAAGCCTGTACATGAGCCTGGCTGGTCGCTTTCTTATCATGGCAAAAGCTATGTTGGTCAACTAGTACGCGCCAGTAAGTACGAAGATGCCGGTCCATTCGCCCTGCGGCTGGTGTTTCGGGCGGCAGACGTGGTGCGTACCCGCTATCCACTAGATGAGATTGATGGTATAGTGAGCGTGCCGCCAACCAAAAGTGGCCTTCTCGTCGAGAAATTTGCCCGGCAGCTTGCTACACAGGTGCAGAAAGAGTATTTGCCTGTAGTGACGAAAGTGCGCTCCACCAGGGAGCAAAAGTATTGTACCAATCGGGACCAAAAGGTCGAAAACGTCAAAGGAGCTTTCTGTGTAGACTCTCCTGAGAGCATTGTCGGACGAACGTTGTTATTGATTGACGACATCTATGATTCGGGCTATATGGTACGTGAAGTGAGCCGGACGTTGATGCAGGCGGGAGCAAAAGCTGTTTATCCTTTGACGATTACACGTACCGCCCACTCTGATGACCAATGAGGAGAAAAAATGAAAAAAGATATACAGGAGCAGGCATACTGGCTTCTCTTGACATTTGAGAGCAGCCTATCTGTCCGCATTATCAATGGTATTATTGATGTATGGTGCAAGCAGTTGGGACGCACATTACAGGAATTTTTTTCTGTCAGTTCTCAGGAATGGACATCTACCTGCCATCTCAAGGTAGAGATTATCGAAAAACTTGAGCGAGCCAAAGAGAAGCTGTCGGAGCAGGCATTGCTGGTGGAGCAATTGGAGCACGAACATATTTCTCTACTTACTGTGCTGAATGGCAACTACCCTGCATTACTCAAATCTTCTCTCGATCCTACCCATAGGCCACCAGTGCTTTGTTACGCAGGAGATTTAGGTATACTTGGGCGCAAAGCGATTGCGATTATTGGTTCACGCAATGCAGGTGAGCAAAGCCTTGCTTTCACTCGTGAGGCGGCACAGTATTTAGCGGAGCACGGAGCCAACGTGATCAGTGGCAATGCGCGTGGCGTTGACCGTGCGGCCTACGAGGGTGCAACAAGTACTGAGGGCTGTACGACTGTGGTGTTGCCACATGGGATTCGCCAGTTGAGTAAGGTCCAGATGCGTAACCTGTTACTCAAGATTGAAGCTGGCAATGTTCTGCTCATGAGCCAGTTTCCCCCTGATGCTCCGTGGGTGGTAAGCCGGGCGATGGAACGCAATAAGGTGGTGACCGGTCTGGCACAAATTGTATTGGTAGCAGAATCGGATATCAAAGGTGGAACATGGGAAGGTGCTAATGGGGCATTGAAGCAGGAGCGACCGGTCTATGTGCGCCGCACAACGTCCTCTCCATCACTCCCTGGAAACGAAGCATTGATCGAACGAGGTGGCCGACCGTTACTCTGGCCGACGGAGAGCATGGCAGAGACACTTGCCCCTTTGCTGGAAGAAAGTGGTTTGCTACAACAGAAACAGCATGAGTCAACACCAGCAGAGCAACCATCGCTCTTTGCGCATATCAGTGAGCAATAGCCCATGTTTATGACCACACTTGACTTGCGAGGCCACGACCTCATTATCATACCGCCTGACGAACTGGCATCTTTGCCGACAGCTGAACTGCTCGAAACACTTTTTGGGAGTCATCTGCCAAAGATGGTGCGGAACGGGATGGGGCATGATAAACGCTATCATTTTTTGCGAATACAGCCGATCCCACACCATTCCCTTTTCCACCACTACCCAACCAGGGAGTGTGTTGATGTACGAGATCAACAGCCCCGTTTTCTGTTCTCCTCCCTGCTATGAAATCTCCCCAAAGTAACGCAATGGGCGAAGACTTTTGTCCTCGCCCGATAGCTATAGTATAGCGTAAGCTGTCAATATAACTCATGTAGCCCTTCCGTCTGGGGTGAGGTTCATTTTTTTGCAAAGCATGATGACCGCAAGGGTCATCCCTACTATACACGCCTGAGTCGGCCTGTGGAGCCATCGTGTATAGTAGGGATGACCCTTGCGGTCATCATGGGGGAGGCATTCTGCAAAAAAATGAAACGCACCCTTCCGTCTATTTTGTTCCGATGATGCTCACACCCCTGCATCACGCAGTCATCTCAAAGAAGGCCAGTTTCGTCCTATCCACCGTCGGTACGAGGACTGACCTGTCCAGATATTTATTTCCGCGCTCGCAGGATGTTTCTGGCAAAAAGAGGCAGGCGTGACAGGCGGCTTCGTGCAGTGAGGTATCTTGATGGCCAGTATGCTCAGCACAGAGCGGGTCGGAGGTGCAGCTGCGTGTGCGCTCCAACGCACCATCGAGATGCCGTCCCAGTTGATCTGGAGTACCCAGACCCACGAGCCCGCCTAATGTCCCCTCGCTATCGGGGGCAGCGGTATAGAGCAGAATACCGGCCATTGGGCCTTGCTCGTGATCGGGGGAGAGCGCATAGATGCGTTCGCGGATGCTGGCCGCAGTATACCCGCACTCGAGGGTCAACTGGTGCATGAGAGCATGGGCAAAGGAGTGCAGCAGGACGTAGCGCAAGCCAGGATAGCCCAGTGCAAGATCTTCCATATGCCGGGCCTTGCGCCACTGCATGTGCGCCTCTAAAAATGTGCGCTCGTGCCTGTGCGAGGCGGATTTCTCTATCCAGCGAACGAGAGCATCCTCGCGAAATTCCAGAAAGATACCCTCCCCACGTACCTCGGCAGCTGGCACCCATGTAGGGCGCTTGCGCGAGAGGGGAACACGACGCTCTTCTGGGATCTCTGCCACCTCGGTAAAATCGCCCGGCGACTCGATGCGCGTGAACCCGATTAACGCTCGCACTTCCCGCAACCGCTCAACCAGCACTACCTGTTTGAGCACGTGCTCGTAGCCCTGCGGCGCGGCAACAGCTGCCACTTTGAAGTCATGGGCCTCAGGGGCGGCAGTGGGGTTGCTCAAGACCTTCCATTCCGGCACTTTTAAGCTGGGTGGAGGCGTATCATCGCTCGCATCGAATGCGCTATTCCTTGCCTCAACCTTCTCCCAGATGTCCGCATCTGCATAGGCCGAAAAGTGCTCCAACTGCCCTATCTGCCGTAGCAGCTCTATATTTTGTTGGTTCGTGGCCTTCCCTAGCAGATGCCAGTGCTCCTCCACCAGTTGACCGAGTTTGTCAACGGCGTTTGGCACAGCGAGCGTCGAGAATACAAGCGAAAACCAGCTATTTGAGGCACCGAGCAGAATGGTTCGCGATTGCTCCTGGCACGGCTCCTTGTCGTACCGGCGCAGGTGCGGATGACGACCATTGCATTCAGGAAGATTTTTCATGCCATCAGATCCAAAGGCATCGGACATACGCCTCTGCTTGCCGCAGGTTTCGCACAGGACCTGGATATCGGCGGCCTCACCTGTGACACCAAGCTCACGGAGTTTGAGCCGTGCCCTGCACGGTACCTCTCCATGCACAAAGCGAATCCAAGGAAAATCATCCAGGTGCCCATTTTTACACGCCACCAGAAAGCGGGCAGGCACAACGGGTGGGGGCACACCCACCGAAGAACAGTTCACATGGACATAGCGCGTCTTGTCGGGCCGGTAAAAATCTGCCTTGAGCTGGAACAGGTCGGAATCCAATGAGGCCAGGGTGCGGCAGCGTGGGCAGAGCATCCAGCGTGGAAAGGCGGCCACGGGCACACCTACCATAGAGCTCTCGTCAAACGGATTGGGCGGGCCGCCCACCGTTTCCGGTGCTTCGGGCGGCGCGAGGAGCCGTAATACCTGTGACCCCAGGACCGCCCGCACGGCCTGCAGCAGGCGCTCTTCGCCCACCATCGCTGGATAGGGATTCTCCCAGTCGTCTAACCCCATCACCATGGTAGAGATGTAGGGTAAATCGACAATTGAACCGATGCCGTACGTGAATAGCACCTGGCTTGGCCGTAATTCTCCGACACGATACTTTTTTCTGGTTGCGCTCATCCCTGTTGCCTTTCTGTTTCACCCGGTTCCTCATGATACTTGCTCTCCTCCGTTGACCCCGCCCTCAATACTAGTATCGCTCACAAGCGTGTCGCCAAGACCTCGTTCGTCTAATATCAAGTTGATGGAGGGCTCCACGTCGCGCAGCGAGTTTAAACAGGTAAAGGGCGTCCAATCTCTCTGCCCAGGTTGGCGCAGGAGACCAATGGTCTTCCCGTCCTTGCGCGTCTTGTAACCAAGCTGGGTGCCGACGTTCGCACGGGTCATTTTCAACCAGTATTCCCGCAACTCTTCCAGTGTCGTTCGCACCGCCTCGCCGACCTCTGTACTGCCAGTTACAGATACGGCCCTGTGGGATAGTTCGTCGAGAGCAGCGAGGAAGTAGGGGTGCGTCCCGATGACCTTTCCCGCCTGGCTGTTCTCATTGAACTCGGAG
>WNGD01001373.1_pt1 | contig 26545 bp, 27 predicted proteins | sample 5400671 | NCBI WGS metagenome assembly WNGD01 (sample SAMN13153369, study PRJNA577476) | soil metagenome | isolation source: 40 cm soil or saprolite under grassland replicate 2 | place: USA:California | collected 2016-06-15
CGCCGCGTACAGGCCACCGGCCACCCGGTCGCACAGCTCATGCAGCGCCCGGTAGGTCAGCGTCCGGCCACCGGCGATGAGGGCCTGCTTCGATCCGAATCGCTGCGCCGACCGCACCAAGATCATGCCCAGATCTGCCTGCATGGGGCCGATGTCCGCGAGCAGCGGGTCAATGGTCGCCTCGGCCATGATCCCCCCTTAAGCAACCGTTGGGGCCGGGTCAACCGAGACTGGCCCGGACCGTGCTATCACCATGTACGCGCCCGGCCGGACGGCTTGTCAACACGCACCTCGCCCCGGGCCATCTCCCCCGGCCAGGGCGAGCGCCTCCACCTCCAGCAGGAACTCCGGGCGGGCCAGCGCCACCACCTGCACGGCGGTACTCGCGGGCGGGTGGGCGGTGTCGATGAACTCATCACGCACGGTGCGGACCACCGGCAGGTGCGCCATGTCGGTGAGGTAGTACGTGAGCTTGATGACCTCGCCGAACGACAGCCCCGCTGCCGCCAGGCAGCGCCGCAGGTTCTCGAACACCTGGCGGGCCTGCGCGGACGGGTCGCCGGGGCCGACGAGCTGGCCGGTCTCGCCGGTGGCCACCTGGCCGGACACGGCGACCAGCTGCCCGGTGCCGGTCACGACGTGGGAGTAGCCAGGGCCGGGGGCGACGCCTTCGGGCCGGGTGATGTGGGCGAACCGCTGCTGCGACGTCATAGCAGCATTGTCGCGTGAGCCCCACCGGCGCCCGAAGGCACGGCCCGCCGCGCCGGGTTCCTGTCCGGCCGGGAGGGAATGGTGCGGCGTAGGCTGTGGCGACGTGACGCCCGATGAGCGGTGGCTTGCCGCGGTTTGGCCGTTCGTCCGCGCCTGGCTGCCGGGCCCGCCCGCCGCCGTGGTGGAGATCGGATGCGGCCCGCTCGGCGGGTTCGTCCCGATGCTGCGCTCCGCCGGTTACGACGCGGCCGGAGTCGATCCGGAGGCGCCCGACGGGCCCTGGTACCACCGGGTCGAGTTCGAGCGATATGAGATGCCCGGGACCGCCCAGGCGGTCGTGGCGTGCACGTCGCTGCACCACGTCGCCGACGTGGGTGAGGTGCTGAACCTGGCCGCGGCGGCGCTGGCCGCCGACGGGGCGCTGGTGGTCGTGGAATGGGCGCGGGAGCGGTTCGATGAGGCCACCGCCCGGTGGTGCTTCGACCGGCTCCCGCAGCCCCCAGACGAGCACGACTGGCTGCAGCGGCACCAGGACCAGTGGCGCGCCTCGGGCCTGCCCTGGGACGGCTACTGCCGGGACTGGGCGGAACAGGAGGGCCTGCACGCCGGGCAGGACATCGTGCGCGGGCTCGACGCGCGGTTCGACCCCCGGCTGCTCGCCTACGGACCCTACTTCTTCCCCAATCTGGCCGACATCAGCGACAACGACGAGCAGGCGGCGATCGACGCCGGGGAGATCCAGGCCAACCGCATCGCCTACGTGGGCCGGGGGCGGTAGGCAGCGAGCCCCACGAGGGAGCTGCCTGGGCGCCGGGCCGCTTACGCCCGCCCGCGATTGGGGTCGGGGCATGCTGGCGTGATGTGGGTCGGACGGGTTCAGCAGTCCGTGGAGAAGGCGGGCACGAGTTCGGTCAGGCGGGCTGCCACAGCTCGACCCGGTTGCCCTCAGGATCGGTGACCCAGCCGAACCGTCCGACACCCTCCATGTCCTGCGTTTCTTTGGCCACGTCCGCTCCCTTGGCGCGCAATTGCGCGAGCATCGCATCCAGGTCGCGGACCCGGAAGTTGAGCATGGTTTGCTGGGCGCGGGACCCGAAGTAGCCGGTCTCGGACTCGAACGTCGCGAACACCGTCAGCCCGGCTCCCTGACGCCACAGCCCGTTCTCATCGGCGTCCAGGCCTAGGCAATCGCGATACCACGCGCTCAGGGCCGCCGGGTCGGCGGCCCGCATGAAATATCCACCGATTCCCAGCACACGTTCCATGCCGCCATCTTGCCAGGACGGCGACCGGGCAGGCTGGCACCACGCCATCGCCCGCTTCACCTCCGTCTCAATCGCGGGGGAACTCGTTAGCGCAGTCCCGCAGCCGGGGACCCGCCTTCGTCGAACTCGGCGGCGAGCGCGTCCGGGGCACGCATCCGCCACGCGTCGGTCACGAGCTCCGCCAGGCGCCCGGCGTCCACCTCCGCCAGCCGGAGCATCACCAGCGGCCAGCCGTCGTAACCGGGCGTAGTGAAGAAAACCTCTGGCTCGCCGAGGAGAAGAGCCTGCTTTTCGGCCTCATCCCCGACATACAGCACCGCGATGTCGGTCCGGATGAGCCGCGGCTTGCCCGGCCTGCGCTCCGGGTAGGACCAGACGAACCCCTTATTGGCCACCCGGAAGTCGAAGCCGTCGCTGTCGATCTCGACCACGCCGGGCAGGGCCAGCGCGAGGCGACGCACGTCGTCGGCGTCAGCCATCGAGGTCCCTCCATGATCGCGCCACCAGCATACGCACGGGCCAGGCACCGGTGCGGCGGTGCCGCGCACGGTGCAACTACCGGCGGCCGCTCGGCCGGCAGCCGGCCGAGCGGCATGGGGGGCAGGCGTTTGGGCGCGTCTCAGCCGGTGGTGCCCGGCGCCTTGTTGCTGGCTCCAGGGGCCGCCGTGGTGGCAAAGTCAGTGATCAGCGGCCAGTACAGACCGGGCTGGTCCAGCCACGGGAAGTGACCGGCTCCCTGGATCACCTCGAGCCGGCCGATCCCGGGCGACAGAGCGCCGACGATCTCCCGTGCGGCAGCCACCGGGGTGACGGGATCGAGCGCGCCCACGCACACCAGTGCCGGGCAGCTGATGCTGGCCAGCTGGCTTGTCACGTCAAGGCGGCGAAGCAGGTCCATGCCGGGCCCGCCCAGCTCCGGGTTCTGGATCCTGCGTGCCAGCTCCTGGGTGCCGGGGACCCGGGGGCCGAACGCGGCGAAGACCTCTGCCCACTGCTCATCGGTGATGGGATCGCCGCCGTAGTCCTGCCGGGCCAGCTCGGCCACCTCGGCGCCCGCCACGCCGCGGAAGCCATCGGCCAGGCGCGCCAGGTCGAACCGGGCCATGGTGGACTGCAGGATCAGGGCTCCCGCGTGGCCAGGATGACGGGCGCCGTACAGCATGGCGATGAAGCCGCCCATGGAGTGACCCAGCACGACCGGCCCGGCGACCCCGATGGTGTCGCAGAACGCACGCAGGTCGTCGGCGCACGCCTCGAAGCTCCAGTCCGCCGGGGCGTGCCGCGCGGAGCGGCCGTGGCCGCGGATGTCCAGGTAGACGACCTGCACCTGGCCGGCCAGATGACCGAAGTGAGGCTTGAAATAGGAATGGTCGTAGCTGCCGGGTCCACCGTGTACCAGGACGACGGCCGGCCGCTGGCGCATCCGCGGGCCCTCCGGCACCAGCGACGGCCCGTCGACGTCGAACCACAACCGCGTCCCATTGACATCAACGTGCATCTGGCACTCGCCTCCGGCGGTCAGCGGGGCAGGACCTTACTCACGTTGTCGCATAACGCGCGCTGCGGCCATGGGGCAGGCGGGCGCTATTCGCTGCGCAGCACCCGGGCCGCGGCGTTCCGCGTGGCCGCCTCGCCCGGCAGCACGGCGATCACCGCGGCGGCGGCCAGCCAGCCGGCCGCTACCAGGGCCAGCGCCGCGAGCGGCACGGTGCCGTACTCGGCAGCCTCCAGGAAGCTCAGCCGCGCCAGCAGCTGGCCCACGATGAGCAGCCCGATCACGCCGAAGAGCGCGGCGAGCAGCCACAGCGCCACGGCCTGCGGGCGGATCGACCCGCTGGGTGATCACCGACTGGGCGGAGAGCAGCGAGGCCTCCACGAGCTTGCCGTGCGTGTGCCTGCGGAGTTCCTGCCGCACCGCGGGCCAGTCGGGGCTGCCGTGGTGGAACCGCAGCGCTACCTGGATGAATCCGTCCAGCGCCCGGTGCTGGCGATAGAAGGCCGGGGTGCCCCAGACGACATAGGTGCCGTTCCCCGGCTGCGGCGGAAATTCGATCTGCGCCGCGTCGATCCCGGCGACATGGAACACGAACGGTACTGGCCGGTCGTCCGCGGTCATCACCAGCCGCAGCGGGTCGCCGGGCCGCAGGTGGAGCCGCTGCGCCAGGGCGAACGAGACATTGACCTCGCCGGGCCTGCCGGGATCCGCGAGACGGCCGGAAAGGATCTTCCTCTTCCAGAACTGCCCGGGGATCGCATTGCTGGCCGGGCTCAGGAATTGAATGATGCTCCCGTCCGGGAGGAGTGTCTTGATCACAGCGGCGTCCGCGGCCTGGGGAACCCGCATCACCGCAGCAGGCGAGAGCCGGGCGGAGCTCCGGTTGTACGGCTCGGCGGCGACGATAGCGTCCGGTGCCTTGCTCCAGTCGAGGAAACGGGCGTACGCGGAGCCGGTCCGCAGCGCCCCCGCCGCAGCGGTCACCACCCCACCGGTGAAAACACCCACAATGAGCGCGAGGGAGAGCCAGGCCCGCCAGCGGCGCCGGGCCTCCGCACGCAGGAACAGCCAGACCGCGGTCACGGAAACCACCGCCGGGCCCGGGGACCCGCAGGCCGGTGTGCAGGGTGAGCCGCACTGCGCTCATGTGCCGATTCCAGCGGCGCGAGGCCGGGCGGTCAATGATGCAGGCATCCTCGCCGTGGTGGTGCTGCCTGCACAAGGCGACCCCGGCTGGCCGCCGGTCAACCGCCATCCGCGGCCTGAGGCGGACGCTGACCATACTCCTTGATTTCCGTACCTGGGTACGGGTTTAGAGTCCGGGTGTGAGAGCGGGCGAGGTGGCGCGGCGCGCGGGCGTCAGCGTCGAGACGCTGCGGTACTACGAGCGCCGCCGCCTGCTGCCCGAGCCGCCACGGGGGGCGGGCGGGCACCGCCGTTATGACGAAGACGCGGTGCGCTTCGTGCGAGCGATCAAGGATGCGCAAGCGATCGGTTTCACGCTGGCGGAGATCGAGGAGTACCTCCGCGCGGTGCGGCGCGGGCGCGTGCCCGCTCCGGAAGCTCTGCGGGTGCGGATGGCTGCGAAGATCGACGCGATCGACGCGCGCATCGCAACACTGCGGCGGATGCGCGACGAACTCGCCCGGATCGTCGGGTGCGCGTGCGAGTCGCTCGACCACTGCACCTGCGGTGCCGCTTACCTGGCCCGGCGGGGGCGCGAAGCCATGTCGCATCCTTCGCCGCTGCACGTGACCAACGGCGAGAGCGCGGGCAACACGCTGCGGCAGACCTCGCTTGGCGGCGCGGTCCTGCCGTGGCAGGACGTCCTGCACGAAGGGCCGGTACCGGCGGGACCGCGGCGCGAACTGCTGCGTGCCCGGGCCGCCTTCCTGTCCGCCTGCGGGTGGGGCAGCAAGCCATCGATCCTGTCCTCGCTGCAGCGACGCGACCGGCAGCTCCTGCGGGCGCTGCAGGGCGGGCAACAGGTCGTCTTGTGGTTCGAGCACGACCTGTACGACCAGCTCCAGCTCCTGGACGTGCTCTCGCTGGCGGGCACAACCGCGGGCATGCCCGAGCTGATCGTCGTCGGCGCGTTCCCCGGCAAGGCGTCATTTCGCGGGCTCGGTGAGCTGACCGCGCAGCAGCTTGAGACGCTGTGGCCCGCACGCGTCGCGGCGGCACCCGGCACCCTCGCCGCAGCAACCTCCGCCTGGGAAGCGCTGCGCCGCCCCGACCCCACGGCGCTCGTGCCACATGCGATGGAAGGCATTCCGCAGCTGCCGTTCCTGGGCCCGGCGCTGCGGCGGCTGCTCGAGGAGCTCCCGGCGCCGCAGGACGGCCTGTCGGGGACCGAGCGACGGACGCTGCAGGTAATCGCGGCCGGCGCTGACCGGCCGTCGGCGGTATTTCTCGCGACACAGGACCGTGAGGCCGCTCCGTTCCTCGGCGACGCCTGGCTCTACCGCATCCTCGCGGCCCTCGGCCAGGGCGAAGCGCGCCTCGTCGAGACGCAGGCCGGTGAGCCGCTCCCACCCGCCCCGCCGCTGGGTGACGCCCACGCCTTCGCCGCGCTCTCGCTCAAGCTGACGCGCACCGGCGAACGCGTCCTCGAGCAGAAGGCAGACGGCGTGACGCTGCTGAACGCCGACCGCTGGGTCGGCGGAACGCACATCACCGCGGGCGCAGCATGGCGATGGGATCCTGCGGCGCAGCTGCTCGTCGCGCCACCGCCAGCCTGAATCCCGGCAGTTCCGACCGGATGTCGATCCGGTGGCAGGTCGTTCGTGTAGAGGGTGAACCGCGCTACCTCATAACGGCGGCTCGTTGCCGGCCGCAGAAGGGAAACGTCGATGAGCAAGGTGGTTGTCGTCAACAACGTGACGCTCGACGGGGTGATGCAGGCGCCGGCCCGCCCGGACGAGGATCGCCGGGGCGGTTTCGAGCACGGCGGCTGGGCGCTGCCCTATAACGATGCGGTCATGGCCGAACGCATGGGCCAGGGCGTGGCCAATGGTGGGTCGCTGCTGTTGGGCCGGCGGACCTACGAGGACTTCTACCGCGTCTGGCCCAGCCGGACCGGCAACCCCTACACCGAGGTGCTCAACAACACCCAGAAATACGTCGCGTCGGCGACGCTGACCGAGCCGCTGCCGTGGGCCAACTCCACGCTGCTGGCGGGAGATGCCGCGGAGGCGCTGGCCAGGCTCAGGGAGCGGCCCGGCAAGGATCTGGTGATCCTTGGCAGCGGGGCGCTTATCGGATCGCTCGTGCCGCACAACCTGATCGACGAGTTCGTGCTGCTGATCCACCCGCTCGTGCTGGGATCGGGGCACCGCCTGTTCCCCGATGGCGTCTCGCTCGCGTTGCGGCTCACCGACAGCGTGACGACGACCACGGGGGTAGTGATCGCGACCTACCAGCGGTGGCGCGGCTAGACGAGGTCCGCCTGCAGAGCCAGACGGGTCAGGTCGGCGCGGCGCTGGCTTCCGGTCCTGCCCCGGATCCGGTCGAGGTGGGAGCGGACGGTGCGGATGCTGATGGAAAGCTGAGCGGCGATCTCGGCGTTGGTGCGGCCCTGCGCGACCAGCGTGACCAGCTGCCGTTCCCGGGTGCTCAGCCGCTCCAGGCCAGGCGCGGCGGCTGCCTCGTCCGGCTCTTCGGTGACGAGCAACAGCGCGTATTCGGCGGCGGTCGCCGGGGTCATGGCGGCGCCCCGCTCTTCCGCCGCGCGGGCAAAGGTGATCCCCAGCGCCTCCCGGGCCTTGCGCACTGGCTCCTGGAGCCTTTCCTCGCCTGTCGGATCGTCTGCCGGGCTCTCACCCTGCATCCAGGTGTCCCGCCTGACGGCAGCGAAGGCCGCCCACACCGTGATGGCTTCACGCCAGCGCCGCGTTGCGGCGCACAGGTCCCCGCACAGGTCGAGGCAGTTGATCAGAAGCAGAACGGCGCCGGTCTGTTCGTACAGCTCGAGAATTTCCCGTACATGCGCGCGCGCCTCGGCCAGCCGGCCCGCATGGAGGTCCAGCACGGCCATGGTCAGCAAGCAGTCCCCCTGGTCGTAGAGGGCTCCCGCCTGCCGGGCCATGGCCAGCGCGTCCGCGCAGTACCGCTGGGCCTCGGTGACCTCGCCGACCTCGTCCAGGACTCTCGCCAGGCTGTTGGTGTTGTGCCGGGCGATCCATCCGGGCACGGCCGCCTGGTCGATCCGCTGTGCCTGGCGCAGCCAGGTCTCGGCGTCCCCATGGTTGGCCACGTACTCGGCTGCGGCCGCGAGCCAGTACAGCGCGTACGCCTCGCCTGCCGGGTCGTCCAGTTCCCGGGCCATTGCGAGGGCGTGGCGACCTTCCGCAGCCGCCTCGGGAACGCGGTCCAGGTTCGCCAGGGCTCCGGCGCGCCATGCCAGCGCCCGGGCCAGCAGCGGCGCGGGCGTCCGTCCCGCGAAGGCGTCCCGGACCAGGGTGAGGTGGCCGAAGCTGGTGGTCACATTGGAGGCTGCCGTCAGCAGGCCCAGCCAGAACTGCGCGGTGCACCACTCCGGGCAGTGCTCGCCAACGTGCCCGCAGGCCTCGGCGAGCAACTGGTAGCCGGTGGCCCAGCGGCCGCGCACGAGCCACCATGGCGCCAGCGCGATCGCCAGCCGGAGCGCCGCACCGGGGTCGTGTTCCAGCGCCCAACCCAGTGCCTGGTGCACGGTTAGGTCCTCGGCGTCCAGCAACTGGGCGGCGGCCAGTTCCCCGTCCCTGGTTTCCAGGTCGGCCGCGGCCTGCCCAGCCACCTCCAGTGCATGCTGGGTGAGCGCGGCGGCTGCTTCGGGCTGCTCCCCGGTTTCGGCAAGCCGGCCCGTCCCGTAGGCGCGCAGGGTCTCAAGCATCAGGTACCGGGGCCGGCCATCGGGGCCCGCGCGGGGCGGCACGATCAGTGAACAGTCCACCAGCTGCAGCACCGCCGGCCCGGCACCGGCCCCGGCGACCGCCTCGGCGGCCTCCAGCGTGAACGGGCCCGGGAACACCGCAAGCCGACGGAACACGCGCCGCTCCTCCTCGCTGAGCAGCTGATAACTCCACTCCACCGTCGCCGCCAGCGACCGGTGCCTGGCCGGCGCCCGCCGGCTAGTGCCGGCCAGCAGCCGAAACCGGTCATCCAGCCGATCCACAAGCTGCGCCAAGCCCAGCGCCTCCACCCGCGCAGCGGCCAGCTCAATCGCCAGCGGCATGCCATCCAGCCGCTGCACTAGCCGGGCAACCGCTGAGCTGGTCTGGGTGCTCATGCTGAAATGCGGGTCCGCCTGGCGGGCCCGGTCAGCGAACAAGGCAACCGCCGCCGACCCGTCGGCTCCACCGTCCTGCCCCGGTTCCGGCACGCCCAGGGGATGCAGCCGGTACCGGGCCTCTCCAGCCACCCCTGCGGGCTCGCGGCTGGTCGCCAATATCCGCACATCATCGGCGGCGGGCAGCAGCGTCTCGCACAATCCCGCCACCGCGTCGATCAGGTGCTCACAGTTATCGAGCACCAGCAGCACCTGCCGGGCCGCCAGCACTTCGGCAAGTGCCTCCATCACCGGCCCGCCGCTGTGCTGCATTCCGAGAGCCGCCGCCGCCGCGGCCGGCACCAGGTGCGGGTCTGCCACCCCGGCCAGCTCCGCCAGCCACACCCCATCGGCGAACCGGCCGGCCACCCGCCGGGCCACCTCACCCGCCAGCCGGGTCTTTCCCATCCCGCCCGGCCCGGTCACCGTCACCATTCGGTGCCGGGCCAGGAGATCCGCGACCTCATCCAGCTCAACGGAACGGCCCACGAAACTGGTCAGCACAGCCGGGAAGCCGTGCACGCCCGCTGTCACGCCAACGGTTGCCACCGGGGCGCCCAGGCTCTTCAGCGGTGGGAACTGCCCCGGCAGGCCGGCGGCGACCAGCTGGTAGATCCGTTCCGGTGCCTCAATGTCCTTCAGCCGGTGAAAGCCCAGGTCACGGACTGACACTCCGGCGGGCAGCCGCGGCTCCACCAGCAGCCGCGTCGCCTCCGACAGGACCACCTGGCCACCGTGGGCGGCCGCCGCAATTCGCGCCGCCCGGTGAACATCCAGCCCGATGTACCCATCCTCGTGCCGGGCCGGCTCCCCCGAATGCAGGCCCATCCGGACCCGTACCGCGATCCCGCCCGGCCAGTCGTGCGCCGCAAGCGCGCGTTGCGCCGCCACGCAGCACCGGACCGCGTCTCCCGCCGACTCGAACACCACGAAAAAGCTGTCGCCCTCGGTGCCCATCTCCTGCCCGCCGTGCGAGGAGAACGCGGTGCGCAACAGGGCGCGCTGCGCCGACAGCGCCTCGCCGTACTGGTCGCCAAGACCACTCAGCAACATCGTCGAGCCCTCGATGTCGCTGAACAGCATCGTGATCGTCCCCGTCGGGAGCTCCCCCATGCCCCCGATTATCAACCCCGATGCCTCCCGGTGAGGGAACATGCGCTCTGGGGCTCAGGGCCGCCTGCTCCACTGCGGCTCGGTTGCCCGCCAGTCTGCGTCCCAGGCAGCCAGCCGCCGCCGGCCCAGCACGGCGTACGCCAGCTGGCCGACGCCCAGCAAGGCGAGGCTGACGACAAGGGCGGCGAGCCCGGTGACCAGCACCACGAGGTCCCAAACCTGCGAGAGCTGAAGCGGCGTCCCGGTCAGCCGGCCAGCCGCATCCATCCACACCGTCACCGTGCGGCCAGCCCTGGCACCGGGCGGAGCCGGAACCGGGCCGGTATGCCGCGTCCCGTCCGGGGCAGTCCACCTCGCCGACACCTGATTGTCGTCGCCAGCGCCGGGGACGGCGGCGAGCAGCACCGCCGGAGCCCGGTGCCATGCGGCCTGCTCAGCCAGCGCCGTGCCGGAGCCGAGGCTGTAGGCAACATGCCCGGCGGTAACCGCCGTCAGCGGAGCCACCACCACAAAGGCAATGGCAAGCCCGGCGACGACCGCTGCCTCCGCCCGGTCCACGGCGCGCCGGAGCGGATTGCGGTCGGGCCACAGCCCACGGATCACCCGCGCGGCCCGCGCCGCATCTACCGCCGAGCACCGCCTCATCCCAGCCGTCCTCCCCCAGCACGGTCCGGCGCCACGCCCCCGTGGCCACAAGGCGCCGTCCCTGCGGCAGGGGCGTGCACCCCGGCCGCTGGCTGGCTGGATATGCCAGCAGTCCATCGCCGGTGGTGCGCGAGGGCATCACCCTGGATGGGTGAGCCGCACCCCGCCATCAGGTGGTCAGAGGGCCTCGTCGCGATCGCGGATGGCGTTGCGCACGGCAGGGGGGACACGCAGGCGGCCGTCGTCCCGGCAGAGTTGCCGCAGTTCGGCGAAGGCTGTGTCCGGCGTCTGGGTGAGGACGGCGAGACGGTCGAACAGGGCCGCCAGGCCGCCGCTGATCGGACCACCGGGGTCCGGCATCGCGCCCCAGCAGTCCCAGGGCAACAGCTCGATGTTGCGCAGCGCGGCGGCGTCGCGCATGAGGTTGCCCGCGATCCACCAGTCGCCTGCCTCGCTGACCATGCTGAGCCCGAACCTGCTGGGGTCCGCCGCGCCGGACCGGCATCGCGCCCATGCTTGGCCGGCCGTCAGGAAGCGGTCGCGCGGTACGTCACTGACGTCGAAGTCGATCGGGAACCAGTCGCGCTGCTGGTCGTCGATCTGCGCGTCGACGAGGAGCCAGCGCTGCTGCGCGGCGTGCCAGTACTCACAGACCCAGTGGTCCTCGAACATGCCGGTGCCGAAGTACCCGCCGAACCCGCAGCGAGCCCGGGCCGGCGTGCCCTGGGCCCGGAGCATGGCCACCATCAGGACGGTGAAGTGCCGGCAGTTGCCGGGCAGCCGGGCCGCGGGCGCCCGCGCGATGTGCAGCGGCCGGTCGTCGCGGGCCACGATCTGCGCCAGCAGCTGCGCGGCGGGACGGGTGTGCACGCTGGCCCGGTCGGTCTCGGACAGCGTCACCCCGTAGGCCTGCGCCAGATGCTCGTGGATCAGCAGGCCCTGCGCGGCGGCGGCGAGGCCGGGAATGTCGCGGGGCAGGATCTCCAGCAGGGGCGCGTAGCGGCCCGCTGATGTCATGGCCGCCGGCCGGGCGTAGAACGACACCGCCGCCGCGGCCTGATCGTGGACCCGCATTGCTCTCCTCAGGGTGTGCAGCCGATGAGCGCTGGCATCGGCGCGGGTGGTCCGGCGGCCTGGACACTACGCGGAAATCGCTGACACCTCATGTCAGCGACGTCGGCTAGCCTGCTCTGGTGCGTGCCGACAGGCTGGTGTCCCTGGTCCTCCTGCTCCAGGCCCGGGGCCGGATGACCGCCCGGGGCCTCGCCGGCGAGCTCCGAGTGTCGGTCCGGACGATCTACCGGGACCTGGAGGGACTCAGCGCGGCGGGCGTGCCGGTCTTCGCCGAGTCTGGGCCTGGCGGCGGCTGCCAGCTCGTGGACGGGTACCGCTTCCCGCTCCGTGCCCTGCGCCCGGACGAAGCCGAGGCCCTGCTCATCCTGGGGGTACCGGGCGCGCTGCGCGAACTCGGCCTGGACGGTGCCCTCACCGCGGCGCACCGCCAGATCCGGGTCACCGCCGGGCTGGAGGGCCACCCCGGCGGCCCCGGGCCGGCCCCGGCGCTGGTTCACCTCGACATGCCCCGCTGGTTCCACGGCCACGAGCAGGTGCCGTACCTGCGCAGCCTGGCCGAGGCGCTCCGCCGGCGGCGGCACCTGGAGCTCAGGTACCGGCGTGGCACCGACACCCGCGATCCGGCGCCCCGCGTTGTGGCGCCGCTGGGCCTGGTGAACAAGGCGGGAACCTGGTACCTGGTGGCCATGGCCCGCGGCGGCCGGGTCACGGTCTTCCGGGCCGGGCGCATCGCCTCGGCCCGGGTCCTGGCCGAGCCCGCCGGCCGGCCGGCCGGCTTCGAGCTGGCCGAATTCTGGGAGCGATGGTCGCAGGAGTTCGCGGCCAGCCGGCCGCGGCTGCGGGTCAGGCTCCGGGCGTCGCCCGGGGCGCTCGCCGTGTTCCCCGAGGTCTTCGGCGACGCGGTCCGGGAAGCCATGAGCGCCGCCCTCCCGCCCGACGAGCAGGGCTGGCAGGAGGTGACGCTTTCGTTCGAGCACAAGCTGGCCGCCGCGCACCGCCTCGCGGGCTTCGGCGCACAGGTGCAGGTCCTGTCCCCGCCAGCCGTGCGCGAGGAGCTCCTGGACACCGCACGCGGAATCCTCAGCCGCTACGGCGCCGGTCCCGGCTGACCGGGACCGGCGCCACCGAAACCCGGACGACGTAGCCCAAGGCGGATTATTCTGCACTCACGCCGACCTGGCGCTGGGGGGAACATGGGCTTTGCAACGGTGATCACCTGGTTCGCCACCGTCCTCATGGGGCTGTTCATGCTGGCGGTGTGGCTGATCGAGAACGATGTCACCAGTCACGGCGTCGCACGCAGCAGGCTGCCCGTCCCGATCATCTTCACCCACCTGGGCCTGGCGGCGACCGGGCTGTCGGTCTGGGTGGCCTTCCTGATCTTTAACCGGAAGTCGCTGGCCTGGACGGCGGTCGGCATCCTGGTGGCCATCGCGGTGCTCGGCGCCACGATGTTCCTGCGCTGGATCCCGGTGTACCGGGGACCTGCCCGGTCGGCGGGCATGCCACAGCCCCCCGGCGGCATGGTCGCCGTCCCGGCGGAGGGGAACTTTCCGGTCGTCGTCGTCACCGCCCACGGGCTGCTGGCCGTGTCAACCCTGGTCCTGGCCCTGCTCACCGCCCTCGGCAACGGCGCACGCTGAGGCCGAGACCGTGGACCGGCCTGCTTGCTGATCGCGACGCCGGTCGGGCGGTCGTCGCTGTCCAGCACGGCCTCCACGCGCAGCCCGCCGCTGATGAGTTCGGGCGGCGGGTCAAGTCTTCACAGGATCTTCAGACCACGCCATTTCCGAAGGCTTGTTGCGCTGTGAGCCGCATTCCGCGCTCTTGCCTCCCTGATCGATTTGCGTGACCGCATGTGCAGGCTACGGTCTGCTTCCAGAACCTGGACCTACCGTCTGGGCTGTGTCGCGGTCCACGGTTGCGCGCTGGATGGCGATGACGTACGGTGCGCGCGACGACACATGCTCCTCGGCAGCGGCGGGCGATGTGCTCTGCTACCTGCAGGTCCGCAGGGGCACGTGAAGGGCGGGACTTGTGAGTGCGGAGCTGGGCGTCGGCCAGACCTTCGGCGGGTACCACATCGTCGAGCTGGTGGGCTCGGGTGGTATGGGCCTGGTGTACCGGGCCGAGCAGCGGATTCTCGGCCGCACCGTGGCTCTTAAGGTAATTCGCCCGGAAATTGCCGACTCTGGCGACTACCGGGCGCGTTTTCTGCGGGAGGTGCGGTTTGCCGCTGCCGTTGACCATCCGCACGTGGTCTCGGTCTTTGATGCCGGCGAGCAGGATGGCCGGCTGTACCTGGCCATGCAATGGGTGGACGGCCTGGATCTGGGGACCCTGCTCGACCGCGAGCAACGACTGGCCCCGGAGCGGGCGGTGCGCATCGGGGTGCAGCTGGCACAGGCGCTCCAGGCGGTCCACGACACCGGCCTGGTGCACCGGGACGTCAAGCCGTCAAACGTGCTCGTGCGCGAGATCGGCGGCCACGACCACGCCTATCTCACCGACTTCGGCATCGCCAAAGCGCCTGCCGCACCAGACAACCTCACGCGCACGGGCTCGGTGATAGGTACCCCTGGCTACCTGTCACCAGAACAGATCCGGGGCCAGCAGCCCGGCCCGCGCAGCGATCTGTACGCGCTGGGCTGCATCATTTTCGAGGCTCTCACCGGCCAGCGCCCGTTCGGTGGCGACGACCTGGCGGCGCGCTGGGCCCAGGCGACCAGCCCACCACCGGCCGCGTCAACCCTGTACCCGGCTCTCGGGTCCCGCTACGACGCGTTCCTCGCCCAAGCGCTCGCGGCGGATCCTCAGGACCGGTTTTCGTCCGGCACCGCATTCGCCGAAGCCCTCCAAGCCGCCCACACCGGTCGGCCAGGCGGCCTGACACAGCCTCCCGCCACCCGCGGCGCCCCTACGCCGCGGGCGTACGGCCCACCCGCCCAGCCGCCAGCGCTCTCCGGGACCAGGGCGGCAACCGCTGCGCCCTCATCCGGTGCGCGCGATCCGGCGGCGCCGCCGCCAGCGGGATCACGGCCGGCCAGGCCAGCGCCGACTGTCGCTGACCTCACCACCCCCGCGACGGCACCGGCGGCCGGGGCCGGCCGGCCCCTGGCCGGTTCCCGCGGGCTGGCATCCAGGGTTCTCGGCGCCGGTCAGCTGATCGTGCTGATCGGCGGCCTGGTGTTCATCGCTTCAGTGACGCTGCTGACTCACTACGTCAACAACGGCACGGGCTGGAAAAGCCTGTGGCAGGCGACCCACGGTGACCTCGCGTCGCCACTGTATGGAAACGATTTCTGGATCCCGGTCGCCCTGGCCGCCCTCGCCCTCACCTGCACGGCCATCAGCGCAGGCGTGCGCAGGCGGCTGGTCATGATCGGTGCGGCTCTGGGCGCAGCCGGGCTCATCGGTTACACGCTGTATATTCCCTCGACAGGGTCATCTCCTGGTTTCCAGCCGTACGGCTCAAGCTATTGGCTTTCTCTCGCCGCCACCGTCACCATGGTGATCGGAGCCGCGGTCGCCCTCGCAGCCCGATCCAGGGCACCCGACCCGCACAGCAGTCCTCGCGGTACCCGGCAAGACCCGGTGCGCTGACCGCCTGAGCACCGCCCGGCGATACCCGCGCCACAGATCGCCAGCGCTGGCGACCAGGCATCCATGGACCGGTCGATACCGGTAAGCACGCTTGGGTGAGCGCGGTCAAGGGATCGCGGGCCGACCACCAGGCGCGGTCAGACGCGGCAATTGGGACCCAGGCAATGTCTGTGACCAGCGCGCCGGGCGCCCATCAACGGTGGTGCCCGGGCTAGCAACCCGCTCCACTCGGCGCCCGCCCGGTCACGCCCCCAAGCGGCCGCGATAGAACGCGTCTACCCAGCCCAAAGACGTATACAGCAGCGGCCTCCGGAGCCGTGAGCGCAGGTCCGAATCCTGCCGGAGGCACTGGCAGGAGCGTTAATTCGAATGCTTTGGCAATTTTGGCGCGGTAGGGGTGCCAGGCCTGTGACCTGCGCAAGCGCGGCCGCGTTCCAGATCTTGTGCCCTGGCCGCGCCCGGCAGCAGGCGCCTTGTCCGGGACGTCCCAACGTGCTGCTGGCGCCCTGGTTATGATCATTTGGTGCGCACGTATGCCCTGTACCGGCGCGCACTGGCGTCCTGGAGGGAAGAGCGCAGGTGACACCGGCTGCTGTCGCGGCGTTGCTGCGGCGTGGTGCCTGGGCCGTGGCGGCCGGGCGCGTGGCGCTTGGCCTGACCGCTCTGGCCTGGCCTTCGGTACCGGCCCGCCCGTGGGTTGGCGCGGCGGCGGACGACGTGGCCGCACGGGTGTTCGGGCGCGCGCTGGGAGCGCGTGACATCGCCCTGGGGCTTGGCGCGCTGCGGGCGCTGCAGCACCTGGCCGCCGAGCCCGGATCGGCCTGCGCATGGGTCGCCGCAGGCGCCCTGTCCGATGCCCTCGACGTGGCAGCCAGCCTGTTGTCGTGGCGCGAGCTACCGCAAACAAGCCGCTGGCTGGTCGTGGCATCCGCCGGCGGCGCGGCACTGACCGGTGCCGCCGGTGCACTGGCCGTGCGGCCGGACCGCAACGGCGCGTCCACCTGAGGTGATCCCTTCTTACACTCGCGTGGAGCCGCCTGCCGCCGACCGCGAACGGCGGCAGCGGGGCCCTGCCCACGCGTCCTGGGATCTGGAACGTGCCGATGAGTTGACGCTGGCCTCATCGTCCCCACCGGTAGCAAGCGGCCAGCTGAAGAGGAGGGCGGACCAGCTAGGAACGCCCGCGGACCATGAGGAGGCGTCACACGATGGGGCAAGCGAACGCAGAGCAGGAACTGCGGGCCCTGCGATGACGCCCGTACCATCTCGGGCCGCTGGGAGAAGGCCGAAAACGGTCCGGAGTTCACCGTCGACTTCGACCTCACCTACCGCAAACTGGCGGCACCTGAGCCCTGAACACCGCCGACAATCCAGGAGCACCGTAACTGGTCACCGACCGTAAAGCACCGCTACGAGGCGAGCACACACCGACCTGCCGTTAGGCGCGGACGACGGCTGCTGGGTGTATGACCGCCCAACATCCGCCTCAACGGCGCCACCACTTAAACATCCGGTGCAGCGACCACGGATAACACACCGAACTGGCCCATCTGGACCCTAGCTTGCCACCCGGCAGCCGCCACGAGGCGCTCCGAGTCGGCGATTTGTGTGACCCCACCAGGCAGTGGAGCTGGGCAGCTCACTCTCTGCTCAGCTTCGCCAGGTGCGGGTCGTGACCGCCATCCGGGCGCTCCCCCGGTGCCGGTCACGGCCGCCACCCGGGCCCAGTTCCGCGCCTGGTCAACTGCCTGGGGAGGGCTCCCCAGATAGGGAGGCCTCCCCTTTCCAGGCCGTTCCCCAACAGGCATTCTCAACAGTCGGGCGGCGAGGGCGCCGCCCGAGATGACAGGGGGACGCCATGAACAGATTTTCACGCATTGGCGGGCTAGGGGTCGCCGCCGCAGCAGCATTGGCTCTGGTCTCCGGGGCTGGCGCCGCGGGCGCGGCCACGTCAGCGCCGCAGTCGGCAAGGCCGGTGGTCAACACACAGGGCTGGGCCGGTTACCAAGACGGCAACTACCAAGCCGGAGGGCGCAGGTATCGGTTCGTGTCCACGACGCTGACTGTGCCACCACGCAAGGTACCTGACCCCCACCAGAACGCCAACGGTGGCGCGGCCATCGTGCTGTGGGGCCCGTCTGTGGAGTACGCCGAGATTGGCATCCAGCCCGGCGGCGGCGCTGACACCATCGCGTGGCTCGGTTCCAACATCGGCACGGGATCGTTTCGAGTGAGCCCGAAGATAGGTGACAGCGTGACGCTCAGTATTTACTCCGACCGGCACGGTCACACCTATTTCGCCGCCGCTGATACCACGCAGGGCACCGCCCAGACGATCCGGCGGAAGGTAGCCAGCTCGCCCTATACAACGGCCGGGTTCTTCGTCAATGTCGACCCCTCCGTGACCCCACCGGTAACCGACACGCTCCTGTGGTATTTCACCGGCAGCCACGTGACCACCAACAGCGGCGTACACGCAACCATTCTGGGCCCGTGGACCACCAGGAAGGTCATCGAAACCACCACCGGCACCTCCACGGGCGCAGTGGTGCTCAGCCCCAACCGGCTGCGCAATCACGGCCAGAACTTCGGCGTATGGCTACGCCGCCGGTAACCTTCCCCGAAAAGGGGTGACCCGGGTCACCGCGACCGTGAGGGCCCCTTTCTTTCGCGGTATCCGTGCGACCTGGACGCCAGGTTCGTGCGCTGGCCTCGGAGGATCTGAGGACGAGGGAGACAGGCTGCCGACGAAGCGCCCAACGTGGCGCGCTGGCCGACCGCCTGTCCTGGGTGCAGATGCGGACGTTCGGTGCTTAGCGGGTCTGGACCGGGCCCCGGATGAGCCGGGGTGGTCAGTCTCGGGCGTCGACCTGCCGCCAGAAGGTGTCGACCTGGGCGTCGAACAGGTCGGGGGCACGATCTCGACGAAGACAACATCCGGCTCCTCCGCGGCGGCCGGATCGCCGCGGTGCTCCACCACGACCTGAGGCCGGATATGCGCCGCGCCGGCCAAGTAATCATGTCCGCGCAGAATGCCTTGCCGGACTCGCGGTTACCCCGTCGCCGATCCAGGTCGTGACGCCCTACAACCTGCCGTAATCCCGCGCCACAGGGCCAGATCCCGCGCGGCCACTGGCAGGCCACGCTCCCGGGGACGGATGCGCCCGGGCGCTCAGGCACCGATCCGGACGTCGACCAGCTTGAACTCCTGTACCGGCGGGCTGGGCGGCATCTCGGTGAACCCGGCCGCCGTGAGCACAGCATGAACGGCGGGTTCGAGGCGCTCGTCGTGGAAGCGCTGCCAGTCCTGCTGTGAGTCCCACACACCGATGTGGCGGAGTCCGGTGTCGGCCTGCAGCACGAGGTGGACGACAAGCCCTTTGGGCTTTTCGTCACCGATGGCGGCGTTGACCTGCCGGTACATCGCCTCGTCGGCGGGAACGTCGTAGAGCATGGCGTAGGACATGGGTCCTCCTCTTCGCGGTACCATTCGGTTAGAGTCACCTCTAACTGATATAGGAGTCTCTATCGAATGTCCGCACCCGTCAAGCCCCGACGCCGGTACGACTCGAGCAGACGCCAGGAGCAAGCCCGGCACAATCGGTGGGCCATGCTCCAAGCCGCACGCCAGCTGTTCCTCGAACGCGGCTTCGCGGCCACAACGATGCCAGCCATCGCGGCTGCCGCGGGCGTGTCGGTCCAGACCGTCTACAAGGCCTTCAGTAACAAGGCCCGGCTGGCCAAGGCCATGTTCGACGTGGCGATGGCCGGAGACGACGAACCCGTTCCAATGCTCCAGCGTGCGTCCCTCGGCCGGGTTCGGGAAGAGCCCGACGCACGCGCGAAGTTTCGTCTGTATGGCGAGTTCCTCGCCGAGGTCGCACCACGTCATGTCCCCGTTCAGCTCGTCATCCGGGACGCGGCGACCAGCGATCCCGAGGCTCGGGAGGCGTGGGCACAACTCCAAGCCGAACGGCTCAAGGGTATGACCCTGTTCGCCCGGGCCCTGCACGACGACGGCCACCTGCGGCCCGGGGTCTCAGCGAACGAGGCCCGCGACGTCCTGTGGACCTACAATTCCGCAGAACTCTTCCAGTTGCTCGTCCTCGAGCGAGGCTGGTCGCCCAAGCGGTACGGCCGCTGGATCGCCGCCGGCCTGATCTCCGCTCTCCTGCCTGACCCCGGCGAAGCGGACCACCGCTAGCCCGGCTGACCCTCGTCCCCGGAGGCACGGCTGATGGTCGGCCACGGATATTCCTGGTCGCCTGGCGCGAGTTCGTACTGCTCCCGGGTGAGCCGTCGCAGGCCGGCCGGGCTGGCCGTCCGGCTCAGGACCGTGGCTGCTGGGTCCAGCGGTACCTCGGGCACCGGCCCGGCCAGCACGTCCTTCGTTTCGGGGTCAAAGAACTGCGCCACGTAGAACTGGCCGCCGACCCTGATGTGGCGGGGCTGGCGCAGCGTTTCCATCGCCACAAGGGCAGATGTTACGCCGCCGCCGGCCGGCGATTCCCGCCCGCCTGGTGCGCTGTTCGCCGCTACTGCCATCCGGCGATGGTGGCGTGCATCTCCCAGAGGAGGATCTCGGCGGGCTCTGCGGCGGTGATCTTCTGCCCGCCGGTGGCGGCGAACCGCACCGCGTCACCCTCGGACAGCGGACCCGCATCTTCCAGCGTCACGGTTCCCCGCGGCACGAACAGGTGCAGGAACGGGGCCTCCGGGAGCTCGATCACCTCACCGGGCCGCATGCGCGCGGCATGCAGGGCGGCGTACTTGTTCTTGATCCGGATGGCGGACGCGCCGTCGTGCTTGCCCATGCCGGAGGCGACCGGGACCAGGCCGCCGCGCAGCAGCTCGTCATCGATCTCAAGCTGCTCGTAGCCGGGGGTAATACCGTCCTCGTCGGGCACGACCCACATCTGGACGAAATGCACCGGCTCGGTGTGCTTCGAGCCCCCCTGGAGCCGCCAGGAGTCGTTCTTTTCCGAGTGCAGGATCCCCGTGCCCGCGCTCATCCGCTGCGCCAGGCCCGGGTAGATGATGCCGGCATGCCCGGTGGAGTCCTGGTGGACCAGCGAGCCCTGAAGCACCCAGGTGACGATCTCCATGTCCTGGTGCGGGTGCGTCTCGAAACCGGTCCCCGGCCGGACCACGTCATCGTTGTTGACCAGCAGCAGGCCGTGGTGCGTATTGAGCGGGTCATAGTGCCGGGAGAACGAGAAGGAGTGCTTGGAGTCCAGCCACGAAAGCCTGGTCTTGAACCGGTCACCGGCACGGCGGACGTCCACAGTCGGCGCGAGCGGCCCCGTCTTGTCTGTCATCGTCGCTCCTTGTGGGCAGGCCGTCCGGCGCGGTTATGCGCGCGCGGGCGCTGGGCCGTTCCCGGCCCGCTGGCCAGCAGCTACGACTTGCGCGGTGGTGGTGACATGCAGCTGCGCACAGTGTTGCTCGGCGATCTCGGAGCAGATCTCTGCTGCCTGTTCACAGATGGGGTTGCCGATGTCTGCCGCATTCAGCGCCATGATCATCTTGTACCGGAGATCTTCCACGGGCACACCTCCGCAGCCATCTTCGCCGGCTGGCCGCACAACGATGCTACGCGTCACCGCCGGCTCTTACCCGGCGGCGCAGGTCACCGGGGCCCGCGGCGAACCCGCGCGCCGTCAGCCAGCGCCTCATCCCAGCCGGGTCAGGATGCGTATCCGGAATGACGTTGTAGATGTAGTTCAGGCCGCGGTCCGCGGCCTCCGCCTCGAGCCGGTCGACGATGAACCCGCCGATCCCGGCACGGCGGCGAGCCCGGTCGACCACAAAGGTGATTTGCGCGTCGCCCCAAGCGCTGTCCAGCCAGCCATAGCCGGCTACCGTGCCATCGTCATCGGTGACCCGCCACCACTCGTTGGCGATCACCGAACCAGGAGAGGGCGGTTCATAGCCAACCGCTGCGAGCTCCTCCGGGCCGAACAACCGCTGCTTTTCCGGGTCCCACCGCGGCGTGTCTTCCTTGATCCAGTGCAGTGCCATTACGTCTCCCTACGCGGCGCGGTGGTCGCGGCATGACATCCGGTCGGTAGCGTGCAGATAGACCATCACCGGCATGGAGGCCACGATGGCACAGAAGATAACTGTCGTCCTTGAGGACGATCTTGATGGTGGCCCGGCGAATGAGACGGTGCGGTTTGGGATCGACGGCACCGAATACGAGATCGACCTGAGCACCGCCAACGCCACCGCATTCCGGGCCCAGCTCGCCCCCTACATCGCACATGGCCGCAAGGCCGGGCGAGCAGCCCGCCGCCGGCCGTCGCGCACCGCCGCAAGCCGCGAGCGCAGCAGCGACATCCGTGCGTGGGCGAAGGACCAGGGCATCGTGCTTAGCGCCCGCGGGCGCATCCCCGCCAGCATTGCCGAGCAGTACGAAACCGCCATGAGACGGCCCTGACGCAGGCCTGAGGTACGGCCGGCCCTCCGCTGCCGAGCCCGGCCGGCAGGCAGGCGCGTCAGCGGGCCGGCTGAACCGGGTGCCCTTGCCGGCCGGCCCGGCGGCGTGTTGGTATGCGGTATGCCTGCGAGCGCCGCTGCCGGGAACGTCGGCATTGGCTCGTGGATCGAGCGCCGAGCCAGGGCGGCGCCCGATGGTGTGGCCCTGATCGCAGCGGACCGCTCGCTGACGTACTCGCAGCTGGCCGCCCGGGTGCGCCGGCTGGCCAACGGCCTGCGGACGCTGGGCGTGGCGAAGGGCGACCGGGTGGCGTGGCTGGGACCGAACCATCCCGCGTTTCTCGAATCGCTGTTCGCGGCCGGCCTGCTCGGCGCGGCGGTGGCCCCGGTGAATCACCGGCTGGACGAGGCCGAGATTTCCTGGGTCCTCGAGGACATCAAGCCAAGGGCCCTCATCCAGCACTGTGCCACGGGTGCTGCGGCGGTGCGCGGTTCGAGCTTCCGCCGGGTCGCGGTTGCGGGTTCGCTGGACGGGGCGACGGACTTCGAGGCGCTGATAGCCGGGTCTCCCGGCCACGCCGTCGAGGAGACGGTCGGGCTGGACGACTTGTGCCTGCTTCCGCACACCTCTGGCACGACAGGCCGGCCGAAGGGAGTGATGCTGACCCACGGCAATGTCACCTGGAACGTTGTCAACCTCCTCACCTGCGCCGACTTCCGCAGCGACGACGTGACGATAGCCATCGTCCCCTTCTTCCGGGTGGGGGGGACCGGGGTCAACGTGCTGCCGGTTCTGTTCATGGGTGGGGCGGTGGTGGTGCCAGGCGACGTCCATCCTGACGACATCCTCAGGCTGACCGAGCGGCATCACGTCACGGTGGGTTTCGGTAACCCGGACATCTTGGAGTCCTTGACCCGCTCCCAGCTCTGGCCGACCGCCGACGTGTCGGCCGTCCGGTTTCTGCTGACCGGTGGCGCCCCGGTCCCCGAACCGCTGATCCGCACATACCTGGAGCGGGGCCCGACCCTGCTGCAGGGCTACGGCTTGTCGGAGGCAGCGCCGGTCGCATTGTTGCTCCGGCCCGAAAGCGCGCTAAGCAAGGTTGGCTCCGCTGGGACGCCACCGCTCTTCGTCGATACCAAGATCGTCGGGCCGGCCGGCATCGATGTGGGGCCACGCCAGGCAGGGGAACTGCTCGTCCGCGGCCCGAACGTCATGACTGGGTACTGGAACCGGCCCGAGGAGACGGCCGCGGCGCTGACGCCGGACGGATGGCTTCGGACGGGGGATGTAGCGCGCCCCGACGGGGACGGGTACACCTGGATCGTCGGCCGCGTCGCTGACAGCTTCGTCTGCCACGGGGAGGTTGTGCACCCCGGTGACGTGGAACGGATTCTCCTCAGCCACCCGGCGGTCGCCGACGCAGGAGTGGTAGCAGTCCCGGAATCCGGCGGCGAACAGGTGGCAAAGGCCTTCGTTGTCCTGGCGCCCGGGACCGAGGCGACCGAACAGGAACTTCTGGCCTGGTGCCGGGAGCATCTCGGCGCGCACCAGGTCCCTGCCGTCGTGACCTTCGTCGACCGCTTGCCGCGAAACTCGGTCGGGAAGCTGATCCGAGCCGAGCTACAAGACGCCTGCTGAGAGGCTGAAAGGGCGCGCCGATCGGACGCTGGCTAGAGTCGCGGTATGCCGCAGATACATGTCGCCCGCCTCGGGCGAGCGCAGCAGAGAATCGCCGAGGCTGGCGTGGACGCCGCGCTGATCACCAGCCCAGCCAACGTCCGATACCTGTCCGGCCTCGTCAGCTCGAACGCAGCGGTCCTGCTGCCCGCCGACGGCCTGGCCGTGCTTGGCACCGACTCACGCTATGCCGAGGCCGCCGAGCGCGACTGCCCGGACCTGGAGCTGGTCACCGAGCGTCAGATCGAGCCGGCGCTGGCCCGGCTAGCGGCCGCGCGGGGCTGCCGCACGCTGGCCTTCGAGGCGCAGGAGATGACGGTCGAGCGGCATTCTGCGCTGTCCGCGCTGGACGGCGGTCCGCAGCTGGTGCCGCTCGGCCGGGTCGTCGAACAGCTCAGGACTGTTAAGGACAAGGCCGAGATCGCGCTGCTGGCCCGGGCCTGCGCCATCACCTGTGAGGCATTCGCCGACGTAATGTCCAGCATCGTGCCGGGCCGGTCCGAGAGGCAACTGGCCGTCCTGCTGGAACGGGCGATGATCGATCGTGGCGCCGAGGCAGTAGCCTTCGACACCATCGTGGCCAGCGGACCTAACGGCGCCATCCCGCATCACTCGCCGGGAGAGCGAGCCTTCGCGGCCGGTGATCTGATCACAGTGGACTGCGGTGCCCGGTACGGCGGCTATCACGCGGACATGACCAGGACGGTCGCACTGGGTGACCCGGACGGCTGGCAGCGCGAGATCTACGAGGCGGTGGCCGCGGCGCAACTGGCCGGCGTGGCGGCCGCGATACCAGGTGCCGACGTGGCCGACGTCGATGACGCCGCCAGGTCCATCATCGAGGCCGCCGGCCACGGCGACCATTTCCAGCACGGGCTCGGCCACGGCGTGGGCCTGGAGGTGCACGAAGCGCCGATCATCGGGTACGGCCGGACGGGCAGGCTGGCGAAGCGGGTTCCCGTCACCATCGAGCCCGGGATCTACCTGCCCGGCAAAGGCGGGGTCAGGATCGAGGACACCCTCGTTGTCGGCGCAGGCGCTGACCCTGCCGGGTCGGCGGAGATACTCACGACGACCACGAAGGAACTGCTCGTGCTGTGACGCGGGCGCAGTGACCCGGGGTCAGCCCAAGACCACCTGTTCGCCGGAGCCCGATTGCTGGGGATCTGGCAGGCGCACCATTCGGAACGAGATGATCAGCCCGGCCAGGCCGGCGAGGATGGGTATGAGAAGCGCCACCTGGAGGGCGCGGTGTCTTGCCTGGGTGTTGATCCTGATGATCTCGTCCTGCGTCTTCTGCGGTTGGCCGGCGAGCTGCTTTTCGAGCTGAGTGTTGCTCACCACTTGGGCGTCATGCTCCAAGACCTTGGCCACCTGCTGCTGCTCGGCCCCGGAAAGCACGGTGCTCGACTGGGCCATGCTGGTGAAGCCGATAGAGAGCGCCGCCAGCAGGATGGCGCCGGCGAACGCCAGCCCGAACGACAGGCCGAACGACCCTCCCGCCGAGTTCACCCCGGCCGCCTCGCTGACGCGGTCCTCGGAGATCGGGGCCAGCGTGTAGTTGTTGAGCTGCGAGACCATCAGCCCCAGCCCCGACCCCGCGATCAGCAGCGGTACCACCAGATACCAGCCTGACGTCGCCCGGGGCACGATCGGCTCCACGATGACGATCCCGATCGTGAACAGTGCGAACCCGGCCCGGATGAGGGCCGCCGGACGCCGCTTCCCCGCTCTCTTTCCGGCGGCCAGCGCCACCGCGAACATGCTCAGCGAGAGCGGGGCGATGGACAGGCCCGCTCCCATCGCGCTGTACTCGAGCACGATCTGCAGGTAGATCGGCAGCGCGATCATCGTGCCGCCCAGCCCGATCTGCTGCAGCACCTGCCCGGAGACCCCGAACCGGAACAGCTTGGCCTTGAACAGGTCCGGGTCCAGCAGCGTCGCCTTGCCCGCACGCTTGCGCCGCACCAGCCACCACGCCAGGCTCCCAATCGAGACCGCCCCGAGCGCAAGAAGCAGGCCTACCGCTTCGCCGCCTTCTTGCCAAACCAGGATGCCCAGCACGATGCCGCCCATGCCCAGCACGGACAGGACGGCACCCACGACGTCCACGCGCCGGGACCCGGTGTATTCCACGTCGTTGACCAGCCTGATGCCCGACAGCACGACCACGATGATGACGTCCTCAAGCAAGAACGCGATCCGCCACGACAGGTAGGTCGTGATGAACCCCCCGAACAGCGGGCCGACGGCGGCGGCGATCGCGGCCGCGGCCCCGACCAGCGCGTAGGCCTGCCGCTGCGCCGCGCCCTCGAAGTTGCCATGGATGAGCGACTGCATCGCCGGCAGCAGGAGCGATGCGCCGATCCCGCCTACGATCGCCCAAAAGACGATGATCGCGGTCAGGCCCTGTGCGAGCGCCATGGCCAGGGCGCCGATCGCGTAGCCGAGCAGACCCAGCACGTACGCGCGCTTGCGCCCGATCAGATCTCCCACCTTGCTGCCGATCAGGATGAACGCCGCCGACACCAGCGCCTCAAGCGCGATCGCGGATTGGACCCCGCTGACGGTCGTGTGCAGATCGTGAACGACCGATGCGATGGAGACGTTCATCACCGAGGTGTCGACCACCAGGACGAACATCGCCATCGCCAGCAGGATGGCCAGCCTGCGGCCCCTCTTGGTCAGCTCAGGCGCGCTGGTGCCAGATTCGGCAGTCATCGAAGGTTCACCACCCCAACACTCATGCGCCTTCGGCAGGAGGCCAGCGGCGTGCCCTTCGCTCCATCGTGTCCCCCCTGACGCAGCCGTCTCAGTGTCACAGACCCACGTCCGCAGGGACTCGCAAATCGAGAACCCGATCGAAAACGCAGTGCTGCTTCCGCGGCAGCGGCATCCGGGCGAGCAGCACCAGGCCAATCGCCCTTGCCACCCGGTGTGTCTGTGTGTTGCATGCCTTGACGTTTGCCGGTTTCCTTGGGCAGGGATGACCCATCTGGACGAGGTTCGCGAAGGCCTGAAACTGTTCGAGCGGCAGTCATGGGCGAGTGCTTACGCCGCGCTTGCGGGCGCGGATGAGCGCGCACCGTTGGCGTGCGATCAATTGGAGGTGCTCGCCGCAGCCGCCTACCTGGCGGGGCTTGATGCCGCGAGCGATCAGGCCTGGACTCGCGCGTTCCAGATCCACCAGCGGGCTGGCGATCCGCAGCGGG
>WNGD01005329.1_pt1 | contig 26543 bp, 30 predicted proteins | sample 5400671 | NCBI WGS metagenome assembly WNGD01 (sample SAMN13153369, study PRJNA577476) | soil metagenome | isolation source: 40 cm soil or saprolite under grassland replicate 2 | place: USA:California | collected 2016-06-15
GGTCAGAAAAAAGTGTGGGTTGTTGAGGGTGCGTCTAGTGTTGCGCTACTTGGAAGCATGCCACGTCGTATTGGGAGACGGCTGCGGAGTTTGCCGGGGTTTGCAGATTCTGTCCTGATCCTGCATACACATTCTCGGCGTTTGTGAATCCGTTTGTGTTGAAGCCTGCTGGAGACAGAGGGCCGGTTGGGAAGACAGATTGACAGCTCTGGTTAGGTTGACCTGCGGTGCCGGTGGTGGTGTCCGCTGCGACAGGTCTGGCGAGGAATGGTATCGCTGCTATGGACAGGAGGGCTAGAGCCAAGAGAAGTCTAGTAGATCGTGTCATTTTCTTGACACTTGGCAAGCGCCTCAGCATCATAAAAGGGTTGCTATGGCAATAGTAGGTACTATCAGCGTAGCCAGCGAAACTCTATCGTCCTGAATGCTAAAGGAGCGAAGAGACTCGTCTTGGTCAGTCTTCGCTGGCTTCTATTCTGAGCTGGTGGAGCTCTCCGTCCGCCTTCATCACAGTGATAATGACAAGTTTTCTTTCCGCGTCCACTTTTAGAATCCTTGCGCACTGCAGAACGTGCTTTGCTTCGCGAGGGACGGTTAGGACCTGATCGCGTTTGACCTTGATCTTTGGCTTGTTCTGGTTTTCCAGTATCTTCTTGATCCCGTCATAGAGGCTTATCACTGCTTCGTTGTCCGTATCGAGCTCTTTCGGCTCATCCCAGGCCGCTAATCCAACCTCCCCCTCTTCCAGCCTCATTACCTCGTGAACAGTCTGCCAATTTGCCGGTCGTTACCCGAGCCTAATCCATCAAGTGACGTATTCCACGCGCAGTCTGACAAGACAATAAGCTGAGAGGGCTTCTAGTCCATCGTCGCTATTGTCGACGCAGCGTGAAGCCCTAGATCCAACCGGATCTCTTGAAGTAGTATACGAGGCCGAACGTTATCACGACCATCGCAAGGACAAGAACATAGAAGCCCAGCGGGTCACCGCTGCCTGGTTCAAAGAATCCCGAAGTGAAGTTTGTTCCGTAAATCCCAGCAAGCAGGCTAAGAGGCAGAAATATCGTTGCGACAAGCGTGAGCATCTTTATTGTATTGTCAGTCGACGCCGTGTGCAGGCTGATGTAGAGGTCCCGGACATCACTCGTCCTATCCCTGTCATTGTCAATGGTCTCCAAGAGCTGAAACGAGTGATCATACACATCTCTGAAGCTCCTGAGACTCGTATCCGCAACGAACGGCACCGCACCACGCATAACCATGCCGAGCATATCCCGGGTAGGAGTCAGAGAGCGCCTCAACACCATAAGCCTCTTCCGTACCCCTCCAATAGTAGTCACGATATCCAAAATATTCTCCATCCTCCTAACCCGAGTCTTATACAACGTGGTCGCCCGCTTGTCCAGCTCCTCAAGCCTCTCCTCCACCTCGTCCAGAATCGGATAGTACGAGTCAACCGCAAAGTCCAGAAAGACATAGAAGAGAAGGTCCGGAGAAGGAGTCGTAGCGATCGGTGCGAGACCCCTCGCCCTGATCCTGGAATCTACAGCATGGATCAGCTCCGAATCCTCGGAATGGATCGTTATGATCCAGTTCTTCTGGAAGAAGATGAAGAGCTCAACTATCTCGTTCTTCCGATTGCTGACAATCGGTAAGTGTACGACGGCAAACACGCTCTTTCCATAATCCTCAAGCTTCGGTCTCTGATTCTTGTGAATCACGTCTTCTATCGCAAACTCGTCAAGTTCGAATCGTTTCTTTAGCTCTCGCAGCTCTGCCTCGGTCGGGCTCTCCGCGTCTATCCAAAGCAGCTCGCCAGGTCGAATTTCGCCGGGGAAATTCTTCACTGTCTCGGCTGGTGCAGACGCATCGCTATGACCGAGAAGCGTGAGAGTGATCAAGGGCCGAGGTTGCGTTGGGACAGAACCTGATAATAAGATTCAGCAGGACTTACCCGGCTCTCACGGTACAAGGTAACATAACATGCAGTAGACGCAGTTCAGATGAGCATGACTAATCATGGAGCATGAGGAGCATTTCTAGCTTGAGTCTCGTCGACCTTCTGATCTCCATAGGTAGCGCGGGTCTCGTCATTTTCAGTCTTCCGACAGTACTGAACAAGAGCTCACAAGTTCCAAGGAAGGCAGCGAGCATTCCCACTGCCTCTATTTTGACCTACTTCGTCCCGCTATTCGCGACAAGCGGTCTCGTACTTACTTCTCTAACAATCGCTGGACAAGCCATCGTCTGGTGGCTCATAGTTCTATTCAGGCCCGTCAAGGGCTGAGGCGGCGAAAGAGACCCAGCTCAAGCCGGGGCCTAATCCTAGAGCGTAGGGCACTCCCGTAGCTTTTTAAGACCACAATCATCACTCCGCCCACGAGGCCGAAGATCTTCGATTCCACAAGCAACTCCTTGGAGCATGAACCCAATTGACGAAAGGAACAGTTGGCAAGCTCAGTCGGGACTACAAGCCTGCAGAGTCCGAGGAGCACATTCTCCGATGGTGGAAGACTAGCAAGGCCTACGAGAAAACCAAGAAACGTCTTCTCAAGAAACCAAAATTCTACTTCCTTGATGGACCGCCATACGTTACAAATCCGCCGCATGTCGGCACCGCATGGAACAAGACGCTCAAAGACGTCCTGATCAGATTCTGGAGGATGAGAGGCTACAACGTGCATGACCAGCCAGGATACGACTGTCACGGGCTTCCTATCGAAGTCATGGTCGAGAAGAACCTCAAGCTCTCATCGAAGAAGGATATTGAGAACGTTATTGGAATAGACCGGTTCATCGCCGAGTGTAAGAAGTACGCGGCCGATAACGTCGAGGCCCAGACCAGGGTCTTCAAAGACCTTGGAATATGGATGGACTGGGACAACCCCTACATCACATACCACGACAATTACATCGAATCAGTATGGTGGACAGTAAAAGAGGCGGAACGAAAACACCTCCTCTACAAAGGAGTGAAAGTAGTCCACTGGTGTCCCCATGACGAGACAGCACTCGCTGGTTACGAAGTCACCGATGAGTATCGGACGATCAAAGACTATTCCATCTACGTGAAGCTCCCGCTTGTTGACAACTCAGGAGAATTTCTCCTAGTATGGACGACCACGCCATGGACCTTGCCAGCAAACCTCGGCGTTATGGTCCATCCCGACGAGACCTACGTCAAGGTAGAGGTTGACGGGGAGAAACTGACAATTGCGAAGGAGAGACTCATCCCTGTACTCGGAGAGAAATCGTACAGAATAGTTGACGAGTTTCAAGGTCGACGTCTTGAAGGGGTCTCATACAAACCGCCACTTCTTGAAGAGACAGCCGCCCAGACTGGCGGAAAGCTGCACCGGGTCGTTCTAAGCCCCGACTATGTCAGTATGGCAGAAGGCACCGGACTCGTGCACATGGCTCCCGGACATGGCCAAGAAGACTTTGAGGTAGGCCAGCAGTACGGGCTGCCGGTCTTCTCTCCTGTCGACCAAGCTGGACGGTTTACTTCGGACGCCGGAAAATATGCGGGTCTCGCCGTCAGAGAGGCTAACCCCGTAATAATCAAGGATCTTGAAACAAAGCGACTGCTTTTCCGACAAGAAACGATCGAACACTCGTATCCACACTGCTGGAGGTGCAAAACCCCTCTCATCCTCCGTGCCACCGACCAATGGTTCATCAAAGTCACCGCTTTCAAGAATCAGATGATCAGAGAGAACCAGAAGGTGCGATGGACCCCCGAATGGGCCGGGTCCAAAAGGTTCCATGACTGGCTTTCCGGAGCAAGAGACTGGGTAATCTCTCGCCAACGGTACTGGAATACCCCACTTCCGGTCTGGACATGCCAAGCATGCGGCCAGCACACCGTGGTCGCATCGCGAGCCGAGCTGCTGAAGATAGCCATTAATCCTCCGAAAACTTTCGACCTTCACCGGAACGGGGTGGACGAGATCGAGACAAGATGCCTGAAGTGCAGAGGCATTTCGAAGAGAGAACCAGATGTTCTCGACGTCTGGCTAGACTCGGGAGTGGCGTCATGGGCAGGACTCGACTATCCGCCGAACGCGAAAGAGTTGCGGGCGTGGTGGCCGGCTGACGCAATAATAGAAGCGCATGATCAAACCCGAGGCTGGTTCTACAACCAGCTCGGATCAAGCATCCTAGTCTTCAACAAGACACCCTACAAGTCGGTGCTGATGCACGGGCACACTTTGGATCCGGAAGGGGAAAAGATGAGCAAGTCCAAGGGAAACTTCGCGAGTCCAGCTGACGTGATCGCAAAATACGGCAGAGACGCATTACGATTCTACACTCTCCAAGCAACCGTTTGGGAAGACTTCCGGTTCTCATGGAACACAGTTGAAGCAGTAGCCCGTGATCTACAGATCATCTGGAACGTCTTTGCATTCGCGACACTCTACATGAACCTGGACAAGTTCGCCCCCCAAAAGTGGTCGTTGCGGCGAGAGTCAAGATTCTACCGTGGAGAAGACAACTGGCTTCTATCCAGAACGGAGAGACTCGCCAGAGAAGCAACAGAGCACAACGAGAAGATGGAGTTTCACCTAACAGCCCGAGACCTCAGAGACTTCGTCATTGATGATCTCAGCCACTGGTACATCCGGCTCGTTCGAAGAAGATTCTGGCTGGAAAGGAATAGCCCGGACAAGCTTGCTGCCTACACGGTCCTCAATCACGCGTTGAGCATTTGGCTCAGCCTCGCCGCGCCCATGGTCCCATTCTTGACTGAGAGAATCTACCAAGAATCGTTCAGAGACACGCGAGAGAAGAAGATGGACAGCGTTCATATGACAACTTGGCCCACACCGGACAGAAATTGGATAAACGAGACGCTCGAGGAAGAAATGAGAATAGCACAACACATCTCGGAAGCCGCAGCTTCGGCCCGCCAATCGAAAAAGGTCAAACTCCGACAACCAGTCAAAGAAATCCTAATCGTCTCTGACAAACCCGTCGTCAAGAAGACAGTCAAAGCCCTACGGGAACTCTTGCTTCAACAGACCAATGCGAAGCAGCTCAGAAACGTAACAGTTACAGAAGCCGAGCGGCTGAAGCGACTCATCGTCGAGCCAAACTACAAAAGCATAGGTCCAGCCTTCAGAAACGAAGCAAACCGAGTGGCCCAGGAGCTTCGGACACAAAACGGCCGAGATCTTCTGAAAGCTTTCCGGGAAACTGGGCATTATCGCCTGGTGATCGGAGGAAAAGATTACCCTGTCACGGGCGAGATGGTCACTCTTAGAGAAGAGATGCCTGAGAATTATGCCGTTGGAAGTTTTGAGGAGGGGCGAGTCTATGTCGATTTGACAATCCCCGCCGATCTCTTGAGAGAGGGATTCATCAGAGACGTGATCCGCCGACTCCAAGAGATGAGGAAGAGGCTCGATCTTCCAGTTGACGCTTTCGTAGACGCTTACATCTCCGTCTCAGACCCGGAGAGGTTTAGCTGGCTGGAGGACGAGAAGGACATGCTGCTGGAAGAGGTTCGAGCTAAAACGCTGCTCACGTTACGAAAAGACCAGGCGAAACCCCGGGCATCACTCGAGGAGGATTGGGAGGTCGAAGGCCACGAGCTTCAAATGGGCATATCGCAACAACAGAAGGAAGGCCAAACAGTCCCAGTCTAACCATCAAAACCATACGTGCTCAGGCAATGCACGAGCTCAAGCGGGACTGCTGGATTTGTAAGGGCCTCCGCGACCCTGCCCACCTCGTGTTTTTCGAGTCCCGCACCTCTATCGGAAAGTTGAACCCTGACCAGTTCTTCAAAGGCTACTCTTTCGTGACGCTAAAGTGGCACAGCGAAGAGCTCTACCAGCTCTCAGACAAAGACCGGAAAAGCTTCCTCGAAGACATGTCAAGAATAGCACTAGCACTATCGGAGGCTCTCAACCCGGACAAGATGAACTACGAACTCTTGGGCAATGGAATGCCCCACCTTCACTGGCACCTGGTTCCACGATACAAGACCGATCCTTTCTGGGGCCGTCCAATATGGACGGGACCACGGCATCGGAAACGGCTCACACGCGAGGATTATGGTGAGTTGATCGCCCGGATAAGCGCTCGGCTGCAAAACTAGTCTACCAACCCCTCGGTTCCGGCCTACAGTACCGTTGAAAGCTTGCTCCTAGTTACGCCAGATTGAAACCGCCAGTAGCCTCGAATGTCGTACTCACCGGTTGGAGGGTTGCATGCACGTACGCCGAGGTCTTTCTCGATGCCACGGCAATGGTGCTCCCAACACTCGGGCTACAGAGGCTTCTGCGCGGAAGGGTCTCCCTCTGGGGGGTCAAGGCTGGAAACTTGGCCAGGCTGAACCTCTACTTTCTCTCAGCCACGATATTCGACATGTTTCGCAATCTGGGCTTCGAATGGGCAGCCTATGGCCTCCAGTTGAGCGTAGGGTTCATCTTCGCGGTTATTGGTCTAATGTCAGCAAGCCTGTATTTCTGTCCTGAATGTAACACTCTACGAGAGGCTTGGTCGAGACTCAAGTCTAGAAAATCGCTCCTATTCTATGATGGGATCGTATTTGCTTGGGTAGTGGTCATTGCTCTACTGCCAAGCTGGTATCTGCCATCCACTATAGTTCTTCTATTGGCAGGTGCCGTCTATCCAACATCCTTGTTTCGGGCAGCTAGAACCCGAGCTAAACCGCTCCATATCAAGAACGCGATAGCCACTCTATCCGTAACTTGGCTCCTTTTCATCACTCTAAGCATGGTCCTCTTCGCTCTCGGTGCACAACCGCCCGTGCTACCAGTGTCAGTCCCTCTGGCTTGGGAGATGGCGTTCGTAACTGGGTCTGTCATGTTCTTCACAATGTCAGTATCTGAGGCTAACCCGTTGGGTTCTGTGAGATTCCCCTCGGGGCAACTTATTCCTGAGACGATAATCAAGCCTGGGCATCGATACTTGATCCTCCACGATTCCGGCAAGCGAGCGATCTCGTTTCTCACATCAACACTGAAAGAATTGATCGATTCCGGATCGAGGATAATCATCCGTCCTCCCACGAGTGGCTGGCTGGTTGCCAGCTTGTCGCAAAGCGAGCCACGTTTCAACGAGTGGAAGAAGAGCGGCAAAGTTGTCGTCTCAGGTGTTGAGCCGGAACAAGGACTACCACGGGAAGGTCTCTCCGAGAAACTCAGCTTTGGCCCAGTGTCGAAAGTCTACCTTAGAGAAATTGACAGTGAAGGACTCCGCAACCCCGTAGAACCTCTAGACCAAGAGACTGGCGAAAAACGTCGAGGACCAGCAGAAATCCTCTTGTTAGAGAGCAGTAAAGCCCCACGTCCGCAGCTTACAGAGTTTCTGCGACAGAATACCGGGGTGGAGCTTCTAAATCTCTCAGAATCCACAGAATCCTTCTCTTCTCTACTCAGTCTCGATCATCAGAAGCTTCGCGGCACTATCACACTCTTCGAATACGACAATAATGCTGACTATGAGGCGGTGGTCGACAAGTTTCTCGCAGAGGGAATAAGCAACGCAGAACTCTGCGTCCTGTTCACAACAAGATCGAGCAAACTCTACCGGGCACTAAAAGGAAAGAGAATGATCAAGATCATTGCAGCCTCATCGCTGATCTCTGCGCCCGACGAGTTGCCTGATGGTGAGATGCAGATACCTGACAAGGAGCTGGGACTCGTGGCCGCGATCGTCTCCGACTTCCTGGACAATAGTAAGAACTCTGGAGCCTGTTTTGCGTTTGACAGCTTAACCGATCTCATCAGAGGCGAACGCTGGGAGCAGGTCTACGCCGGGATTCGACAACTAATCGATTTGCTCACCGTTCCAAACGGCACTGCGCTCTTCTTGGCCAACGTGAGCACCATGGAGCCCCGATTCATAGGGGCCCTGCGCGGAGCCTTCTCTGTGCAGCTAAGAATGGACAATTACGGTTTGAGAGCCGTCAAGGTCTCGGTCAAATAGCCAGCAAAATTTGCGTTATTCGCAAAAGGCGGCCAACCATGTCATCGTTCTACTAAGATTATTTAAAGTACGGTCAAACGGATTAACAGAAGAGTTTCAGACGAGACGGTCACGGGCTTGGAGCATCACAGTCACGACATTGTAATTGTAGGGGGCGGGGCGTCAGGTCTTCGAGCTGCCATCGCCGCCATCGAACTTGAGCCCAAGCTAGACGTCGCCATCGTCTCGAAAGTCTACCCGATGCGCAGCCACACCGTCTCCGCCGAGGGAGGAATGGCCGCGGTTACCCGCGAATACGACAGCTTTGACTCCCACGCCTATGACACGATCAAGGGAAGCGACTTTCTTGCAGACCAAGACGCGGTAGAATTTTTCGTCAAAGAAGCTCCCCGCGAAGCGATTCAGCTTGAGCATTGGGGATGCCCCTTCAGTCGGGACCCGGACGGTCGGATCAGCTCGCGCGCATTCGGAGGAATGAGCGTCAAGAGGACCCTGTTCGCCACGGACAAGATTGGCTTCCATCTTCTACACACGCTCTTTCAAACATCACTGAAGTACGAGAACATTCATCGTTACGATGAATGGTTCGTTACGTCCCTTCTGGTCGACAGAGGTCGGGTCGAGGGTGTAACCGCGATAGACATCCGGACCGGCGAGCTTGTATCGATTCTCGGCAAAGCCGTAATCATATCGACCGGCGGTTGTGGACGAATCTACCAGTTCACCACCAACGGATGGATCAAGACAGGCGATGGAATGGCACTGGCGTACCGAGCAGGCGTGCCGTTGAAAGATATGGAAATGGTCCAGTACCATCCGACACTGCTCCCCAACACCGGCATACTCATTACGGAAGCTGCACGCGGCGAAGGCGGCCATCTCGTAAACAAGGATGGAGAGCGCTTCCTCAAGAGATACGTCCCCAACAAGATGGAGCTTGGCCCTAGAGATATTCTTTCACGGGCCGAGATGAGCGAGATCAACGCTGGAAGAGGATTCGAAGGGCCCTACGGTAGCTATGTGAACCTCGACCTTACCCACCTCGGCCATATCACGATCGAAGACAAGCTGCCTTTTGTGAAGGAGCTCGCTGAAAAATATCTAGGAATAGATCCTGTACACGAGCCAATCCCGGTGAGGCCGGGACAGCATTACATGATGGGCGGAGTGCACACAGACATGCACGGGTTCACTGGCATGCCGGGACTTTACGCCGCAGGAGAGGTCGCCTGCGTGACCATGAACGGCGCCAACAGGCTGGGAAGCAACTCTCTGACAGAATGCCTGGTCTTTGGAGCTGAAGCAGGCAAAGCCGCTGCCCAGTATGCTTTGAAACAGACCGGCCCAAGTTTCGGAAACCCTGTTCAAGGCGAGGCTCTGACAGAGGAAAAGAGGATCTACGACCAGTTGCTCAAACACGAACAAGGCGAAAAAATCTCCGGGATAAGAGCAGAGATGCAGGCTCAGATGGAAAAGTACGTTGGAATCTACCGGGACGAGAAGAGTCTCAAGGACGCATGCGGAATAATCGCCGCACTCAAGACTCGACTAAAGAACGGAATAGTCGAAGACAAGGATCACGTGTACAATACTGACCTAGTCTCGGCACTGGAATTGGACTTTATGATTGACGTGGCCGAGACGATATGCTATTCCGCTCTCCTAAGGAGGGAATCTAGAGGCGCCCACTACAGGACAGACTATACTAAACGAGACGATACAAGCTTTCTGAAACACTCCATGGCACACAAGACCTCGGGTCCCCCGAAAATCGACTACAGCACGGTCACGATAACAAGGTGGAAACCGGAGGAGCGTGTTTACTAGACATGAGCGAGGATGTTGCGACCATACGCGTAACGAGATACCGGCCGGAAAAGGATGCCAAGCCCTACTTCCAAGAGTACAAGGTCCCATACATGCACGACATGGTGGTACTTGACGCGCTCAACTACATCAAAGCCCAGATGGACGGCAGTCTCACCTATCGCTGGTCGTGCAGAATGGGGGTGTGCGGCAGCTGTGGTGCCAATATCGATGGAGAGCCGAAGCTCACATGTGCAAGTTTCCTCCGTGAGTTCAAGGGTCGAACCATTACTGTGGAACCCATGCCCCACTTTCCAGTGATCAAGGACCTTGTCGTTGATATGGAGGATTTCATGGAGAAGCTTGTAAAGATCAAGCCTTGGCTAATCAGAGAGAAAGAAGCTCCCCTAGAAGAGGGAGAATACAGACAGTCACCAAAGGAGCTTGAACGCTATCACCAGTTCTCCTCATGTATCAACTGCATGCTATGCTACGCAGCATGTCCCATCTACGGGCTTAACGAGAAATTCCTAGGTCCCGCCGCCACAGCTCTAGCCTACCGTTACATCGAGGACAGCCGGGACCAGGGGAAAGACGTACGATTCCCGATCGTCCACGAGATCGAGGGAGCGTGGGAGTGCACACTTGTTGGAGAGTGTAGCGTCGTATGCCCTAAGGGGGTTGATCCGATGCTGGCGATCCAGCGGACGAAGATTCTCGGAGCGACCAACGCGATAAAGTCGATACTCATGCCACGAGGTAAATGAGAGCATGGGCGACAAGAAGCAATACCCAGAACTTGGAAGGACCAGGCTAACCGCCGGATGGTGGAAAGTCAACCGGCACTATACCATGTACATGGTACGCGAGTGGACAAGCCTCTTTGTTGCACTGTACAGTCTAATCTTCATCTACGGACTATCACTCTGGTGGCTTGGGTCCAGCGCAGACTTTCTCAACTTTCTCAAAAATCCTGCGGTAATCGGATTCGGTATCGTCGCCATAGTCTTCACTATGTACCACGCAGCGACCTGGTTCTACCTCCTCGGCGCTGTCGCACCCGTCAAAATCGGCAGAAGCACAACCAAACCCTGGCAGGCACTAATCCTCAACCTCGTGCTCCTAGCAATTATCTCCTACCTGGCAGTATGGCTGGTAGTTTTGAGATGAAGACAGAAACTCACAAGATAGCGAGGCTTCACGGGATTCTCTGGGGAATCTTCTCTCTCGGAGGAATGATCGCCGCATTTCTCCTACCAGTAATGATCTACATGACCGCCATAGCCTATCCTTTCAGGCTCTGGCCGTTCAACGGAACCAGAGACCCAAGTTTCCTAGTCACCGGACACCTGCTCGGAGCCCTCTTCGTCTTCGTCACAATAGCAGGCTCACTCTACCATGGAATTTTCCGATTCCAGTCAACGCTCACCGAAGTTGGACTGTTGAAATATAGAAGGACACTGGAAGCCGTCGGATACCTCATCATCTTCGCAGGGATCATCATCCTCGGATACATTCTCCTCTCCTGGTATGCTGCCGGGAAAATAATGTAGCAAATAGCTTTCCAAGCGGCACTAGTCCAGCGGATTCCGTCAACTGTTCTAATACTACGTCATGGCAATGAAGTCAAAGGGAAAGAAATGCCTCACCAGCATTCTCTGGAAGAGTTTAGATGTTACCGGGAGAAGATGAACGAGAAGATTCTCGCTCGAGGAAATCTGGGAATAAAGCGATTCTTCAATCTCGACACGCAAGCCTACAATGACGGCGTTTTATCGAAGAAGACGAAGGAAATGCTAGGTCTAGTCGCGTCACTGGTCTTGCGGTGCGACGACTGTGTCACCTATCATATCATTCAATGCGTCGAACAGAAAGTAAGTGACGATGAATTCTTCGAAATATTCAACATCGGCCTAATAGTAGGCGGTTCCATAACGATACCGCACCTCCGGTATGCAGTCGATACGCTAGAAGAATGCAGAAAGAAAACCAAGCCTTGAAGGCCCTTGCCGATTAAGCAAACCAATTCCGAGCCACGACCACAACGTTATGGTAAGCTTTGGACATAATCGGGCAGGCCAGCCAAGATGGCCAAGACGGTGGCCCGCACGAAATACATGGATTGAATCGGGCAGGGTGGTAGTCTTTGAACTACCTTTAATCAAGTCCGCATACTGTGATATCGTCATATTGCCCAAGACATACTGCCAAAGACGCGTGGATGGAAAGCTTTTTCTTCTGACCCCCCAGGAGAAATTACTTCACCTTATTGCGAGAGGAGCGAGAGCAACTAGTTGATAATGAAAAGTCGCGTTATGCTGAACGTCCTTGCGATAGCAACTATCCTATTGACTACCGTCCTGTCAGCGTGCCTATACGGGGCTGTACTTTGGAGTAGTAATTCGCTGAGTCACATTACAACACCTTCGCCTGTCGTTCAACAGGATTTTGCTGGGAGAGCCGAGCTGGGTATTGATTGTGGTTATGGTAGTAATGAGGCTGTTTACAATGTGACCGGGTATCCCGGGCCCGATGGTGCCTTGGCAACCGGTAATGCGGGTAGTCCAACCTTGGACACGAGCTGTACTTGGGCTGGTTCTCCCGATATCGCTGCTGGGGGTACTCAGCTTCAGCCTCTAGTTTCTGATAATCCGACTGTTGCTGTAGGAACTTCTTGTTGTAATGCTCCTTCTCGTGGTGGCGGTTTCTCTGCTGAGATCGTTCACAGCTACCAGCGTTATTGACAATACTGCCGGTTCTGCCGAAGTTTCACAAGCCATCCTTTCTCCTCCGGCTCCAACGGCCACATTGAGTGGCGACGTTACTCTGTTTAGAATCCGGTTTGATGTTGTGGGTATCGGTAAGACGGGTCTGACAATCTCTAACGATCTCGTTATCGATCCACTCGTTACCCCGAACAGTTTGAAGCATACTACCGTTCAGGGCAGCTTCGACAGCACCGGTGTTCCGGACTCTATTGCTGGAACTATGCTTGGATTCAATGTGAATTTCACTTTCACTCCAAACCCTGAAGTTCCAGGTTCTCCGTTGACTCTGATTGGACAGGCTCACTGCGCTGGCTGTTCGGGTGCATTGTTGTTCTCCTGGGATACCGACAGTATACAGGGTTACCCTGATCCAACGGCACCTGCTGCTACGATTGAAGCTACCGGTAGCAGCGCAACAATCACGGGTCCTACCGCGACTCATCGCGTTACTCTCATCGTAAGTGATACCGCAGGACACGTCGCTCAGGCGACAAGACGCTTAGTGCCCTCTACATCGGCCTTGGCGGTGACGATGCATTGTCCCTCAACCGGCACCGTTGGCACAATCGTTTCTTGTACCGCTTTTCCAACCGGAGGTACACCGCCATACAGCCTAGGCTGGATGGCAGGAGGCGGAAGTCCCGACTCGGGCACCGGCAGCAGTTTCTCGACCACCTTCAGTACGACGGGCTCCCACCTGGTCAGCGTGATTTTGACCGACAGTACTTCCCAGGTTGCAGTTGCCTTCGCGGAGGTCGTTATCGGCTCATCGACAGTGTCAGTCATAATCAACTGTTCCCCGACCGGTACCGTGGGCATTGCAGTGTCCTGCAGTGCAACAGGCTCCGGCGGGTCCTCGCCCTTCACGTTCGCATGGACAGCAAATGGAGCGAGCCCTTCTGTTGGCTCTGGTCCAAGCTTTAGCGCCACTTACAGCACAATGGGCACCTACACGATCAGGGTGACATTCACCGATAGTGCTTCCCACACAGCTACCGACTCCGCAACGGTCACGATCAGCCCGTTGGCCTTTACAGTATCCGTTAACTGTCCCGCGACCAGCGTAGTGGGGACTGCTGTGTCTTGTAGTGCGACAGGTTCAGGCGGGACCTTGCCCAACACATTTGCGTGGACGGCTTCAGGCGGAAGCCCGTCCTCGGGCACGGGCTCCAGTTTCTCGACCATCTACCCGACAGTAGGCACCTACACTATATCGGTGACCGGGAAGGATTCGTCTTCTCCTCCGAATAGTCAGACACAGTCTGCGACTGTGACCATCTCTGTGGTTACATTAGCTACTGCATCTACAACTAACCAAAAGACGGTCTTCCAGTTCCCATCTGAGCGAGCCATGTTCTATGCCCAAGGGCGCACATGGATATTCTTCACCAGCAACCAGATGGGCACGGTGATCCCAGTCTACGCTACCAGCACCGATGGGCAGACATGGGCGCAGTACTCTATCACCAGCATAGCTGCAGCGTCAGCTAATTCGAGCACACCGATATCCGCGATCACCAACGGCACCCATGTCTTTCTCGCCTGGTACCAGGGCTCATATCCCGTCATGAGTAAAGCCCTGCTCATCGGCATTGGCAGGTTGAACAGTGATGGGACGATTGCTTGGAATTTGGCCATCACCGCTGTTCCCTCAACCGCGGGTCAACGATGGTACGATCCCAACCTCTCCCTCAACGCGGATGGAACGCTCTTCCTATCCTACCGAAACGCGACATCCACAGACGGAGGCGGTTTCGCATTCGCGACCACCGCCAGCGCACCGTATACGAGCTGGTCGCCACCGTTCACCCTCAAGGCCTCAGCTGACACTTGGCGCACCTCCTGGATCAACCTGAACAATGGCCAAGAGTATGTTCTCTACTCTCCAGCTGGAGGATGCCTCCGAGGTCGACTCTACGATGGCGGCTTCGGAAGCGAAGAGATAATCTGCAACCCAGCCAGCACTCGCTACGTCGCATTCGGCTTCGACAACGACACCAACACTCCCACCGTCATCTACCAGGAGAGCAACACCGAACGCCTCATGATCACCTACAGAGTCGGCGGCATATGGCAGACTCCCAGACTGATTGGCTACGCGGAGACAAACAGTCTCCCCCAGTGGACCGTCACCTTCGTCCCATCGTTGGCGAAATACTACCTCATCTACTACAACTACACAACAGGTTCGATCTGGGATTATAACGGCAACGCAAACAGTTGGTCAACTCGCACGCTGCTCGTTAACTCCGTACGCGGTAACTCCAGTATGTCGATAATCAGCTATCCGATCGCCGGAGACCTGACTACTCAAAGCTCAATCGGCTTCGCCTGGACGAACGGAGACGCTAGCACCAACAGAGTCCTTGACATCAACTTCGGAACCGTGACCTTGGACGCCGGTCCAACAATCTCTAGATCACTCACTCAGCTGTCTATTCGGTCTTCAGCCCACTGCTGCCAACCGTCTCTGTATCTGCCTTGGATACTCGTCGGATTGATAGCTACCATGACACTCACTATTGTCATAGTGGATAGAAAGCGATAAGGCGCCTTCATCCCATAGGTCTTACAGGTTCTTTTCCCGAATCGACAATAGTTCAACATTAGCTTAGTCGGACAAGGGATTTTCGGAAATCCTTCCCAATATTATTCAATGTGTGGATCAGAATTTGAGCGATAAATAATTCTTCGCAGTATTCAACATTCGCCTAATCGTAGGCAGTCCACTATCATCTCGCACCTCCATCACGCAGTTGACGCTTTAGAAGAGTGCAGAAGACAAGCAAGGCGCTGAACATTCTCTCGGCTGCGAGACGATGGTGAATCGTTGCCTTTCCTAGCATCGAATAGCGATTTGGCGGTCGAGATATACCCATAGGCGACAATGTCGCAGATACACAAATCTACCAACGGATACAAAGGGACTCCCTAGGCAGCCATGTATCCGCCGTTGTAATCCTGTAGGATATATAGAGGTACCCACCGATTCCTCTTCGATTTGACCCCTCGATGATAGCGTAATGGCAAGTCGAGCGCGACTCTTTGTTACCTCTCTAACAATCCTCTCGCTAGTTCTGAATGCTGGAATTTTCGGTTTAGGCCAGTTAACGGCTTCAGTCTCTGGGAGCTCGCTGAGTCCTCCGCGAGGTGTCGGTTCAGGATCTTGGAACCCGCATGTTCCGTGTAGCTCTCCTTGGATTTTGAGAATTTCAGACATAACCGATAATTTGACCGGGACGAACTCTTATAACACCAGTCCATATTCGCCGGGGATAACTGAGAATCCTTTCGTCTCTGGCTCAGGGGGCGCGAAACGATGGTTGACCCCTGGCGCGACACCTTCTGGTTGGGTTTCTCCTGGGCCTTCCTGTACTATCACCGACCTCAAGGGACAGACGGTGGGAAGTTTCGTTGAGATAGACGGGATAGCCCGGACGACAATGTCGTATGAGACGGACTGTGCAACCTCCTATGATACTGTGGATGGAGGAGGCGCAGTGCCGCCCGGTCACTGGTGCGACAACACCTTCAACCTCTTCGACCCGATGCTCGTGCCAAACTCGTTTACGAGCTGCTCCTCATCAACAGATCCAACATGCTATGGAAAGTTACACACGGAATTTGACAAGGACTGGATGGCGGCAGGCTATTGCGGCGTCTCGACAACATATTGCAATAACAACACACTCTCCCACCAGACCACAGCAGGTTCGGATACTAGTCTTTTCGACGTGCAGGGCTTCATATTCTGGGACCCCGACCATCTCACAACCCAGTGGCACAGCTTCACCGGATGGGAACTTCATCCAATAACGGCTTGGCGCATTCACCAAGGATCTAAACCAGACTTTACTCTCGCCGCTTCTCCCTCCAGCATCTTGACAGTACCAGGCGCTACGGTGACCTCGACAATAACAGTCTCCGGCCAGAACGGGTTCTCCGGCACTATCAACCTCTCAACCATAGTCTCACCCTCAGGACCAACCATGTCGCTTAGCACTAGTACCGTCAAGCTTTCATCTGGAGGCTCAGCCACTTCAACTCTGAGCTTCTCAGCTCCTAATGCAGGAAACTATACCGTCACTTTGAATGGGACCAACGGGACAGTGACACGTAGTGTATCTCTCCAAGTAAACGTCAGGCTAGTGCCTGACTTTCTCATCACACTTAATCCTAGCTTCCTGTCCGAAGTTCCTGGTGCGGCTGCTAGCTCCACCATCACGTTGACCAGCCTCAACGGCTTCAGCGGTCCAGTATCCCTATCAGCTTCAGTCTCAGCTGGAGGATTCGGTGTTCAAATAAATCCGAGCAATCCTTCGCTAGCCTCTGGAGCCACTTCAACCGCCACACTCACGATCACCGCGCCCAACAATGCACTCATCGAGAACTACCTGGTTACCCTGACTGGAAAGAGCGGATCAATAACCCATAGCGTTACTCTCCCTCTCGCCGTAACAGGGTTTGCAGTAGCCATCAACCCAGGAGATGTGAGCTTCCCCTCTGGCGTGTCAGGAAGTTTCAACATAACACTAGCTAGTCTCAACGGTTTCAGCGGGAACGTGACCCTCACTGATCAAGTTTCCAACAACAATCTCATAGCCTCTCTCGGATCCACGACTGTTCGGGTCCCGGCTGGCGGAAGCGCCCGCACGGTGCTAAAGGTAAGCTCATCTGCCAACGGAGCTTACACAGTCACGGTTACGGGGACCTTCGGTAAGCTCGTCAAGAAAATCTCGGCCACAGTGGACGTGACTAGTAACCCGGATTTCATTATAGGAGCCAATCCGATATTTCTAAGCCTCACTCAGGGCTCATCGGGCACTTCGACAATAGTTGCTACAAGCGCAAACGGGCTCTCGGGCAATCTGAACCTGAAGGCGACAGTCAATCCCGCTGGGCCAGTAGTGTCGCTCAGTCCTACGAGCATCAATATAGCTCCCGGCAGCCCATCGACTTCCACACTAACAGTCTCTGCGTCCAGTTCGGTGCCTCCAGGGCTCTACTCGATAGTTGTTAGCGGCGCGAGTGGTCCGACCCACACCGTGACAATCTGGCTCTTCGTTGCACGGCCAACGCCTGACTTTACTATCTCCTCAAACCCGACCTCGCAAACGGTCACAGCTGGAGGCTCCGCCAGCTACATTCTGACCCTTACAAGTATGGACAGTTTCTCCGGCACCATCACTCTCTCGGCAAGCTCGCAGTCAGGTCTCGTCTCCTCAATCAACCCAGCCATAATCAGCTTAACACCGGCAGCCTCAGCAATCTCTAACCTCACAATCACAACAACATCTTCCACAGCACCAGCCGCATATACAATAGTTGTCACAGCAAACAGCAGCTTCCTCGTCCACACAACCACACTGGCCATCGTGGTCAACGGGCCCACTGATTTCGCCCTAGTGATCAACCCGGTCAGCTTGACAATCCTCGCAAATAGTTCGGGAAATGCAACCGTCAGTCTGAACAATTACAACGGTTTCTCAGGCACAGTCAACCTATCCACGAGTATGTCACCATCGACAGGCCTTAGCTGCAAATTCTCCCGGCCAAGCATAGCAGGCTCCCAGACCTCAACACTCTCATGCAACGGCACCGCAGGGTCCTATTCAGTAACCGTCACAGGAACAAGTGGGAGCCTCAGCCACTCAACCAGCGTCACGTTCACAGTCCAAGACTTTTCAATCGCCGCCAATCCAACGAACATCGGCTTCGCCTCTGGCGGCAATGGTAACACTACTATCACGATAATTGGGATTCAAGGCTTCAACAAGGTCGTGAACCTCTCCACCACAACCTCTTCTCCAACCATCACCGCAACTCTCAATCCGTCAAGCGTAACAGGATCAGGCTCATCAATTCTGACAGTCTCCGGCTCTACCAGCGGTAGCTTTTCGGTAACCGTTGCTGGAACAAGCAACCGACTATCGCACAACGTCACAGTCACCGTCAGCGTCGGAGCCGCTCAAGACTTTCAGATCTCCATCAACCCAACTTTGATCGTCCTATTTCCGGGAGGAACAAACAACTCCCTCGTTAGCATAACTAGGACTGGCGGTTTTAACGGCAACGTATCCCTGTCAGCAACCCTTCCATCTGGATTCTCAGTGCTCTTCAGCAACAATCCTGTATCATCTGGATCGACAAGCACACTAAACGTTGCTGCCGCGACCAGTGTCGCACCGGGACAATACACAATCACGATCACTGGCACGAGTGGAGCATTGACACACGGCGCAACTCTCCTCGTAACGGTCAATGCTGCGCCTGACTTCGGTCTGTCGACGAGTAATGGCCAGTTGACTGTGATCGCTGGAGGGAGCAACTCGACCAAGGTGACAGTTCAGGGCCTCAACGGCTTTTCCGGGAATGTGACCCTTTCAGACATATCTTCTCCCTCCGGGCCCTCAATGACATTTAGCCAGTCCACCGTCACAGTCGCATCAGGAAGCTCGGCCACTTCGACACTGACCGTTTCAACATCCTCATCCACAAGCCCTGGTACATACGCCATAACGGTGACGGGCATGAGTGGTTCGCTGAGCCACAGTGTGACCTTCACGCTTGTCGTGTATCGCTCCCCCTCGGGCAGTTATGCCGTAACAGTGAGTGTGCCCGGCCTTCCCTCCAGTCTGAAGACTGGAATCCATGTTAACGGGACTCTAGTGCTCACCGCTACGGGCGGAAGCACCGTCAGCCTAAACCTTCAGTCAGGGACCACAAACTCGATAGGCGTAGACGCAATTGTCAATCAGAACAATCAGACCCGATACGTTGCTGCACACGGTAATGTACTGGTGACTGGAGCATCTTCAGTCACTTTCAACTATATTGCTCAGTACTTGTTGGTGGACAGCGCATCTCCAGCAGCCGCCGCCACCCTTGCCCCGGCCACAGGTAGCTACTGGTATAACTCGTCGACTATCGTGTCTCTCACTGAAACGCCAACCAGCTGGCACTACTTCCTTGATCACTGGGCAGTCGACGGAGCGAACGTTGGAGCAACCGCGTCAATCTCGGTCGTGATGAATGCTCCTCACGTGGCGATAGCCTACTTCGATGGAGCTTCCTGGGCCACGTACAATCTGAGCGGCTCTGCACAGCGCGACTTCAACGTCAACGACACTATCGTAGTTGGAGCGCAAGTCTCCTCGGGAATCAATTCTGTCAGCCGAACAGTCGTCACCATCCTGAGCCCCTCGAACACCGTACTCGTCGCAAACGCGACAATGACACTCATCACCGGCAACTCGAACTACAACTATTCGTACGCCTACCCCGTGACGAACGCGGGCCCAGGCTCCTACTCCTACCGCATCTACGTGACATGGTCGAACAGCAAGACCCTCGACTACCAGAACACGTTCAACCTGATCAGCGTCACCACCGTTGCTAGCGGCCCCGCTTCCGTGATACCCGGGACTTCGTACAGCCTCAACTTCACAGTATCAGCTGCAGGGAACGAAGCCCACAACATTATCCTCTACGTAGACCTGCCGCTAGGTCAAACAGTCACGTCGGTGACAGTTGGAGGCATAGCACACAGCTTCGCCTCAGGCACAAGCCCATTCACAGGATACACGCGATACTCCGTGAACATAGGATTCCTATCCAAAGGTGGGAGCGCAACGGTTTCCATGAAAATCAGCGTCGCCCTGTCTGCCCCGGCAGGACAAATAAACATCTACTACCATACCACCTGGACGACATGGCAAGGATTCGCCTACTCAGAACCACTGAGGACATTGCAAGAAATAGTCGTCTAGGCTCAGTGTGGTGGGCCGGGGGAGATTTGAACTCCCGACCGTGCGGCCATGTTGTGGTTTCCGCGTGTAAGGCGGACGTTCTCACCGGAGACTTGTTCTCAACCGGGCTGAACTACCGGCCCATGCCGCGAACGCTCGAGGGTCTCGGTAGATTATGATTTAGGTCCAGATTACTCAGGCTCGACATTCATGGGAGCTTGACCTTTTATACCCGGGACGTCAAGTTTTCATTCTGGACATTTATGGCGGGGAAGGAGCCGCTCGTTTACATCGACGGTGAATACTACCCCAAAGGCAGCGCCAAGATATCAGTCTACGACCATGGCCTGCTCTACGGCGACGGGGTCTTCGAGGGAATACGCGCCTACAACGGAATAGTCTTCCATTTACGCGAACACATCGAACGACTCTTGGAAGGTCTCAGAATCACCAGAATCAACATTTCCCTCTCGAAAGAGGATCTCATGAATGCGATTGTCGAGACTCTTCGAAGAAACAACCTCATGGACGCCTACATCCGACTCATCATCACCCGTGGACGGGGAAACCTCGGGCTTGACCCGAGAAGCTCTCCAAAATCCTCGATCATCATCATGACCGAGCCGGTAGGGCCGGCTCATGGTAGAGAGGCTCGCGAGAAGGGTATAACGGCGATCATCTCCAGCTATAGGCGAGACATGGTTGACGGGACGACCCACGAGCTAAAGTCTCTCAACTATATCCAGAGTGTCCTCGCAAAGTTCCAGGCGATAGACGCTGGGACGGACGAGGTCGTAATGCTCGACCATAGAGGAATGGTGTCCGAGTTTCACGGCTCCAACCTGTTCCAATCGTTCACACGCCAACATCATCCTCGGGCATACTTCACGGGATTACGAGAAGCAGAATCCTCAAACTGGCAGAGGAGCTTGGCTACGATGTCGATGAGAGAGACATCACACCCTACGAGTTGCTAAGCGCTGACGAGATTTTTCTCACCGGGACAATGGCCGAGGTCGTCCCTGTTGTACGAATCCAGGGCGTACCGATCGGCGATGGGAAGCCGGGCCCCGTCACGAAAGAGATCATCAAGGGATTCCAGCGTATGACCCAGGACCCTAAGGAAGGCACTGTGATTCGCGAACAGGTTGCGGTGCCTGCCAGAACCCGGTCAAGATAGTCCAGCCGCAAGATCTGGAAGACTATTTTCTGAGAATGTTTAGATGGAATAGCGCGTAGACGACGCAGCCACCTGCCGCATCCATCAGCATCGCCCCGACTACGAGCGTAATGTCACTGGTCATACCGGTCTGAAGATAGCCCAACCACTGCTGGAGAGAACTCCAGACAGAGCCTATCGCAACAGCGATCCCGATCGCCAATAGCGGCTTTTTCTCAGAGCTCATCCTGATCCGAAGATTGAGAACCCAGGCGGAGATCGAAACGGCCACGGCGAAGTGTAGAAGGAGCGAGAATGGAGTAATGCCCACCTGGACGAGTTGGTTGATCAGTATTCCTACACCCGCAACCACCAAGGTGCACGCTGAACAAGTCAGCGTGAGACCCAGCCACTTCGGGGTCGTGTCCAGCAACTGCATGTTCAAACCGGCCATCTGCTAGTCCTCCTGTTGTATCTTGACCGGGCCAGAGTGACGTAGGAGTGGGAGGCTGATGTTGTGACGGATGAGGAACTCGTGTATTCTTGGCCATTGCTGTAGCGAGACCACGCATCCGACAATGCCTCCAGAGAGTGCCATGACTGCTGAGACTGCTGTAACTATCGAGAACGCAGTCTCTAAGGCGTATGGGAACAGCGCCCCTGGGAATGCTATAACGTTCGTGAGGATCCAGAGTACTATGCTGGCTAACTCGCCGAGAGTGCCTGCGAGAAAGCCTGCCGCCGCTCCCCGAATGAATCCATTCTTTACTATAACTCCTGCGACGAGTCCCGCGATAAAGGGTCCTACTTGTGGTATGGCGGGGCTAAGAATCAGGTTGATGAGGAATCCAACACCGATTCCAAGGAGAAGATCTGCCGTCTTGTCTTCGGCTGGACCGGAGGGTTTCTTGTCCATGGAGTCTTCTGACTCTGAGACCGTTTCCTCTCCAGTTCAATGATATTCTACACGTAACCTCGAGCGAAACCATATGGTTACATCGCTAGCGCGAGAAAGCGGAAGGAATTGAAGGGAGCGGTCTTTGACTGGGACGGGACCCTCGCCAGTATCGACGACCGCGAGCTCTACTGCATCAACCACGCATTGGCCGAGCAAGATTCGGAACCGATCAGCAGAGACTTTTACATTAACAACTACTATCGGCGAGCTTACGAACTGAGCACCGGGCCCCGAATGGTGCTAGAGGCAGCACTGGCCGGCCAGAACCCGTCGGCTGTCGAAAAGGCCTACGAGGCTTACAGGAAGATCTTTCAGAGTACACCTGACAAGGCGACCTTACAGATCGGTGCCCTTGAAATCCTTCAAGCGCTCAAACGGGAAAGGTTCAAGGTCGGAATAGCCACAATGCGGTACACCCGTTGGGTTGTAGAGTCGGAGCTGAAGCACCTCTCAATCGCTCCTCTAGTCGATCTCCTAAAGACACGGCAGGATCTTGGTGTCAAGGGAACCTTTGCGTCATTGGAGGAGGCTGTCGATCAGAGGGTTCGACTCGTGAAAAGTGAGATGGAAGAACTGCGTCTGGGACGAGACGACGTGTTCCTAGTCGGCGATTCCTGGTGGGATGTCCGGGCAGGGAAACGGCTGGGAGTCAAGACGATCCTCGTCAAAACAGGTTTCGCAGCTTTCAACGATTTCTCCAAAGAAAATCCTGACTTGGTCGTGTCCTCTTTGCTCGAACTCCAACATTCGTTGGAAAGAACAGGCTGGGCGGTCGCTTCCTCGTAAAAATGTTATTTCGTGTGGAAGCTGAGGTCTGTTGTGGGAACCGGTTCCACATCATTCTTCTCGAGTTCTCTAAGTAGACGGTTGATACCCAGCCAGTCGCTGGCGATATGTCCCAGAACTATCAGGTTGCGGCTCATTTTCTCCGCGGCAAGCTTGGTCAGGTCAGGTTCGGATATGTGAATGTACGATAACGTGTTGACGCCGTGTTCGAAGTATGCTTTCGCCACGTCGAAGCCGCCGTTTGTATAGCAGGCATGAGATATCGCTACCTTGCCCGCCTTGTTCTTAGGAGAGCCAAGTCTCACTCGTATCTCGGTCTCAGCGTTTCTGAACTCAGGGAAAGCATTTACCCGAGAGACTAGTTCGCTGACCGTCGCGTCTTCGCCGAGACCTTTGATTGCCTGGACGAGCATTCGTCGACCAATCTCATCGCATGGGCTGTGAATCGTCACGAGTGGAAGGCCGAGCTTCTTCGCGGCGCTCGGCGTCTGGTCATAGTTCTCAGGGTGATGCTGAACATCTAGGACCCGATACTTGTTCTTCACCGCCTCTCTGGATATATCGGCGGGCACTCCTGCTGCCCTCATCTGGTCAATGTGGCGAAGGAACACTTGGTAGCCATCCAGCTGGGCCTTTCCTCCGGCTGGGTGGTGGGCGATTACTCCATCGCAGCCTAGATTCTTGGCGAGTAGGAGTTCGGCGGTGCTGACGTCTATCGAGACTAGGACTTTTCTGAGTCTTCGTCCTCGAACATGGATCTCGCTGTCAGCAGGAATAGTGTTAAAGTGGGCGAGTTTGAGTGCTGTCTTCATTATCTGCTGGGTGTCGAGCATGGCTCTGCCCAGCTTGCATTGTAGAGGTTTTTGAGAGTTAGGCGCGACCGCCCTTCGTCATTTTCTTGAGGTCGAGAACGTCGTCCAGCTTATCCTTGGGCAGTATTCCTTCCTCTAGGACGACTTGTCGGAGTGGTTTGTTCTCTGCCATGGCCTTCTTGGTGATCTTTGCAGCGTTGTCGTAGCCGATCTTCGGCGTCAGCCGCGTCACCATCATGAGGGTCCGTTCTGCGTAGTCCATGCATCGCTTCTTGTCCGCGGTAATTCCCGCGACACATTTTTCGCCGAGAATCCGGGACCCGTTGGCTAGGATTTCTATTGACTGTAGCAAGTCATATGCAATGACTGGCATCATCACGTTTAGTTCTAGTTGGCCGAGGGATCCGCAGATGCCTATTGCAGTGTCGTTTCCGTAGACTTGGGCTGCGACTAGACCTAGTGCTTCGGGAATGACAGGGTTGACCTTGCCGGGCATGATGCTCGACCCTGGTTCCATTGCTGGTAGGTCGATCTCGCCTAGGGCGGTGCGTGGGCCTGAGTTGAGGAGGCGCAGGTCATTGGATATTTTCATCAGGCTGGTCGCTATGGTCTTGAGCAGACCGCTGGCCTCGACTGTTGCGTCTTTGCTCTGCATGGCCTCGAACGTGTTGTCTGCTTTTCGGAAGGAGAGGCCGGTCAATCTGTTGATCTCAGTTATTGCGGTCTCGGCGTACTTCGGGCGTGCATTGAGGCCTGTGCCGGTAGCTGTTCCCCCGAGGGGAAGCTCCATCAGAATATCCCTCGCTTGCTCGGCTCGCTTGATTCCATGCAGGATCATGCTTGCGTAGCCGCTGAACTCTTGGCCTAGAGTGACTGGGACGGCGTCTTGTAGGTGTGTCCGGCCCGCCTTGACGACATCCTCAAACTCGGCGGCTTTTCTCTTGAGTGCCTCCGCCAACACTCGGAGGCTTGGAATCAGTCTGCGGGCGATTCCTTCAGCCGCGGAGACATGAATGGCTGATGGGAAGACGTCGTTTGTTGACTGGGACATGTTCACTTGATCATTAGGGTGAATGATCGACTTGTCTCCCCGTTTGCCGCCGAGAAGTTCGATCGCTCGATTCGCGAGGACCTCGTTCATGTTCATGTTCGAAGATGTTCCGCTGCCAGTCTGAAACACATCGACTACAAACTGGTCGTAGAGGCTTCCTTCCATTATCTCCTTCGCTGCGGAGACGATCGCTTCGCCTTTCTTCGGGTCTAAGTCGCCGAGTTGCATGTTAGCTCTTGCCGCTGAGAGTTTGATCAGAGCCATGGCCCGGATGAACTCCTTGGGAAGGCGCAGGCCTGAGATGGGAAAGTTCTGGAAGGCTCTCTGGGTCTCAGCACCATAATAGGCTGAGCTGGGAACCTTGACCTCGCCCATCGTGTCCCTCTCCAACCGGTATTCTTCAACTGCTACCATCATCGTGACGCTCGGCGAGTCCGATGACAAATCCTGATTAAAAAGACTCCTTCATCAAGCTCTAAACAGTAAATATGTTCCAGCAAAGATTCTCAGTTTCGCTCCTCTCTATGCTCTAACTGGCAACCCCGCCATCTCCAGCATGTTTTGATTTCATCCAGACGGGTACGCCGCAACAGTCAAAAGCTCCGAGAGCAGGTTCGACAGGTCCTCTCGCTTCTCGACGAGATAGAACAGTACCGGATCAGAAAGACAGTCAAGCCCTAGCCACTACACCCTGTAACGCAGAGTCCACGCCAGAGCCTCACGACTAGTAGAACAGCTTACATTATTATTTCTCAATCAGTGCTTCGAAGCTGAGGGCATGGAAGCATGAGACTGGTAAGATTTCGACAGAAACCCGATGAGAACAGAATAGGAGTCATGCTGGACAACAGGTGGGTCGTTGAGCTTTCGAGGCCCGGAGTCGCCGAACCTATTCTAGACTTTCTCGAAGACCCGAAACATGAAGCAAAGGCTACTCAGGCTTTGGATTCGGCCAGGAAACAGGTAGGAAACGCTGGCGAGAAGCGTCTGAAAGGGTCGGTGGATCTCGATAGTGTGACCGTGCTTCCTCCAATTGCTCGCCCCACCAAGATTATTTGCATGGGAGGAAACTTCTCCGACCATCTCAAGGAAGGGTCCACAACCCTTCCGGCCTTTCCCATATCGTTTCTAAAATCGCCCACCTCGTTAGTTGGTCATCGGGCGCACGTGGTTTATCCACGAAAAGTCAAGTTGTTGGACTATGAGGTTGAGCTGGCGGCAGTTATTGGGAAGGCATGCAAAGATGTTTCCAAGAAAGATGCGTTAGAATATGTTGCAGGTTTTTCAGTGTTCAACGACATTAGCGCTCGGGACATTCAGTTCGCTGAGATGAAGAGAGGTTTCTGTAATCTCGGAAAGAATTTCGCCTCGTTCGCTCCAATGGGACCATTCCTAGTCACGCCTGACTCTGCCGGTGAACCTGATGATCTCGGGATGGAGCTGCGGGTAAACGGTGAGACGCGACAGTTTTCAAGTACGAAGAACATGGTTTTCAA
>WNGD01001374.1_pt1 | contig 26530 bp, 24 predicted proteins | sample 5400671 | NCBI WGS metagenome assembly WNGD01 (sample SAMN13153369, study PRJNA577476) | soil metagenome | isolation source: 40 cm soil or saprolite under grassland replicate 2 | place: USA:California | collected 2016-06-15
GCTGTGCCCGAGAAAGACCCCGACCTCGAAGGCTTCCTCGCGCTCCTGGCCGCAACGCGGGCGCCGCGGACGGTGGACGCCTACCGCCGCGATCTCAACGACATCGCAGCACGGCTAGAGCGGCCGCTCCACGCCGTCACGACCGAGGAACTCGAGCGCTACCTGGCCGAACTGCGCGCCGAAGGCCGCTCGCCCGCGACGATCGCGCGGCGCACCGCGGCGGCGCGATCCTTCTTCCGCCACCTCGTCCTGCTCGGAAAGCGGAGCGACAACCCGGCCGCAGCCGTCGCGCTCCCGCGGAAAGCTCGGCGGTTGCCGCGCACGCTCTCGCCGTCCGAGGCCGAGCGGCTGATCGACGCCGCGGCGGGAACAACGCCTCGAGCCCTGCGCGACCGCGCCCTCGTCGAGCTGCTCTACGGCGCCGGGCTGCGAGTCGGCGAGGCGGTCGGCCTCGGCAAGACCGACGTCGATCTCGAACAGCGGCTCGTCAGGGCCACGGGCAAGGGCGCGAAAGAGCGAATCGTGCCGCTCGGCCGGCCCGCGGCCGACGCGCTCCGGCGCTACATCTCGCGCGGAAGGCCGCATCTCGATCGGCGGCATCGGCCGGAGCTCTTCCTCAACGCCCAGGGCGGTGGCCTGACGCGCGCAGGCGTGTTCCTGGTCTTGCGCCGCCTGGCGGAGAAGGCGGGCCTCGAGCCGGGGCGGGTCCACCCGCACCTGCTCAGGCATTCGTTCGCCACGCACCTGCTGGAAGGCGGCGCCGATCTCCGTAGCGTCCAGGAGATGCTCGGACACGCCGACCTGGCGACGACCGAGCTCTACACGCACATCAGCGACCGCCGTCGGCGCGAGCTCTACTTCAGTGCCCACCCGCACGCCAAGCGGCGCGGGGTTTCAAAGGGACGCTGATCGTCGAAAATCAAGAGGATGTCGCCCGACCCGCACACGCTGGGGCTCTTCGTCTCTGCCTTCTGCGTCGCGCTGTTGATGACCCTCTCGGGCATCCAGAAGAGCGTCCTCGACTGGAAGAACCGCCGCCGTCACTGTCCAGCGTGTGGGAGACAACTGCGCAGCGGCTGCATCTGCCGCTTGACCAACCGGGATTAGACGGCACACGGCAAAGCCCGTGTGCCTTCCAGGTCGGCGTCGCAAGCGACGCCTCACCAACGGATTAGACGGGCACCCGGGCAAAGCCCGTGTGCCCTCCAGGTCGGCGTCGCAAGCGACGCCCCACCAACCGGGATTAGACGGGCACACGGGCAAAGCCCGTGTGCCCTCCAGGTCGGCGTCGCAAGCGACGCCTCAGCGACCGCTAGCGACCCTTCCTCTTCAGCAGCTCGGCAACCCGCTTGGCGGCTGCTCGCAACTCGCGGTCGGCCTCATCGTCGCCGGCCAGGCCTTCGAGGATCACGATCGTGTCCCGCTGCGCCGAGCCGTTCTTCAGGCACATGACCGCCAACCGGCGTACCGCAGGATTCTCCTCGCCGTCCGAGACGAGCCGATGCAAAAGCGGCCGGTCGGCGTTCACAGCCCCGGGGTGGTCGCGGGAAAGCAGCTCGAGCGCAAGTAGCGCCGAGCCCCGGCACGCCGGGCTTTCGTCCTCGAGTCCACGCCGGAGCAGCTCCAGCTTCTGACGGAAGCGAAACTGGCCGATCGCCCGGTAGGCGACGGCGCGCTCGCGGTAATCGCGGCTGCGCGCGGCCGACTCGAGCTCCTCGCCCCATTGGGAGCGCAGCTGGGCAAGCTCACGCTCCGAGCCCTGCTCCGCGAAGCCGTCCGCAGCGGCTGCGGCCTCGGCGAGCGTCAAGAGACCGACTGCAGCGACCGACTTGCTGGGCCGACGTAGCGCGCCGACGGGCGGAACAGGCGCCCAGTCCGTTTCTGCTCGAGGATGTGCGCCGACCAGCCGGCGACGCGGGAGCAGGCGAACATCGCCGGCGCGAGCCGAGGCGGGATCTCGGCGACGTCGAGAACAATCGCCGAGTAGTACTCGACGTTCGTCGCGAGCACGCGCTCGGGATGACGCTCCTGCAGCGCGGCGAGCGCGACCTGCTCCAGCTCTTCTGCGAGCTCGACCTGCGCCGATCCGAGCTCCTTCGCCGTCCGCTTCAGCAGCCGCGAGCGCGGATCTTCGGCTCGATAGATGCGGTGCCCGAAGCCCATGATCCGCTTGCCGGCGGCGAGCGTGTCTTTGACCCAACGCTCCGGATCGCCCGCCGCCGCGACCTCTTCGAGCATCGGCTTGACATAAGCCGGAGCCCCGCCGTGCAGCGGCCCGGAGAGTGCACCGACGGCCGCCGAGAGCGAGGCGCCGCAGTCGGCGCCGGTGGAGGCGACGATCCTGGCGGTGAACGTCGACGCGTTCAGGCCGTGCTCGGCGGTGCAGATCCAGTAGGTGTCGATCGCCTTGGCGTGGCGAGGATCGGCCTGGCCGCGCCAGCGGAGCAGGAATTTCTCGGCGGCGGTCTGTCCCTGCGCGACGATGTCGTCCGGGACGACGTCCGTCTTCCCGTCCGCGATGCGCGCGGAGCGTGCGACGATCGACATCATCTGTGCCGAAAGCCTGCCGAGGTCCTCACGCGCCTGGTCGGCGGAGATCTCGTTCAGCTTGCCCAAGCCCCAGACGCCTGAGAGGCGGGCCGTCTCGGCCTGCAGGTCGGCGGGTGCGTTGCCCGTGAGTCCCGCCGGCTCGTACGGCTCCGGATCGGGCATCTTCGAGTCGAGGTCGTCGTCGACGAGCAGTCCCCAGACGTTCTCGTACGGGTAGTTGCCGACGAGCTCCTCGATGTCGATGCCGCGGTACCGCAGCGAGCCACCTTCGCGATCCGGCTCGGCGATCTCCGTCTCGACCGCGACGACGCCCTCGAGTCCCGGCTTGAAATCGTCAGCCATTCCGCCGGAATCTACCCGGAGCGGAGATGTTCGGAACGAACATCGGAGCTCCTGTCCGCGCCAGCGGACCAGGGGAGGGGGTCTGGGGGAACCGGGAGGTTCACCCAGCAGGTCTCCGACAACGATGATCGGAACGAACATCGGAGCTCCTGTCCGCGCCAGCGGACCAGGGGAGGGGGTCTGGCGAACCGGGAGGTTCACCCAGCAGGTCTCCGACAACGTCTCGGATAGGCTCCCCGACCGTGGCGCACGAAGTCACCCTGATCCCGGGCGACGGGACCGGTCCTGAGCTGGCCGAAGCGACCCGCCGGGTACTCGAGGCAACCGGCGTCGAGTTCGACTGGGACCTGCAGCAGGCGGGCGCCGACGTCATGGATCAGTTCGGCGGCAACCCGCTCCCCGAGGAGACGCTGGAATCGATCCGCCGCACCGGCGTCGCCATCAAGGGCCCGATCACCACGCCGGTCGGAGGCGGTTTCCGCTCGGTCAACGTCGGCCTGCGCAAAGCCCTCGATCTCTACGGGCAGGTTCGCCCCTGCAAGACCTACGAGGGCGTCCGCACCCGCTTCGACGACGTCGACCTGATCATCGTCCGTGAGAACACAGAAGACCTCTACGCGGGCATCGAGTACGAGCAGGGCAAGCCCGAGACCCGTGAGCTGATCGACTGGATCGAGGCGCATGGCGGCAAGCTGCGGCACGAAGACGCCGGCATCTCGATCAAGCCGCTTTCCGTGTCGGGGACGCGCCGCATCGTCCAGTTCGCGTTCGACTACGCCCGCCGGAACGGCCGCCGCAAGGTCACGGCCGTCCACAAAGCGAACATCATGAAGTTCACGGACGGGCTTTACCTGCACGTCGCGCGCGAGGTCGCCGAGGAGAACTCGGACGTCGAGTTCGACGACCGGATCGTGGACAACATGTGCATGCAGCTCGTCCAGCGGCCGGACGAGTACGACGTGCTCGTGCTTCCGAACCTGTACGGAGACATCGTCTCCGACCTCGCGGCCGGGATGATCGGCGGGCTCGGCATGGCTCCGGGCGCGAACTTCGGCGAGGAGGCCGCCATCTTCGAGCCGACCCACGGCTCGGCGCCCAAGTACGCCGGCCAGAACAAGGTCAACCCGATGGCAATGCTGCTCTCCGGGATGCTGATGCTGCGCCATCTCGACGAGACCGAGGCGGCCGACCGTCTCGAGAGCGTGATCGCGGACGTGATCCGCGAAGGGGCGAGCGTCACCTACGACATGAAGCCGTCGCGTGACGATCCGACCGCTGTCGGGACGAGCGAGGTCGCTGACGCGATCATCGACAAGATGGGGGCGCGCGTTTGAGCCGTCGCAGGAAGGTCACGGTCGTCGGAGGCGGGAACGTCGGTGCGACCTGCTCCCAGGTGCTCGCGGCGCGCGACTACGCGGACGTCGTGCTCGTCGACATCATCGAGAACCTGCCGCAGGGAAAGGCGCTCGACATCAACCAGATGGGAGCGGTGCTCGGCTACGAGCCGAACGTCGTCGGCTCGAACGGCTACGAGGAGACGGCCGGCTCGGACGTGGTCGTGATCACCGCCGGCGTGCCGCGAAAGCCCGGCATGAGCCGCGACGACCTCGTGACGACGAACGAGAAGATCGTCGGCTCCGTGACCGAGGCCGCGATCGCCCAGTCCCCCGACGCCGTGCTGATCGTGGTCTCGAACCCGCTGGACGCGATGTGCCACGTCGCCAAGAACGTCTCCGGTTGGCCGAAGGAGCGGGTCTTCGGCATGGCCGGAATCCTCGACACGGCGCGGTTCTCGACCTTCATCGCCTGGAAGACGGACTCTTCGGTCAAGGACGTGACCGCAATGGTGCTCGGCGGTCACGGCGACCAGATGGTTCCCGTCGTGTCCGCCACCACCATGGGCGGCATTCCGCTACGAAAGCTGGTGAAGGAAGACGAGATCGAGGAGATGGTCGAGCGCACCGCTAAGGGTGGCGGCGAGATCGTGGAGCTGCTCGGCACCTCCGCGTGGTACGCCCCCGGCGCCGCCGCGGCGCAGATGGTCGATTCGATCATGCTCGACGAGAAGCGCGTCCTCCCCTGCACGGCGTACCTCGAGGGCGAATACGGAATCGAGGGGCTCTACATGGGCGTGCCGGTCAAGCTCGGCGCCGGCGGGATCCAGGAGATCGTCGAGCTCGAACTCAGCGGGGACGAGCAGACGATGTTGAACGAGTCCGCCGACGCGGTACGCGAGGTCGTCGGCGTCCTGACCAGCTAAATCACGTGTTTCAGAAAGACGAAACCGAATCGGCTTTGCCACCCGGGACAAGACGGACGTCCGGGCTAAGCCCGGACGTCCTCTGGGTCGGCGTCGCGAGCGAGCGCCTTTGAATCACGTGTTTCAGAAAGACGGAACCGAATCGGCTTTGCTACCCGGGACAAGACGGACGCCCGGGCTAAGCCCGGACGTCCTCTGGGTCGGCGTCGCGAGCGAGCGCCTTAGGAGGCCAATTTGGAGCTAGGCCTGAAGGGACGGACGGCGATCGTCTGCGGCGCCTCCTCCGGCATGGGGCTCGCAACCGCCGATGCACTTGCGCGCGAGGGCGCGAACGTCTCCATGTTCGCGCGCCGACGCGACGTTCTCGACCGCGAGGCCGAGCGCCTCGGCGCGCTCGCGGTGCGCGGCGACGTGACGAACCCGGCCGACCTGAAGCGTCTCGTCGACCGGACTGTCGAGGCCTTCGGCGGCATCGACATCCTCGTCAATAACAGCGGCGGCCCGCCGCGCGGTCCGGCCGTCGGGCTCACCGCCGACGACGTCGAGGGCGCCGTCGAGCTGCTGCTGCTCTCGGTGGTCCGCCTGACCGAGCTGTGCCTGCCGCAGCTCGAGCGGAGCGGGCACGGCCGGATCGTCAACATCGCCTCGAGCTCGGTCCGCGAGCCGGTCGACAACCTCGCCCTCTCGAATGCAGTCCGGCCCGGGGTGATTGGCTGGGCGAAGACCATGGCACGCGAGCTCGGGCCGCACAAGATCACGGTCAACTCGATCGCCCCAGGCCGGATCGAGACACCGCGGCTGATGGAGGTCTATGCGGAGCGCTCGCGGGCGGCCGACCTGGAGCAGATCCCGCTCCGCCGCTTCGGCCGGCCGGAGGAGGTCGCGGACGTGATCTGCTTCCTGGCCTCCGACCGCGGCAGTTACGTGACCGGCGCTGTGATCCCCGTCGACGGCGGCCTCACGCGGTCCCTGCTCTAGGAGGGTCTAGCGAAACAGAGTCTGTGCCGTCGAGCGCCGTTCCGCTAGACCCTCCTAGAAGCGCAAAGCCGGCAAGTACCATCAGAGCGATGCGATCGCTAACGCTCGCCCGGGCGGCCGGCGCGGGATTCCTCCTTGCGGCGATCGCACTATTCGTCCTCTACCTGATCCCCTCCAATCACTACTACGTCTTCCTGCCCGACCGGGCGCACCCTCTGGAGCCGCTCGTGCGCATCTCCGGCGAGCACGCGACGGCAAGCGGGGGCGGCGTCTACTTCGTCGACGTCCGTTTTCGGAAGGCCCGCCTGCTGGAGGACCTGCTGGGCCGCCCGCTTGCGCGCGGCGCGACGCTCCAGCCGATCCGCGACGTGCTCGGGAGCGCGACCGAGAAGCAGCAGCAGCGGCTCGACGTCAGCGCGATGCAGGAGTCGCAGAAGATCGCGGCAGCGGTCGCCCTTAAACGACTCGGCTATCCCGTTCGGATCCGGCTGCCGAGCGTCGTCATCCGCGGCGTCCTACGCAAGGCGCCCGCGGGCCGGGTGCTCCGGCCGGAGGACAGGCTCTTGGCCGTCGACAGCAGACCGGTGAATAGCCTTTGCGGGCTGCACAAGCTGATCGCGGGCCACCGGCCCGGCGACCGGCTCCGCACGACCTACAGCCGATCGGCGCGGGTCTCCGCGGCGACGATCCGGACGATCGCCAGCCCGGACAACAAGCGCGAGGCCGCGATCGGGATTCTCGTCGACGAGGTCGGCGGCTCAACCGGCAAGCTCCCGATCAAGGTTCGCATCGACACCCGCGGAGTCGGCGGTCCCTCGGCTGGGCTCGCCTTCGCCCTAGACCTGACAGAGGAGCTCGGCCGCGACGTCGACCGCGGCTACAAGGTCGCCGCTACCGGCGAACTCGAGCTCGACGGCTGCGTGCTCCCGATCGGCGCCGTCAAGCAGAAGACGATCGGCGCGCGCGAGGCGGGTGTGGACGTCTTCCTCGTCCCGGCGGGGTCGAACGCACGCACCGCGCGAAGGTATGCGCACGGGCTTCGAATCATCCCTGTGCAGAGCTTTCCACAGGCGTTGCACGCATTGGCAACGCTGCGCGCGAAGCATCCAGCAACCGCCTGAGCGACCCGTTTCCGAAAGCCGCGCAAAGTGCGCGAAGTTCCAAAATCATCACCTTGATCTGTCGGGGGATCGCTCTATGATCGTGCCGTTCAAAGAGCGCGGCCACACCTAACGAGGAGATAGATGAGCAAGAGGAGCAAAGCAACTTGCGACGACTGCTACTTCCGCCGCGCGGGGCTTTGCGCCCTCTCTCCCGAGATGCCGTGCCCGACCTTCCGCGCCGAGACTCGCGGGGCGTTGATGAGACCTCGCCAGCCGCAGCTCGTTCCGCGCTCGCTCGCCGAAATCGCCGGCCGCGCCGCAGCCTAGAGCGCCGGCGCCGCCGGAGCCTCGCGGCCTCTTAAACTCTGCCGCGATGCCGCGCTGGCGCAACCTGAGCGAGGAGCAGATCCGGGAGTTGCAGCCGCGTTTCTGGGCGAAGCTGATCGGCGTGGTCGTGATCGCGTGCTACGTGATCGCGTTCGTGCTCGAGAACCGCAAGACGGTGCATCTCCACTTCGTGCTCTTCACCGCGAGGGTGTCGCAGATCTGGCTAATCCTACTGATCCTGGCGATCGGAATCCTTCTCGGCGCGCTGCTGAGCCAGCTAAACCGCCGCCGCCGGAGTCGCGGTTAGCACGGCCGCCAGCCGCGAGACGCCGTCGTCGATCTCGGCCGGCGAGGCGAAGCTGAAGGCCAAGCGGGCCGAGTTCGGCTCGCCGCCGAAGTCAGCGCCCGGCACGAACGTGACGCCCGCCTCGGTCGCCCGGCCGAGCAGCTCCGTGGCGTCGGTCTCCTCGGGCAGCTCGAGCCAGAGGAAGTAGCCTCCCGCGGGCCGCGACCAGCGGGCTTGTCCCGCCAGCTCGCGCTCGAGCGCCGCGAGCATCGCGTCCCGGCGCGTTTGCAGCAGCCCGCTGACTCGCTCGAGGTTCGCCTCCAGCAAGCCGTGGCGCAGGAACTCGAGCACGGTCGCCTGCCCGACGAGCGCCGGGGTGATGTACGTCGAAGCCACCGTCTCTTCGAGCCCCTGCGCCATCGCCTCGGGGACGATGACGTAGCCGACGCGCACCCCCGGCGCGATCGTCTTCGAGAACGATGAGCTGTAGATCACGTTGCGGCCGCCTTCGAGCTCGAACAGCGTCCGGAGCGGCTCGCCCTCGAAACGAACGAGGCCATAGGGATCGTCCTCGAGGATGCGAAGCTTTCTCTCGCCCGCAAGTTCCGCCAGCTGCCGGCGGCGCTCCTCCGACAGCGTCACCCCCGTCGGATTCTGGAACGTCGGGATCGTGTACAGGAACGCCGGCGGGCTGCCGCTGGCGAGCATCCGTTCGAGCTCGCCGACGTCGAGCCCCTCGTCGTCGACCGCGACCTCGTCGAAGCCGCTCAGGATCCGCCGCGGGCGATCGTAGGTGGGCCGCTCCACGATCACCCGACCTGCTCCCGCCAGCGCCGAGAGGACGAAGTGGAACGCCTGCAGCGACCCGTTCGTAACGATCACGCGCGCGGCATCCACGTCATGGCGCTCGCCGAGCCACTCGCGCAGCGGCTGGTAGCCGAGCGTGTGGCCGTAGAGGAGGGCGTCCGCGCCGTCGCGCTCGATGGCGGTCCTCGCGCAGTCGGCCAGAGCCTCGATCGGCAGGCATTCCGGCGCCGGAACGCCGCGGGCAAACGAGATCGTGTCCACGGCCCGAGTGTAAAGAGCCTTCCTAGAGCTCGTTTGAGAACGACGCGCCGCATCGGCTGTGCGACCCGGGATTGGACGGACGCCCGGGCGGAGCCCGGACCTCCTCTGGGTCGGCGTCGCGAGCGACCGCCCTAGACAGTTGCCGAAGCCGGCTCCGGCTCGTCCGGCCCGCGGCCGAGCGCGATCCGGATCGCGGCGGCCCCCGTCCCGGCGGCAACGAGGGAGAGGGCCGCCTCGAGCATCCACACCGCCGAATCGCCGAAGCTCTTCCGTACTTGCAGGCCGACGAACGGGGCGAGCGCGAAGCCGATCGCTCCCATGGCGCCGAACGCGCCCATGTAGGCGCCGCGAAGGTCGGCCGGCGCTAGCCCCGCGACGGCTGTCTGCGAGGTCGGAACCCAGAGCATCTCGCCGATCACGAACAGGAACAGGATCAGCATCACGACCGGCAGCGCGTCGTTCACCGCGAGCAGCAGGAACGGGAATCCCATCAGCGGCAGCCCGACCCCGAGCTTCACCGCCGCCGGCACCGAAGCGACGCGCTCGGTCAGCCGCAACTGAAAGAACGTGACGAGAAACGGGTTGACGATCACCAGGAAGCCCCAGGTCGAGCTCGAGTAGCCATGCGAGGAGACGAGGGAGATCGGCAGCACCGTTTCGAACGCGACGTAGACGAGCCACGCGAACGCCGCGGAGACGAGGAAGAGCAGAAACGGCCGGTCGCGGGCGATGACCGAGAACGAGCCCCGGCCCGGCGGCTCCTCGGGAGCGTAGGCTCCGCGCACCGGCAGGAACAGGACCGCCAGCACGAAGCCGACCGCGGAGAGCGACGCCGCGCCGGCGAAGAGCGCGTTCCAGCTGCCGAGCACGAGCAGCAAGCCGCCGAGCGGCGGGCCGCACGTGACCCCGAGGTTGGAAGCGACGCGGACGGCCGCATAGGCCGGCTCGTGGCGCTCCCGCGGCACCAGATCGGCCACGAGGGCCTGGCTCGCGGCGCTGCCGACCTGGAAGAAGAGCCCGCCGAAGCAGAGGACGAGCAGACCGGCGCGGGCGCTGCTGCCGGCCGCGAGAAAGGCGAGCACGACCGCGGTCTGCCCGCTCCAGCCGACGAAGATCAGCGGACGGCGGCCGAGGTGGTCGGAGAGGTGGCCGCCGAGGTAGCCGGCACCGACGCCGATCAGCGCGCTGACGAGGTAGGCGAGCCCGAGCGTCGATTGATCTGCGCCGAGCTTCTTGATCGCCCAGATCCCGACGAAGCTCCAGACGGTGGAGCCGGCCAACGAGCCGGCGAAAGTGATCCCGAGGATCGGCCGCAGGGCCGCATCGGTATCCGAGCCGAAGATCACGCGGTAGAGCGCTGCCAGCGGGCGCACGCCGGCAGACTGCCAGACGAGAAAGAGTCCTCCGTTCGGGGGAGACGCCGGCCGGTCGGGCTGCCGATGACGCAACCGAGCGTCGCCGCACACCATGCTCGACTCTGCCCGCCTTCGCCTCGCACCAGCGATCCTCGCGCTCGTCTGCGCGCCGGCCGCCCACGCCTCCGGCTCGCCCACGATCCTCGTCAAGTTCAAGCAGCCGAGGGGCGCAGCGGCGCGGATCGATGCGCTCGGCGACGAAGCCGTCGGGCAAACGGCAAACCGGGTTTCGGTCGTCCGCCTGTCGCCCGGCGAGTCGCTCGCCGTGCGGATCGCCTCCTACGCGAAGCGCACGGACGTCGCCTACGCGGAGCCGAACGGCCGGGTCGAGGCGTTGAGTCTGGCGGCGCCGAACGATCCGAAATTTTCCTCCCAGTGGGCCTTCGCACTCACCGGCGCCCTCGACGGCTGGGCGCGCTACCCCGGCGCATACGGCGCGACCGGCGGGGCGCCGCTCGCCGTCGTCGACACGGGGGTCTCAGCTGCGCACGAGGACCTCGCCGGCCGCGTGCGTACCGATCTCGGCGCGAGCTGCCTCTACCCGAACCCGTGCCTGCCGGGCCCGGCCACCGACGACGAAGGCCACGGGACGCACGTGGCCGGCATCGCCGGCGCCGCGACGAACAACGGGCTCGGAGTCGCCGGAATCGCGTTCTCCTCTCCGATCATCCCGGTCAAGGTGCTCGACTCGACCGGCATGGGCTACGACTCGGACGCCGCGAACGAGATCCCCTGGGCCGCCCAGCAAGGCGCCCGCGTGATCAACCTCAGCCTCGGAGGGGATTACTCGCAGACCGACTGCGACGCCGTCTACACGGCCGAGCACACCTACGGCGCGCTGGTCGTGGCGGCCGCAGGGAACCGCTCGTCGTCGGCACCGAGCGCCCCAGCGGCGTGTCCGGGCGCAGTCGGAGTCGCTGCGACAGACCAGTTCGACTCCCCCGCGTCCTTTTCGAACTTCGGCTCGCCCAACGTCTTCGTCTCCGCTCCCGGCGTCGGCATCTGGTCGAGCGTGCCGGGCAACCTCTACGAGCAGTGGGACGGCACCTCGATGGCCTCGCCGTTCGTGGCGGGGCTCGCGGCCCTCCGCTTCGGCGAGCATCCGGAGTCGACCCCTGCCGATGTTCGCCGCGTCTTGGCCGCGAGCGCCGACAAGGTCGGCGGCGTCGCGTACGGGAGCGACCCATACAGCACCTGCGACGGGTGCACCTGGCAGCAGAGTTACGGCTACGGCCGCGTGAACGTGAACGCGGCGCTCGCCGCAGGCACGACCCCGGCTCCCCCACCTCCTCCGCCTGCACCGCCGCCTCCGCCTCCGCCGCCTCCCGCGATCCTGCCGGTGCCGAGACCGCCTGACACCGTGCCGCCGTTCGTGCGCGCGTACCCGGCGACGGGACGGCGCGGCCGAACGGTCAAGCTGACCTATCGCGTGCGAGACGACCGCGGCGAGACGACTGAGCGGGTCTCGCTGTATCGCGGCGGCCTGCTGGTGAAGAGGCTCGGCCGGACGCTGAGACCGACCGACGACACGCTCGTCTCCTGGCTCGCGTGGCTCGCGCCCCGGCGGCGGCTCGTCGGCCGCTTCTGCGTTCGCGCCGCCGACGGCGCCGGAAACGCCAGCACCAGCTGCGCCTCGCTGAGAATCCGCTAGGAGGGCTTGGTGAACGTCGCTCGTCGCCGGGGTGCGATGCTCGTTCCCTGGGGAGGACGCAGGGAGCGTCCATTCATAGATATGGGCGCGACTGCGATACCGGGGCGGAGGCGGTGGCGAGCAGCGCGGCCCGGCGGCACAAACTGCGTTTCGCCAAGCCCTCCTACGAGGGGACGGCGCTCGCAACCTCGGCGGCGAGCTGCGCCGCCTCGGTCGGTGTCCTGCCCACTTGGACGCCGTGTGCCTCGAGGGCCGCCTGCTTGCCCTCGGCTGTGCCGGCGGAGCCCGAGATGATCGCGCCCGCGTGGCCCATCGTCTTGCCGGGCGGAGCCGAAAAGCCCGCGATGTAACCCACGACGGGCTTGGTCATCTCGGCGCCGATGAACTCGGCCGCCTTCTCCTCCTCGGCGCCGCCGATCTCGCCCACCAGGACGACGACCTCGGTTTCGTCGTCGGCCTCGAACTTCGCCAGCACGTCGATGAACGACGAGCCGACGACGGGGTCGCCGCCGATGCCGACGATCGTTGAGTTGCCGAGCCCGAGCTGCGTCAGCTCGTGGCCGATCTGATACGTGAGCGTGCCCGAGCGCGAGACGAGGCCGATCCGGCCCTCGCGGAAGATTTCCGCGGGAATGATCCCGACGTTCGCCTTCCCCGGCGATAACGCGCCCGGGCAGTTGGGCCCGAGCATCGTGATCCCGCGCGGCTTGATGTAGTTGTAGATCCGCAGCATCTCGTGCGCCGGCAGGCCCTCGGCGATGCAGATCACGGTCGTGATGCCGGCATCCACGCCCTCGTAGATCGCGTCGGCGGCGAAGCGCGCCGGCACGAAGACCATCGAGGTGTTCGCTCCCGTCTCCTCGACGGCCTCGGCGACCGTGTCGAAGATCGCGATGCCCTCGAGGTCTTGCCCGCCCTTCCCGGGCGTGACGCCGGCGACGACGTCGGTGCCGTAGCCCCGGTTGCGAAGCGTGTGGAACGAGCCCTCGCGCCCGGTCGCGCCCTGGACGACGAGCTTGGTGTCGTTGTCGACGATGATCGCCATTAGCGGACAGCCACTACCGTTGTGACACTCGGGCTTTGAGGACGAGCTTGACGTCCGTCCACGCAGTCCCGTCGTCGGTCATCCGGTCGGCGAGCAGCTCCCTGACGCGCTCGGCCTCGTCGCCCTCGCAGCCTGTGCGGGCGAGCCAGTCCTCGAGCGGGTGCTCCTTGTCGAAGAGCTGTCGTTGCTCGACCTCCAGCCCCGCGCCGGTCAGGAATTCGATCCATTCGTCCTCGGTGTAGTTGCGAACGTGGGTTGGGTCTCGCAGCTTCTCCGCCTGCTCGTGGCGCTCGCTCAAGAAGAGCGTGTCCTCGATCACGACGACGTCGTTGGAGACCCGCGCCATCTCATCGACCGCCCTGCCGATATCTCCGAAGTGGTGGGGCGCGATCCGCGAGACTGCGCAGTCGAAAGAGCCGTCGGCGAACGGCAGGTCTTCGGCGCGTGAGACGACGTCGGGCTTCATTCCGGGCGAGGAGTCCGTGGTCACGACCTCACACCCCTGTTCTCGGAGCCGCCGAGCCACATGGCCGCCGCCGGTGGCGACGTCGATGACCTTGCGCCCGGGCCCGGGCGCGCACCACTCAACGACGAGGTCGAGATCGTCGCCCTCTGCGTGGGTCTTCGAATCACGGTAAGCCTGGGCCCGCTCGTCCCACAATTCAGTCACGCCGTCTCCGAGAGGCGAATTGCTACGGGCGACCGAGGCGGGTTTTGACGACCACAGCGGCGAAGCTGTGGCCTTCCAAGCGGCATCGCAAGCGACGCCGCGGTCATTCGGCCAGCTCCACGGCCCGCTTCGCGCCCTCGAGCATCGTCGGCTCGACGTGCAGGTTGTCCTGGCCCGAGTCGGCCAGGATCCGACGGCCCTCCTCGGCATTCGTACCGTCGAGGCGGACGACGATCGGATGCTCGATCCCGATCTGCTCGAGCGCGGTCAGGATCCCCCGCGCGACCTCGTCCGTGCGCGTGATCCCGCCGAAGATGTTGAAGAAGATCGACCGCACCTGCGGGTCGGCGCTGATCACCTCGAGCGCGTCGACGACTCCCTGGGCGTCGCCGCCGCCGCCGAGGTCGCAGAAGTTCGCCGGCCGGCCGCCCGCCAGCGTGATCACGTCCAGCGTCGACATCACGAGACCGGCGCCGTTGCCGAGGATCCCCACCTCGCCGTCGAGCTTCACGTAGGTCACGCCCTTCTCGCGCGCGGCACGCTCCTCGGGCGGAACCGATTCCGGATCGCGCATCTCGGCGATCTCGGGGTGCTTGTAGAGCGCGTTGTCGTCGACCGTGAACTTCGAGTCGAGCGCCCGCACCTCACCCTCTGGCGTCACGATCAGCGGGTTGATCTCGCAGAGCATCGCATCCGTTCCCACGAAGCACGCGTAGAGCTTCCCGACGATGTCGAGCAGCTGTTTCTGCTCGTTCGGGTCCGCGATACCCGCGCCGTAGATCAGGCGACGGGCCTGATAGGGCTGGTAACCCTCCAGAGGGTCGACGTGGAGCCGGGCCAGCTTCTCCGGCGTCTCTTCCGCGACCTGCTCGATTTCGATCCCGCCCTCCGTGGTGAGCATCAAGAGCGGCTTCTTCTCGCCCCGGTCGAAGGTGATCGAGAGGTAGTACTCCTTGGCGATCTCGGAGGCGCGCTCGATCCAGAGCCTGCGGACGATGTGCCCATTGATGTCGAGGCCGAGGATCTCGTTCGCCTTCTGCTCGGCGTCGTCGGCCCCCTCGGCGAGCTTGACGCCGCCGGCTTTCCCGCGCCCGCCGGTCAGCACCTGGGCCTTGACGACGACCTGGCCGCCGAGCTCTTCCGCCGCGGCGTGCGCCTCGGCCGGCGTCGAGGCGAGGCGCCCCTCGGACGTCGGGATCCCGAAGCGCCCGAAGACCTCCTTGCCCTGGTACTCGTAGAGATCCACCGGCGGCGGACTCTAGCCGCCGCCGGCGTACTCAAGCTGCGATCCGACCCTGCCGATCGAGGGTCGATGACCGCTCCTCGGCATGAGGTGAAGTGGCTCGACCTCCCTCGCGCGCGCCGGCGGCGCGTGGCACGGGCCGTCCGCACGGGGGTCGCGGTCGATGACCCGAGGGACGCCCCGTACGCCGTCGGGTTTGCAGATGCGATGCTCGAGTGGCTGTCCTGGCGAAAGCGGTTTCGGCCGCTGCATCTCTTGCTTGTCGTCCTGGTTCTCGCCGAGCTTGGGCTGACTTGGAGCTGGCGGCCGGATGGCCTTCTCTACCCGCTGCTCGTCTTCGGAGCCATGAGGCTCCGTGCGCCGGCCCGGCGAAAGCGCATCTCGGCAGCGCGAGCTCTGAATGCGGGGCTCGCCGGGCACCTGAGCTTGTCGCCGGTGAAGATCCGCATGCCCGGCCGAGCCTTGTTTCAGCCGCAGAGCCGCGTACGACGTGTGCTGCTCCTCGCGCTCACGCTCGCGCTCGCCGGAATGGTTGCGCTTGCGGCGACCACGGCGATCTCGGCGAGCCGCCGCGCACACCGTTGGGCTGCGTCGGCGGACAGGATCTGCACCCGCGAGCAGGCCCGCATCGCGGTTCTGCCAACGAGCATCGGCCGGCTCGAGGCCCAGAGGCGCACGAACGTCGTCGAGGAACAGGCTCTCGACGCCCTCGAACGACTGACGCCGGAAGGGCAGCAGACTCGGCTCCAGAGGGACTTTCTAGCGTGGAAGCGATACAAGCTCGAGCTTGACGTGTGGCTGGTCGGCGCTCTCGCTCGGCACGATTCGAGGGTCGCCGGCTACGCGCCGCGAGCGCGATCGGCGCGCGATCATCTTCGAGGGTTCGCCGCCGCTCTCGGCGCGAAGACGTGCGCGAAGGTGTGACCACCCCGCACCTTCGCGGGGGCCAGGCCCCCCTTTGGGGGCTGTGCAAGATCCGGCTCGGCTGCTACCTTCCGGGCCCGCAGTCTCCGAGGAGGGTTCAATGAATCGCCTGTTTACCGGCTTTGCCGCGCTGTTCGCGATCTTGGCGGTCGCCGCCGGGTCAGCCGCAGCCGCGCACGGCCCCAAGCTGCCTCGCCCGCTTCCGTCGCACGGACAGCGCGATGTCTGTACGGCCGCCGTGCCCGGCTTCGCACATTGCGACGCACACGTCGTCACGGCCGACGGCGGAGCAGCGCCGCTCGCAACGCCCTCGTACCAGTACGGCTACTCGCCGCAGAATCTCGCGAGCGCCTACAAGTGGTGGTCCGATCCGACCGCCAATCCGCCCCAGACGGTCGCGATCGTCGACGCCTACGACAACCCGAACGCCGAGTCCGACCTGGCGACCTACCGCAGCCAGTTCGGCCTGCCGCCGTGCTCGTCGGCAAACGGCTGCTTCGACAAGCGCAATCAGCGCGGCCTCACGGCGCCTCCGGCCGGCGACACCGGCTGGGGCCAGGAGATCGACCTCGACATCGAGATGGTCTCCGCCGTCTGCCCGAACTGCAAAATCCTTCTAGTCGAGTCCGACTCGAACAGCTTCGCCGATCTTGGCGCTGCGGTGAACGAGGCCTCCGCTCTCGGCGCCAACGCGATCAGCAATAGCTACGGCGCCAGTGAGTTCCTCGGTGAGACGAGCTATGCCGGCCCCTACTACCACCCGGGCGTCGCGATCACGGTGAGCTCCGGCGACGGCGGCTACGGCGTCGAGGTGCCGGCGGCGTACAACACCGTCGTCGCGGTCGGCGGCACGAGCCTGAGCACCGCCGCCGGGACCACCCGGGGCTGGACCGAGTCCGCCTGGAACGGCGCGGGGAGCGGCTGCAGCTCGCAGATCTCCAAGCGCTCGTGGCAGACCGACACAGGCTGCGCACGGCGGACCGTTGCCGACGTCTCGGCGGTCGCCGACCCGAACACCGGTGTCGCCGTCTACGACAGCTACGGCTCGACCAATGGAGCGAACTGGTACGTCTTCGGCGGCACCAGCGTCGCCTCCCCGATCATCGCCTCCGTCTACGGCCTGGCGGGGAATGCGAACACGGTGAATTACGCCGCGCAGCTTCCCTACGCCCCGAGCGCGTCCACATCGCTCTTCGACGTCACGGGCGGCTCGAACGGCAACTGTTCGAGGGGCAAGCGCAACACCTCGGCCAAGTACCTCTGCACCGGCGGCCCCGGCTACGACGGCCCGACCGGCCTCGGCACGCCGAACGGAATCGGCGGCTTCTAGTTCGCTTGATCGCCCGTGCGCCGGCCTCTCGCCGGCGCGCGGGCCGCTTTCACGGCCGTGACTAGACTCGGTCGGCGTGGACGCGATCGTCGTCGACGGGTTGCGCAAGCGGTACGGCGCGGTGCAGGCGCTCGGCGGCGTCGGCTTCCGCGTCCACGCCGGCGAGGTCTTCGGCTTGCTGGGTCCGAACGGCGCCGGCAAGTCGACCACCGTCAAGGTTCTCGCGACGCTGACGAAGCCCGACGCAGGCCGCGCCGAGGTGGCCGGCCACGAGGTGGTTGCCGAGGCGAATGCGGTCCGGCGGGCGATCGGCTATGTGCCGCAGAGCTCCGGCGTCGACCGCGACGCAACCGGCCGCGAGAACCTGATGCTGCAGGGGCGCATCCAGGGCGTCGGCGGCCGCGCCCTCGAGGCGCGGGTCGGCGAGCTGCTGGATCTGCTCGGCCTCACCGACGCGGCCGAGCGCGTCGTGCGTGGCTACTCGGGCGGCATGAAGCGGCGGCTCGACGTCGCCCTCGGGCTCGTCCATCGCCCGCAGGTGCTCTTCCTGGACGAGCCGACGACAGGCCTCGATCCCGAGGCGCGCGCGTCGATGTGGGAGGAGCTCGAACGGCTCGCCGAGGGCGAGGCGCTGACGATCCTCTTGACGACGCACTACATGGAGGAGGCCGACCAGCTTGCGGACCGGCTCGCGATCGTCAGCCTCGGGCGCGTGGTCGTCGAGGGGACACCGGAGGAGCTGAAGCGCAGCCTCCGCGGCGAGGCGGTCGAGGTCGAGCTCAGCGACGGGCGGGCGGCGGACGCGGAGGGGGTCGTCGCGGCCCTGGAAGACGTGCTCGAGGCCTCGTCCGAGGGTCGCAAGCTGCGTAGCCGCGTCGCCAGCGGCGCCCGCGCGATTCCTTCCATCCTCTCGGCGCTCGAGGCGAAGGGGATCGGCGTCGAGGCGGTCACGTCCCATCGGCCCTCGCTCGAAGACGTCTACCTCCACTACACGGGCCGCGAGTTCGCCGCCGAGGACGAGGCCGGCGCCCGTGAGGACGATTCCGCGGCGGAACGATGACGATCGCCGTTCGCCACACCTGGTTCATGGTCGGCCGCCAGCTCCGGAACCTGATGCGCGAGCCGATCTGGATCGCGCTGCTGCTCGTGCAGCCGATGGTCTGGCTGCTTCTCTACGGACAGCTCTTCAAGCGCGTCACCAACCTCCCCGGCGGCGGGTTTGGAACCAGCTCCTACATCACCTTCCTCGCTCCGGCGATCGTGATCATGAACTCCTTCTTCGGGGCCACCTGGAGCGGGATGGCCATGATCAGCGACCTCGATCGCGACGTGCTGCCCCGCTTCCTCGCCACGCCCGTCAGCCGGATCTCGCTCGTCGTCTCGCAGATCGTCCGTTCGGCGCTGATCGCGGTCGTCCAGGGCCTGATCATCCTGGTCGTCTCGCTCGCCCTCGGCGTCCGCGTCCACACAGGCCTGTTCGGCTGGGTCGTGATCCTCGCAGCCGCGGCGCTGATGAACTCTGCCTTCGGCGGGCTATCCCAGGGGATCGCGCTGCTGGTGCGCAAGGAGGCGACGATGATCGCGATCGCGAACTTCATCGGACTGCCGCTGTTCTTCCTCTCGTCGACGTTGATCTCGATCCGCCAAGTGCCGCACTGGATGCAGATCGCCGCGAAGTTCAATCCCGTCAACTGGGGCGTGATCGCGGCGCGGCAGGTCGTCCTGCGCGGTACGGAGTGGAGCTCGGTGGGGCTGCATCTGGCGCTGCTGTTCGGGTTGTCCGTCGCCACCGCTGCGTTCGCCACCTGGACGTTTCGGGCGTACCAACGGACCATCTGAGCTTCGGGACGTAGATCCGTCGCTGAGCCGAGTTGAGACGGCCACGCCGGCAAAGCCGGCATGGCCTCCAAGAGGCATCGCAAGCGACGCCTCGGCAACGGACCATCTGAGCTTCGGAACGAAGATCGGTCGCTCGCGCGGTTCTAACTCTCGCGCTGAGCAACGACGCAGACGACTTGGCCCGTCGTGACCGCCTGGCCGGGCGCGACGGAGAGATCGGTGATGACACCGTCGCGGTGCGCCGCGATCTCGTTCTCCATCTTCATCGCCTCGACGACGCAGATCACCTGCCCGGCGCGCACCTCGTCGCCCTCGGCGACCTCCACCGCGAGCACCGTGCCCTGCATCGGCGTCACGACCGCGTCCTTGGCGGCGCCGTGATGCGCGCCGCCGCCTGTGCGCTCGCGGCGCCGGCGTGCGAGCTCGGCAAAAGGGGGCTCCGGGATCAGCGCCGTCACTTCGAAGAGCCGTCCGTCGAGCTCGACGCGCGCGACGCGCTCGCGCAGCTTGCCGTCCGGTGAGGCCGCTACCGTTGTTTGCAAATAAGACAACTCCTCCGCTCGCTCGGCCAACTCCTTCGATTCGACGACCCCGTGACACGTCTTCGCGGCGACGAAGCACGGGTGCTCGAGCAATGCCTGGTGGAAGCCGAGCAGCGTCGTAACGCCTCCGATCTGGTATTCGCCCAGGGCGCGCAGCATCCGCCGCCGCGCGTGCTCGCGGTCGACCCCGTGGACGACGAGCTTCGCGATCAAGGGGTCGTAAAGGCCGACTACCTCGCTGCCCGCGGTCACCCCCGAATCGACCCTGACGCCCGGCCCCGCCGGCTCCCGGTAGCTCGCGATCCGCCCCGGGCTGGGCAGAAAGCCGTTCGACGGATCCTCCGCGTTGATCCGGCACTCGATCGCGTGCCCGGTCAGCCGGACGTCGTCCTGGCGCAGCGATAGCGGCTCTCTCGCCGCGATGAGAACCTGCTCGCGCACGAGGTCGAGGCCGGTGACGAGCTCGGTGACGGTGTGCTCTACCTGGATCCGGGTGTTCATCTCCAGGAAGAAGTAGTTGCCGTCACGGTCGAGCAGCCCCTCGATCGTGCCGGCGCTGCGGTAGCCGACCGCCCTGGCGGCGTCGACGCCGAGTCGGCCGATCCGCTCGCGGAGCTCCGCGTCGACCGCCGGCGATGGCGTTTCCTCGACGAGTTTCTGGTGGCGCCGCTGGATCGTGCAGTCGCGCTCGCCGAGGTGAATCACATTGCCATGCGCGTCCGCGAGGATCTGAACCTCGACGTGCCGTGGATCCTCGAGGTAACGCTCGATGTAGACGGCGGGGTCCGAGAAGTACGCCTCCCCCTCACGGCGGGCTGACTCGAAGGCGCGCTCGGCCTCGTCGGGACCGGCCACGACCCGCAGGCCCTTCCCTCCGCCGCCGGCCGCGGCCTTGATCGCGATCGGCCAGCCGATCTCGGCGCCGAGGCGGAGGACGTCCTCGACGGAGTCGACCGGTGCAGTCGTGCCCGGCACGATCGGCACGCCTGCGGCCTTCATCGCCTCCCGGGCGGCAGTTTTCGAGCCCATCACCTCGATCGCCTCGGCCGGGGGCCCGATCCAGACGAGCCCCGCCGCCTCGCACGCGCGCGCGAAGCGCGGGTTCTCGGCGAGGAAGCCGTAGCCGGGATGAACGGCTTCCGCCCCGGCGCGTGCCGCCGTCTCGAGCAGCCGCTGCTGATCGAGGTAGCTCTCGGCCGCCGGGCCCGGCCCGATCAGGTAGGCCTCGTCGGCCGCGGTAACGTGTAGCGAGCCGCGATCGGCCTCCGAATAGACGGCGACGGTGGCGATCCCGAGCTCGCGCAGGGTGCGGAAGACACGAACGGCGATCTCGCCGCGGTTGGCAACCAGGATCTTCGAGAATGTGGCCACTCCCGCGTATTCTCCCCGTCGATGGGCCTGGCCGACCAGCTGACGATCTCGCGCGCGGGAGCGGTGCCGATCGTCGCGGGGGCTGTACATCTCGAGCTTCCACTGCTCGTGCTGACCGGATCTGCGGGCTCGATTACGCCCGCGTGGCGCCCGGCCTGCTCCGCGGGCGCGCTGGCCGGTGACGTTGCCCGCTTCCTGGGTCGCGAGCACCAAGCCAGAGGGCGCGATCGCCCGCAGGCAAGGCTGGCAGCCTTGACAAGGGCGAGCGTGGACTCTGGCGCAGCGTGATCCCGGGCCGGGGAGCATGGCCAGCGTTGGCGGTCAGGCCACTGGGTTTGACCGATACGTTGCCGGTCAGGCCACTACTACCCGTCAGAGTCGAGATCCTCGGCAATGCCCTCCGCACGCCAGCGGCTTCTGTAGGCGAGCGGTAGCTCGTCCGCCGCAAACAGGCGCTCGAGCGCGAGCGCCACAGCGTCCTGCTCTTCCGGGTCCGGCTCCGGTCGGATGATGAATTCCACCGTCAGAGCCTAAAGGCGCCTGCTCGCGACGCCGACCCGGAGGACGTCCGGCTTTGCCCGGCCGCCGGCAAATCCCGGCGGCAAAGCCCATGCCGGTTCGGTCGTTCTGCAGAGACCTAAAGGCCACGGCTCGACTTGACGATACGAACGGCGGATGAGCCGCATCCTTGCGACCGTCGCCGTCTTTGCCGTGCTCGCGGCACCTGCGGCTGCCCGGAGTCACGGCGGTGCCCCGAATCCCTGGGCCCAGGCCGAGATCAAGGTCGTCGTCGCCCATGGCCTCATGGCGAAGAGCGTCCAGACGTTCCATCCGAACGACCCGCTTACGCGCGGCGCGCTGACGGCCCTTGTCTCGGGTCTCACCGCCGAACCGGCCACCGCCTCGACGCATTCCCAAACCCCGGTCACCATCGCCCAGCTCGACGCGACCCTTGTCCGAGGACTCGGTCTCAACGTGGCCGCGGGCGAGTTCGCCGCCGCGGCCCGCGGCGCCGGGCTGGCCCCGCCGAGCCGTTTCGGCACGGAGGTCGTGGCGCGCCTGCTCGGACTTCGGACGAACCATCCGGCCCAGCTCGATTCGCTCGAGTTGCTCCCGAGCCAGCCGGCGACGCGCGCCGAAGCCGCATATTCGGCAGCGCGGATCCTGCGCTTCGGAGGTTGGGAGAGCCAGCGGATCGAGCAGCTCGCGGAAACGCTGGAACTGCCTGCTCTGTCGCAGTGGCAAACGACCATCCTCAAGACGGCCGTTCACTTCATCGGCTATCCCTACGTCTGGGGCGGTACAAGCGAGAACGCCGAGGCACCGGTCGGCGTCCAGGCTCCCGGAGGCTTCGACTGCTCCGGATTCGTGTGGCGCGTCTACAAGCTTCAGGCCTACCCCGGCGGCTCTGCGCTCGCGGGCACGCTCAAGGGCCGAACGACCTTTGCGATGAGCGGCGAGGTGCCGTCGGCAAAGCGCATCCCGTTCGCGAGGCTGAAGCCGGCCGACGTCCTGTTCTGGGGAGCTGCCGGCCCTCGATCGAAGCCGGCCCAGGTCGACCACACGGGCATCTACCTCGGCGGCGGCTGGTTCATCCACTCGTCGGGCAACGGCGTCGCCCTCGCTCCTCTGTCGGGCTGGTACAAGCAGCGTTTTGCCTGGGCACGCCGGCCGCTCGCCGAAGCCAAGCTCAGCGCTTAGCCACCACAGACGATGCGATCCCCCGTCCGGGTGATGGCTCGGGCCTCGGCGCAAGAGAGAATCGCTTCGTCCGCCATTTAGGAGAGAGAGGGAGGTTCTGAATGTTGCAGTGGAGGCCGAATCTTCGCCTTCTGCTGGTCGTGACCGCGCTGCTCGCCGTTGCGGCGGCGCTCGGCTCGTTCGATCTCGCCGGCTTCCTCGAGTGGTAGCGGCCGCGCGATGAGTGAGTCGGCAGCCGCCCGCCGAAGTCTCTTTCCGGTCGTCATCCCCGTCTGCGTCGCAGGCCTGGCAACCGTCGTCGCCGCGGCGCTCTCCTTTGCGATGGCTACGCACAGCGTCACGGTCCTGGCGGGCCTTGCGGCATTCCTCGGCGCCTCGCTCCTCGCAGACCGCTTCCCCGTCCCCGTCGACGACCTCGACGCAAACGGGGTCTCGCTCGCCTTCGTGTTCGGGCTCTCGGCGATCGTGCTGTTCGGGTGGGCTGCAGGCGTTCTCGTCGTCTCCGCGACGCCGGCCGTGATGCAGCTGCTCGAACGTAGGCCCGCGGTTCGAATCGCGTACAACTCCTTCGCCTTCGCGCTGACCGCCGCGAGCGCGGGACTCGTGATCTCGGCGATCGGCGGCGTGACCCCGGCCGAGACGGCCGCGCGCGTCGTTGTCGCCACCTACGTGTGCTACGTGGTCAACGTGCTCCTGATTACGGCCGTGGTCGCCCGCGCGACGCGGAGTTCCTGGGCCGGCCTGATCGCCTCGAGCGTCCGGAAGACGATCCTGCCGTTCACGCTGATGGGCTCGGCCGTCTTGACGCTGGTCGTCCTCTGGCAGCGAGCGCCACTGCTCTCCGTTGCGCTGGTGGGCCCGTTGCTCGCGATCCAGCTCTACCAGCGAGCGCTGCTGCGAGCGCTGCGGGCCGTGCGTCTTGCGCTGACCGACCCGCTGACGGGGCTCGGCAACCACCGCCACTTCCACGAGCGCCTAGCGAGGGAGCTCGAGCACGCGCTTCGCTACGACCGGCCGCTCGCGCTATGCCTCGTCGACGTCGACGACTTCAAGCGGATCAACGACCGCTTCGGCCATCCGGCCGGGGATTCGGTGCTTTCGCAGGTGTCGGCTCGTCTGCGCCAGACGGGCGAAGCTTTCCGGCTCGGCGGAGACGAGTTCGCTGTCCTCCTGCCGGGCTTCGAGGCACCGGACGCCCTGGCGGCCGCAGAGTCGATCATCGACCGGATCGCGACGATCGATTTCGGGCACATGGGCGCGGTCACCGTCAGTGCCGGGATCGCGCACGCGCCGGAGCACGCCCGCGAGCGCGACGAGCTGCTGAGGCTCGTGGACAGCGCGCTTTACTGGGCCAAGGAATACGGCAAGAATCGGGCGCGCGTCTACCGGCCGGACGTCGTCGAACTCGCCGACCTGAGACGTCTTGCCTCCGCGGGCGACCGCGCCGGGCGGCTGCGAGCCGCGGCAAGCCTCGCGAGAGCGGTCGATGCGCGAGACGTCTACACCGGCAACCATTCGCAGCGCGTCGCGCAGCTTGCAGTTCGACTGGCCGCGCGCCTCGGCCTGTCGCGCGAAGAGCTCGAGCTCACACAGCTCGCCGCGAGCCTTCACGACGTCGGCAAGCTCGCCCTCCCCGAAGATCTGCTTTGCAAGCCGGAGCCGCTGACCGGGCCTGAGTGGGCAACCCTCCGGCAGCACGCTCAGATCGGATTTCGAATGCTCGAGAGTCTCGGCGTCGACCCCGTCGCGAAATGGGTGCTGCACCACCACGAGCGGTGGGACGGAAGCGGATATCCCGACAGTCTCGCCGGAACCGAGATCCCCGTCGGCGCTCGGATCATCTTCGTCGCCGACGCCTTCGACGCGATGACGTCCGACCGCACCTACCGCCGGCGTCGTTCCCGCGACGAGGCTCTGGCGGAGATCCTCCGCTGCGCCGGAACGCAGTTCGACCCATCGGTCGTCGAAGCCCTCTCGGCGGAGCTCGGCCCTGACGGCACCGCGGCGGCGCCGGAGCTCCAATACGCAGCCGCTGTTTAGGTTGCCGCCTGTTTGCGCAGGACCCCCGGAGCCGAAGAGGAGGGCCTCTTGAACCGCGACCAGCGCAGACATCCGGAAAAGGTCTCTCAGCCTCAGGAGCCCGGACACGCCGATCCGTCGAAGGACCCGGCGGATGAGTTTGCCGCTCCTGAGCGGAGGCAGGACGACTTGAGCGTCCGAGCAAAGAGCACCGGCCACAAGAAGAAGACCGCCGACAAGTGGAACCAGTAGCGCCCTGACCGCCGCACCTTGTGCGGCCTAGTACGGCAAGAGTTTCTCTTTTGTTTCAACGCCGTTACCCAAACGTGCGCGTTTTCGAAATAGGATGAAATTGGGTGCGGAGCGGTGGGGCCCAGTTTCTCGCGTGCGCGCGCGTGAACCTCTACGGACCGGCCGGCGCGGCGACAGCTAGAGCGGGATGTTGCCGTGCTTCCTTGGCGGGCGCCTTTCCCGCTTCGTCAGCGCGGTCTCGAGGGCGTCGATCAACACGCGTCGCGTGCGGCGAGGCTCGATCACCTCGTCCACGTAGCCGCGCTCGGCGGCCGTGTACGGGTTCGCGAACTGGCTGCGATACTCGTCAATCAGCTCCGCGCGCCGCGCCTCGGGGTCCTCGGCCTCCTCGAGCTGCTTGCGGAAGACGATGTTGACGGCTCCCTCCGGCCCCATCACGGCGACCTCCGCTGTCGGCCAGGCGAAGTTGAAGTCGGCGCGAATGTGCTTTGAGCTCATGACGTCATAGGCGCCGCCGTACGCCTTGCGGGTGATCACGGCAAGCTTGGGAACGGTCGCCTCGCAATACGCGTAGAGCAACTTCGCGCCGTGACGGATGATGCCGCCCCACTCCTGAGCGGTCCCGGGGAGGAACCCCGGCACGTCGACAAACGTGACGAGCGGGAGGTTGAAAGCGTCGCACGTCCGGACGAAGCGCGCCGCCTTCGTCGACGAGTCGATGTCGAGCACGCCCGCGAGAGTCCGCGGTTGATTGCCGACGACGCCGACCGGATGACCGTTCAAGCGCGCGAAGCAGCAAACGATGTTCTCGGCCCAGCGCTCGTGCACCTCGAGTAAGTCGCCGTCGTCGACGACGCGGGAGATGATCTGCTTCATGTCGTACGGCTTGGCGGGATCGTCCGGGATCAGCGAGTCGAGTTCTGCGTCCTCGCGCCCGGCGGGATCCGCGGGTTCCGCGTAGGGCGGCGGATCGACGTTGTTCTGAGGGAGGAACGAGAGCAGGTAGCGAGCGTCTTCCAGACACGCCTCCTCGTCGGGCGCGATGAAGTGAGCAACCCCGGATTTCGCCGCGTGCGTCGCCGCCCCGCCGAGCTCCTCGAAGGTCACTTCTTCGCCTGTCACCGTCTTCACGACGTCGGGCCCAGTAATGAACATGTACGAGGAGCCCTCGACCATGATCACGAAGTCGGTCATCGCGGGCGAGTAGACGGCCCCGCCCGCGCAGGGGCCCATGACTAGGCTGAGCTGCGGGATCACGCCCGAGCACTGCACGTTTCGCCAGAAGATCTCGGCGTAGCCGGCGAGCGAGACGACGCCCTCCTGGATCCGAGCGCCCCCTGAATCGTTGATTCCGATCAACGGGCAACCGAACTTCGCGGCCAGATCCATGACCTTGCAGATCTTCTCGGCGAAGACCTCGCTCAGCGAACCGCCGAAGACCGTGAAGTCCTGCGAAAAGACGAAAACCCTGCGACCGAAGATCGTGCCGTAGCCGGTGACGACCGCATCCCCGTAGGGGCGCCGCTCCAGCATGCCGAAGCTCGACTCGCGATGCCTGACGTAGCGGTCGAGCTCGAAGAACGAGCCCGGATCGAGCAATTTCTCTACCCGCTC
>WNGD01001376.1_pt1 | contig 26504 bp, 24 predicted proteins | sample 5400671 | NCBI WGS metagenome assembly WNGD01 (sample SAMN13153369, study PRJNA577476) | soil metagenome | isolation source: 40 cm soil or saprolite under grassland replicate 2 | place: USA:California | collected 2016-06-15
CCCGTGTCGTAGAAGAGTTCGGAGTCTGGGCCGCAAAGACCTGTCTTGCCAACAGGTCCCCACCAGTTGTCGTTTTTAGGCATGTAGTAGATGCGCTCCCGGGGAATTCCGAGCTCCAGCCAGATCCGAACCGCTTCATCGTCACGCGGAGCATCGCTGTCGCCCGCAAAGACAGTCACGGAGATACGCTCCTGCTCTAGCCCTAGCACGCGAGTAAACCATTCAAGCGTCCAGCGCAGCGAATCCTGTTTCCAGTAGTCTCCAAGCGACCAGAAACCCAGCATCTCAAAGAAGGTGTTATGGCTGGTGTCGCCGACTTCCTCAATATCATCGGTGCGCAGGCACTTTTGTACATTTGCCAGGCGTCGCCCTTTGGGATGGCTCTCGCCTAGCAGGTAGGGCACAAGCGGCTGCATCCCAGCACTGTTGAACAGCGCGGTCGGATCGTTTTCCGGCACAAGCGGGGCCGAGGGAATAAGCGCGTGCCCACGCTCCCCGAAAAAGTTCAAGAATAATTGCCGCAATTCATCTCCCGTCATCGTTCGTTCCTTTCTTGTAGTTCGCTATACAAACAAAAAGCCCGCCCCGAACAAATGTCGGGGCGGGCCTGATCTTTTAAAATGTAGCCCGTGGTACCACCCTGCTTGGAACTCGACCGTGTCAATAAACTGAGTACGGAGAGGCTTCCCACTCTACAGGCACGGAACGCATTCATAAAATCGTCTGCTCTGCTTCTTTGGCAGGTGCACTTTATTTAGCACACGTTCGATGCCCTGCCCTCAGCTAACGGTGGGCCTCCGGCAAGAATTACTGACTACTCAATAAGCGTAGCGTTCGTTCCGCATCGCGGTCTAATCGATTCTTTACATTAGACCAGAGGGTGGCTTCCCATGTGGCACCAGTTGTCAGGCTCTCACCATTCCCGGCTCGCTTTTACTCCTACCAGCATGGATTTCGTCCCTCGCGACGACTTATCATATGCGATGTGTCAAGTATACCCATTGATGGGGAGAGTTGTCAACAAGTGAGCACATACCCAACAACCTCATATCCCCTACCCAATTTACCCTTCTCCGGTAAATCGGTAATCCATTCCCATTGTGCCTCTTCCAATATGCTAAAGTTGCTTTGCACAAGATCGAAGAAGATACGTGGAACCAACGGCATTGTTCGACGATGCCCCGCGTCATTCCCAGCGCCGTTGACATCAAACACGAAGCCTCGCACATCACAGATCAACGCAACCAGGCCACCCATATCCACCAGTTCTCGTAAGAGATGCAAGTGCGCCTGGATCACACGTACGCGAAAGGTCTCTGCCGCCTCCTGGTAGCGACGATGGCGTTCCTGTTCTCCCAGGTAGCTGGGAGCGATGCGCTGAACATGGTCGAGTATGTCCAGTAGAGGATAGCTGAAGAGTTGTGAGAGCACTAGCGAACTGATGACTACACCAGATTCGCCCGCGTGTAAATCCTCGATCTCTGGAGGATCTGGCACGGCACATTGTTCTAAGCAGCGAGCAGCAGCATCAAAAATGACCTGGGCACCCTGCGGAACAAGCTTATCCCAAAGCTGCTGTTCAATCAAGCGATTAAGGCTGGCGCTTACTCCACCACTGATATCGCATGTCAATAGACTGACTCTTTTAAGTAGCGCAGGAGATGTTAGCTCGTCTCGACCCCGCTCCATCGATGCAAGATCAAAGTCAACGAGCACAGCTTCATCAGAGTCACGGGCAAGTTCAGCCAGGGGAACTTCTGTACAGGCTCCAGCGCCCAGAACGAGCGTGCTACGCGAGGCGCTCTGTTGGCGTTTGTGCAGCGCGTGTGACATCAGCGCTGCACAATGTTGAAGATGTTGTGGACTATGCTGGCGCAGCCAGGCTCGTCGCTGCGCCCCCTGTATCTGGATATTATTGTAGGCCAGGGTGTCGATGCGCACCCATCCTACCTCCCTTTATACTCAGGCGGACGTTTCTGCAAGAACGCTACAACAGCGTTTTGATGATCTTCCGTCTCAAAAGCAATATCTTGCAGTTCACCCTCAAGCCGTAGCGACGTTTGTAAGTCAGATTCAGCCGAGGTATAAATCAGCTTTTTGATCAGCGCGTAGGCAAGGGTGGGTCCATTCGCCAATCTCTGGGCAAAAGCTCTGGTTGCCTCCTCAAACTCTTCCACAGGTACGCACTTGTTGACCAGGCCAATTCTCTCGGCCTCTGGCCCGCTGATCTCGTCTGCAAGCATCGCCAGCTCCATGGCTTTCCCCACACCTACAAGACGGGGTAGAAAATATCCACCTCCTCCATCGGGGATAAGGCCAATCCTGGCAAAAGCCTCGATGAAGCGAGCATCGTCCGCGACAATACGAATATCACAACCAAGCGCTATGTTGCATGATATGCCCGCCGCTACACCGCGCACCGCAGCTATCACAGGCTTTGGCATACTGCGAATTGCAAGCACCACACGGTGATATTTTTGCACGTGTCTGCTCACTGTGCCTATTGCACCGCTACTACGTCCCTCGGCCAGGCTGCGCAAGTCTTGCCCCGAGCCAAATGCTCTGCCAGCGCCAGTGAGAACAACACAACGTACCGCCTCATCCTGCGCGGCTGCTTCAACAGCTTCAGTCAGTTCTGCAAGCATGCTGTCGTTGAAGGCATTGAGCACCTCAGGCCGGTTCATAGTGATGGTAAGTACGCCGCCATCCTGTTGTATGAGCAGGTGCTGGAAATCGGTTCGCATTTAGCACTCCTTCTATGGCTGCTATTCAGGCGGCATATGTAGCCTCAAAAGTGGTCAGCAATGGACGACTAACATCAGGCAAGGGAAATTCTTCCAGGTAAAGCTCAGTAGCTTCCTTCAGATTAGCGATAGCTTCTTCGACAGTGTGTCCTTGACTGACAGTTCCAACTTCTGGACAATCAGCAACGTATAGATCATCCTCTTTATGGATAACCGCTGTAAACGTTCGTACAGCCATATTAGTACCTCCTGATTACCTCATCGTCGGTAAATCAAGCATCAAAACCTCCAGCGCAACACGTGCATTGACATTCTGCTCAAGTGCTTCCAAAGTACCTAAAATTGCGCGTACCATGCGCCGGGATTCAGCCGCGCCAAGCTTTGTCGCCTGCTTCTGGAGAAGCCCTCGCATGTCTACATTGATGATCAAATCAAGGCAATTATTGGCCGCCAGCACCATATCACGCCACCAGAGCAACCACAACTCAAGTATACCACGTACTTTATCGCTATCGGCACTGAGACGCTGCGCGACTTCAAAACGTTCTACTATGCCTGCGCCAGGCAGCTTCGTTAAAGTTTCCAGTTGTGCCTGGCGTTCTGCGAGCATATCTTCATCTTCCACAGCTTGCACGGCCCAACCCATACGACCTGCTGCTAATGCTGCGATTAAAGAAGCTTGCTCAGATTCAACCTGCCAGCCCTGCTCAAGGGCAGTCTTTATCTGTATGGTAGTGAGTAATTGCATAGGAACCTGCTGCACACGTGAAAGAACGGTTGGTAAAAGCAATCGTGGATCAGGTGCGGTGAGTAGCAACACTACATCTGGCTCCGGCTCTTCAAGTGTCTTCAAAAAACAATTCGCTGCCTGCACGTTCATCTCATGCATACCCTGGATAATAAAGATGTTGCGCCGGCCCTCTAATGCTTTGCGAGCCGCATCACTTTGCAGCGTGCGTATCTGCTCGATCAGGATGAACTGCTTATCAGGTGGCCTGGCGATATAATGCACATCTGGATGATTGCCATGCATGACCTTGCGGCAAGAAAGGCAGGCATTACACGGATCTTGCGGGGCAACGTATGGATCTGGTCCACCTGTACACAGCAATGCCTGCGCAAAACGTTGGGCCACCAATGTTTTCCCAATATGCTCAGGGCCGGTAAATAAATAGGCATGCCGCACTCGCTGTGCTGCCAGGGCACGGCGCAGAATGTTAATGGAGTGTTCGTGGCCCACGATATTCCAGTCGTGCGCTGGTGTTTGAAGAGATGCTTTGCTCATGGAGTCATGGTATCAGAAACGATGAACAAAGGCAAGAAAGATGATATACTATACTGCGTGGCGAGAAGGATTATTGATCTCTTTCGGGGCAGCAGCAACTATAGCGGCTTATCATAACTTACTCGCATCGCATTTTTTTAAGTACCAGGTGATGAACCTATTCTGTTCTTATATGGGCAGTGGTCTCCAGGACGTGGGAAATTATTCCTTGTAAATGTTGAATGTACCACAGGATTCACTGTATAAATATGTTATGCTACATTAGGAAAAATGATTATCACTACTCTTGATAAAAAGATAAGGTTAATGTAACCAATGGACGCCTCTATCCGTCTCTACAACTCGAATAGCAGATTGCACTCAGTACTGGATGATCACACAGGTAGTCCTACCGTCCCTCTGGTGGATGAGAAGGACAATTGTGTAGAAGTAGCATCAGTCGATGAGGGTGAAAGGTCGACCGACACAATCTCTCTGCAGTCTGTAGATGCTTCGCAAGAAGCGCAACGGGTAGATGTGGCAGACTTTGAAGCGATTTTTCTTCGTTTTCAAGGGCCTATTACAAATTTCATCTACCATCTGATTGGCAATCGTGAACAGGCATGCGATCTTGCACAGGATGTATTTGTCAAGGCATATAAAGCGTTGCTTGGAGGTACAGTTGTACAGCCAGGGGCATTATCGGCATGGCTCTATCGCATTGCAGCTAACACGACGACGGACATGCTTCGCAGGCGGCGTTTAATCTCCTGGTTACCCATGTCGTTGTTCAATGAGGATAGGGGCATAGGCGCGGGGGTCCTTTCGGATTCAGGAAGCACAGCTTCAGAGAGCTTTAGTGCAAACAATGAAGATGGCAGCAGCGATGGACGCAGCAGTTCCATTAGCTCATTATATGAGCGTGGAAGTTACGATGGTGCGCGTTTCGAAAATCGTGTTGCTGACCGTGAAATTGTTGAGCGTATCTTTAAGCAATTGCCGCCCAAATACGCCACCTGTCTTTGGTTATATGAAAATGATGGCCTTTCTTGCGCTCAGATTGCAGAAGTTCTAAACATTAGCGCTTCAGCGGTAAAAATGCGTTTGATGCGGGCACGGGAACGCTTTATTACCTTGTATAAACAAGAGGTTAGTGACCAGTGAATTGTAACCAGGCGCGGGCAATCATGACCGCCTATCGCGAATGGAAAAATGGAGAAGTAGACAGTCTCGAACTGGATGTGCATCTCGAAGGCTGCGCTTCCTGTCGACAAGAATTTGCACATTATATATTCATTGGCGAGCAGGTACGCTCTATGCCTGTGGTAGAACCTCCATCGGATATGCACGCCAAACTCATGCGTGCTTTAGCAAAAGAGCAGCTTGAGTTAATACAACGATCCACGCCTGGTACGGTTTTCACACCTGAATTTCTCAAACCTTATCTTCAAGAATACACTCAATCGACTCATTCATCAGATTTGATAGCCGCTTTTTCAACTGCCGAGACAGGGCCAATTCCTGTCATTCAAGCCAAACGCAAACCCCGCCCACGCTCACATATGAGCCAGTTTGCCGTGCTTGGCCTTGCCGCAATGTTCTTGATGGTGTTGATGATGGGTGGTTTAACCTCGCTGCTCTTGGTGGTGCACAACAATCTGCCAGGGGCAAACCCTAGCAAAATAAGCAGTAGTATTAACCAGCCAAGTGTGGTTGACCAGGTAAAATATGTAACGGATACACCTTATCAGCATGTAGTCAGTGCGGTGGCTGATAATTCATATATCTACTACACTGCCTATAGAGATGACGCATATAACTCCTGGATGCTCGAAGGTTTAGACCGCACAGCGAAGATAAGTACTCCCTTGCTCCCTACACCCAACCCTTATCCAGTGATTGTGTTAGGAAGCGCTAATGGTTCTCTGGTATGGTTACAGTTTGATGACCGTAAATTGAAACCACATAGAAACCTTCCAGCTAACAGTGTGAACCCCTATATAAGCGTGTGGAGCTTACACTACCTTTCCCCGGCCCAAGAACAGCTAGCAGTTTTGGGAATTCCTCCTTCTTCAAGGATACTCCTCAAAGGCACATTCGACCTGGATACTGCTCCAGACTCAGTGACGACTCCTATCCAGGGTGTCTGGTTTATGCAGAATTCGCTGCTTGTTGCAATGACTGATGGCAATGGCGTATCTCATTTGATGCGCTATCAACTAGACACGCTGGACAAACCTGTAGCAACAGAGATTGCTACTGCTCCAACTGGTCATATCTTGACCTCACCAACAGCTACCACCGACGGCACGCAGATTTATTGGTCAGAGGAATGGCTTTCTAAAGCCGGTATGCTTTACAGCAATATATGGACACAACAGATGGTTGATAATCCACCGCCACTTCATAAGCAGTGGCTGGGGTATAAGGTGAGGGACACTGTGAAGCATCTTTTCAGTTCAGATGGAATGACATTCCATCCACAAGTAGTCGGTAATACCCTGTTCATCCTGAGTACTACTGGCCAGTTCAACTCGACACAGGGAACGCCGGCGACGCCAGGAACTGCTACTTCTACAGTTGCATCTTCGTCGAATACATCTGTGATTGCACGGACCGATACGAGTACCTTTGCTGCACCACTCGATGCATCAGTGCATGGTACGATACTGATGATTCCACTTAGCGGCGAGTCTGATATGCGACCAACTTCAATGAACACCTCTGGCCTGGCATTTTCGCTACAGGTAGGCACAGATTTTGCGCTCTGGCAAGATGACAAAGGCTACGAGATGTATGATGTACAATCACAGTCGTATGTGAATGTTAGAGATACATTAAATGGGGCCGCCTTTGTAGCAGTCAATGAAGCCAGCGCTGTTTGGGTAGTTAGTAATGCAAAAAATACCACCAACAACGCCAATTCATTGGTAACTTTGATGGCGTTTAACTGGCCGGCAAAGTGAGCTTCTTGATTTAGTTTACTGGCACCCTAGCTGCTTCGCGATTAGTATACGTTGAACCTCGCTGGTGCCCTCGCCAATTTCATTGATTTTTACGCTACGCCAGTAACGTGAAACTGGAAATTCGTCCATGAAACCATAGCCGCCGTGGATTTGTACTGCCTGGTCGGCTGCTCGTTTGGCTGTCTCCGAGGCAAACAGTTTCGCCATTGATGCCTCTTTTGTATAGGGCTTGCCCTGCATGTGTAACCAGGCAGCCTTATAATACATTAAACGCGCCAGCTCTATCTCTGTAGCCATATCGGCGAGCTTAAATTGTATTGCCTGGAATTTGCTGATCGGCTGACCAAACTGCTTACGCACTTTAGCATAGCTCAAAGCTTCATCTAAGCACGCCTGGGCCAGCCCTACGGAAAGAGCCGCAATGGCAACACGTCCAGCATCGAGAATCTGCATGAACTGCTTGAAGCCGTCCCCACGTTGACCCAGGATATTGCCTGCGGGAACTATGCAATCCTCGAAGGTCAATGGGCGTGTATCAGAGGCTTTCCACCCCATTTTCTTGTAGGGGTTGCCGATGCTATAGCCAGGTGTGCCCTTCGGCACGATGATATTACTAATCTCATTGTGCCCATCGGGGCGCTTGCCAGTCACAGCAGTGATAGTGACACCGCCAGTCATATCAGTGCCTGCATTAGTGATGAAGCTCTTCGACCCATTGATATGCCAGGAACCATCGCGTAATACAGCGCGCGTCTGGGTACCCCCTGAGTCTGAGCCAGCTTCGGGTTCAGTCAGACCAAAGGCCCATAACTGCTCACCTCTGGCCAGCGGCGGCAAATAATGCTCCTTCTGTTCTTCGCTGCCAAAGAGATAGAAAGGACTGGTTCCAAGCGAGGTATGCGCCTCCATAGTGATGCCGACTGAGACATCGCCTCGCGAGATTTCTTCCATGGCGATACAGTAAGAGAGGAAATCAGCTCCCGCACCGCCATATTCCTCCGGGAATGGTAATCCCAGTAGCCCTAGCTCTCCCATCTTCCGAATGAGTTCATATGGAAATTCGCCTGTGCGGTCCATTTCCTCCGCACGTGGCTTAATCTCTTGCTCTGTAAAGTCCCGGCAAGTGTCCCGGATTGCCAATTGCTCATCATTGAGCGTAAAGTCCATAGCATTATGCTCTCTTTCTCTGACTTGTGATTATGTTTGAATGTATGCGCAAGATCACCGACTGGCTTTATTATACGTGTTTTTGGCAAGAGAGGAGTAGGGAAATACTATTGAAACTTCTCAATTTTGCACTGGCTGTATACTGGTATCCGTTTCAACTGCTACAATCTCCCTTAAATCTGGAATCGTAAACCTGCCCTGTCGTACGCTTCCTGATCTTTGCGGAAGCTATCAGCATTCGTGCCACGCGCAGTTGCCAGGAAGTCGGCCAGCAACTGTACAGGAAGCGCTGCTAGCAAAGGTGTCAGTTCCTCAGGCAGGTCTATTCCTTCACAAATTGCAAACCGTGACCAGCCCTGGAGACTGAATAAACTCGCCGTTTCTCCAGTAGGCGCTTCACCAATGAGCCATACATGAGTACCAATCTCGCTTAATGCGAGTAAAAAATCAGCCATTCGCATCTGTGCAGGGCCCTTTACACTGATCGGAATCAGCAAATCATCCGCCTCGAAGGCTACCTGAGGGCCGTGAATCGCCTGTTCCAGTTCAAATCCCTCTGCCGTCACATATGCCGCTTCCTTCGCCTTGAGCGCACCCTCCGGCGCTGTAACAGCGTTCGGCCCAGCGCCAACAAAGTACAGGCGGCGCGAATGTGCCACAGCTTCCTGGGCGATGTGCCGCACCTCATCTTCGCGTGACAGGATATCCTCCATTAATGCAGGTAATTGTAGCAATCCCTGCTTCAGCCGTTCCGCCTGTTGATTGTAGCCTGTAAGTGCCGCCAACCTCTCGGCAACCTGGCTAAGACGTACCAGCGCGCCAATATAGCTAATTGAATGGGTTGACGATGGGTCTTGTTCTACGGTCTCAATAATCAAATCGGCACCCTGCATTTTTGAGTTCTTGCCCGTGATTCCCATCGTGACTACCCCACTTTCCATGGCACGATGCAGCGCCTGTGTGCCATGCAGTTTGCTGCCACGATGACTCACAACAATTACCGCATCATCAGCATGCAACGGTCTTGGGTAATGCACAAACTCGAACGAGCGTACAGCCCAGGCATCCACTCCAGCGTAGCGCAAAAGATATTCACCAACTGTCGCAGCGTGAAAACTGGTACCTATACCCACTATCAAAATACGACGAGCATGGGATAGCTTTTCTGCGGCTTGTGCCGGCCCATCCCAGTCAGCCAGTATCTCCCTCACCGCCTGCGGTTGCCCGTGAATCGAACGGTATAACTCGCTAGGACTCTCTGTCGTCATAAGTAACTTCTCCTTCCATACATCCGTATCTTTTAGTAGACGCATGCAAAGTGTAGCTTAATCTGAACGCTGTGCATAGAGCCAAACGAAGCTGAAAAACCCATCCAAAACTGGCATAAGAGCTTTCTTGAAAGCGTTACTCTATATGAAGAGTGCTGGAACGTTTTTAAAAGTAGCATCATGTTTGTCTAACTGGTCACTTTTCTACGGTAGAGAACTTCATAGCAATCTCTGTACTACCCAGTTACAATTAACTTTTAGAAGCGTTAAGGTTGATATCAATGTTGCTCGATGCGGAGAGGGTCAGGGGCATTGCAAGTGCTCCAGCGCATCAACTGGAGCCATCTAAGCCATTATTATATATCAATACTCTATTGAGGAGAACGTCAATGTCTAGTCAAACAAGTAGTCTTGTTCCCAGCCATAAGAAGCTGGATGTTTCAAAGATGTCTTTTGAAGAGCGTCTGCAGTTTGGTGCTGAGAATGCTGTGCGCTGTATGGGTGTTACTTCAAATGATCGCGTCTTTATTATGACTGATTATGAGCGTGAAAGTATTGCCAGGCGCATAGCTGTGGCTGCTCTTGAGCGACACGCGGACGTTACTATAAAGTTCCTGGAGCACTATGGTGAGCGCCCCCTCACCGTCTTTCCGGGTGAACTACGCAATGATCTGCTGCAGGCTCGCCCAACAGTGACCTATTATATTGCAACTGCCAGGCCCGGCGAAATTACGTTCCGTCTCCCACTCCTTCCATTCCTTGTGCAAGAACTTAAAGTACGCCACGGACACATGATTGGCATTGACGAAGCAGTCATGGCCGAAGGTATGTGTGCAGATTACGATGAGGTCTTCAGCCTGACCAACCAGGTTTACGACCTTGTACGCAATGCAAAAACCATTCATGTCACCTCTGCCAAAGGAAGCGATGTGACAGCCACCTTCCACAAGGATTGGAAATGGATTCCTTGCCATGGACGTTATGATAAGCAGGCTGAATGGGGCAATCTGCCCGAAGGTGAAGTCTTCACCACCCCTGCCAGCGTAGATGGCGTTCTGGTTTGTGATGTACTGGGAGACTTCTTCTCAGCGAAATATGGCGTGTTGGAGCATCCTGTTGTAATTAGCGTAAAACAGGGCTACATCACGGAGGTCACCAGCGAGAATGCAGCACTGGCAAGGGAAGTACACGACTACCTCTTCTCTACACCCGATGGCAACCGCGTTGGAGAATTTGCCATCGGGACCCTCACCAGCCTCAAAAGGCTAGTGGGCAATCTCTTACAAGATGAGAAGATGCCAGGTCTACATGTTGCTTTCGGTAATCCATATCCTGAATTTACAGGTGCCGACTGGAACGCCAAAATTCATGTTGATGTCATTCCGAGTCGCTGTACCATCGAGGTGGATGGTCTGGTTATTATGCGTGACGGCGAATTCATCATCTAATTTGTAGATATAATGGTCGTTTCTCGTTCAATCTTGTTTCATGATGAGAAACGACCGTTGTTTCCCTCTATTCCCCCATCTTAAACGTTGACATTTATCCCTGGTTCTTGCTAAAATTATAATGGTACTTCTTAATACTACCGCGGTTTGTTGTATCCCAGGCGTCGCACTTCTTTCATATATGGTGCTGAGAGGAGCCTTAGCGTGTCTACAGTCAGGGGGCAACATTTAATTGGCCAGGAAATAGGCTCATGTATTCTCGAAAAACAATTGGGACATGGAGGCTCCAGCGCTGTATTTCTGGCTCAAAGCAGCTCATCAGATGAAAAAGTTGCCGTAAAGGTTTTTCTGCCGCGTTCCACAATGGACAAACAGACGCAGAAAAATTTTTATCGTCGTTTTCTCCGCGAAGCGCAGGCTGCCAGTGAATTAGACCACCCAAACATTCTCTCCATCTATGCCTATGGTGAACATAATGGATTGCCCTACATCGTTATGCCCTATATGCCTGGGGGAACCCTGTCAGAATATATCGCGAAACACGGCCCCCTTTCATTAAGCGAGGCGCAACAGTATCTTGCACAAATCTCTTCTGCGTTGGATTACGCTCACGAGCACGGACGTGTGCACTGTGATGTCAAGCCTGCCAATATCCTTTTGGATAACCAGGGCCATGTCGTGCTTTCAGATTTTGGCATCGTCCGTTCGATGCAACCCGATACCGAAAGCACGCTACAATCGATAAAATCGTCGGAAATATTAATGGGCACTCCCGACTATATCTCGCCGGAGCAGGCTCTTGGTCAAGAGCTTGATGGTCGCTCGGATGTCTATTCGCTCGCCGTGACCCTCTTCTTTCTACTGGCAGGCAGGCCACCTTTCAAAGCCGAATCTTCTATAGCTATGGCCCTCATGCACGTCCATGAAAAACCCCCTGCGCTTGGTATGATACGTGCCGATATCACACCCCAAATTAATAGTGTTATTGGTAAAGCACTCTCCAAAAGGCCTGAGGAACGCTTCCAGACGGCTGGTGAGTTCAGCGCCGCTTTTACTGAAGCAGTCATCAGCGCTGATCGATCTGCCACCCTGGCTAGTGGCGCCAAAAGAAAAGTTAATGGTTCCAATAGCCAGGGCAAACAAGGTATAGCAGCTTTAAAACCTATCGTTCAAGTCAAACCTGCCTGGAAGCCCTCTTCTAAGCTTCAACGAGTTGTACTGTCCCTGATTTTGCTGCTAGCAGTAGCCCTTGGCTCGGTAGTCACTGTAAAGATCGCCAGCACATTCACGAAAGTCCCTCATCATGAGCAAACTACTCCCTCCACAACACAAATCGATTACCTGGCAGATGAAGATATGTGGCCGCAGAGCCCAACTAACTTCTTCAAGCAAAGACAATACCACATCAAAAACCTATTACCTCAGAGTATTGCAATAGCCTACTACGTCAGAAATTTTCAGTTTACCAATTTCCGTCTCACAGTCACGACCTCAGAGATAGCTGGCACACGTGATGGTGGAGATTATTACGGCGTCGTTATACGTTCCTCCGCTGACCAACCTCAGTATTATCTTTTTGAGATTGCAGCCTGGGACGGTGGGCAGTACGGATTCTGGCGCTACGATGGACAGACACCGCAATTACCACCACTGGCATCAGGCTCTGTCCCATCGCTCTTACCCAATTTAGGCCAAAACAACGTCATTACGATCGAGGTAAAAGGTAACACTTTCAGTTTCTCTGTCAATCATAAACCTCTTAGAACCGTACCTGATCCCTTAAAACCTGTACTGAGCTCCAGTAACGTTGGCCTGAGTGTAGAGGAAGCAAAAACAGAGGTTGCATTTTCACACCTGCAAATCGACAAACTGTGACCCTTTCTCCCCACCAGCACCATTCAGATGAAATCCATAGCGCATGTTAAAGGGATTCATTTAACTTACACATACGTACTCATTTCGTGATCCACTAGCACCTCGATTCCGTACTTCTTGAGAGCAGATCATAGAAAATAATTGTTCTTAATTGAGAAAAATTTGCAATAAGGGAACTGTGATGGTATCATCGTACTGTCAGGAGGCTTCATGATAGCAAATCTCTCACGAGTTTTTAACGATAGGTCAAGTGACGTACGTGGCAAGGTTATCGGCATCTTTACGCTTCTGATAATCTTTAATGTCGCCGCCTGGGCCTTAGCTTTTGCAGGCTTTGCTGTTCAGTATCCCACGCTGCTAGGCACCGCTTTACTGGCTTACACCTTTGGCCTGCGTCATGCAGTGGATGCAGATCATATTTCGGCCATCGATAATGTTACCCGAAAACTGATGCAGGAAAACAAACGGCCCGTTGCTGTTGGCTTCTTTTTCTCGCTCGGTCATTCCACCATTGTGGTAGTGCTCTCGGTTGCTATTGCCATTGCAGCTACATTTATCCAGAGCAGCATTCCGGCACTCAAAAATGCTGGAGGCGTGATCGGTACATCAGTCTCAGCGACTTTCTTGTTCCTGATTGCATTTATCAACATCCTTGTCCTGTGGGAAATCTTTCAGACCTTCCAAAAAGTGAAGAGGGGTGATCAGTACAACGATCAAACCCTGGACGAGTTTTTGAACCAGCGCGGACTGATGGGCCGCTTCTTCCGTCCATTGCTCAAACTGGTAGACAGAAGCTGGAAGATGTATCCCGTTGGAGTGCTCTTTGGTCTGGGCTTCGATACAGCTACAGAGGTTGGGCTCCTGGGGATTGCTGCATTTGAGGCAGGGAAAGGTCTCCCTATTCTCTACATTATGCTATTCCCCTTATTGTTTATGGCAGGTATGTGCCTGATTGATACCACCGATGGTATCTTGATGCTTGGAGCTTATGGCTGGGCCTTTGTCAAGCCTGTACGTAAGCTTTACTATAACATGAACATCACGCTGGTCTCTGTTCTTGTGGCTTTGCTGGTAGGTACTATTGAAGTGTTCAGCATCATAGCTATGGAATTTAACTTGAGCGGAGGCATCTGGAATTTCATCGGTAATCTGGACTTTGGTCTGCTTGGCAGCGTCATCATTGGCACCTTCATAGTGAGCTGGGTGGTCTCGACCATCATCTACAAGGTGCGAAAGTACGATGATATTGTCGTTAATGTGACGCCTGCCAACCGAGACTTCTTTAGCAGTAGTGGCTCATAGCACTATTTCGATACTATAGTATGGAAGAGGGGCCTGGCTCAGTGCAGGCCCCTCTTTCACTAATGATTCTCAAATTTACCCGAACGGCCTGCCTGGAATACTCTGTTACTCTGTAGCATAATTGACATTGCCCTCGCGACGCACTATACTGAACGTGGCTGAAATCATCACATTGCTAACAAAATTATAACTTAGCCGCTGTGTAGTCAGGTTCTTACACAGCAAGCCAAGAGGAGGATATCTAAATCATGACCTATGTTATTACCGAGCCGTGCATCGGTGTAAAGGACGCTTCCTGTGTAGATGTCTGCCCTGTCGATTGCATCCATCCCACGCAAAGCGAGGATGGATTCGAAGAGGCTGAGATGCTTTACATCAATCCCGATGAATGTATTGACTGCGGCGCTTGTGAACCTGCCTGCCCTGTCACAGCTATCTTTGAGGAATCGGCGACTCCTGAAGAATGGAAGCATTTCATTAAGATTAACGCGGACTTCTTTAAAACTTAACAGTTTTGAAACGGGACATTTGTTTTCATTAGCAACCTGATAGCTGGAAGGGCGAGCATGATTCATATGAATCATGCTCGCCCAATGGCTTAGGCCACCGGGGAATGCTGTTCCCTGCATGATATTGTAGCTCTTCACTCCATGCTGTGGTATAATGCGTTCACAACTATAGTGCACACTATTTCTGAGGGAGAAAGCCCCTATGCCAATTACACGACGCAGACGCGCAAATCCACCCGATCAGCCAGAGAATAACAATCATCTCGCAGATCAATCCGAGAGTACCCCAGAAACGCTTGCTGCTGAGGAGGAAGCTCCCATCCTATCAATGGATGGTGAGCAGGCAGGCATGCCATTGAATGACCGTATGGGAAACGCAAATATATCCTCTGTTAGCTCCTCTCCCCCATCTGTATCCAACGGCGATCGTCTAGAGCGGCAAGACTACACACCTCCTATTGAGGGAGGAAAGCGCACTGCTCGTGGTGAATTATTTCGCCGGCCACCACAGCCACCTCCACAAGGGTCACTGCCAGCTTATGCTGCATCAGCACCTCTACAGGCTCCGACACACGAAATCTCCTTGCCATTGGGCAATTTACTTCACCTGGCTTATAATCCCGGCTACACTGGAGCTGAAGAGGCGCGCAGCCGGTTGCTTGAACGTTTGGCAGAAGAAAGTAAAGCTGGTGGACGCGCTCGTTGTTGGAATTGCGGCTCCATTGCTGTCGTCTATGATCACTGGAATACACGTAGCAAGACATTCGGTGAGATTGGGATTGCTTTCTGTGAGATCTGTGGAGTATGGAGTGTCATGTGAAAACCCTTTTCTATTTCTAAGGAGCAAACAACATGACTCAGGGGGAAATCGAATTACGTCGCTGTCCGCGTTGTGGTGGACTGATGCAGAAACCTCCAGGAAGTTCGCTCTTCTGGCATGCGGATAATAACCACCCACGTTGTGATATTACCAACATCGTTGATGCTTCGTTTATCACTCACTCCGGAGATCAACTGCCCCATGAACAGCCGAAAGGCAACCGGCGCAAGAATGAACGTCATTAATTTTTGCTGTCTTACAGGGAGTGTGCTAAACTTATTACAAAGAGAGAAGTCATACCAGGAAAATTGCTACATCGACCTGCCGCTTCTTCTCTCAAAGGCAGTAGATGCTGTGGGTAAAATGCAACATTACCCCACGTCTTACGTAAATTCTTATGAATAGACAATAACTCCTCTTCAAAAGAAATGAAGAGACTAGTATTCGATCGAGGTTTGGATTACTATGTATAATCCGAGAGGTAACTTTCCTGTTGGAAACCGTGGGCTTTTTGGTGCCTCTGGCTACCAGTACCAGACACTGCCGTATGGTTATGAAGGCGTGCAGGAAGGTAGCCTGATCAGTAAAGTGATGGGCTTACTGGCCTTTGGATTCCTGTTTGCTTTTATCGGTACCTTCGTTGGGCTTGCTATCAATCTTAGCTTTGGGGGCTACTGGATTGTCGCTATTGGCGGCTTCGTCGTCCTCATTGCCCTGAATTTTGCCATCAACAAGCCGGGATGGAATCTGTTCTTGCTCTACCTCTTCACTTTCCTGGAGGGGTTAGCGCTCGCGCCGCTCATCAGTCTCTACCTGGCCGCTAACTTAGGCTATATCGTGGGTGAAGCCTTTCTGCTCACGGCTATCACCTCGCTGGCATTAGCAGTGTATGCCTGGACAACGAAACGCAATTTCTCCAGCCTTGGTGGTTACCTCTTTATGGGCGTGATCCTGCTGATTGTAGCCAGTTTGTTAAACATCCTCTTATTCCATAGCTCGTTTGGCGTACTGTTGATCTCAATCCTGGGTGTTGGCATCTTCTCTGCTTACGTCTTGTACTACGTACAGCGTGCCAGGTACCTGGCTGATACATTGCCTAATGCCATTGGCTTGACGGTCTCGCTCTTTATTACCGTGCTGAACCTGTTCATCTTCATTCTGCAAATACTGACCATCCTCCAGGGAGGCAATCGCAGAAGTTAGGCAGTTTCAGGTTTCAGTGCAACTGAGCTTCTATCAACACTAAAGGGGCGTGATAGCTCATCACGCCCCTCAGCATTTTTGGAGATCAATTTTCCCTGGACGTATATTCTTTCCTCTCGTATAATATAAGTCGGACAGGAATAAGAATGGAGATAATTTTGTTTCTCTCAATAGAGGTTACCTGAGAAACTTTAATTATCTCAACGTCACACTCATACACTACCATGAAAGTGAGTAAATAACATAATGCAGGCACATCCCAACATGTTTCATGTAGGAGATCAGGATTTCGAGTCAAAGGTACTTAAATCTGATAAACCCGTTATCGTTGATTTCTGGGCTGCATGGTGTGGCCCCTGCCGGGGGATTGCACCCATTTTTGAGAAGTTGAGCGATGAATACCAGGGAAAACTAGGCTTTGCTAAGTTGGATACCGACGAGCATGAGCGCATTCCCATTCAGTATCGTGTTCAAGCCATTCCAACCCTCATCATTTTTAATAAGGGCCGGGAGATTGGCCGTCTAATCGGACCACATCCGCTGCGCCTCAAGAACGAGATCGATAGAGTCCTCGCCGATAACGGTGTCAGAGCTGTATAATTCTCTAGCATTGTAAGAGATGCTTGCCGATCCAAGATGGGATAACTGCCAGCCCCTCGCTGTGAGAGGCGGCAGTTATCCCATCTTTTCTTATTACTAACCCAAAAGTTGTAGAAATTGACAGGTATGCTACTAGAAGCAGTGCGCTGAACATGCTATACTACGCAAGGACTTTCAAAAACTCTTGACTATACCATAGAACATATGTAGGCTCAAAATAGAGGAGAAACAAAGTAAGTACTATGGATGAACAACAAAATGTGGCAAATGGCGATAGTGCCAGCCAGAATAGCAGTGGAATAGAGGCCACTCATCTTGAAGAGCAAGAATGGACTGATAAAGGCAATGCTGCCGCACAAGAGGAAGACTACGAGGCTGCAGCGGAAGCTTTCCAGCATGCTGTTGATATTAATCCTACCAATGCCCGTGCCCGCTATAACCTGGCATTAGCCCAACAATTTCTTGGTGATTCTGAGAGAGCCATTGCTGGCTACCGAAGAGCTATCGATCTCGATCCGCAGCTTATTGATGCGTATACCAACCTGGGCAATCTCTATAGTGAATTGGGTTTGCATGAAGAAGCGCTGGAAACTTTTCAGCAGGCCCTTGAGTTCGACCCGGACAATGACGAACTTTATCTGCTTTTGGGAGATTCCTATCGCATTCAGAATCTTTACGAGGACGCAATCCAGGCCCATCGCCAGGCGTTGATCCTGAATCCAGATAACACGGTGGCAGCTGACAGCCTGCGTGATGTACGTGAACGTGTAAATGTGCAGTTGCGCCGTATTATGGATCAAGAGAGACAGGTAGATGAAGACCCCGGTGACATATCCCGCTATGCTGAACTGGTCAGCCTTTACCTTGACATGCGACGCTATGACCAGGCACTCTCTGTTGCAAATCAAATGCTTGCGCTTGATCCTGAAGAACGCACTGTCTATGATACCCTGGCATCTGTTTACGAGGCAATGGGTGACCCTGACCAGGCAGCAGAGACATATGCCCGTATCGTAACGATGGCACCTGACGATGCTGATGCCTGGGAACATCTTGGCACCTGGCGTTCCCTTCAGGGAAATAGCGAGGAAGCTATCCGGGCATATAAACAGTCTGTTCAGCTTGATTCGACTCGTTACGGCGCTCTCTTTAGCCTGGCAGAAGCCTATTTGGAGAACGAAAGCTACGATGACGCAGTGAATGCCTATCAGACCCTGATCAACGCTATCAGCTACCTGGACCATGATGACCTGGCTGCTGCCTACGCCGGCCTCGCCGACACCTACAATAGTATGGGACGCAATGAAGATGCTATCCAGACCAGCCAGACATTACTGGAGCAGTTCGAAGGTGATCCAGAAGGCTATTATCAGCTTGCCACCGCATACGATGCGCTTGGCCGTTATGAAGAGGCCATTGAAAACTACCAGAAAGCCATTGATAGCGACCCCCTCAATGCCGACTACTACAATGACCTTGCAGATACCTTTCGCGAAGTGAAGCGTTACGATGAAGCTCTCGAAATGGCGCAACAGGCTATCGCTATGGACCCCTCGATGATCGTCGCTTATGAGACGCTTGCTCAAATACATGAGGAGATAGGGCATCCAGAGGAAGCAGCAGAGGCTATGGAACAGGCGAATACGCTGCGTGCAGCCAGAGAGTAGTGGACTGACACACTTGATTTGAGTGGTGAACTGTAGGGGCGACCCTTGCGGTCGCCATGCTCTCTCTTACTTCGTCTGTTTCTCCTCCACTGTCCTGGCAAACTCTTCTAAATCGCCCAGGCGATGCTGGATGTGATCGTAGAGAAGATCACGGTTAAGCGCACTGGGATCATGTACCAGGGCATCTCGCAGATTAGTAAGAACCTCCAGGCGATAGGCGAGTGGTTGAGGGATGATATGTTGAGCTGTCACAATACTCAGAAGTTCATAGTAGGCTTCAGGGCGGCGCAAGCCAAGCGATGCCACCAGGATACCGCAAATTTGAAGACAGGCCTCAATTGCTATTTGCAGGTATCGCTCAGCCAGGCCATAAAGGCGGTAGTCTGTTGTAAACTCTTCACGCTTTGTCTTGCCCAGGTCTTGTAGAATACTTAGCGCTTCACGCAACTGTTTCAGGTGGCGTTGTAATAATTCTTTATCGACCGGCAATACCTGTCCGGAGAGACGATGACTTAACGCCTGGTTCTGTATATCATCAAATTTCTTGAAATCCAGGTAGTCCATTATTGCCTTCGTCTCAAACGAGACACGCAGCTTCTCATCACGACTAAAGAGAATCTGCCCATACTTAATCACATGCAATTTGAGTAGGAGAGAGGCCTGATTCAGGATCACCACATCAATATTGTCAGACTCTAACCGCTTAGCCAGCTCGCTGAAAAAGTAGAGCTGGTAGTCAAGAAATTGATCTGACTTAATCTGTTCCATGAGCAGGATAGCGATATCCACATCGCTGAGGTGCCCGAACGAGGTGCGAGTTGAGAGTGAACCTGCAAGATAGGCAGCATTAACAGGACTTTGGGTGAAGAGCTGGTTGAGCCGGGATTGCTTTTCGAATAAGTTCATCAATGACCTCCTGGAGAAAACCCGTTTGATAGCCTTTGGATATAATGAAGCGTTTTTCTCCGGGAATAACTATGACTACTTATTACAACTATATCATAAAAAAAACAGCAGCGTAACAATCCTCATGAGACTTGTTTCAACCCTCCACCCATTCCTCCCCAGTCGTCGCTACCTCTTTCTTCCAGATGGGCACTGTCGTTTTGAGCGTATCAATGATATAGCGACAGGCGTCAAAAGCTTCGGCACGGTGGGGGGTTGCTACAACGACAATTACGCTGGCTTCTCCGATCTCGAGCCGCCCAAGACGATGGGCGACCGCAACACGCTCGATACCCCAACGCTTTTCAGCCTCAGTAATAATCGCCCCTATTTGCCGTGTTGCCATCTCTGGATAAACATCATATTCGAGATAGCGAATCTGCTTGCCCCGTGCACTATCGCGCACCACGCCCTCAAAGACGACAATACCTCCTATACCTGGATGGGTGATCGCAGCAACAAGGGCATTGCGGTCAAGCGGCTCACGTGTAATTTGAATCAACGGTTCCATAGTGAATGCTCCCGGCCGGCTAGCGTTCCTCCACCCACGGGAGGGATAAAGACAACCTCGTCACCCTCATGAAGCGTCGAATCTATGGATACGTAGCTGTGATTAATGGCGCAGGCAGAGCGCTCCATGATGGATTGTAAGCGTGGATAGCGGCTAAGAAGTAATGCTCGCACATCGCTAACATTAGCTCCTTCGCGCACTATCAGTATTTCCTCATTCTGTCCGGTGGTTTCACGGAACGAGGCGAAATAGCGCATGCGAATCTTCATATAAAAAGTATAGCATACCTGCCATTCACCTCTTACCTGGAACTTTTAGGCAAGCCATACAACGCTTCAAACTTGCTGGTCAGGTAACGTACAAAGTACTCTGCATTGGGAGCCTCGCCAGTAACGTGCTTCATCAACGTTTCGGGCTGGTAGATCGCACCAAAAGCGTACATCTTTTCGCGCAGCCAATCCAGGATAAAGGCCGTATTGCCAGTCGCCAACCGCTCATCAAAGTTCGGGAAAGCCGTGCGAAGGGCAGAGTAAATTTGTGCAGCGTAGAGATTACCCAACGTGTAACTTGGAAAGTAGCCAAAGCCTGAGCTCCAGTGAATATCCTGCAGCACTCCCTCAGAATCCGTCGCAGGCTCGACACCCAGGTATTCACGATACTTCGCGTTCCAGAGACCCGGCAGCGTCTCAATAGCGATGTCGCCATTGATAAGCGCCTTCTCCAGCTCGAAGCGCACGATAATATGCAGGTTGTACGTCACCTCATCCGCCTCAATCCGAATCAGGCTCGGCTGCACTTTATTGAGTGCGCGGGCGAATGTGGCAGCATCAATAGCAGCGAACTGCTCGGGGAAAGCTTCACGAAGCGCAGCATACTGGCCCCGCCAATATGCCTCTGAGCGCCCAATCGCATTTTCCCATAGGCGCGACTGCGACTCATGTACTCCCATCGATGCACCACCTGCAACTGGCGTGCGTGCAAATGCCGGGCTGCTCCCCTGCTCATAGACAGCATGGCCTCCCTCGTGAATCGCGGCCATCACCGATGACTGGATAAAGTGCCTGTCAGGGTGAATAGTGACACGCACATCAAATGGACTACCAAAGTCCGAAGTGAAAGGATGCGGCGAAATGGCAATACCGCCACGCGAGAAATCGTAACCCATGCCACGCAGTAGAACCTTACACAATTCCATCTGCTGCTCTTCAGAGAAGTCACCTTGCAGACAGGAGTCATCGACTGTACTGCCAATAGCTTGAATGCGCTGCAGCAATGTCACGCTAGCCTTGCGTACGGGAGCAAATAGCTCATCCAGTTTATTCGCTGTCATTCCTGGCTCAAAGTAATCCAGGAGCGCATCGTAACGTGTTTCAGCAAAACCAATGCGATCTGCAACTTCACGTTGCAGAGCTACGGTCCTACTAAGCCAGGGTGCGAAGCTGGCGAAATCGTTATGCTCCCTGGCACGTCGCCATGCCTCAAAACTACCAGCCTGCACACGGGCTATCTCCTCGACCAGATTGCGTGGCAATTTTGTCGCCCGATCATAGTTGCGTTGCACTTCGCGCAGCAGTCCACGGTCCGCGTCTGTATAGACTGATTCCTGGATTACATTGCTCAATTCATTGAGCAGGATCCCCAGGCGCGGTGTTGTCCAGCGTTCGTGTATGAAGCCCTGTAGCGTTGCCATCTGATAGCCGCGCACTTCTGCTGCGCCTTCTGGCATCCCGGTATTCTGATCCCACTCTGCAAGATTGCCCAAAGCCTGGAGATCCCCGATTTCATGCATATAATCGAGCAACTCGGCGATGCGCGCATCCTTGCTCGTGAAGTTCGGCACCACTGTCTCTTGTTTTAGCATAGTCAACCTTTCGTTTCCCTTTTATTGCGCCCTCCGAAGTACAAATTCCGCCAGCGTACGCACGGCGACTCCGGTAGCGCCTTTCTCCTGATATGGCTTATTAGTGTTTATAAAGTCTGTACCTGCGATGTCGAGGTGAGCCCATTGCGCATCTCCCACGAAATGCTCCAGTATTTTGGCCGCCTTTGCTGAAGAAGCAGCCCTTCCGCCAGTCTGTAGGATGTCCGCGATATCACTCTGAATATCTTCCTCATATTCTTCATCTAGCGGCATGGGCCAGAATTTCTCACCGGCAACCTCTCCAGCAGCGATAATCTGGTTACTGAGTGCCTGATCGTTGCAGAACATACCTGACATCACCGAACCAAGTGCAATTATAATGGCACCAGTGAGCGTTGCCACATCAATGATTGGCGACAGGCCTTCTTTTACTGCGTAAGACAAGGCATCAGCCAGCGCCAGGCGTCCTTCAGCATCCGTATTCACGATCTCAATCGTCTTACCGTTCATGATGCGCAGGATATCACCAGGACGGTAGGCTGTCCCGCCCGGCATATTCTCGGTTGCCGGCACCAGGACCGTGACATTAATTGCCGGTTTTAAGGCGGCAATAGCATACATCGCGCCAATAACAGCCGCCGCTCCAGCCATATCAGCTTTCATTTCGTGCATGCCCTCAGCTTGTTTGAGAGAGATGCCCCCGGTATCAAATGTGATTCCTTTGCCAACGAGTGCAATGCCCTTTCCTCCGCTTTGAGAAGCACCACGGTAGCGCAGAATAATAAACTTAGGGGGCTCTGCACTGCCCTGAGCAACTCCCAGCAATCCACCCATTCCTAATTCTTCCATCTCAGGCCGATCCAATATCTCATATTCCAGTCCAAATTGCTTTGCCATGAGGCTGGCACGATTAGCTAACTCGGACGGGGTTAACACATTTGGTGGCTCATTTACGAGATCACGAGCAAAGTTTGTGGCCTCGGCCAGTGCAATACCATGCTTCATTGCTTGATTAAGTATGACATCTTTTGCATTACTCGCCACCAAGCTGATCTTGCTAATCCCTTGTCCGTTTCTGTTAGCGCCTGATTGCTTATATTTTTTAAAAGTATACAGGCCCAATAATGCTCCCTCGACTTCTGCCCGTATAGCCTCTTCGAGGTCAATGCCGAGCTCCTCTGAATGAAGCGCCAGGACGATCTGGCGCGCTCCTGTTTGTTGCAAATGGCGAGCAGCAGTGGCGCTGGCACGGCGAATCACGCGCGAATGCATCTTCTCTTGAGGCCCTAAACCTGCAATGACAACACGTTTAGCAGCCAGTTTTCCCATTGGGTGGAGAGTAAGCAGTTCTCCCAGCTCGCCTTTGAATTCTCCATCGCTATAGATAGTCTGAATAAGACTCCCCAGCAGTTTATCCACCTCCCTGGCTGTTCCCACTAACACAAGTTCGTTTGTTTTTTGCTTAACCGTCTTGTAGGTTGCCCCTACTACCAGTGCATCGCACTGCACATCTTTTGCCGTTTCTTCTATAGTGCGAATATCCATAACAAACACCTTCCATTTAATTGTTCAGTAACGTGACCCAAAAGAGATTGACCGGTCACTTCATAAGCATGACCGGCCTGGTGATCACATTTACCAACATGTATCATAACAAATTCTTAAGAAATGTGCTACTTTTTTGTAGAATTGTGCTGCTCCCCCTGTGGAAGCAATCTATCTACTACCTCTAAGAGCTGGCGGGGCTTAAAGGGCTTGGTCAAATATTCATTGCAGCCGATTTGCATGGCTGCCTCATTTTCATCGCTCAATGCGTAAGCGGTGACAGCTACGATTGGCACATTTGCCAGGGACGGACGTTCGCGAATTAATTGTGTTGTGCGATAGCCATCGAGTACTGGCATTGAGAGGTCGGTCAGAATCAAATCGACCCGTTCGTAATCAAGTATATTCAACGCCTCCTGCCCATTCGAGGCAGAAATACAGCGATAGCCGCGTGTGGAGAGGACGCGCTCGATCAGTATGCGGTTTGAAACCTCATTCTCAATAATAAGAATGGCGGGTTGACTCGTGCCAGCTCTTGTGACTGGAGATACAGGTGTATTCATACGCACATCTTCCGATTCTTGTTTCTACGTCGTTGTACTCTCTTGCCGGTGCTCAATTTCCCAGGCCCGTACTTTGGCGGGGGAAGCTACAGGTATAGTGAATGAGAAGGTTGAACCCTGCCCCACAATACTCTCCACTGAGACCTCCCCACCCTGTAACTCGATCAGCTTCCGCGCGATCGTCAGTCCCAGTCCTGTTCCGCCAAAACGGCGCGTGGTACTCCCATCAGCCTGGCGGAATGCTTCAAAAATATAGTCAAGCGCGGCAGGCGAGATGCCGATACCCGTATCATTCACCGAGATACGCACCATGTCGTAACGATCGAGCAACGTACATCGTATGGTTACCCCGCCTTTTTCTGTAAATTTTAAAGCGTTTGAAACCATATTAATAAGGACCTGGCGCAGGCGTTGACTATCCGCTAGAACGATTGGTAAAGCATCTTCCATCTCCAGTGTCAGGTATAAGCCCTTATTGTTCGCCATCGGCTTCAACTGATTCACGACCTCTCCCAGGCCTGGCTCCAATGCAAGTGGCTCAAGCTGGACTTCCAGGCGATCTGCTTCAATCTTAGAGAGGTCGAGCATATCGTCTACCAGGCGCGATAGGTCTTCAGCGCGATGCACAATGAACTGAATATGTTCTTCCTGCTCAGCAGTAAGTTCTCCCTCAACAAACCCTTCTAGTATTAACGCGCCATAACTGATAATACTGTGTAAAGGGGTACGTAATTCATGGGTAACAGTGGCAAGAAATTGTGATTTCAGATGATTTACGCGTTCGAGAGCCGTATTTTTCTCCTTTACTTCCGCGAAAAGGAGCGCATTTTGAATCGCCATGGCCACCTGAATTGCCGCAGTACTTAACAGAAACGTGTGACGTTGGCTTACTCGGTACGGCCTGTCATCATAGATGACAACTGCGCCAATAATCTGCTCTTGCAATAGTAAAGGAACAGCAATAACTGAGCGATAGCCTGCCTCTAAGGCCATACGGGACCAGGCTTCCCCACGCTCCTGATAGATCATCTGCACGTCTTCGCCATAGGCAATCTTCTGCTTCTGCATCGTCATGCGTGCCAGGATCATATCAAGATCGCGCAGAGCGGGGCGTGGAATGCGAGGGTGATGCAATGCAGCTTGCTCTGTCTGAGAAGTGAGCTTGGGTGCGCGGATAGCTGATCGTTTCCCACTTGACGGGGAAACAGAGCGAGTGGCTGAAGCAGAAATAGCTGCCATTTTTGTGGTTGCCGCCATCGTGATATCGCCGGCAGGGTCCGTATGGACCGTAACAGCTTCGTGCTGCTGTGATGGATAGATGGCTGATACATTTCCATTTGAGAGCTGTTGATTCGACCATTGAGCCACTGCCCACGGAGACTGCATTTCACGCCCATATAAGAGCAGCGACACACCTTTTGCATCCATGATGTGACCCAGGCGAGAGACGATCTCTCCTAGCAGGTGCTCCAGGTTCAATGTAGAGATCAGAACATCACTCATAGTAAGCAAGTCGCTCATTTGTTTCGTGATGACATGGCTTTCATTTTCGCGCGTGTTCAGTGACTCAGAGAGGAGACTAAATGAGCGGCCTAACATCGCCAGTTCGTCGATTGTCGAGGCTGAAAGTCCTGCATCTGCATTATCGGCTACCAGGGCGCTTACACGCGCTTGCAGCCGGCGTATGGGGCGCACAAAAAAGGTTCGCGCAATTAGAGCATAGGCCGCTACACCAAGAGCTATTATAAAAATGCCGAGGCCGATTAGTATCTGCACGGCTCGTTCAGTATGAGCATTAATGCTGTAGAGCGGCTCGATGTCCACAATAACCAGTGAAGGTGAGCCGCCCAATTGATTCTGAGCTTCTGCAAAACCGGACAGCGTCAGGTAATGAGCTGATCCATTGATTAGTTTAAGAGCACCAGGTGTGCAAAAGGCGTCATCTGATATATGGGGGTCAAGTGCGGCAATTGCGCGCATAGTTGTCCCCAAGATGTGCTTTGATTCGCACAGGATCACATTCAATCTGGTGTTGTGAACAAGGTCGAATGCAAAATAGTCGTCGATGCGTTGTGCTGCTATAAGCACACCCAATGGCCCCTCTGCAGGCTTCTCTACGTTCTCAATTGGAACAGCTATATCGAGGTCCCATGAACTGCTCCCATGGGAAGCGCTGTTGCCGATAAGGGGAGTCACTTGTAGTAAGGAGACAGTTTTTCCCTCCAATGCTTGACCTACCAAAGGGA
>WNGD01001377.1_pt1 | contig 26502 bp, 21 predicted proteins | sample 5400671 | NCBI WGS metagenome assembly WNGD01 (sample SAMN13153369, study PRJNA577476) | soil metagenome | isolation source: 40 cm soil or saprolite under grassland replicate 2 | place: USA:California | collected 2016-06-15
CGACAACCGCGACGTGCTTCGCCTCGAGGGCGCTAGGGTGCGCCGACGTCACGAATCAGGGGAGAGGAATCGTGATGCCCGACGTGTGCCAGGACGCGCTTCGCTCGTTACCGACTCGCTTCCGAAGGATCACCGGGACGAGGCCCCATTCGAGCGTTCGGCACGAGAAAGTGAGCGCGTAGCGCGACCCAAGGAGGGGAGAGATGCAACGACGTCGAGTTCTCGCGTTGGGCCTGCTGGCGCTGGCATTCCTCGGCGCCACAGGCCTCGCAGCAGCTCAGACGACAGGCAGCACGAACAGCGCGAAAGCCGCTGCGGCGGCAAACGGTTGCCAGCTCAACTCGGCGAAGGGCGACATCAAGCACGTCATCTACATCCAGTTCGACAACACGCACTTCCTGCGCGACAGGGCAAACGTCCCGTCTGATCTCGAGCAGATGCCGCACTTGCTCAACTTCATCCGCTCGAACGGGACGCTCGACACGAACGACCACACGGCGCTGATCTCCCATACGGCGACCGGGATCTTGACGTCCCTGACGGGCGTCTATCCCGACCGCATGGGACAGCCGGTTTCGAACAGCTTCCGCTACTTCACGCCGGCGGGCACGTCCCGGACGGGCGTTGCGTTCGCATACTGGACGGCGCCGCTCTACGACCCGGCAGGTCCTCCGTTTCCCCCTGCCGCACAGACGGACCTGACGCCCGAGATGATCAACGAGAACGGCAAGATCGCGCCCGCGCCGTGGGTCCCGTACACGCGAGCCGGCTGCGACGTCGGCGCCGTCGCGACGGCGAACACGATCCTCGAGAACACCGGGGTCGACATCCCGACATTCTTCGGGCCAGGGTCACCGGAAGCGATCCAGGCGACGGCTGACAGCCCCGGCGCGTCTGCAACGCAGACGTTCGCGGACTACGTCGGCATCGGCGTCCACTGCGCGCCGGGGTCGTCCTTATGCGGTGCGTCGACTCATTCGCGGTCCGACTCACTGCCCGACGAGCCGGGAGGCTACTCGGGCTTCAACGCGCTCATGGGGGCGAAGTACGTCGACCCGGTCATCAAGCCGAGCGGTCCGATGACGGACCTGAACGGCAACGTGATCCAAGACCAGAACGGGCACGTCGGCTTCCCCGGCTTCGACGGGATGGAAGCGACCGTCTCGCTCTCGTGGGTGGCCCAGATGCAGGAGGCCGGCGTTCCCGTCACCTACGCCTACATCTCGGACGCGCACGACAACCACGGCACCTCCGGCAACATCCACGTCGCGTACGGGCCCGGCGAGGCGGGCTATCGCAAGCAGCTACAGGACTACGACGCGGCGTTCGGGCAGTTCTTCGACCGGCTTGCGGCAGATGGGATCAACAAGTCGAACACGCTGTTCGTGTTCACCGTCGACGAAGGCGACCACTTCGTCGGCTCGTCCCCGAGCCCAGCGGGCTGCGACGGCATCGCCACACCGTGCACGTACAACCAGGTCGGGGAGATCAATGCCAACCTGAGCGCGATGATCAGGACGCAGTTCGGCGATACGACCCCGTTCAGCGTCCACTCCGACGACGCACCGACCGTGTACGTGAACGGCAACCCCGGCAGAACCGCTCCCGCCGCCCGCCAGCTCGAGCGGGAGAGCGGCGCGCTCCACTGGCTGAACCCGTACACCGGACAGGATCAGCACGGCATCACCGTCGCGTTGGCGGATCCAGTGGAGGAGAAGACACTGCACATGGTGACAGCGGATCCGTTCCGCACGCCCACATACACGCTCTTCGCGGACCCCGACTGGTTCTTCTTCGCCTCGGGGACCCCGGCGACCTGCGCGACTCCGGCTGCGTGCGCGTCGATTCCGCCGCCGTCGAGCCAGACCTTCGCCTGGAACCACGGCGACATCCAGGACGAGATCGCCTCGACGTGGGTCGGATACGTCGGCCCGGGGGTCCGAAACATGGGCGACGTCAGCAATGTATGGACCGACCACGCGGACGTCCGTCCGACGATGCTGACCCTGCTCGGACTCGAGGACGACTACGTCCAGGACGGCCGGGCCCTCGTGGAACCTCTGTTCGACTGGGCTGTGCCGCAGACGCTGATCGCTCACCGCGAGACGCTGCTCCGGCTGGGAGCTGCCTACAAGCAGCTCAATGCCCCGTTCGGTGAGTTCTCGTTGGAAACGCTGAAGGCCTCTACCAAGGCGCTGACGAGCGGGTCGGCGAGCGACGACACGACCTACACGTCGATCGAGGGCCAGATCCAGTCCCTGACGACGCAGCGTGACACGCTGGCGGGGCAGATCAAGGCAGCGCTCAACTCGGCTGCCTTCGGCGGAAAGGCCCTCAACGAGCAGCAGGCGAAGGGCTATATCGGCCAGGCCCAGTCGTTGATCGACAAAGCGACTGCACTCGCGGCCTCGAGCTGAGTCGAACCGCTGGGGGGCTGCTTCGAGGAGCAGCCCCCAGGCCGCTCGTCCCTCGGCGCACGAAACGGGACAATGCGCCGGTGCCTGCGCTCGAGGCCTTCGGCTGGGACGAGGAGTGGAACGCTGCCTTCGGCCCGTATCGGAGCGACGGGTTGATTCCCGGCCGCGTCGCGATTCAGCATCGGGGGGCGTACGACCTCGTCACAGAGGCCGGCGAGGCGAGAGCCCGTGTGTCCGGCCAGCTGCTGCACGACGCGGGCTCGCCGGTCGACCTGCCCGTTGTGGGCGACTGGGTCGCCCTCGACCCGGCCAAGCGCGGCTCTCCTTCGATCCGAGCAGTCCTTCCGCGCAGAACGAAGATCTCGCGCCGAGCCGCGCAGGATTCCGGGCAAACGGCTCGAGAGCAGGTCGTGGTGGCGAACGTCGACGTGGTCTTCGTCGTGAGCTCGCTCGGGGAGGACGTAAATGTCGGAGTCCTGGAGCGATACCTGGCGCTCGCCTGGGAGAGCGGCGCCCGGGCGGTCATCCTGCTCACGAAGGCCGATCTCGAGAAGGATCCCGACGGCGTCGTCTCGGACCTTGCCGCGCTCGGAGGCGAGGTACCCCTCGTCGCCGTGTCGGCGCGAACCGGCTTCGGGCTCGACGAGGTTCGAGCACACGTCGCGTCCGGGAAGACCGGCGGGCTGCTCGGCCCCTCCGGCGCAGGCAAGTCGACTCTCGTGAACGCGCTCGTGGGCGAGGAGCTGATGGAGACGCAGCCTACGGACGAGCGTGGTGCCGGAAGGCACACCACCACACGGCGACAGCTCGTCTCCATTCCCGGAGGGGGCCTGCTTATCGACAACCCGGGCATGAGAGAGGTTCACGTCTGGCTTGCTGAGGAAGGTCTCGAAGACGCCTTCCCGGAGATCGCAGAGCTCGAGACCGAGTGCCGGTTCTCGGATTGCCGCCACGAGACCGAGCCCGGATGCGCGATTCAGGCTGCGCTCGCCGACGGGACGCTGGCTCGGGAGCGCTGGCAGAGCTATAAGGCCCTCCGCCGGGAGCTCGCTGAGCTCGACGAGAAGCTCGCTCGTCGCGGGCGCTCGCGTTCCCGCCGCGGGCGGTCGAGCGCGGGTGGCTCATAGCGCACCCGAGCCGAGGGAACCGATCCGTCAGCCAGAATCCAGGGTCGTGACCTCGGAGCCGCTCAGCCCGGAGCTCGTCCTCGTCGACCCGGATCTGGCCGCGCGTGCCCGCGCGGCGCTGCCCATGCCCGCGATCGGCACGTCGCCCCCGCTCCGCGCACACACGGCGCATCCGGCGGTAGCCGCGCCCGCGACCCGGCGTCCTGCCGCCCCGGCGCACCCGTACCCGGTATGGGCGCGAGTGACGGCCGCACTCTGGCTCGTCGTCATCGGAATCCTCATCGGCGGAGCGGCGATCCCGCATGCCCAGGACACCCCGCACCTCATCCCACAGGGCGGGGAGCCGTCCGTCTGTAGGCCCGAGACGACGCCCGTGGTGCCTCCGACCGTGACCCAGCGCGGCCGATAGCCGTAGCTACAATCGGCCTCCCCGGGGCTATAGCTCAGTTGGGAGAGCGCCTGGATCGCACCCAGGAGGTCGCCGGTTCGAGCCCGGCTAGCTCCATCATCGCTCTACTGCACGCGGCGCGACATCCTCGAGGTCGCAACCAGCCGCAATCCAATCGGGCGCTATGCGGCGAGCTCGTCCCGGACCTCGCCGACCTCGATCGGGTTGTTGAGCGGGTCCCGGCTCCACTCGTACCAGCCGCCGTCGTAGACGGCAATTCGTGGCCAACCCATCAGGTATGCGTAGAACCAGGTCTCGCTCGCCCGCCAGCCGGTCCCGCAATAGAAGGCGACCCACTTGTCGGCTCTGATGCCGGCCTCTTCCCAGTTGGCTGCGATCTCCGGGTAGGCACGCATCGTGTTGTCCACGTTGCGGTAGTGCTGCATGTGGTAGGCGTCAGAGCCGCAGTTGCCCCAGACGTCGCCTGCGATCCGGCCCGCCGCACCGATGTAGTTGTAGCCGCTGACCTTGCCGATGTGCTCGTTCCAGGTCCGGACGCTGACGAGGGCGGCTCCGTCGGGATCGAGCAGGATCTCCTTCGCCTCCTCGATGTCGACGATGACCTGCGGGCGGCGCGGAATCTCGACCCCGAACGACGTGACGGTCGTCGGCTCGCGGACAACCGTCTCCAGTGGGTTGCCCGCCTGGACCCACCGGTCGTAGCCTCCGTCGAGGAGGCGGATGTCGTCGACGCCGCAGTAGCGCAAGATCAGCGCCGCGCGTGTCGCTGAGATCTGGCCGGCCCGACGCCCAGGCCACTTCTCGTACGCATCGCCTTCGGTATCGCGGCCGTAGAGAATGACGGTCGTGTCGGTGGTGACTCCGAGCGAGCAGAGAGTTTCTTCGAGCTCCTCCGGCGATCGGCGGTTCCAGTCATCCGGGTTCTCGAGCCGATTGGTGTCGAGATAGAGCGCCCCCGGGATGTGGCTCTCCTCGTACTCCTCTGGTACCCCGAAATTCACGTGAAAGAGCAGGAAGGGACCGACCGGCGCGGCCTCCGGCTGCCCGCCGTCGAGCACCTCCCGGAGCCATTCCGTGTGGACGAGCTTGTCGTACTTCGGGAGTCGCTCGAGGGACAGGGTCTCGTGAGCGGCCCACTCGACCCACCCTTCCTCGTAGGTCCGGATTCCCGTGTGGCTTAGGTCCACCAACCGCGTCCGCAACGCCGAGACGTCCTCGGGGCCATCGCCGTAGAGGACGATCTCTCGGTTCGGAACGATGCCCTTGGAAGCGAGCAGCCATTCGACCTCGGCGTCTTCGACACTGCTCAACCAAGAGCTCGGAAAGGCGACGGCTCCCGGGATGTGACCCCCTCGAGCTGCTCCTCGCAGGCGCCAGCCGTTGTATGCGGGCATCGCGCGGACATCGACGATCGTCAGGTCTGGATCGGTGAGCCGCCGGCGGAGCTCATGCGTGGAGATCGCCGAGTGCACGACCTCGATCGTAGCTACTTCACTTTACAAAGTAAAGCGACTATCGAGAATGAAGGTCACGTGGTTGCAGCCTGTCGTTATGCGTCATCCGGTGGTGTTGCGACACAAGGACAGAAGAACCGGGGGACTTGCCGCCACAGGCTGCCTACGGGCGCGTCTGGCCGCTACGTTCACGTGTCCAATGCGTGAGGCGAGGGCGCACCGCGTGGTCGTCGTCGGTGGCGGTTTTGGCGGGCTGCAGGCCGTGCTGAAGCTGCGCAGGACCCCCGTCGAGGTCACGCTCGTCGATCGGCGGAACTTCCACCTCTTCCAGCCGCTCACCTACCAGGTCGCGACCGGTGCGCTGTCGCCGGGCGAGATCGCCTATCCGCTGCGGGCGATCTTCAAGCGGTACCGCAACGTTCGCGTCCTGATGGCCGAGGTCTCCGACTTCGACCTCGAGGCTCGCGAGCTGCACCTGCGCCCGGTCGGCGGAAACCCGGCGCCTCCGGCAATGCCCTACGACACCCTGATCGTCGCGGGTGGCTCGCGGTACTCGTACTTCGGCCACGACGACTGGAGCGAGTACGCCGCCGAGGTGAAGTCGCTCGAGAGCGCGCTTGTCGTGCGGAGCCGTCTCCTCGGCGCCTTCGAGGCGGCCGAGGCAGAGCTCGACCCGAAGCTGCGCGAAGGCTGGCTGACGTTCGCTGTCGTGGGTGCTGGACCGACCGGCGTGGAGATGGCGGGCCAGATCGCCGAGCTGGCCCGAGACACCCTCCGTCGAGACTTCCGAGCGATCGACCCGCGCATGGCTCGCATCCTGCTCGTCGAGGCGGCAGATCGCGTGCTTACGAGTTTCCCACCCTCGCTCTCGGCGAGGGCTGAGCGCTCGTTGCAACGCCTCGGCGTGACCGTACTCACCGGCAGGACGGTGGTGGGCGTCGACGGCGACGGCGTGACGCTCGACGACGGCAGCGGCGAGGCGGAGCGCATGTCCAGCCGTACAGTCGTCTGGGCCGCGGGTGTCACCGCCTCCAGCCTCGCCTCGCGACTCGGCGAACTGACTGGAGCCGAGCGCGACAGCGCGGGGCGCGTGACCGTCGAGCGCGATCTCACTCTCCCCGGCCACCCCGAGGTCTTCGCGCTCGGCGACATGGTCCGGGTGCGCGGAGCCGACGGTGTCTCGGTGGTCCTTCCTGGAGTGGCGCCGGTCGCAATGCAACAGGGGCGCTACGCGGCGAAGGTGGTGCGCGCTCGGCTACGCGACCGCGAGACACCGCCCTTCCGCTACCGCGACAAGGGAAACCTCGCGACCATTGGCCGCCTGGCCGCCGTCGCCGACATCAAAGGGCTGAGGCTCAGCGGCCTGATCGCTTGGACCACCTGGCTGGTCGTCCACCTTTGGTACCTCATCGGCTTCCAAAACCGGATCCTCGTGCTCATCCGCTGGTCCTTCAGCTTCGCCACGCACGGCCGCGGCGCACGACTGATCACCGAGGCGGTAGTGGAGACCGGCGCCCGCCAGCCTCAGTCGTCCCGATAGCCGACTGCACACCCGGGACGACGTTGAACGGCGCGCCGCGGTGGGCACCTGTCAAATGCGGACCGACCGCGTAGAGGTCCATCGCTACACGGCGAAGGGCGACCGAATCCGGCACTGAGTCGGCTGAACCTGCCCGTCTACGTCGTCCGACCGGCCGCGGCGGTCGCACGAAGGAGGGCGTCCGTCGACGGAATGAAGTAGTAGGCGCCCGTGAGCGGACGTGTGTAACGCGTCAGCGCGTCGCGGGCACCGCCTGGCAGTCCCGCCATGCTCTCCAGCATCGTCGTAAGCGGCCGCTGATCCGAGCAGAAGCCGACGAACATCGTGCCGTGCTCGGTGACCGTCCCGTAGGGCGTATTCCGGCGGAAGATCTTCCCGAAACGATCCTGGTCGGTGCTCGCGACGTGCGAGTCGGCGGGCTTGTCCTCGAGCTCGACGCTGTCAGGCTTCGTGCGCCCGATCACGCGCTCCTGCTCTGAGACCGGCAGCGATTCCCACTCGGACGCGTCGTGGGTCCACTTCTGCAGGAGCAGGATCGTCCCACCCGCGCCGGGATCACCCTCGGGGATGAGGACGAATTCGGGAGCTTCGATCAGCGTGGGATTCTCGGTTCCATCGATGAAGCCCGTCAGGTCGAGATCGTGTCTATACGGCCAGCTCGACGTCTCATCGCCAACCGATGCCAGCCCGCGCAGCTCGGCGATCGCAGAGCGGGCGACGTCGAAGACCACGTCGTACGCGCTTCCCGACAGCCACAGCACCGCGTCGTGCTGTGTGGCCGGCATGACGAAGCCGTCCAGGCCGAGCAGATCTTCGTTGAATCCCTCGAGCGCTTTGGGTGCGTTGTCCGGGACCGCCTCTCGCCAGAGCTCGGGCCTGAACCCCGCCACGAGATTGACACCGCCCATCGTCGTTCTCGGCTCGCGCAGCGACGAGACCGCCTCTACGAATTCTTGCCTCCTCGGCCCACCTGAGGTGTCGAACTCGAGGTAGGCGTGAGCGGCGGTTCCCAGCGCGAAGATCCCGGGTTGCGGCGTGCTCATGAGGCCAATCGTCGCAGGTACCGTGCGCCGATGACCGTAGCGCTACACGTCCCACGCGACCACTGCCTCGCGCCGGAGCGGGTACGTGCGCCGATCGGCGAGGGCGGCGGACGCTACGGGCGCATGTTCGACCTGCCGGCTCTCGAGATCGACGAGAAGCTTCTCCACGACCTCGGTACAGCGGGCGGCTTCTGCGACGGTGGCGACTGCGAAGGCGACGCGCGCGTCGAGGCGGGCTGCCCGTTCTTCGGACAGTACGTGGCGCACGACCTCACCGCCGACCGCTCGCCACTGCGCGCGCACACCGACCTCGACGCGCTGCGCAACATGCGCTCGCCGCGTGCGAACCTCGAGTCGCTGTACGGCGGGGGCCTCGCAGGCTCGCCATACCTGTACAGGCGCGAAGACCCCGCGAAGCTGCTCGAGAACGACGGCGACCTTCCGCGCAACCAGGAAGGCATCGCGCTGATCGGCGACCCGCGAAACGACGTCCACGTGTTCATGAGCCAGATGCAGGTTGCGTTCATACGCGCACACAACCTCCTCGTCGATCGGTTGCGCGAGGACGGCATCGGCGATGCCGAGCTCTTCGGCGAGGCGCGGCGCGCGCTCACCTGGCACTACCAGTGGCTGATCGTCAACGAGTTTCTGCCGAATCTCGTCGGCATGGAGCTGATCGACGAGCTCGCCACAACGGGCGCGCGCTTCTACAACCCCGAACACGAACCGTTCATCCCGCTCGAGTTCGCCGATGCTGCCTACCGCTACGGCCACTCCCAGATACGCCAGGTCTACCAGCTCCAGCGCGACGGGCCGCTCTATCCGGTCTTTCCCGACCTGATCGGCTTCTGCCCGGTCGGCGACCACGAGGTCGACTGGTCGCTGTTGTTCGACGTCCCGGGTCGACCTCGCGCGCAGCGCGCGAAGCCGATCGACGGTCAACTGCCGCGCTCGCTGATGGAGCTTCCCGAGGCGATCACCGGCGCCCTCGACGACGCCGCATACCGCTCGCTCGCTGCACGCGACCTCGAGCGAGGACAGGGAACGGGGCTCCCCTCAGGCGAAGCGGTTGCGCGGTTGATAGGCGCCGACGTGTTGAGCGAGGACGAGCTCGACCTGCGGCGAGACGGCTGGAAGAGCGAGACGCCGCTCTGGCTCTACATCCTTCGCGAGTCGGCCGCTCGAGAGGAGGGCGACCGGCTCGGCGAAGTAGGCGGTCGTATCGTCGCCGAGGTCCTGCACGGAGTCATCGCCGCCGATCCCGAGTCGTACCTCGCCCTCGAGCCCGCCTGGTCACCGACCCTACCCACCCGCGACGGGACGTTTCGACTCGGAGATCTGCTCGTTCCCTGAGCGTGAGTAGCGATTCGACGGCCCCGTCGCAGCCTGATCGAGAAGATCGGAAGGCGCGCATTGCCGAGCGAGTGCGCGCGATCCCGGAGGGGTTCGTGCGCACGTACGGCGATGTCGATCCGGGCGCGCCGCGCCTCGTCGGTCTCGTCCTCTCGGAGACGCACGACGTCCCGTGGCATCGCGTCGTCCGGGCGGACGGCAGCCTCCCCAAGGGGACGCAGCAACGGCAGCTGCTGCTTCGAGAAGGCGTGCCGATGCGCGGCGAGCGAGTCGACCTCGACCAGGCGCGCCTGACGCCGGAGCTCTAGCAGTTGCCGCGAACAACCCTCCGTGCCGCGATCGACGAGGTCGCCTCGCGAGATCCTGTTCTGGCCGAGCTCGTCGCACGCGTCGGGCCGATCACACATCGTCCGCGCGATCCCGACGGGCCCTTCGGCGCTCTCGTCCGCGCGATCGTCTTCCAGCAGCTGGCCGGGCGCGCGGCCCAGGCGATCTACGGCCGGCTACAGGCGACCGTCGGTGACACCTTGACGCCTGAGACGCTGACCGCGGCATCCGACGCCGCGCTACGTGCCGCGGGCCTGTCCGCGAACAAGCTGGCGTCGCTGCGCGATCTCTCGACCAAAGTGCTGGACGGGACGCTCGTGCTCACGCGGACCTCGAGGCGAAGCGACGACGAACTCATCGCCGCGCTTGTGACAGTGCGCGGCATCGGCCGCTGGACCGCAGAGATGTATCTGATGTTCCAGCTACGTCGGCTCGACGTCTGGCCGGTAGACGACCTCGGCGTCCGTCAGGGGTACGGCCTCGCATGGAAGCTCGAACCGACACCCAGCGCAAAGCAGCTCGAACCACTCGGAGATCGCTTCAAGCCGTATCGCTCGATCGTCGCCCGCTACTGCTGGGCAGCCGTTCCACTCCTCCGACGCGGCACCACCGACGTCGCTCTCCGCTAGGCGCTCGTCACTTTGTCGATCGCCGTCGACCCTCGCCAGAAGCGTCGTTACTCAGCAGATCTGTACCGAGGAGTTGGCGGGATCGCGCGCCCGGCACGAACGGCGTCGACGACAGGGCGGGCATCGGTGATGCGGTACTCCTCCCCGTAGACGGCGCCCTCGCGCCTGGGGGCCTCCATGACCGAGCACTCGGCGGTGCCCCCGAGATCGACCGGAACGAAGCCCGCGTCCTCGATCAATCCTGCGACGATCTCCTTCGCGTCCGCATCGTCGCCACACAGCCACTGCACGACCCGGTCCTCGCCCTCTCGCCCGGCCGCTTCCGCCTGGAAGGCGGACGTGAGCGTGTTGAAGGACTTCGTGTAGCGCGCTCCGGGCATCCGGACAGCGTTGAAGTGTGCCGCAGTCTCACCCTCGGGCGGGAGCGGAGGGGCGCCGAACTGGTTCGTCGTGTCGATCACGATCTTGCCGGCGAGCGACCCCGCCTGCTCGAGCGCCTGCGGCAGCACGCTCCAGGGAACGGAGATCACGATGACCTCGCCGAAGCCGGCGGCCTCGGCGGGTGTGCTCACGCTGGCGGCTGGTCCAAGCTCTTGGGCGAGCTCCTCGAGCCTTCCTCGATCGCGGCTGAAGGAGAGCGTGAGCTCGTGGCCCGCACCTGCCAATTGCCGCGCGAGCCCGCTACCGATGCGTCCCGTGCCGATGATGCCGATTTTCACAGCTGCCTTTCTCAGACCGCGGGTCTCGGCTGACGCTAGCGGACTGGACCCAGGAGACGTGAACACGACCGCGAGGGCGTGCTACGTGGACAGCGCGGCGTTGTTGCTGATCTGACGCGAGCATTTCACCCGGTCTTCAGGGACGTCGGACCAGCGTCCGGTAAATCGCAGCCTTCTCGGGCGCCTTGGGACGGCCTGTAGACCCGTTCGTGGCACCCAGCAGGTCGCGGGCTCGAGCTCCATCGGAGGCGCTGACAGGCTCCTCTAGCGCCCCGCCGCTTCCGAGCAAGGACGGTGCGCCGCAGACTCCACTCGTCGCCGCTCCACTCGACCGGTCGCCCCGAAGGTCGGGATGAATCCGAACACTCGCAGGGCCCACACCCGGCCGCGCCGCGAACCGGCTCTCCTCGGGGAACTCGAGGGCTCTGGCCCGAGCGCCTTCTGTACATGCGCCCTAACCGCATCTCCTCCGGCGAGCAACTCCAACATCGGTGAGCTCCTTTCTTCTCTATCTTGTGGCAATGAAACGATTCAGGTACACCATAGCTGAACCGATTCACCGCGATCAAGTTAAGCTCTCATGGAGATGGCCCGCCGGGACGATCAGCGCGTCCGCCTACGTGATGTCGCAGCACGAGCCGGCGTGTCGGTGGGGAGCGCGTCGCAGGCCTTCGGTCGGCCGGAGCTCGTCTCCAAGGAAGTCCGTGAGCGGGTCCTCGCCGCCGCGGAGGAGCTCGGCTACGCGGGACCGGACCCGACCGCGCGCCGTCTACGCACGGGGCGCGCGGGCGCGCTCGGCCTGATCGTCGCGGAGCGCCTCGGCTACCAGTTCACCGACCCTGCTTCGCCGGCATTCCTGAGCGGCGTTGCACGCGCGATGGAAGCCGGCCCCATGGGCCTGCTGCTCATCCCGGACTCGCGGTTCCGCGAGGCGGCGGCCGACACCGTGCGCGGCGCCGCGGTGGACGGGTTCATCGTCTATTCCGCGCCGCGCAACGATCCTCGTGTCGAAGCGGCACTCGCGCGCCGCCTTCCGGTCGTGACCGTCGACCAGCCTCGAAACGCGCCCACCCCGTTCGTCGGCATCGACGACCGGGCGGCGGCGCGAAGCGCAGCCGAGCATCTCCGCGGCCTCGGACACGAACGCGTCGCGGTGCTCTCCTTCGTGACCTCCCTGGACCGGGACGGGCGGATGCAGCTCGATCTGAGCGTCGAGCGACTCGCCGGCTACCGGGAGGCACTGGGAAACGCGTGGGACGAAGGCCTTGTCCGTACCTGCCGACCGAACGCGTCCGAGCCGGCGCGGAGAGCGACGCTCGAGCTCATGCGAGACGAGAAGCCGCCGAGCGCGATCGTGGCGATGAGTGACGTCCTCGCGATCGGCGTCCTCCAGGCGACCGCCGAGCTCGGCCTCTCCGTTCCCGACGACCTCTCGCTCGTCGGGTTCGACGACAGCCCCGCCGCCTCGCTTTCGTCTCCCCGGCTGACCACTGTGTCACAGCCTCATGAGGAGAAAGGGAGGCTCGCGGCCGAATGGCTGCTCCAGGCGATCGAGCGCGGAGAATCGTCGCCCACGCGACGCCGCCGGGAGATCCTCCCGACGGAGCTCGTCGTACGCGAGACGACGGCACCGCCGAAGCGGCTCCGCTCATAGCGTCCGCTCGCGTTGTACGAGCCGCCGCGACGGTGCTCCACGCTTCAAGATGTCCTGGGTCGAAGCGAGGAGGAGACGTGGACGCGGACGATCGCAGAGCCCGCTTTCGAGAGCTGCACGAGAGAAGGCAGCTCTTCGTCATGCCGAACCCCTGGGACGTGGGCTCGGCCCGGTTGCTCGAGTCGCGCGGGTTCGAGGCGCTCGCGACGACGAGCGCCGGGTTCGCCTGGTCGCTCGGGAAGCCTGACCAGCGAGTGACCCGCGACGAGCTCGTCGCTCACGTCCGTGCGCTCGCTGCTGCCACGACGCTGCCGCTGAACGTCGACAGCGAGCGCTGCTACCCGGAGGATCCCGGCGGAGTCGAGGAGACCGTCGCGCAGCTGGCCGAGGCGGGTGCGGCCGGTTTCTCGATCGAGGACTACGACCCGGCGACCGGAAGCGTGGACGATCTCGGGCTCGCAGCCGAGCGGGTCACGGTCGTTGCCGAGGCGGCCCACCGTCTCACTGAGCCGCTCGTTCTCACTGGCCGGTGTGAGAACCACATCCGTGGGGTCGACGACCTCGACGACACGATTGGGCGCCTGGTCGCCTATCGCGACGCCGGTGCGGACGTGGTGTACGCGCCGGGACTGACAGAGCTCTCCCAGATCGCCGCAGTCGTCGAGGCGGTCGGCGTGCCTCTCAACGTGCTCGCGCTTCCTGGAGCACCCAGGCTGAGCGAGCTGGAGTCCGTCGGCGTGCGGCGCGTCTCGACCGGGAGCCTGCTCGCGAGCGCGGCGTACGAGGCGCTCCTCGCCGGAGCCGTTGAGCTGCAGGCAGACGGAACGTCACGCTACGCCGAGCATGGCGTTTCACGCGACGCCCTGGCCGCTGCATTCTCGTAGGCCTGATCGCATGACGCAGGTGCGACTCCTGCCGGAGGCTCTCTCTTCATGAAGTCGCTGCACCTCGCCCTGGTCGACCTCGTGTCCCGACGATCCCGACCTGAAGGAATAGAGTCAGTCGATCAGAGGAGGTACGTCGATGAAAGTCCTGTATCTCGCGACTACGGGCGCCGGCGACCCGACGAAGGCGTCGATTCCACTCCATATTGCGGCGAACGGTTCCGTCGAGGTGGATCAAGAGAGTGCCGTTGTCTTGGTCGGCGACGCGACAGAACTCGCTTCACAGGAGACGGCCGAACGCGTCGAGGGCGTCGGGGTCCCCCCTGCGCGCGATCTCTTCCGGAAGCTCCTCGACAACAACGTTCCCGTCTACGTCTGAAAGGGATGCGCAGTCGCCCGTGGGGCGACCGACGAAGCCCTCGAGTGGATGAAGGCGAGCTGGATGACACCACCCGAGCTTGCCCGCATGATCGAGCAGTTCGACCGGGTCGTGAGCGTCTGAGAGCGAACCCAGTTCCCTGTTTCTGTCGCCGCCCGCGGACGTAGCTCAGTCCCCTCGAGTTCGAGTCGCACAACGCATGCGAACGGGAGGCCGAGGTTCGGCGCGAGCAGGAGCGCACCAGCCGACAATCGGCCGATCCGTCCGGCTCATCGGGGGTGGCGAAACAGGCATACGCACCAGCCTCAGAAGCCGGCGGGCCACGGCCCATGCGGGTTCGACTCCCTCCGCCCGCACCATCGCCTCCGTAGCTCAGATGGAAGAGCACCGGGTTTCGAACCCGGGCGCAGAGGTTCGACTCCTCTCGGAGGCTTCGACACCGTGGCCGAGTGGCGAGGCGCGCGCCTGCAAAGCGCACAGACGGCGGTTCGAATTGCCCGTGTCTTGCGACCATACGGACTCAGAGGATGATGAAGCGGTGAACATCAAGACGTTCGGCCCCGTCGACGAGCGGAGCCTGCAGCAGCTCGAGCGGTGCATGACGGCCGGTGAGGCGGAGTTCGGCGTGCTCTGCGCCGACCATCACCCGGGCTACTCCCAGCCGATCGGCGGAGGCATCGCCTACGAGGGCTACGTCTCGCCGTCGGGAGTCGGCTACGACATCGGCTGCGGCAACAAGGCCGCGCGGACCGAGCTCACCCGCGCCGACCTCGAGGCGCTCGGCGGGATCGAGAAGATCATGCGCGAGATCACCCGCCGGATCTCGTTCGGCATGGGCGTCTCGGCCCAGGAGCGGGTCGACCATCCGGTGCTGGACAGGATCCGCACCGCCGAGTTCGAGCCGCAGCGCAAGCTCCTGCAGCTCGCCCGGTCGCAGCTCGGCAGTGTCGGGTCGGGCAACCACTACGTGAATCTGATGGAGGACGAGGAGGGCTACGTCTGGATCGGCGTCCATTTCGGCTCGCGCGGTTTCGGACACAAGACGGCGTCCGGCTTCCTGGCGCTCGCCGAGGGCCGCCAGTTCGGCGAGCGGGCGCAGGAGGGCGAGATGGACTCACCGCCCGTGCTCTTCGAGATCGACTCCGAGCTCGGGCGGTCATACGCCGCCGCGATGACGCTCGCGGGCGAGTACGCCTATGCCGGGCGTGACGTGGTCGTCGACAAGGTGCTCGAGATCATCGGCGCCTCCGCCGTCCACGAGGTGCACAACCACCACAACTTCGCGTGGCGAGAGGAGCACTTCGGCCGCAGCTACTGGGTGGTCCGGAAGGGCTGCACGCCCGCCCGCCCGGGCCAGGAGGGCTTCGTCGGCGGCTCGATGGGCGACGAGTCGGTCATCCTCGAGGGCGTCGCCGGAAAGGAGGCGGAGGAGTCGCTGTTCTCGACCGTGCACGGCGCGGGCCGAGTCATGAGCCGCTCGCAGGCGGCCGGCCGCGTGCGCCGCCGCAAGCGCTGGGCCTGCCGGAACCGCGACTGTGACCGGGTGTTCGACTCGGTTCCCGGCCGAGGACGCGAGCCCGGGAAGCCCGTCTGTCCCGACCACCCCGACGCCGGCGTGCAGAAGGTGTGGGTCGAAGAACAGGTGAAGCCGGGCGTCGTCGAATGGCCGGCGGTGCAGGCGCGGCTCCGCGAAAAGGGCATCGTGCTCGTCGGCGGCGGCGCGGACGAGGCGCCGGAGGTGTACAAGCGACTGCCGGACGTGCTGGCGGCGCACGCGGGCTCGATCCGCGTGCAGCACACGCTCCGCCCGCTTGGCGTCGCGATGGCGGGCCGGGACGTGTTCGACCCGTACAAGGACTGAGCAGCGCTAGGGTAGGCCGCGTGGCAGTCAGGCTTCTCCGCTGCTCCGGACAGTGGGTGAAGATCGGCCATCCGTGCTGGCGGGTCGAGAAAGCGCTGATCGACATGGCGATCGAGTACGAGACCGTGGCCGGTCCCCCGATGCCGTGGCAACGAGACAAGCGCGCGGAGCTCATCGAGAAGACCGGCGGGAACCTCTATCCGGCGATCGAGTTCGAGAACGGCATCGTCTACCGCGAGGGGTCAAAGGACATGGAGCGCACGATCCGTGCTGGGAAGCTGTTCGAGAAAGCCGGCGCGTGACCTTCGTCCCCGAGGCGAGCCGGTACGAACGGATGACCTACAACCGCTGCGGTCGCAGCGGGCTCCTGCTACCTGCGATCTCGCTCGGGCTCTGGCAGAACTTCGGTCACGAGCGTCCGCTGGACACGAGCCGGGAGATCGTCCGCCGCGCATTCGATCTCGGCATCACGCACTTCGACCTCGCGAACAACTACGGGCCGCCGTATGGCTCCGCCGAGGAGAACTTCGGGCTCCTGCTCCGCCATGACCTCGCGCCCTACCGCGACGAGCTCGTCGTCTCGACGAAGGCCGGATACGACATGTGGCCCGGGCCGTACGGCAACTGGGGATCGCGGAAGTACCTGCTGACGAGCCTCGACCAGAGCCTCCTCCGCCTCGGGCTCGACTACGTCGACGTCTTCTACTCGCACCGGTTCGACCCGGAGACCCCGCTCGAGGAGACAATGGGCGCGCTCGCAAGTGCCGTGCAGCAGGGAAAAGCGCTGTACGTCGGCATCTCGTCCTACTCGGCGCAGAAGACTCGCGAGGCTGCCGCAATCCTGGGGTCGCTCGGCACGCCGCTGCTCATCCATCAGCCCTCGTACTCGCTACTCAACCGCTGGATCGAGCCGGACCTCCTCGAAGCGCTCGGGGAGGAGGGAGTCGGCTGCATCGCGTTCTCACCGCTCGCGCAGGGGCTTTTGACCGACAAGTACCTCGCGGGCATCCCGGAGGGTTCGCGTGCCAGCCGAGACGGATCCTTCTCCCCGGACCAGGTCAACGAGCAGACCCTCGCCAGGGTCCGCGGCCTGACCGACATCGCCGGCCGGCGAGAGCAGACTCTGGCGCAGATGGCTATTGCCTGGGTACTGCGGGACCCCCGCATGACGTCGACGGTCGTCGGCGCGAGTACGGTTCAACAGCTCGAGATGAACGTCGCCGCGCTCGCGCGGCTCGACTTCACCGACGACGAGCTGGACGAGATCGACCGCTACGCGACCGAGAGCGACATCAACATCTGGGCAGCGTCGAGCGAAGTATGAGCGCGAGACTCTTCGCGGCGACGGGCGACGCGATCGTGCGCCTCGAAGACTCGGGCGATGGATGGGCCGCCGTGCTCTCGCTCGAGGAGAGCGGCGCCTACTGCCTCGCTGCTGACCCGGCGCAGCCGGACACCGTCTACGCCGGTCTGCGCGAGGGCGGCGTGCGTCGGACCCAGGACGGAGGAGAGACCTGGATCGTGTGCGGGCTCGAAGCGGCTGCGGTCTTCTCCGTGGCGGTGAGCGCCGCGGACGGCGCCCTGTATGCAGGCACCGAGCCGTCGGCTCTCTACCGCAGCGACGACCGCGGCGACACGTGGATCGAGCTGGAAAGCCTGCTCGACCTGCCGTCCCGGCCCACGTGGAGCTTCCCGCCACGACCGTGGACCTCGCATGTCCGCTGGATCGCGCCGAGCCCGCACGACGCGGAGATCCTCCTCGTCGGCATCGAGCTCGGCGGTCTGATGCGATCGACCGATCGCGGAGAGACCTGGCAGGACCACCGTCCCGGCGCCCAGCGCGACGTCCATTCGCTCGCCTGGCATCCCAGCGCCCCCGGCCGAGCGTACGAGGCGGGCGGCGGTGGCGCCGCCTGGAGCGAGGACTGGGGCGAGACGTGGAGCGCCGCGGACGAGGGTCGCGACCGGCACTACACCTGGGCGGTCACGGTCGACCCCGAAGACCCCGAGCTCTGGTACGTCGCCGCCAGCACGGGGCCTTTCGCGGCCCATAGCCGCGGTGATCCCCAGGCCCGCCTCTACAGGCGGCGGAACGGATCGTGGGAGTCGCTCGCCGGAGGGCTTCCCGATCCGCTTCCCGCGATGCCGTACGCGCTCACCGTCGGCGACGAGCGGATCTTCGCTGGTCTCGCGAACGGCGAGGTCTGGGAGTCTCTTGCCGGCGGCGATTCGTGGAGCCGGCTTGCCGTTCGCGGCGCTGCGTTTGGGTCCCTGCACGCCCTCGCGTTCGCAGGCTGAGCGTCAGGCGCAGAACTCCGCCAACGCACGAGCCTCAAAGTTCATGGCTCGCCGGACATCTCGCGGGAGCGGCTCGAACGACTCGAGCTGGACACGCCCGTCCTCGACGCCCCACGTTCCGGCAACGAAGCCGTCGACGAGGAAGCTGGGCAGGACGTCGCCGTTCTTACGGATCACCGTCTTCCGGTGCTCCTCGGGAAGAATTCGCGAGCGGTCCGCGTGCGCGAGCAGGGAGCTGTCCCACCTAGGTAGGAAGCGCACCGGCGCCTCGATCGTGGCAGACGGAAGCGGCCCTCGCGGAACGTCGAACAGCTGCCGCCCGCGCTCGTCGCGGAAGGTCCGCAACGCGAGCTCCGAGAAGGCCTGTTCGAGAATGCCCACGGCGAGCCCCGTCCACTGTGCGGCGTCCGCGCGGGTCGCCGGGCCGAACGCCGAGAGGTACCTGTTGACGAGGTGGGTCGCAGCCGCACCGCCGTCGCGGCCGTCGGCGCCGAGCCAGGTCGAGGCGGGGACGTACCTGCTGCCGCCTGTCCGCTTGCGCCAGACGCTTCCTGCGGGCGTGTGCAGGAGACCGCCCCTCGCCGTCAGCATGTGCCATTCGAGCCAGGGCCGCCGTTCTGTCGAGGTCAGCCTCGGCCGACCGAGCAACGCGAGGAGCTCGGGCCGCGAGCGAGGGCTTTCGGAGGTGTGTCGTACGAGCTCGCGCGTGAGCTCGTCGAGATCGGCGTCGCCTGGTGCTTTCGCGAGCTCGCGCTCGATGCGTGCGGCTCGCGCCCGAGTGAAGAGCCCGCCGTATCCGAGGTAGTCGGCGGAGCTGACGAGGTGGAGCGTCTCGCGCATCAACGTCGACTTGACGACGCGACGCGCCTCGACCTCGCGCATCAGCCGCTCGCGCCGAAACCCTTCGAGCCGCGACCAGAGAGCGATGTACGGGGAGGGCGGCCACTGCGCCTGCAGCGCACCCACGCGTTCGATCGCACGAGGCGCGCTGAGGCGCCGCCGTCGTAGGAGGAGCTGGCGCGCGAGGAGCGCGCGGTTCAGCTCTCGAGTGGTGAGGACGCGTTCCGACACGCGTCAGGCAGCCGCGACCCACACCTCCGTGACCTCCTCGCGACCGCGCAGAGAGAGCGTGCGCATCTCGAGCGCGGACGTATCGAGGCCCGAGGCTTTGGCAGTGGAGGCGCTGACGAGGATCTCGCCGGCCCCCGCGTTCATCGCGAGCCGCGCAGTGGTGTTCACGGCGTCGCCGACAGCGGTGAAGTCGCAGGCGTCTCCCTCACCGACCCGCCCGACGTAGGGGATGCCCGTGTGCACCCCGGCGCCGACGGCCACCCACGGATCGTCCCCGTCGTTGCCCGTCGCGCGCATGAGGTCACGAGCGGCGTTGACGGCTCTCGCCGCGTGATCCTCGCCCGCGAAGCCCGGAATGAAGAGGGCGACGACTTCGTCGCCGACGAACTTGTCCACGAGCCCGTTCCACTCGTCGACCACCTTCGCCGCCGTCCCGTAGAAGCGAGCTATCACGTTCGAGAAATCCTGAGCGGACATGTGCTCGGCGAGCGATGTGGAACCGCGAACGTCCGCGAAGAGCATCGAGATCTCGACCTCGGCGCCGCCTGGGTGCTTGCCGACGGAGCGAAAACATGCCTTGCAGAGTCTCCGGTTGAGGCGCGAAGGACCGTATCCGACCGGGCGCAGCACAACGCTCCCCGGAGGGCGAAGCGGAGCGAGGCAGAGCTTGCAGCGCGGTCCGGCCGGAATCCAGCCGACAAGGCGACGGATCGCCTTGAGGCCACGCACCTGCCCGGTCAGGATCGCACGCCACGCCTGTTCGTTACTGTCGGGTGGCGCGTCCTTCTCGGTCATCGCTCGGCGAACGCTACTTGGGCGGTCAGCGATTCGAGATAGCGGTGGACCTGGTGAACGACGACGGAGCCCTCACCGACAGCAGCCGCGACGCGCTTCACGGAGCGGGAGCGAACGTCACCCACGGCGAAGATCCCCGGCACGCTCGTCTCGAACATCAGCGGCGCGCGCTCGAGCCGCCAGGCCGATCCGATGCTGTCGTCGGTCACGACGTAGCCGCCCTCGTCCCGCAGCAGGGACGGGGGAAGCCAGTCGGCCCGCGGATGCCCGCCGATGAGCACGAAGAGCGCCTGGGCGGACACCCACTCGGCGCCGGACTCTCCCCGGAGCGCGAGCCGCTCGAGCGACTGCTCCCCCGCCGCGTCGACAACCTCGGTTCCGAAGCGAACCGTTACGTTCCCTCGCGCGTCGAGCTCGTCCCGCAGGTACTGCGACATGCTCGACGCGAGCCCGCGACCGCGGCAAATGATCGTCACGTGCTCCGCGTACCGGCTGAGATGGATCGCCGCCTGCCCGGCGGAGTTCCCGGCCCCCACGATGACGACCCGCTGGCCCGCGAACGGTTGCGAATCAGCCGGGGAAGATCCGTAGAACACACCCGAGTTCAGGAAGCGGTCGAGCACGGGAACGTGGAGCCTCCGGTACTCGATGCCCATCGCCAGGATCACGCTCGAGGCGGAGACCTCCATCTCCTCGGAGATCGCGAGCACGTGCCCGGCGTAGCGCGAGCGGAGCCCTGTCACCTCGCGAGTGAGAAGGAAGTGCGTGCCGAAAACCCAGGCCTGCTGGTACGCGCGCTGCGCGAGCTCTGCGCCGCTGAGTCCTCGGGGGAACCCGAGATAGTTTCGGATGCGAGAGCTCCATCCCGCCTGCCCACCGATCGACGCCGGCTCGACCACGAGCGTCTCGAGCCCCTCGGAGGTCGCGTAGACCGCCGCTGCCAGCCCTGCCGGTCCCGCACCCACGATCGCCACGTCGAACTCGAGCTTCTCGAGCTCGGTCGGCACCCGGTAGCCGTGTCGCGCGAGCTCCGTGTCGGACGGGTCGTCGAGCACGGTTCCGTCCCGGACGACCACGACCGGATGCGTGACTCCCGGCCGTCCCATCTCCTCGAGCAGCGCGCTCCCTTCGGGCGAGTCTGCTGCGAGGACGGCGTGCGGTACGCCGCTCCGGGCAAGGAGGTTGCGGATCTCGTGTGAGCGAGGAGCCGCGCGCTCGCAGACGACCGTGACCTCGCGGCGTGCGGACGGATCGCTTCTCCGCCACTCGAGCAGGAGCTCGGAGACCAACCGGTGGAGGTACTCGTCCGGCGAGGTCCACGGCTTCAGGACGTAGTAGTCGATTCGTCCCAGCGCCATCGACTCACGAACGACCTCGGCCGTGGCCGCGTCCGCCCAGTCTCCCCAGTTGATGAGGAGGCCGCGCTTCGCGCGCGGGTAGACCTCGCGCACCCGCTCGAGCAGGTCGGTGCACGCCCGGTCGGCGAGGACGAGCGCGACCTCGACGCCCTCGGCGCGCAGAGCCTCGAGCCTGGCCACGCCTCCGGCCGGGCTCGGCTCCACGAGGACCCTGTAGTCGCGGTCATAGCGGCCGCGAAGCTCGTCCCCGGTCCGGGCGAGGGCCTCCCGGTCAGAGTCGAGGAGGAGGATCACGGGGCGGTCGCTCACAGAGAACATCATCGTCGCCCGCGTTCCGCCGGGTCAACGGAAGAGCGCCTCACAGAGTGATCGCCCGTCGAGAGGCGGATGCTGGAGGGCGCGAGGCAAGGACGCGGCGGACGTAGGCTCGCCGGAGCCGCCTCCGATAGCGGAGGCGGCGGCTTCGCCGCCGCCGGAGCGAGAAGCGAGCCCATATCAGCAGCGATCTGGGCGCGACCGAGGACACGGCCTCGGGGTCTCCAGCGCCGCATATCGACATGGCTGGTCATTCTTTGAGACGCTCGTACGCCTTGACGGCGGGTGACGCGGTCCGTAGCCTCGTGGTCGTGCGCCCGCCGAAGTTTCCGGGCCCGCTCTTCTCGATAGTCGTCGCCTTCCTTCTCGCGATGACGGCGTCAGCCGGGGCGGGTCGGATCACGACCTCGTCGGTCGCGCCCTCCGCCAACTCCGTGACGTTCAAGGTTCCGAAGGGCACTGACCAGCTCGCGCCCGACATCACCTCGATCGCGGTCTCGAACAACGATCCGGGCGTGATCACGTTCCGCATCAACGTCGCGAACCGGCCGCAGCTCGGTCAAGACATGCTCTTCGACGTCTTCGTCGATGCAGACAGGCGAACGACGACGGGGTCGCAGAATCTCGCGGGGGTCGACTACGTGATCGAGCTTGCCGGGGGCGAGGTCAACCTCTTCAAGTGGGACGGGACGAACTTCACGCGGCGGGGCGGGGATCCGTCCGCCGCCTCTCTCTCGTTCGCATACCGCCGCGGCCTGACGATTCATATCTCGGCGGCCGACCTTGGAAACACCCGCGGGTTCCGCTTCTTCGCCGCCGCGACCTCGGGCGTCGCCGTCGACCCGGACACGGGGGCCCTCGACTTCGCGAACGCGCACGACGACACCGCGCACCCGGCCGGCGGCGGGCTCTACGCGTTCGACGTGAAGATGGCCCTCCCGAAGCTGGTCGTCCAGAAGGTGGCGACGACGCCGCAGAAGCCGGCTGCGGGGAAGCCGTTCAGCGTGAGGCTCACCGCGGCTCGCTCCGACACCGGCGCTCGCCTCAAAGGCGGGCAGATCACCTGCGCCGCTCGCGCGGGCGACAAGTCGATCTCCTCGCAGACGCCGCGCTTCGTCGGGACCCAGGCGATGTGCACGTGGATCATCCCGGGCTTCGCGAGGGGGAAGAGGTTCGTCGGCTCGATCGCGATTGTGTTCGAGGGGAAAAGGGTCAGCAGGAACGTCTCCCTGGGGATTGGCTAGCCTGACGCGGCCCGTGCGACGCCTCGCGACTCTTGCCGCGGTCCTCTTCGTCGTCGCCTTCACGGGTACGGCCTCGGCTGACCTCGGCCCGATCCAGCAAGCTGTCCGCGAGCTTTCGGCTCCCGGACTCCGCAGCGGCCCTGTCGTCATCCCGCGAGGTCAAAACGGCAAGGTGCGCGTGATCGTCGGGCTCTCGCTCCCGCCACTCGCGGCGCACATGGCGAGCCCGGGTCTCTTCGGCTTCGCGCCCCGCCGCAAGCTCGAGGTCGCGAGCAGCTCCTCGCAGGCCTACCTCGCGAGGGAGGATGCAGCGCAGGAGCAGGCGATCGCGACCCTGCAGAGGACGATTCCGCAGGCCGTCGTCTCGCGACGGTTCCGCCTCGTGCTCGACGGGATCACGGTCACCCTCCCCTATTCGAAGCTCACGAAACTCATGAACGAGAGCTTCGCGGCAAAGGTCTATCCCAGCCTTCGCTACACGTTCAACCTCAACCGGAGCACCTCGGTCATCGGCGTTCCGGCTTTCCAGGCGCAGACGGGCGCCAACGGCGCGGGGGTCAAGGTCGCGGTCGTCGACGACGGCGTCGACAACGAGCATCCGTTCCTGAACCCGACTGGTTTCTCGTTCCCTCCGGGGTTCCCGAAAGGAGTCGCGGGGTTCACCTCGCCGAAGGTGATCGTCGCACGCAGCTTCGCCCCGCCGCGGGCGAACAACACGCCGCTCGACCGGGACCAGTCGTTTCACGGGACCTTCGTGAGCGGGATCATCGGCGGCGTGGCGGGCACCGACGTCCCCGCTGGGAGGATCGGCTCTTGCAGCCTCGCCAACGGGGGATGCCACCCCGCGGTTTCGGGTTTGAGCGGAGTCGCACCCCGTGCGTGGCTCGCCAACTACCGGGTCTTCAACACGCCGAACCCTCTCGGCGGCTGCTGCTCCGGCAATACGCCCGAGATCGTCGCGGCCTTCGAGGCCGCGGTGCAGGACGGGATGGACGTCATCAACTTCTCGGGAGGCGGCCCCCAGACGGATCCGCGCCGCGACGCCTTGATCGACGCCGTCGCCAACGTCGCGAAGGCGGGAGTCGTCCCGGTCATCTCGGCCGGGAACGACCGCGACTTCTTCGGCCTCGGCACAGTCGGCTCACCCGGTACGGCGCCCGACGCGATCAGCGTCGGCGCGACGACGAACGCCCACGTCTTCAACGGCGTCCTCACCGTCGTCGCTCCGAGCAAGCCCGAGCTCAAGCAGATCGTCTTCGTCCCGGGCTCGTCGGGGGTGCCGGCGTCATGGGAGACGAAAGACCAGCGCGTCGTCGACGTCGGCAAGGTCGTCGGGGCAGACGGGAAGCCCGTCAGCCGACTCCTCTGCGCCACCTCCGGCAATCCCAACGATCCACGCTCGACCACGCTCCCGCAGGGCTCGCTGAACGGGAGCATCGCTCTGGTCACGCGCGGGGGCTGCACGTTCGACTCCAAGTCGGCTCGAGCATCCGCCGCAGGCGCGATCGGGATGATCGTGGTCGACGACCATGCCGGCGATCCCGGAAGCGTCCTCACGTCCGGCCTCGAAGGCGGGATGATCTCGGATCTCGACGGCGCCCACGTGCGCCAGGCGATGGCGGAGAACGGTGGAGTGGCCACGATCCGGATCGCCCGGCCGGTGAAGCAGGACTTCGAGGTGGGCACGTCCTGGGCCGGTGTTCCGACGAGCTTCTCGGCCGGTGGGCTCACGCCCTTCGGGCATCAGCTCAAGCCGGATATCTCGGCACCCGGCGCGCAGATCCTCTCCTCGACGCTGCCCGAGTTCGCGGGCGACGACTACGCCTTCCTCGACGGGACGAGCTTTTCGGCGCCGCACATCTCCGGGCTCGTCGCCCTGCTCCTCCAGCGGCACCGAAGCTGGACGCCGAGCCAGGTGAAGTCGGCACTCATGTCCACGGCAGGCCCCGCGTTCGACGACACGGCTCTGACGAAGGAGGCACCTGTGCTGGTCGAAGGGGCGGGTCTGGCAAGGATCGGCTCCGCGGACCATCCGCTGATCTTCACCGACCCGCAGTCGCTCTCCTTCGGCTACCTGGACGCGACGAAGGGCGCGACGAGCAAGACGATCCAGGTTGCCCTGAGCGACGCCGGAGACGGCGCGGGCGCCTGGCAGGTCGAGCTCGAGCCGCAGTCGACGAGCCCAGGCGCAACCGTCGAGGCCGCCCCTTTCACGCTGCCCGCCGGCGGCACCGTGGTCTTGCAGGCGGTCGCGCGGACGAGCGGAGACGCCGTCGCGGGCGACGACTACGGCTTCCTCCTCCTCCGCCGCGGCGAGCTGACCCGGCGGATTCCGTACGCCTTCTCCGTGACCCGCTCCGGGCTCGCCAGCGCATCGGTGACGCCCATCAAGACGAACCAGACGGGCGATACGCGCACCGGCCCCGACCGCGCAGACGTCTACCGCTGGCCCACGGCGCCATTCGGCATCACGGGCCTCTTCGGGGTCGATACGACCGTTCAGGACACCGGGTCAGAGAAGGTGTACTCGATGGACATTCCGACCGGCGCCGTCAACGCCGGCGCGGCGGTCACGAGCCCGGGGCCGAAGATCAACGCGTCCTCCGACTCTCTGCTCAGCTCGCCCGGCGTCATCCACCCGTGGTTGCTGGGCTCGCTCGACGAGAACGACGTGCTCGGCTACGCAGGCATGCCGGCGAACGCGAACGAGCTGATGCCGGACTTCATCTTCAATGTGGGCGCGGCGGGAGTCGAGTATCCGCCTGCAGGGCGCTACTACGTCGTCGTCGACTCGGGGAAGGATCCGTTCACCGGCCGCTCGCTTGCGGGGCCCTACGTCCTGCATTCGTGGATCAACGACGTGACTCCGCCGAACGTGCAGGCCCTCACACAACGACTCTCCGCCGGGCATCCGACCATCGTCGCGCGCATCACGGACGCGAAGTCGGGCGTCGACCCGCTCTCGCTGCTCCTCCTCGCGAACAACAACAAGCTCCAGATCGGCGCGACCTCCTTCGATCCGAGGACGGGCATCGCGGTCTTCCCCTACCCGCGCGAGGACCCTCCGATCCAGCCGGGCAGCGGCTTCTTCCAGATCGTCGCCTCCGACTTCCAGGAGGCGAAGAACATCACGGACACGGGAGAGAACCCGATGCCGAACACGAGGTTCGCGGGCCTGCGGGCCAAGGTCGTGCACGGTCCGGCAACCAGTTGGATCTCGCCGAGCAAGGGCACGTGCCTCGTCGGTCGGACGATCCTGCAGGTGGTCGCCACGAGCACCGCGCAGGTTTCCTCGGTCGGGCTCTTCGACGGGAAGCGCGAGATCGCGCGCCTGCGCAAGAACGTCGCCGGGATCTACACGTACACCTGGCGGACGACCGGCCGTCGGAAGGGCGCGCACGTGCTCACGGCGATCGCGTCCGATACCTCCGGCCGCGAGGCCGACGCGAGCCAGCCCGTTCGCATCTGCAGGTAGTGCCGCTAGCGATAGAGCTCGGCGAGGCGTTCCGCCTCCGCGTCGAGCTCGCGCCGCGCGTCCCGAGCCAGGCGCCTGAAGGGCTCGAGCGCGATGCGCCCCTTCTCGAAGCACCAGGTTCCGGCGACGACGCCGTCGACGAGAAACGTG
>WNGD01003218.1_pt1 | contig 26502 bp, 23 predicted proteins | sample 5400671 | NCBI WGS metagenome assembly WNGD01 (sample SAMN13153369, study PRJNA577476) | soil metagenome | isolation source: 40 cm soil or saprolite under grassland replicate 2 | place: USA:California | collected 2016-06-15
ACCTCGGTACCCTCCGGCCATCTTCGCCTCGCTGGCGGCGCAAGCGCCTCGCCGCGCCACAGCATGGGACTGCGCCACGGGAAGCGGCCAGGCCGCGGTCGGGCTGGCGACGCACTTCGAGCGCGTTGTCGCCACGGACGGCAGCGCGGCGCAGCTCGCCGCCGCCCGCCCGCATCCCAGGGTCCGGTACCTCTGTGGCCTGGCGGAATGGGCCCCCGTTCGCGCCGCCTCCGTGGACCTCGTGAGCGCAGCGCAGTCCCTCCACTGGTTCGATATCCCGCGCTTTTTCGCTGAGGCGCGGCGCGTGCTGACACCGGGCGGGCTCGTCGCCGCGTGGTGCTACGGGCTGGCGCAAGTAGACCCCGCCATCGACCCGGTGGTGGGTCGGTTCTACCGGGACACCGTCGGCCCCTATTGGCCGGCGCAGCGCCAGCTCGTGGACACGGGGTACCGCACCGTCCCATTCCCCTTCGCGGAGATTGCCCTCCCCCCGGTCGCAATGGAGGAGGAGTTGACGCTCGAGGCGTTCGCCGGCTACGTCCGCACCTGGTCGGCCACCCAGCGCTACGTGGCCGCCCGCGGCAGCGATCCGGTTGCCCCCCTGGTCGCGGCGCTCGCGCCGTTGTGGGGATCCGGGGTTCGCACGGTTCGGTGGCCGCTCGCGGGGCGGACCGGACGCGCATAGACTTCGCCCATGCCCGCGCCCATCCGAGTCCAACGCCCCGGCGCCGGGGAGTTTGCCAAGCACTACCAGACGTACGTAGACCGCGTCCCGGACGGCGACGTCGTGGAGCTGTTGTCGCGCCAGATCGAGGAGAGCACGACGCTGCTCGCGACCGTGTCGGAGGCGAAAGCGGGGTTCCGTTACGCACCGGATAAGTGGAGCATCCGCGAAGTGGTGGGGCACCTCGCGGACAGCGAGCGCGTCTTCTCCTACCGCGCCCTGCGCTTCGCGCGCGGCGACGAGAGCCCGCTTGCGTCATTCGACCAGGACAAGTGGATGCCCCTTTCCCACTTCGACCGTCGCCCGCTCGGAGAGCTCGTGGCCGATTTCCGCGCGGTGCGACAGGCCACGCTGGCGCTGCTGGGCTCGTTCGATGCCGCGGCGTTTGCGCGTGGGGGCACGGCGAGCGGCCACCGCGTCACGGTACGGGCCCTCGCCTACGTCATCGCCGGCCACGAGCGGCACCACGTCGCCATCTTGCGCGAGCGGTACGGCGTGGGGGCGCCGAGCGGCTCGTGAACCTCCTGCTCGGCGTGGTGATCGGCCTGCTCGTGGCGCTGGTCTGCTTCCTCGCCTGGAAGGGGCGGTACACCCGCACGATCCGCGAGGATGCGATCCTCCGCAGTCAGGCCGTGATCACTGGCCGGGTCTCCGAGCAGCTCCTGCCGTTCCTCCCCGGCTTCCGCTTTAACCCCAAGGATGCCCGCTTCCTCGGCAGTCCGGTGGACTTCGTGGTGTTCGATGGCCTCGATGAGGGCGCGCTGCGCCGCGTCCTGTTCGTGGAAGTGAAGACCGGCGACGCGGACTTGAGCGCCCGGGAGCGGCAGGTGCGCGATGCGGTGCGGGGCGGGGCCGTCGAGTGGATCGAGCTTCGAGCGAGGGCGAACCCATGAACGGACTCCGCGCGCTGCTTCCCGTCGCCGTCCTCGGTCTCACCGCCTGCGCGGACTTCAAGGACCTGATCGCCCTGCAACGCGGTCTCATGGCCGAGTTCCCGACGGCCGCCATCAACGTGAACCTCACCAACGACCACTTGACCGTGCTCCTTCAGGACTCGACCACCAGCAATCTCCCCGCGACCGAGCGGGCGGCGTTCGCTCGCCGCGTGGCCGAGTTCGTCCGGGACCACTACGCCGGCTACGACAAACTGGCCGATGTGAGCATCGGGTTTTCCCAGACCAGGCGGCTGGGGCCGCTGACTTCGACGCGCACGGAAACGCCCTATTCCTTCTCCCACGCGGAGCTGGGACCCGCGCTCGCGCCCGCAACGACGCGGTAGGGCGTCGCCTACCGCGCCAAGCTCACCGTCGGACTGTAGGCGCCCAACAGCTCCCGCACCCACCACCCGCCCGTGGCCCGCCGTTCGGCCGACGATGTGAACCGGTACCGGTAGAGCAGGGCGCGCACGTAGCGGGGCGGATGGTCCGGGAACGGGTTCGACCGCAGCAGCCGCAGCACGTCGGGAGACCCCTCGAGCAGCCGCGCCTCGAACGCGGGGAACCACGAGACGTACTCGTAGCTCGACAGCGCGGCGAACCACATCTGCCAGTCGAGGCGCGGCTGGTGCGGCTCGACGAACCGCGGACGGCGCACGACGTCCCCGGGCTTCCAGCGGAATTCGTACGCCCGCCACGTTTGCGCATCGTCGCTGCCTTCGACCACGATCTCCGGCCGCTCCGTCGTCATCACGCGGAACAGGCCGTAGGCATTGACGCTGCGGAAGGCTTCCAGCCACACCATCGGCCGGATCAAGAACCGCGGCGGGTTGCTCCCCGGGAATGTTGTGCCCCAGAGCTTGATGGTCGCGAACAGGAGGGTCACCAGCCCCACGACCGTCACCGCGGCCGTGACCGGCAGGGAGAGGGGGCGCACACTCCCCGAGACCGCCTGCACGACGCGCCCCGGGAGCACACGGGCCCACCCGGCGTCGTCCACGAGCAGCAGCGCCAGGGCGATGGCCAGCAGATTGAAAAAGTTGTAGTTGCCGGTCCCCAGGATCGTGAGCTGGAAGAAGATCAGCCCCGCCGCCGCAACGAGCCGCACCGGGCGCGGACCGAAGATCAGCAGCGGGAATCCGATCTCGAACACGTAGGTCGCCAGCACCATCCCTTTCTTGCACCAGGCCGGCAGCAGGTTCACGTACCAGGCCGTCCACGTCGGCAGTGGCTGGGTCCAGAAGTGGTAGTCCAGGGCGGTGAGGTTGCGCCACGTCGCATCCCCGCTGTTGAGCTTCACGATCCCCGACTCGAACGTGAGCCGGAACAACAGCCACCACAGGAGCAGCAGCGTGAAGGCCGGCAGCGTGCCCCGCGGGGCGGCGAGGATCGCGAGAAGCCCGGTCTCGAGCAGCAACACGTCCCACTGGAAGGCCATGAACGTCCCGCCGACCGCCGCGAGCGAGAGGTACAGCGCCCAGCAGAGGACGAGGTTGACGGTCGGCCAGACGTTGAACAGAACCAGCACAGCGGCGACGATTCCCGCGAGACAGCCCACGACGAGCGCCGTGCCGTCGGCGCGGAGCCAGAACAGCGTCGGCACCAGCCGGAAGCGCTCCACGCCATGGTGCTCGCGCACCGCTTGGAGGAACTGCTCAGCCGGCAGGATGCCGTGCGGACCGATCAGCCCCTTGACCTGGACCCAGAACGAAGCGAACGCGATGAGATAGATGAGGGCGAGGGCGCGCAGGAACACCCACTTCGTGAGCACATACGTCGAGCCGCCCGGCGTCATGCCCACCACCCAACGGGCGGCGCTCTCCACGGCGTCTACGACGGAGCGGATCCCCTCGGCGAGGCGGATCGCCCCTGTTGCGATGTCCACGCTTCTAATTATGGGCTCCCGTCCGCCTGTCCGCCCGTCCGCCCGTCCGCTAAGTTCCGCGCATGCTCTTCGTGCTCGACAACTACGATTCCTTCACCTACAACCTCGTGCAGTACTTCGGGGCGCTGGGCGAAGAGTCTGTCGTGTACCGCAACGACGCCATCACGGTCCCCGGCGTCCTCGCGCTCAAGCCCACCGTCGCCGTGATTTCGCCCGGACCGTGCACGCCGGCTGAGGCCGGGATCGCGGTCCCGCTGGTCCGCGCGCTCGCCGGCAAGGTGCCGCTGCTCGGCGTCTGCCTCGGCCACCAAGCCATCGGCGAGGCGTTCGGGGGCAAGGTGGTGCGGGCCGACCGCTTGATGCACGGCAAGACGTGCGCGGTGGTTCACGAGGAGGATGAGCTGTTCGAGGGTATTCCCTCGCCGTTCACGGCGATGCGCTATCACTCGCTCGTGGTGGAGCGCCGGACCCTTCCGCCGGACCTTGTCGTCACGGCGTGGAGCGGGGATCAGCCCGATCGCGATGAAATCATGGCCCTGAAGCACCGGGAGTTCCCCGTCTACGGCGTGCAATTCCACCCGGAGTCGATCGGTACGGAGCACGGGATGCGGCTGATCAGGAACTTCCTGCAGGTAGCCCGGGCGGCCGTCTGACCTTACCGGCGCGCCGCCGGGGGTGCGCCGCAGCGCGAGTCCCAGGGGAGCGGGGGGTGGAGGACTCGGACTCGAGCGCGAGGCGAACCACCGGCAAGCGCAGGCAGACGTGCGGAGCCGTGGTGGCCCAATCCGTGCACTAGACGCCACGGCACGGATTTTGTATGTTCCCCCGTGCCTGTCCTCTGCGTAATCCCCGCGCGGCTGGGCTCCAGCCGCCTCCCGAAGAAGCCCCTCCTGCCTCTGGCGGGCGACCCTCTCATCCTCTGGGTAGTCAGACGTGTCGCCGACAGCGGCGTCGCCGACCGTATCGTGGTCGCGACCGACGCCACGGAGATCGCCACGGTCGTCGAGCGGGCCGGCTTCGAGGCGGCGATGACGTCGAGCCGGCACCAGAGCGGCACGGAGCGCGTCGCTGAAGTTGCTGGACTGAAAGCGTTTAGCGGGTTCAACCTCTTCGTGAACGTGCAGGGCGACGAGCCGCTCATCGCCGTCGAAGCGATCCGCGGGGCAGTGGAGCGCGTTCGCGGCGGAGACCCGATCGGGACCGCGGCCGGCGCTTTGGATCGCGCGCTCGCCAGCGACCCGAGCCGGGTGAAGGTCGTCGTGGGGCCGACGGGGCGCGCCTTGTATTTCTCGCGAGCGCCGATCCCCTTCGACCGGGATGGCAGCGACACCGTCGTGTATCACCAGCATGTGGGCGTGTACGCCTACACCCGGGACGCGCTGGAGCGCTGGATCCGCCTCCCGCCGGTGCCGGAGGAGACGTGGGAGCGGCTCGAGCAGCTGCGGCCGCTCGCACACGGTATCCCCATCGGGGTGGCGCTGTTCGACCGGCCGGCGGCGCCGGGGGTGGACACGGCCGAGGATCTCAAAACCGTTGCAGCGCTCTGGGCGCGACAACTCCGGGAGGTGAGTCCGTGAGCTCGACGAAGTACATCTTCGTGACCGGCGGCGTGGTGAGCTCCCTCGGCAAGGGCATCGCGGCCGCCTCCCTGGGGCGGCTGCTCGTCGAGCGGGGCCTCCGCGTGACGATTCAGAAGTTCGATCCCTACATCAACGTGGATCCCGGCACGATGTCCCCGTTCCAGCACGGGGAAGTGTACGTGACCGACGACGGCGCGGAGACCGACCTCGACCTCGGCCACTACGAGCGGTTCATCGACCGCTCGCTGTCGCAGGTCAACAACGTCACCACGGGCCGCATCTACCTGTCCGTCATCACCAAGGAGCGGCGCGGCGAGTACCTGGGATCAACGGTCCAGGTGATCCCGCACATCACCGATGAGATCAAGGGCGCCATCCGGCGCCTCGCCCCCGACCACGACGTGGTGATCACGGAAATCGGCGGCACGGTCGGCGACATCGAATCGCTGCCGTTCCTCGAGGCGATTCGCCAGTTTCGCCAGGAGGTCGGCCGCGACAACGCGCTGTTCATCCACCTGACGCTGGTGCCGTTCATCTCCGCGACCGCCGAGCTCAAGACCAAGCCGACCCAGCACTCGGTGCGCGAGCTGATGCAGATCGGGATCCAACCCGACATCCTCATCTGCCGCACCGAGCGCCCGCTGTCCGAGGAGCTGAAGCGCAAGATCGCCCAGTTCTGCAACGTAGACTTCGGCTGCGTGATCGAGAGCCCCGACGTCAAGTCCATTTACGAGATCCCACTCAAGTTCCACGCCCAAGCGTTGGACGACGAAGTGTGCCGCCGCCTGCGGCTCGAGACCAAGGAGCCCGACCTGCGGTCCTGGTCGGCGATGGTGGACAAGATCCTCAGCCCCGCCGAGCGCGTGAAGGTCGCGGTGGTGGGGAAGTACACCGAGCTGGCGGACAGCTACAAGAGCATCCACGAGGCGCTGGTCCACGGCGGCATCGCCAACGAAGCCGGCGTCGACATCCAGTGGATCGCCTCCGATCGGTTCACCGACCAGGAGGCGGCGGGCGAGCTGCTCGCCCCCTACGACGCGCTGCTCGTTCCCGGTGGGTTCGGTGTGCGCGGTGTCGAAGGCATGGTCGAAGCGATCCGCTGGGCGCGCGAACAGAAGCTGCCGTTCTTCGGGATCTGCCTCGGGCTGCAGGTGGCGATCGTCGAGTTCGCCCGCGACGTCGTGAAGCTCTCCAACACCAACTCGAGCGAGTTCGAGCCGGAATGCGAGAACCCGGTGATCCACCTGATGGCCAGCCAGCAGGGGATCCAGGACATGGGCGGCACGATGCGCCTCGGCGCCTACCCGTGCCGTCTGCGGCCCGGCTCCCGGGTGCAGCAGATCTACAACGCCCCCGAGGTGAGTGAGCGCCACCGCCACCGCTACGAGGTGTCCAACGCCTACCGGGACGTGCTCGCCGAATACGGCATGCGCTGCGCCGGGCTGTCGCCGGACGGGTCACTGGTCGAGATGATCGAGCTGCCCGAGCACCCCTGGTTCGTCGGCTGCCAGTTCCACCCCGAGCTCAAATCGCGCCCCGTACGCCCGCACCCGCTCTTCGCCAGCTTCATCGGCGCCGCGCTGCAGCATCGGCGCAAGCGGCCCCGTCCGGAGGAAGCGCCAGCGGCGCTGGCCGGCGCGAAACGCTGACATGCCCCGGCACTTCGAGGTCGGAACAGCCCCGTTCCTCATTGCGGGGCCGTGCGTGGTCGAGTCCGATGCCCTGAACCGCCGCGTGGGCGAAGCGCTCGCCGCCCTCGGCGCCCGCCTCGGCCTGCACGTCGTCTACAAGGCGTCCTACGACAAAGCGAACCGCTCCCGGCTCGGCGCGGCACGTGGTCCCGGCCTCGACGAGGGGCTCCGCGCCCTCGAGCGGGTGCGCGCCGCGACCGGCCTTCCGATTCTGACCGACGTGCACGAGCCTGGGCACGTCGCCGCCGCCGCCCAGGTCGCCGACGTGCTCCAGATCCCCGCGTTCCTGTGCCGCCAAACCGATCTGTTGGTCGCCGCGGGCAAAGCGCGGCGACCGGTGAACATCAAGAAAGGGCAATGGATGGCCCCGGACGGCATGACGGGAGCGGTCGAGAAAGTGCGCGCCGGCGGGGCGCCCGAGATCGCCGTGACCGAGCGCGGCACGTTCTTCGGGTACGGGGATCTCGTGGTGGACATGCGCAACTTCGCACGTCTCAAGACCGCCTGCGCCGTGCCGGTGGTCTTCGACGCCACCCACTCGGTCCAGCAGCCGGGCAAGGGAGAGGCGGGCGCGAGCGGCGGGCTGCGGGAATGCATCCCGCCGTTGCTGTATGCGGCGGCGGCCGCCGGTGCCGACGGGTTCTTCCTCGAGACGCACCCGGACCCCGATCGCGCGCCGAGCGACGGGCCGAACATGGTGCCCTTGGACGACCTGCCGCGGATTCTAGAAATCGCGCTCGACATCTGGCAACGGACCAGGGAGGCGGTCCGTGCATAACGGGCGGTCGCCAAGCTCCCGGTGCTCGCGGTGGACGCGCCTCGCGCTCGAGTCCGATGCCGCCACCCCCCGCTCCCCTGGGACTCGCGCTACGGCGCGCCCACCGCTCGCACCGGGGAACGGAGTCCCGGGTGAGCGCGGGGGGCCCGGCGCAGCCGGCGCCCGGCGGGATGGGGTGGCGGAGCGGTTCGGGCGTCCGGCGAGCCGGACCCCCCGCGCGAGACGCGTGGCCAATGCTTAGCCAGGCGCTTGCGAAAGGCATCCAGCTCGTCGGGCTCGACGTGGACGGCGTCATGACCGACGGCGGCATCTACGTCGGACGCTTGGCCGACCACGCGGTCGAGTTCAAGCGCTTCCACATCCAGGACGGCCTGGGCGTGAAGATGCTGCAATGGGCCGGCATCCCCGTGGTGCTCGTAAGCGGCCGCCACTCCGACGCCACAACCCTCCGCGCGAAGGAGCTGGGGATCGACGATGTCGTGCAGGACGACGGCGCCAGGAAGCTCCCCGCGTTCGAGGAGATCCTGGCCCGCCGCGGCATCGCCTGGGAGGCGTGCGCGTTCGTGGGCGACGACCTCGCGGACCTGCCGCTGCTCCGTCGCGTCGGTCTGCCCGTCGCTGTGGCGAACGCGGTTGACGAGGTTAAGGCCGTCGCCGCGCTCGTCACCCAAACACCCGGCGGCGCGGGCGCGGTACGCGAGGTGGCGGAAACGATTCTCAAGGGCCGTGGCATCTGGGATCGCATGGTCACGGAGTATCTGGAGAAACGCGGCGATGTCACAGAGCGCGCGCTCGGATCTCGTTGAGCGGGGGCGCCGCGTCCTGGCGCTCGAAGCCGCGGCGATCCAGGCGCTGGCCCAGCGCCTGGGGGACACCTTCGCGCGCGCCGTCACGCTGCTCGCGCAAGCGAAGGGCCGGGTGATCGTCAGCGGAGTGGGGAAGTCGGGACTCATCGCGCGCAAGATCGCCGCCACCTTCACCTCCACCGGCACGCCCGCCGCGTTCCTCCACCCGGTGGACTCGTTGCACGGCGACTTAGGGATCGTCGGGCGGGACGACGTCGCCATTCTGCTCTCCAAGAGCGGCTCGACCGATGAGCTGTTCGACCTCGTGGAGCAGCTGCAGCGCCTGGGCGTGCCCATCATCGCCGTGACGGGCGACCCCGGCTCAGTCCTCGCACGCCAGGCTGTGGTGGTGCTCGACGCGGCCGTGGCGGAGGAGGCCTGCCCGGAGACGCTGGCGCCCACCGCCAGCACCACCGTGGCGCTCGCCCTGGGCGACGCCCTCGCCGTCTCGTTGCTCGAGGTGAAGGGCTTCCGCCGGGAAGATTTCGCCGCGCTCCACCCCGGCGGCGCGCTCGGCCGCAAGCTGCTCCAGCGCGTGGCCGACGTCATGCTCACCGCCGACCTGCCGCTCCTCGCCCCCGACCGCCCGATGCGCGATTGCGTGGTCCTCCTCGCCGAGCGCCGCGGCACGGTGGCCGTCGTGGACCAAACGGGAGCGCTCGTCGGGGTCGTCACGGCCGGGGACTTGACGCGTCTCATGGAGCGCACCCCCGACTTCCTCGGCATCCCGGTGGCGGACGTCATGACGCGGACCCCGAAGACGTCCACGCCCGACGAGCTGGCCGCGGCCGCCGTGCGCCGCATGGAAGAACACGGCATCATGGCGTTGCCGGTCGTCGACGGCGGGCGCACGGTCGTCGGGATCGTGCACCTGCACGACCTGATGCGGGCGGGCGCGGGATGAACACCAGAGAGATGTCGAGCAGGAGCGTCCAGCAACAACGTCAAGCAACGGCGTACGAAGGGGCTCGACGCCTGTGCTGGACGCTTGTGCTCGACGTCGTTCTGGTGTCGGCCTGTGGCGGCGGGATCAAACCCACGGCGACCATCCAGCTCGCCGACTCGGCGGACCAGACGCTGATCGCCATGACCCATTACGTCACCCAGAACGGGATGCAGCGGGCTCGCGTGCGCGCCGACACGGCGTACTTCTTCAACGCCATGCAGCAGGCCGAGCTGCGCGCCGTGCACGTCACGTTCTATGACGTGACGGGGCGCGAGACGTCCACCATGACCGCGCACGAGGGTACGTTCCACTGGCGCACGGGAGACATGGAGGGCCGCGGCAGCGTGGTTGTGGTGCGCAACTCGGATGGCGGCACGCTGCACACGGAGGTGATTCGCTACAATCAGACCCGGAACGAGGTCAGCTCCGACCGCGACTTCACCTTCGACTCGCCCACCCAGCACCTCAAGGGCACCGGCTTCACCTCGGACCCGGACTTCAAGAACATCCAGGCCAACCGGATCACCGGGACCGGCGGCCGCTTCGTGTTGCCCAAGCAATGACGCCCCTGCTGCTCTCTCTCGTGATGGCGCAACAGCAGGTCGTCGCTCCCACGCTCCCCGTGGCGGCCGATACGACGAAGGGCCGGCCGTGCGTGATCGCGATCGACAGCCTGCCGCGTGGGCGCCAAGTCACGGCGGGGCGGGCGACGAATTACTACGGCGGCGGCGGCGTGCGTGCCCACTGCAACGGCACGACCACGACCTTCGCCTCCGACAGCATTCAGTACTTCGCGGGCCAGCAGCGCTTCGACATGATCGGCAACGTGCACATCCGTGACACCCTGCTGGTCCTCGACGCGAACCTGGCGAGCTACTTCCTGCGGGATGAGCACCTGGAAGCGCACAACCGCGTGGTCGCGGTGAATCGCAGCAACCACTCCGTGCTGCGCGGGCCCAATCTCACGTACTACCGCGCCGTTCCCGGCGTGCGTGACACCGTGGAAATGACGGCTACGCAGCGGCCGACCATCGACTATCGCGGCAGCTCCGCCCCAGATTCCGCCGAGCCGTACATCATCGTCGCCGACCGCGTGCGCTTCCGCGGGGATGACCGCATGTGGGGCGGGGGCAAGGTCACCATCGACCGCAGCGACCTCGCCGCGCGCGCCGATTCGCTGATGCTGGACCAACGCGTCGGGCTCGGCGTGCTGCTCGGGAAACCCCAGATCGCCGGGAAGGAAGCCGGCGACACCGCCCGCCGCTACACCCTCGTCGGCACCCGCATCGAGCTCGCCTTCCAGGAGCGCGAGGTCAACCTCATCAAGGCGTTGGGCGAGGGGAAAGCGACCGGCTCGGACTGGACGTTGACGGCCGACACCATCCACCTCCACGTCGAGCATCGCAAGCTCCAGCAGGCCCTCGCGTGGGGGAAGAAGACCAGGCCGTTCGCCGTGTCCACGCTGCAGACGTTCACGGCCGACTCATTGGCACTGGATGCACCGGATGAGGTGCTCACAGAGGTGCGGGGGTTCGGCAAAGCCCTGTCGACATCGAAGCGCGACTCGACGGTGAAGGCTGTGGTTACCAGCTGCCTCGCCGCGTTGACGGTAGACGTCGATTGCATCACCGGCGACACCCTCGTCGCCCGCTGGGCACAGGAGAAGGACAGCGCCGGCGTGTTGCGCTCGCGCATCCGTCAGATTCTCGCCCACGGCACCGCGCGTGCGCTCACGCACATCGAGAATCAGGATTCGACCGCGAAAGGGCCTTCCATCAATTACTCGCGGGGGCAGAGCATTGCCATCGCCCTGCGGCAGGCGCGCATCGACCGCGTCGTGGTGGGTGGCCGGGCCGACGGGGTGCACCTCGAGCCCCGTCCCCCTGCGCCGCCCGATACCACCAAGAAGCGGGGAGCCGTCCGATGCCCGCGCCCCCCCCCCCCCCTGCTGCACTGGTCGAGCTGCTCGGCAGTCGCGATTCGTCGCTGCCGCTCGCGGCGGCGGCGCTGGCGCGCGTCGCCGACGAGGGCGGCCGCGCCACGTTCGGCCAGCTGGCGGTGGCGTATCGCGAGGATTTCCTCCGGGTCAGCGCGGTGGTGCGGGGGCAGGCGGTGCGCGACGCCGGCAGCCTCTCCGTCGACGATGCCCGGGCCAACCTCGAGACGTCCGTGCTGCCGCGGCTCGCGCTCACGGGGATCATTACCATTCCCATCGGGCGGCTGTGGCACGACGCGCCCGTGGCGTTCCGGCCCGACGTGTGGGCGGGGCTCGCGCCCGATCGCCCCGCGGCGATCCGCAACCTCGTCGGGGCGGCCGAGCGCGCGTACGCGCGCGCCGAGGCGGTCAGCGGCGAGCACGAGCGCGTGGCCGGTGCGAGCGTGCTCGAGGCGGCCGGGCTGGTCAAGAGCTACAAGGGCCGTCGCGTCGTCGACGACGTCAATCTGCGGCTCGAGCAGGGCGAGATCGTCGGATTGCTCGGCCCCAACGGGGCGGGGAAGACGACGACGTTCTACATGATCACCGGACTGATCCGTCCCGACGTAGGGCGGATTACCCTCGACGGCCACGACCTCTCCCAGGAGCCGATGTACCGCCGCGCCCGCCTCGGCATCGGCTACCTGGCGCAGGAGCCGTCCGTCTTCCGGAAGCTCAGCGTTGAGGAGAACGTCCTGGCCATCCTCGAGACCCTGGAGCTGCCGCCCCCCGAGGAGCGTCAGCGTCTCGAGAGCCTGCTCGACGAGCTGGGGATCAAGCACCTGCGGCGACAGCAGGCGTTCCAGCTGTCGGGCGGCGAGCGGCGGCGCCTGGAGATCACGCGCGCGCTGGTCACGACCCCAAAGTTCCTGCTCCTCGACGAGCCGTTCGCCGGCGTCGACCCCATCGCCGTGCACGACATCCAGACGATCGTGGCCGGCCTGCGGCACAAAGGCATCGGCGTGCTGATCACCGACCACAACGTCGAGCAGACCCTGGACATCGTCGACCGGGCGTACATCATGTTTGAGGGCAAGGTTCAGGTGTCCGGCACCGTGCGCGATCTGGTCTTCGACGAGCGCGTCGCCGACCTGTATTTCGGACCCACACTCACGGCGCGGCTGCGGGCGCGCCTCTCCCCGGCGGCATGAAGACGGGACTGCACCAGCACCAGGTCCTGAAGCAGGAGCTGCGGATCAATCCGCGGCTCTATCAGGCCATGGACCTGTTGTACATGCCGCTGCTCGACCTCCAGCAGCACCTGAAGCAGGAGCTGCTCGGCAACCCGTTCCTCGAGCTCGTGGAGCCCGAGGAAGAGCAGGAAGCACCCGCCGCCGAGGAGGTCAAGCCGGAGAAGGAGAAGACCGGGGACGACGAGCCGGATTGGGAGAAGATCCTCCTCGACAACGGCGCCGATTCGACATCCTCCGGCGTCCGCGACCTGAGCGAATCGAGCGAGTATGTCGAGCCGGTGTCGGTCCAGTCCAAAGACCTCGACGACTACCTGCGCGAGCAGGTGCAGATGCTCGACCTGACGCCGCGGCAGCACCTGCTCGCCGAGGAGTTCCTCGGCAACATCGGCGAAGACGGCTATCTGCAGGCGCCGCTCGAGGAGATCGTCCGTGGCGTCAACCAGGTCCTCCACGAGCACGCGGACAAGATCGAGGGGGACGTGGAGGTCCCGGAGTACACCCTCAAGGACGCGGAAGCGATGCTGCGGATCATCCAGTCGCTCGATCCGCCGGGGGTGGGCGCGCGCGACCTGCGGGAGTGCCTGCTGCTGCAGCTCGAGCAGCAGAAGCGCCAGGACACCCTGGCGTATCGGCTCGTCAAGGAGGCCTGGGACGATCTCAAGGCCCACCGGTGGAGCGAGCTGGGAAAGCGCTTCGGCCTCGAAGCCGAGGAAGTCCAGAAGGCCGCCGACGACGTCAAGAAGCTCGACCCCAAGCCCGGCTTGCAGTACGCCACCGCAGGGGACCAGTACATCAGCGCCGATCTCATCGTCCAGAAGATCGACGATCGCTATCACGTATTCCTGAACGACCAGGGGTTGCCGCGCCTGCGGCTCTCCAAGACCTACGTGGACATCGCGCGCGACAAGAAACAGTTCCAGGGCGAGAACAAGGAATTCATCAACCAGCGGCTCAACAGCGCGCAGTGGATGATCCAGGCCATCGAGCAGCGCCGCCAGACGATGCTCAAGGTGATGAACTTCATCGTGGACCGGCAACGCGAGTTCTTCGAGAAGGGGATCGAGTACCTGAAGCCTCTGACCCTGCGCGAGGTCGCCGACGTCATCAACATGCACGAGAGCACCGTGAGCCGCGTGACGAACGAAAAGTACGTCCAGACGCCGCGGGGACTCCTGCCGCTCAAGTTTTTCTTCTCGAGCGGCCTGTCGACCTCCACCGGCGAGGACGCCAGCGCGCGCTCCATCAAGGCCCAGATCCAGAAGCTGGTCGCGGACGAAGATCCCAAGAACCCGCTCACCGACCAGCAAATCGTCGAGGAGTTCGCGAAACGGGGCGTCAAGATCGCCCGGCGCACCGTCGCCAAATACCGCGACCAGCTCAACATCCTCCCCGCGCGCATGCGGAAGCGGCTGTGAGCCTCGCGACCGCCGCGGCGCTCCCCGACGTGAGCATCCTCGTGCCCGCGCGGGACGAGGCGGAGAACCTCCCCGAGCTGGTCCGCCAGGCGCAGACCGCCCTGCGCCCGCTGCCGTATGCATGCGAGCTGGTGATCGTGAACGACGGCAGCCACGACGCCAGCGGCCCCGTGCTCGAGCAGCTCGCCCGCGAGCACGCGTTCGTACGGACCGTCACCCATCGCGCCCCGCGCGGCATCGCCGACGCCTTGAAGTCCGGCGCCGACGCCGCGCGCGGCCGGGTCCTCGTCTTCTGGCCCGCGGACCTCCAGTATCTGCCGGCCGACATCCCACGGCTCGTCGAGCCGATCCTCGCCGGCGACGCCGACGTCGTCACCGGCGCAAAGCAGGGCAGCTACGAGAAACGCTTCGTGTCGTCGATCTACAACGCCCTCTGCCGCTGGTTGTTCGGCGTCCGCGTGACCGACCTGAACTCGGTCAAAGCGTACACGCGCGAAGTGATGGACCAGGTGCCGCTGCGCCCCGACTGGCATCGCTTCATGGTGGTGATCGCCGCGGCGCGCGGCTTCCGGCTCGTCGAGCGGCCCGTCCCGCTGCACCCCCGGCAGGCGGGGAAATCCAAGTTCGGAATCGGGCGCATCCCCGTCGGGGTGCTCGACCTCGTGTCGGTGTGGTTCCAGCTGCGCTTCGGCCGCAAGCCGATGCTGTTCTTCGGCCTCTCCGGCGCGGCGCTCATGTTCCTCGGCTTTCTGGTCGGCGTGTACGCCCTGGTCGAGCGGTATGTGTACGACCACGGCAACCGTGCGTTTCTCTACCTGGTACTGCTCCTCGTGATCGCGGGGCTCGCCCTGTTCGGCTTCGGGTTCGTGGGGGAGCTCGTGGCGGACGTGCGCGAGCAGCTGCGGGCCCTGGAGCGGGAGGTGGGGCGGATCCGCGAGCGCAGCTCCAACGATCGCTGACGGGGAGGCAGACCGTCCCCGCCCGGCTACGTCACCACGTCGATCCAGCCCGCTTCGTTCGCGATGAGCGCGGTCTTCCCCGACGGGCTGAAAGTGATCTCGCGCGGGACCCCGCCGGTGGGAATGGTCCGCACCACCCGGAGTGACTCGCGGTCCACCACCTGAACTTTTTCGCTCGTCACCAGGCCGACGTAGAGTTGACGGTTGTCGCGGCTCAGCGCCAGACCGTAGGCTCGCCCGTCGAGTCGAACCGCCGCCGCCTGCATCCCGCGCCTCAGGTCGAGAACGTCCAACCCGCCCGCCTCGTCCGCGACGTACAGCTCGGTGCCGTCGGCGGACACCGCGAGAGCCTGCGTCTGACCACCGACGGGGAAGGTCCGCAGGATCTGAAAAGTCGTCGCATCGATTTCCATCACCGTGCCCGCGGCCCGGGTGGCCACGTACAGCACCTTGCCGGATGGATGCAGGGTGAGATGATGGGACGTCGCGGGAAGGGGGATGACGGCGACGACGCGCTTGGTCGCCAGCTGAATCGCGTAGAGGCTGTCCGCATTGGTGGTGACGAACAACGTGCGTTCATCCGGTGAGATAACAACGGGCGCGGGCCACCCGCGCACGGCGATGTCGTCGACGCGACGGTTCGTGGCGACATCGATGACGCTGATGCTGTCGCTCAGCTGGTTGCTGACGTAGGCCCGGCGGCCGCTGCGGTCGAAGACGAGGCGCACGGGATTGCACCCGACCGGCACCGATGCCACAGACGTGAGCCTGGGGAGGTCGAGCCGCTCGACGCTCGCTGCGTACGCGCGCGTGGCGAGGACCGCCCCACCGGCCGAGACGGCGATGTCGGTGGGCGCGTCTCGCAGCCGGAGTGTGGCCGCCAGTAAGCCCTGCGGGTGACCGCTGCCCAGCGGGGCGGGGCCGAGCAGCGGTAGTGCCGGGCCGCGCCTGCCGAGTCCGATGACCGCCGGCACGCCGGGTGGGTGACTCGGCACTGGGGGTGGAGGCGCAGCAGGCCGGGGTTCAACAGCCGCTTGCGGGAGACGGCGACAGCGGCGCAGGAATCTCAGCAGCGCCCACGCGAACCCGCGAGCCCGCGCGACCCGCCAGGGCACCCCGAGGAGGCGCTTGCAGCGCCGGTAGCACGTCGCAGGCTCTAGACCGGCGAGGCGTGCCAGCCGCAGCAGCGGCGCCCGCTTCAGTTCCGCTTCCGACAGCAGCTGCAGCAAGCAGGTCCAGTCGGCCAGCTCCCCGAAGGGCGGCAGACCCTCGCGCCGCAGCAGGCGGCCCAGACGGAAGCGGCTCGTCACGCCAATTCGCGTCGCCATCTCGTCCGCACCCCCGAACACTCCCCTCGTGATGACGAGGAGGTTGATCACGGCGCGACCCCGCGGGGAGAGCCGTGGCAGGACGGCTTCGAGCGTCAGGGCGAGGGGAAGAGCTGGCATCAGCAGAGTTTCGTGAGCGGAACGGGGCGCGCACCAAACGTCATAGCGTCAGCGCAACGAGTCGCACGAAAGAACATAGCGCTCTTCGACCGCTGTTTCTAGTCTCCATTGGTCAGGTGATCTGGGACAGTCCCCAAGCGGAGGGTGCAAAAATGCGCGTCGGGCAGCAGTTCAAGCGGGGTATGGTCTTGGGGTTAGCAGTTTTGGCGTCGTGCTCATCGCCAACGGGCGAGCCCGGCTCCTCATACGGCTTTCTGGCGAGCAAAACCGGGAGCAAGACGACGCACCCCGCGGGCACGGTGTTCGCCATCACGGCACTGGGTGGGGAGCCCTACGGGCTGGCGATTGATCCGGCAGGCGACCTCCCCCGTCGCGGCGATCTTCACTGGTTCATCCACCGATTCATCCACCGCTTCACCCACCGGCCCGGTGCACGTCGCGATCAATCCGGCCAGTACGACGGCTTATGTGGTCGAGCAGTTCGGCAATGCCGTTGCGGTCATCGACCTCGCTTCGAACACCATCACGACGACGATCCCGCTCACCAACTCGGGGTTCAACATCACCGTCGCGCCCAACGGCCAGCGGGTATACGCGTCCACCGCCAACGGGCAGTTGTTCGTGATCGACGCCGCCTCCAACAGTGTCGTGGACACGCTGACCGTGGGACCGGCGGCCAACGGCTTCGCATTCAGCCCGGACGGAAGCGTGCTGTACGCCAGCTCTCGCGACGCCGGCACGGTGACCGCCTTCCGGACCTCGGACGACGCCCTGCTCGCGACCTACACCGTCGGTGGGCGCCCGCAGCGCCTGGCGGTCGCGCCGGGCGGAGCGCGGCTGTACGCGGCGAACGAGGACAGCGGCCTGAGTGTCGTCGATCTCAAGAGGGGCACGGTGCTCCCGAGCGTGAATCCGATGGGGTCGGGCTATGGCTTGGGCATCACGCCGGATGGGGCCCAGCTCTACCTGACCGATCCGTTGTCCGGGCGTCTCGCGATCATCGATCAGAAATCGCTGGCCACGATTCAGATCTTGACGCTGGGCGGGGAGCCGCGAAATGTGGCGTTCGATGCCACAGGCGCGACGGGGGTCGTCACGGAGGGCCTCGGACGAGTCATCTTCATTCATTAGCGATCGACATGACCGTGAGACTTGGGGTGGGCGCGGCGATCACCATCGCTCTCGCAGGCGCGTGCAGCTCGGACACCACGACCTCCGGTCCGACACCGGCGATTCTCGTCGTGGCGCCAGACTCCGTCTTCCTCTTCCGGGGCGACAGCGTTCAACTGACGCCAAACGTACTGGACAAAGACAGCGCCCTGATCTTCGGGGTCGCCTTCTTTTTTCGTTCCAGCGACACGACAATCGTGCGGGTCTCCAATCTTGGGCTGGTGCGCTCCCCCGGTCCCACGGGGGAGGCGCTCGTCACCGTGACCGGCGCGGGCCTCCATCGCGACGTACCGGTCACGGTCCAAGGGAGGCCCAAGACCCTCGTGGTAAGTCCTACGGACACCACGATCCGACAGGGCCAGAGTTACCAGCTGCGCACCGTGGTCCTGGACTCCCTCGGGGACAGCGTGGCGAGCCAGCCGCGAACGTATCAATCACAGAACTCCGCGATTGTGCTCGTCTCGACCGGCGGCGTCGTGACGACCGGTTCGCTCGCGGGCCAAACCACCATCCGCGTCAGCAGCGGCGCGCTGACCGCGTTCGCCGCCGTGACCGTGAAGGACACCAATATCGTGGCCCGGGTGCCGCTGGCGGGCGCCCCGTACGGCGTCGCCGCATCGGTGAATGGAGTCGTTTACGTCACGCCGATCGTGGGTCCGGCCGTGCGCCGCGTCAACATGACCACTTTCACCCTCAGTGACAGCATCCAAGTGGGCGGCGATCCCGCGCAGGTCGCCTTCAACGGGGCCGGCGACACCGCCTACGTAACCAAGCGGGCAAGCGGGGCAGTGGGGATCATCAGCGTCGCGACCCACGCCCAGATCGACACGGTCGCCGTGCCGCCCAGCCCCTATCCGATCCTCGTCACGGCGAACGGGTCCACGGCATACGTCGCCAGCCTCAACGGCTGGCTCTACAAGCTCGATCTGGCGTCGCGGGCGCGCGTGGATTCCACGGCCGTGCCGGCGTCGCCGCTCCATCTCACCTTCGGACCCGGCGACTCCCTCCTCTACGTCTCGTCCCATAACGCCGGCACCGTCACCGAGGTCCGCGCCGCTACACTGGCGACGCTCCGGACCTTCACGGTCGGCGGCGTTCCGCAAGCCGTCAGGGTGTCCCAGGATGGCGCGGAGCTCTATATCGCGGATGAAGCCGGGCCGCTGCATGTCTGGGGCCTGACGGGCGGCACGGAGATCGACACCGTCCACACCGGGGGTGGGACCTTCGGCGTCGCCCTGACGCCCGACGGCACAAAACTCTACGTCACCACGACCCTGGGAAAGGTGCTCCTCGTGAACCGGGGGACGCGGACCATCATCAGAACGATTGTGGTAGGGGGGACGCCCCGTCTCGTTGCCGTCGATCCCATCACCGGCTATGCGGTCGTTCCCAACGAGGGCGGAGGCTGGGTCGACATCGTGCGGTAAACCGCGGGCTCAGCGATCCCGCGTCAGACGAATGCCGTAGCGCCCGAGAAACAGGGCCAGCTCCTCGGTGAGGGGCGAGCCGTCCCGGCTCCGCGTTTTCGCGGCAAGATCCAACCAATGGACGCCGCGGGTGCGATACTCACGGAGCGTGGCGTCCGCCACCGCCACCGAGGCCAACACGGTGTCGCCGCGGGCGGTGGTCGGCCAGCCACCGTCCCGCGACACTCGATGCAACCGCCAGGCGCGGCCGCGGTACGTGTAGGTCTTCGTGCTACCGTCACTGCTCACCGTCACCGCATCGTCCCCGACAAAGCGGTCGAACTCCGCGATCATCTGTTCCGTCAAGGTCAAGCGCTCGGTGTCCGCGAGTCGGCGCGGAAAGTCGGGCGCGGTGCGGATCACCTTGGCCGGCGAACCCATGGCGAGGCTCGAGGGGGGAATGTCTCCCGTGACGAGCGAATCCGCCCCGATCACCGAACCGTCCCCGATGGTCGCCCCTGGCATCACGAACACGCGCCACGGCAGCCAGACACTCTTGCCGAGGGTCACCGGCGCGAACGTGACCGGGTACCCTTCCAACGCGCTCAGCCAGGACCCGTGGGTGAAGATGAGACAATGCCCGCCAATGCCCGTGTCGTCCCCGATCACCACGGGCTTGGTCGACGTCGTCCCCGAGGTCCACCTGTTCGCCGATCACGACGCCGCCGAACCCGAACCGGACGCGACGGCCGATCCGGTAGCCGAGCAGGGTCCGGTAGACCCATCGTTTCACCGGGCTCGGGAGCCAGCCGAACAACAACAGGTGGCCGAGGGGGATCCGGGCCTTCTGAAGGAGGGGTCGCGCCATGGCCCTAACATACACTGCCCCTTCGATGTATGATTCACCGCCGCCGAGGCACTGCATCCGTTCGCTGGGGGCACCGCCTGCAGCTCGGAGACTGAATGATTCGAGCACCGGGTTCCACCGCCGCCCTCCGCCCCGCCGAACAATACGCCATAGATGTCCTCATCGATCTCGCCGGCCTGTTGCCGGTGGACGATCCCGCGGCCGACGTCGTCCGGTTGGAGGTGACCGAGCGTCCTGACGATGCCCGCGAGCTGACAGCCTGGATCGCCGCGGGGTGGGGGATCGAGCCGGCGGACGGCGTCGTTCGGGTCCCCCGCGTCGCGCTCGGCTACCTCGCCGGAGTTGCCGGTGCCGTTCGGGAGCAGCGCACGAGTGCCGCGGATCGTTTCGGACGGGTGCCCCCGGAGGAAAACGAACTGGTGCGGGCCGGGCGGGAGCGTGAGCCCGTCGTCTCCCTGGCGGCGCGGCGACTGCGGACCGCGGCGGTTGCCGCTGCGGGTCGCCGACCCCTGTGGCTCCTCACCCCCTGGCCGGAGGGCCACCGCTGGGCGGCGGCCCTCACCCACGATCTCGACGTCGTGGAGTGGTGGCCGATCTTCACGCTGCTGCGGCTCGTCGAGCTCGGTCGCAAGGGGCAGGGACGTCGGGCCGTGCGGACCGCCGCCGCCGCCCTGGCGGCCATCGGCCGCGATCCCGTGTGGCGCGGCGTAACCGAGATTCTCGCTCGGGAGGCGGCCCGCGCGATCCGGTCGACGTGGTTCATCCTTTGTGGCACGCCGACCCTTTCCACGATGACCCGGGGGGATCTCACCTATCGACCGGAGTCTGCCCGGGCGCGACGGATCCTGGAAGCGATCCAGGGTGCTGGTCACGCCATCGGACTCCACGGGAGCTTCGCCACGATGGAGGCGGACGGGCTGTTCGGGAGCCAGCGGGCCCGGTTGGGGCGCCTGGTCCGCGCTCCTGCGCAAGGCGTCCGCCAGCATTTTCTGCGCTTCCGGCCGGGCACGACGCATCGGGCAATGGCGGGCGCCGGCTTCGCCTACGACTCCAGCTACGGCTTCCCCGACCGCAACGGCTTCCGGCTGGGGGTGGCGGATGTCATCCCGGTGTGGGAGGATAGCGCCACCGGTGGGTCGCTCCTGCTCGACGCCGTTCCCGTCAGTTGGATGGACCGGGCGTTGAGCAAGTATCGCGGTGTGGAAGACCCCGGCGCCTGGGTCGCCGACGGCCTGGCGCTGGCGGAGGCCGCTCGCGACGTCGACGGCCTGTGGGTCGGCGTCTGGCACCCCAACCTGATTCCATCGCTCGGCTTCCCCGGGGCGCCCGAGGGGTTTGCGGCACTCGTGGATGGGCTTGCCGCCCGAGGAGCCTACTTGAGCACGCTGGACGACCTCGTGGCGTGGCGGAGACGGCGGCGCGCGGTCCGGGCGCGCAGCGTCGCGCCCGACGGACGCCCCGCGCTGACGGATGCTTCCATCGCGCTCGAGCCCCCGCCGGCGTGAAGATCCTCTTCCTGGCCCACTCGTTCCCGCGGACGTCCGAGGACCCGGTCGGGTCCTTTGTGCTGCGGTTGGGCGCCGCGTTGCGCCCCCTCGGCGCCGAGGTGCTGGTTGCCGCGCCGGCCGCCCCCGGCCTCCCGCCGCACGACACGTTCGAAGGCGTCGACGTCGTGCGCTTCCGCTACGCCCCGCGACGGTTCGAAACACTGGCCTATTCGGGCACCATGCGCCACCAGGTGAAGGGATCCTGGGTGGGAAGAGCGGCGATGCTCGCCTTCCTCGCCGGGAGCCTCTGGAGCGGACTGCGGACTCGGGGCCGGTTCCGCGCCGATCTGATTCACGCCCATTGGTGGTATCCGGGCGGTCTCGTCGGAACCTGGTTGAAACGCTGGTGGGGGACTCCACTGGTTACGACGCTGCACGGCTCTGACCTGCGGGCGGCCCAGTCGCTTGCCATTGCGCGACCGGTGTTTCGCCACGTGCTGCGTCGTTCCGATCGGGTGACGACGGTCTCGCAGTGGCTCGCGGAGGGGGTGAGCGCCCTGGCGCCGGATGTCCGACCGGTCGTCGCCCCCATGCCGGTGCTGCCGCGTCTGTTCACTCCGCCCACCCCCGGCTCCCGGCGGCGGGACCGCCTTTTGTTTGTCGGCAAGCTCAACGAGCAAAAGGGCATCGGGGTCTTTCTCCAGGCCCTCGCGAAGATGCATGCGAAGCCCGCGGTCGACATCATCGTCGGCGTCGGCAGCACGCCGGCGGACGCCCGACCCTTGGCGGAATCACTCGGTGTCGCCGGCCAAGTGCAGTGGCATCCTTTGCTTTCCCAGGCGGAGCTCGCCCAGCGCTACCGCGAGGCCACGGCCCTCGTCGCCCCGTTTCGCGACGAAGGCCTGGGGTTGGTCGCCATCGAGGCTCAGCTGTCCGGCGCACCCGTGGTCGCGTTTCGCTCCGGCGGCCTCACAGACATCGTGGTCCATGAACGGACGGGGCTTCTCGTTCCACCGGGTGACGCCCAAGCCCTGGCCGCCGCGCTTGACCGTCTCCTCGCGCTTCCGGATCAAGGCGAGGAATGGGGCAGGGAAGGGCGACGTCGCGCGCTTGCGACCTTTGCACCGGAGGCGACCGCCCGGCGCTACCTCGAGATCTACCGGGAGACGCTTGGACTCCGCGACACGTAGGGGACTCTGGATCGTTGTCCAGCTGGCGTTCGTGGCCGCGGCCCTCTGGTTCGTCGGCACGGCGGTGGCCCGCCAGTGGGGCGACGTGCGTCACAGCCTCGAAGTGGTCCATCCAGCATGGGGACTGGTGCTGGCGTCCGGTGTGCTCGTCCTGGGCTCCTATGCGCTGCTCATCCAGACCTGGCGGGTGATGCTCGAGGCCTGGGGAGGAAGACTCCTCCCGTACTGGAGCGCCACGCGCATCTGGTTCGTGTCGAATCTCGGCAAATATGTGCCAGGCAAGGTGTGGCAGATTACCGCGATGAGCGCGCTCGCGCAGCGGGAAGGGATCTCACCCGTCGCCGCTACCGGCTCGGCGCTCGTCATCAACCTTGCCAATCTCCTTTCCGGATTCGTGCTTGTGCTTGGGGGAGGGCTCCGCCTGCTGGACACGACCACCGGCGGCCGCTCAGGTGCCGCCATTGCGGTTGCCGCTGTCCTTCTGGTCGGCTTGCTGCTGCTCCCCACGTTGCTGCCACGCACCGCGGCTCTCGCGGGACGGCTGACGGGCCGAAACCTCGGCATCCCGAGCCTCCCCGCCCGACCAATCTGGCTCGCGACCCTCGGGACCGCGGTGGCATGGCTGCTATACGGGCTGGCGTTCGCGTTGCTGGCCCGCGGCGTGCTGCCGGGCGTGCGGGGGTCCCTCGTGGACACCGTCGCCGTCTACACGATCTCCTATCTGGCGGGGTATCTTTTTGTGCCGGCGCCGGGCGGCTTGGGAGTCCGGGAATGGACGATGGTACAGGGCCTCACCACCCTGGGCCTCGCCAGCCAGGGGGACGCATGGGTCATCGCGTTCGCCTCGCGGCTGTGGCTCACCGTCTTGGAGGTCCTCCCGGGCGTCTTGTTCATCTTCTTCGGCGGACTACGTAGCCCGCCGGTCCACCTCCACGTCGATCACACGTGAACGACACACCCCAGTACACCCCGGCCCGCCCGAACCTCGCCGCGTTCGGATTCCTCTGCCTCTGGGTGGCGATCCTGTCCCTGCCGATGTGGACGGGGCAATACCTCGCCGGTCCGTTCAGCGATCAGTATTCCACCGGGTGGGCCATCCGGCACTGGGGAGCGGAGCAGTGGCGCGCCACCGGCCACATCCCCTTGTGGGATCCGGAGCGACTGTCGGGCGTGGTCGTCGTCGCGGGGTTTAGAGATCTGTTTTATCCCACGGCCTGGTTGCGCCTGGTCCTGCCGACAACGATCGCCATCGATCTGGCGTTCGTCGTTCACTATGTGCTCGCCGGCTTTTTCCTGTACCGGCTGCTCCGGCTCCTGCGCACCAGTTGGCTGGGCGCCGTCGTCGGCGGAACGGCGTACCAGCTGAGCGGCCTCGTCATCTCGTACGCCAGTCCAGGCCACGACGGCAAGCTGTTCGTCACGGCGCTGTTTCCGCTGATGCTCATCGGGTTGGTGTTGGGTATTCGCCGCCGCCGACTCGAAGGCTACGCGGTCCTCGGGCTGGCGGTCGGGCTCGCCCTGCTGAGCCCCCAGTATCAGACCACGCAGTACGCGCTCATCAGCGCCGGGATCTTCGCCCTCTACCTGACCTTTGGGGAGCATGAGGGGCTCCCTGTTCGCGAGCGCTGGCAGGGCCTCGGCCTCGCCCTCGCCGGGGTCCTGCTGGGATTCGGCCTCTCCCTCATTCAGGTCCTCCCATTCCTCCATTACATCCCGTTTTCCCCGCGCGCCGGGCTGCGGGGGTTCGCATGGTCGACATCCTACGCGACCCCGTGGATCCACCTCCCGGAGCTGTTCAGCTCCGGTTTCACCGGCACGACGATGGACGGCACCTACTGGGGCCCGAATTCGCTCAAGCTGCACAGCGAGTATCTGGGGCTCCCCGTGATCGGGCTGGCCGTCCTCGGGGCAGGAGCGCAGGGACCGCGCCGCAAGCTCGTGAGGTGGGTTCTCGGCATCACGGCGCTGTTCTTCCTGGTCGCCCTCGGATCCGGAACCCCGTTCTATCGGCTGTGGTGGACCCTCGTCCCCTACGTGAACAAGACGCGCGCCCCGGGCATCGCCTTCTTCCAAGTGGCCTTCGGGGTGTCCGTGCTCGCCGCGTTTGGAGCGGAACGCCTGGAACGCCGGGAGGGACGTGGCTTGTTGGTCGGCACCCTCGTCGCAGCGAGCGTCGTGGCGCTGATGGGGTTGACGGGATCCTTCGGCGCGATCGCCCAAGGCTGGGCCCAGAGCCATCAGGGGGAAGCACCTCGCGACCTCGTGGCGGCAGCGCGCGCCGCGGGAAACGCCATCCGGTGGGGGGCGGTCGGAAGCGCAGTCGGCCTTGCGGCCCTTGCAGGACTCGGGCTGGCGTTCCGGGAGCGCCGACTGACTGTCCCCGCTTTCGGTGTCCTGCTGATTCTCCTGGTAGGCGGAGACTTCTGGCGAGCCGGACACGGTTTCTGGCGCTGGAGCCGTCCGGAAGCGGAGCAAATCGCCAGCGATGACGTGATCCGTGCGGTGACCCGGACTCCGCTGCCGTACCGCCTGTACGACTTTGACTCAGTCTATCCGCCCGATGCCTTGATGGCCCACGACATTCCCCAGGTGACCGGGTATCACGGTAATCACTTGCAGACCTACCTCGACCTGATCGGAGGAGAGGTCCAGCAGGAGAACCTGCGTCGCAGCCTCAACCTCTGGAAACTCCTGGCTGTCCGGTACCTCGTGGCGCCGGACACCTTGCGGGTCCCCGGCTTTCACCGGGTCCTGGGGCCGGGACGCACCGGACTCGGCCAGCAGGTCTATCTCTACGAAGCGGACACGGCCCCGCCGTACGTCCGGGTGGTTCCGGCGGCCGTCAAGGCCCTGCCGTCACAGATTGTCCCGACCCTGCTGGACCCACGTCTCGATTACAATCGGTTGGTCCTCTTCGACACCACGCAGCAGGTCAACCCGCTGCCGGTCACGACGATGCCTGAGCCCAGCTCATCGAAGGCTACCATCACCGCTTGGGCCCCGGGAAGAATGTCCATCGCCCTCGAGCCTGCTCCGCCGGCGCCCGCGTACGTGCTGGTCGCCGAGAACTGGTACAAGGACTGGCGGGCGACCGTGGACGACGCACCCGCGCCGGTGTACCGCGGCGACCAGGCGCTGATCACAGTGCCAGTGCCGGCCGGAGCTCGGCGAGTGGACCTGGTGTTCGCCGCGGGCGACTATCGGACGGGCCGAACGTCAACCTTGATATCGCTCCTCGCACTCACCCTGTGGCTGGTGGCGCCGCCCCTGGCGCGCCGGCGCCGGGGAAGGGGAGCTGGTGGTTGAGAAGGCCCTCGTCATCATTCCCACCTACAACGAGGCGGTGAACTTGTCCAACCTCGTGCCCCAGGTCCTCGCCCAAGACGGGAGGCTCGAGGTCCTCGTCGTGGACGACAACTCGCCGGACGGCACCGGACAGTTGGCCGAAGCGCTGGCGGTCGAGAACCCGCGCCTGCACGTCCTGCACCGCGCCGCGAAGCAGGGGCTGGGCACCGCCTACCTGGCGGGGTTCAAATGGGGTCTCGAGCGCGACTACGCCTACTTCTTCGAGATGGACGCTGACTTCTCCCACGACCCGGCGCACTTAAAGGAGTTTCTCAAGGCCGTGCAGGACGCCGACCTGGTGCTGGGGAGCCGCTACCTGGCCGGGCGGGTCACGGTGGTCAACTGGCCGATGGGCCGGCTGCTGTTATCGTACTTTGCGAACGTATACGCCCGGTGGGTCACCGGGCTCAAGATTTGGGACCTGACCGGCGGCTTCAAGTGCTATCGCCGGCGCGTCCTGGAGGGCATCGACCTCACGCAGGTCCGCTCCAACGGTTACGCCTTTCAGATCGAAATGAGCGTTCGGGCATGGCGAAAAGGATTCAAGCTGGCGGAAATCCCCATCGTGTTCGTCGACCGGACCGAGGGGCAGAGCAAGATGAATCGGGCCATCGTGCGGGAAGCGGTGTGGATGGTGCCGCGGCTCCGGCTGATGGCCTGGT
>WNGD01001378.1_pt1 | contig 26491 bp, 34 predicted proteins | sample 5400671 | NCBI WGS metagenome assembly WNGD01 (sample SAMN13153369, study PRJNA577476) | soil metagenome | isolation source: 40 cm soil or saprolite under grassland replicate 2 | place: USA:California | collected 2016-06-15
TGACGATGTCGTTCTTCACGAACGGCGGCGCCGAGGCGAACGAGAACGCGATCAAGCTGGCGCGCTGGTACACGGGCCGGCACAAGATCATCGCGCGCTACCGCTCCTATCACGGTGCAACGGGCGGCGCGATCACGCTCACGGGTGATCCGCGCCGCTGGCCCGCCGAGCCGGGCATCCCTGGCGTCGTCCGCATGCTCGACCCGTACACGTACCGCTGCCCCGCCGGCCACCCCGATCCGTGTCCGGTCTGCACCGGCGGCCCCCACCTCGAGGAGATCCTGCAATACGAGGGTGCGCACACCGTCGCCGCCGTCATCCTCGAGACGGTCACGGGGACGAACGGGATCATCGTCCCGCCGGACGGCTATCTGCAGTCGATCCGCGAGGTGTGCGACCGCCACGGCATCCTGCTGATCGCCGACGAGGTGATGGCAGGTTTCGGCCGCACGGGCAAGTGGTTCGGCGTCGAGAACTGGGATGTCGTCCCCGACATCCTCTGCGTCGCGAAGGGCATCAACTCCGGCTACATCCCGCTCGGCGCGATGGTCGTGCGAAAGCCGATCGCCGACTGGGTGCGGGACAAGTACTTCGCCGGCGGGCTCACGTACTCGGGACACCCGCTCGCGTGCGCGTCGGGCGTCGCGTCGATCGAGGCGTTCAAGGAGGAAGGGATCGTCGAGAACGCCGCCGAGATGGGCACCGTCTTCGCCGAGCAGCTGGGCGGACTGCAGGGACGCCATCCGTCGATCGGCGACGTCCGCGGCCTCGGCTGCTTCTGGGGGCTCGAGCTGGTCAAGAACCGCGAGACGCGCGAGCCGCTCGTCCCGTTCAACGCGACCGGCGAGGCCTTCGCTCCCGTCGCGCGCCTCTACAAGGCGGCGCTCGAGCGCGGGCTGTATCTGATGACGCACTGGAACGTCGTCATGGTCTGCCCGCCGCTGACGATCACCCGCGACGAAATCGAGGAAGGGATCACGATCCTCGACGAAGCGCTCGCGGTCGCCGACGAGCACACCGTCTGACGTCGGCAACACGTTCTACAGTGACGACTGACGACGTCGACCTCGTCGTCACGGCCTACATCGCCGGACAGCACGTCCCGCTGAGCGACGAGGAACGAAACGCGGCCGTGCGTCGCGCCCTATTGGTGTTCGCGGCCGGAGGCGACCTACACCGCGAGCCGAAACTCGACGATCCGGCCGTGCTCGAGTTGGCCGGCGACCTCGACTCCCCGGAGCGGCGCGGCGCCCTGCTCGCGGCGTCGGACGTCCTCGAGGCGCTCGGCGACCCGGATCTCGCCTGGCGAGCGTACGCATGCGGTTTGCTGGCCGACGCACTCGGTGAAGAGTGAGAGCATGAGCGAAAAGCGTTTCGACGACGAGCTGGAAGAGCCTGGCGACCGCCTCGAGGACCAGGACCAGGACGAGCTCGACAGCAGTAGCGACGGCGAGCCGTGGGCGAAGACGTCCAGCGGCGACGCCGACGAGAGCTCAGACTGACGAGCGCGAGGCCAGGAACGCGATCGCCGCGAGCGTCAGCGCGGCCGCTGCGACTCCGGCCGCCTCGAGGCCGACGCCGCCGCTGACCCCGGAGGCCGCCGCGAGCACGAGGCTCCCGACGAGCCCCGTCGCGACGGCGCCCCCGATGAGGCCGAGCAGCCGGCGCGCGACCGCGGCACGCTCGTAACGGGCAGCGCTGCGCTCGAGCGACCAGAAGCCCAGCTCGGCCGCGACGAACAGCGCGGCTGCCACCGCGGGGGCGGCGGCGTCGACGGCTCCGCTGTGAAGGCCGAGGAAGACGCCGTACGAGCCGCCGACTCCGGCCAGCCCGGCCGGCAGCAGCGACGGCCAGCGTCCCGGCAGGGCGAGCGCCGTCAGAGCGCAACCGGCGGCGCCGACGCCGGCGACCACGCCCTGCAGACGATTACCGGCGGCCACGGCGTAGACCACGATCCCCGCCGTGAGTGCGATCGTGACGAGCGCCGTCGCTAACCGTGCGCGGCTCGGGCCTGTCGCCGGTATGTGCTCACCTCCTCCAGCGCGGCCGCCAGTGACGACTCGTCGCCCCACACGGCGACGGGTATCCCTGCACGTTCGAACCGGCCGCGGACGGCCTCTCGCCGCAGGCGCCAGAGCCGATGCCCGAGCTCCGCCAGCTCTCCTTCCGGCGAGGGCACGAAGGAGAGCGGGGAGATCTCGATCACGACGAGGTCGAACCCGCGGCCGCGCAGGTCGAGCAGCGCCGCCTGGGAGCGCTCGTCGAGCAACGGTGTGAGCGCGAGGACGAGCGCCTGCGGCGGCAACGTTCGCCGCGGCACCGTGTCGATGTCCTTCCAGGCGTAGCTGAGCACGATCTGGGTGTCGAGCATCGCGTCGACGATGCGGTAGAGCTGGCTCGTCCCGGTCGCCGGCAGCAGCCAGTTGAGGAACCCGCCGAAGGCGACGAAGCCGACGCGATCCTTCTGCCGGAGGTAGCGCCCCGCAAGAGTGGCCGCAGCGCGCAGGGCGGGATCGAGCGTCGTACGGTCGCCGCGCCGCAGCTCCGCGAACGAGTCGAGCAGGATGACCACATCGGCGTTTCGCTCCGCGTGGTGCTCGTTGACCCACAGCTCGCCGCGACGCGCGCTCGCACGCCAGTTGACGCGGCGAATGCGGTCGCCCGGCACGAACGGCCGCAGGTCCGCGAACTCGATCCCCTCCCCTTTCTGGCGCGCGACGTGGTTGCCGGAGAACACCTGTGTCTCGAGCGGGCGCAGCAGGTTCCGCACGCTCTCTTCCGCCGGGTAGACCTTCAGCGCCACACGACGATCGAGAACAGTCTCGTGCCGGAGGAGGCCGAAGGCGTCAGACGTCCGCACGTAGATGCGGCCGATCCGGAACGCGCCCCAACGCGTGCAGCGCATACGGAAGGTCAGGTCCCGGCGCTCACCGTCGCGCAGACGCAGGAGCACGGGATTGTGGCCGTCCTCGACCACGAGCTCGCGCGGGAGCTCGAGCAGCACCTCGACGCGCTCGGCGCCGGCGTCCGCTCGGAGCTGCACCTGAACCTCGAGCTCGTCGCCCTCGAGCGCACGGTCACCCGCGAGCTCGACGGTCGCCTCGAGCCGTGGCCGCCGCATGAGCAGCAAGCCGAGTGCAGCGAAGAGCACGAAGGGCGCCGCGAGCACGACGAGCTCGGGCCGCCGGGTCGCGAGCGCGCCCAGGAGGCCGAGTGAGGCCAGGCCGGCATATGCACCGAGCTTCGGTGTCGCCGCGCGCGTCACCGCTGCGCGGCGAGGTCCTCGGCGGCGGGCGTCGGAACGGTCTCGAGCACCTCTCGGACGACGTCCTCCGGCCGCACGCGCTGGACCCAGAGCTCCGGCTTCAGCATCAAGCGGTGCGAGAGCGCCGGCACGGCCACCGCCTTCACGTCCTCCGGCGTGACGAAGTCGCGCCCGTCGAGGACGGCCTTCGCGCGGGACAGCTTGAGGAGGGCGAGCGCGCCCCGCGGACTGGCGCCGACCTGCGCTCGCTGGCTTGCGCGCGTCGCGGCGACGATGTCGACGATGTAGTAGCCGACGGCCGGCGAGACATGCACCTGCTCGAGCGCCTGCTGCAGCTCCAGCAGGCCGGGTCGGTCGGTCACCGCTGTGAGCTCCACCTCGTCCACCGCACGCTCGAGGCGACGCTCGAGCAGCGCCCACTCGTCGTCGCGGCCCGGATAGCCCACGCCGAGACGCAGCAGGAAGCGGTCGAGCTGCGCCTCGGGCAGCGGGTACGTCCCCTCGTACTCGATCGGGTTCTGCGTCGCCACGACGAGAAACGGCCGCTCCAGCACGTTCGTCCGGCCTTCGATCGTCACCTGCCGCTCCTGCATCGCCTCGAGCAGTGCCGCCTGCGTCTTCGGCGGCGCGCGGTTGATCTCGTCACCGAGGAGGAGGTTCGTGAAGATCGGGCCGGGCCGGAACTCGAAGTCGCCGGTGCGCTGGTTGTACACCGACGAGCCGGTGACGTCGGAGGGCATCAGATCCGGCGTGAACTGAATGCGGGCGAACTCCATGTCGAACGCCTGCGCAAACGAACGCGCGATCAGCGTCTTGGCGAGGCCCGGGAAGTCCTCGATCAGGACGTGGCCATCCGCGAGGAACCCGAGCAGCACCAGCTCGAGCGCCTCGCGCTTGCCGACGACGGCGCGCTCGATCTCGCCGAGGACGCGGTCGGCGCGACCGGCGGCTTCTTCGATGCTCAGCACTAGATCGCCTCCAGCTCGTCGATCACGCGCGTGAGCTCGGCGAGGGCCGGCCCGCGTGCAAGGCGATCTTCCGGCGGCGGCCGCTCCGGACGCACGAGCTCCCACGCCTGCGCTCCGACAAGCTCGCGCGCGCGACCGGCCTCGCGGTCGAGGTCGACGCCGTAGCGCGCGCGCAGCCGGTGGGCCGCGATGTCGCGGAACACCGGGCGCAGGCGGGCGTGCAGGTGGAAGGCGTTGTACGTCGAGAGCTCGAGCTCGCGTACGAGAGCCGGGTCGCCGGAGTCCGGCGGTCGCCTGCGCATCGCCGCGACGGCGCGATCGAACAATGATCCCCGAGGCGCCGGGGCCTGCGCGCGGGTCGTGCGCACGAGCGCGAGCAAGAGCACGCCGCCCATGCACAACAGGTAGACGTCGAGCAGGAGCACGTGCCCGCCCGAGCTCGTGAGGGCGACGATGCCGGCGGCCGCGCTGACCGCCAGCCCGACCTTGACCGCGCGTGCCGTGATCTCGGTCATGCCGCGAGCGCCTCCTGCCGTTGGAGGTCGTCGCGGATCGCGAGCAGCGCAGCGATTGCGTCCTCCTTCATCGCGTCGTCGATCTCGTGCGGGCTGAACTTCGCATATTCGAACAGGTCCGTCAGCGCGCGCACGGCGCTGTCGCGCACCTGCAACCCACGCAAGATGCGTCCGAGATACTCGACGGGAGCGTCCGCAGGGTGGCGACGGAGGCCGTGCGCGCCGAGCGTCCGCTCCATCTGCGCGTACGCGGCGATCACCGCGCGACGCGCGTTCCGCTCCTTGCGGAGGTCGTCGATCGTCGTCTCGACCGTCGCCGCGATCGCCGCCTCGAGACTCTCGTCCTCCCCTGGGCGAGCAGGCGGGCGTCGACCTCTGACATAGATCAGGACGCCTCCGAGCAGCAGCAGACCGACGACGCCGAGCGCCAACGGCCACTGGAAGTTCGCCTCACGCACCGGGACGGTTCGCGGCCGAAGGCGCCCCCCGGACCCACCGCGCCCCTGGCTGCCCTGCTGCGTCTGTGCCTTTGCGACGCGGTGGCGGAGGTTGCTGTGCGTCATCCCGTAGTAGCCGATCGCCGTGGCGACGAGCATCAGCACCGTCACGAGCACGAAGTTCGAGAGCCAGTTGGACGGCTTCTCCTTCCAGCGGTGTCGGTAGCGGAAGAACCCGATCACGATCGCCGCGAGCACGACGACGTAGGCGATCGCGAGGAGGTTGACGAAGCTGTCCTGCACCGTGTTGGGAATCGGCCTGCTCGAGACGCTGCCGCCCGTCGTCGGATGACCGCCGCGCGCCGCCATGGCGACGAGGACGAGGAGCCCGACGATTCCGAGGACGAACGCCCCCGCTCTGACCGGCCGTGTCACCGCGAGCGAAAGCCTACGCGCCGAGACCCGAGGTTGACGCGCAGCGGGCAGGGTCGTTCAATACGTTCGTGGACAAGCGACGGTCAGGCGGCGACCGCCGCTCCGGGAAAGATCGGCGCTCCGGGCAGGACCGTCGCGAGGGAGGCGGCTCCGCACCACCCGAACGCGACCGGCGTTCCCGCCGCGACCGGCGCTCGGGCGATCGCCGCTCCGGACGGGACCGGCGCGGCGGCGCCTAGTCCCGCCAGCCCTCGAGGGTGGCAACGACCTCGTCGAGGCTGCCGCAGATCTTTCCCCCGGCTTCGATGCAGCCATGCACGAAGAGGTTGAGGCCGTGTCCCTCGTGTCCGAGCGTGCTGCGGAGATCTGTGAGCAGGCCGACGATTCCCTTCTTCGCCGGATCCGCCTGCATCAGGGCATAGAAGATGCCCACCTCACAGGCGGTGCCGTCGTCGACGAGCGGACCGTCGAGCAGCGCAACGACCGCCTCGGCCTTCGAGAGGCCGTCCCAGTCCTTCGCGAAGATCGTGTCGGGTGAGGTGTCCGCTGCGGCGAGCGCGTTCTCGTGCGGGACGAAGACCTCGATCCCGTCAGCGCGCAGCCGCGCTGCGCACTCGTCGATGAACGACCGCTCGTAGGGAGTGAAGAGCGGCCCCGCAAAGTAGACCCGCACCGGCCAACACTAACGCCGCTGCGAACGTGGTTACGCCTCGTCCCAGGTCCAGCCGTCAGGCGTCTGAGCGCCCGATTCGTCCCACGTCCAGCCGGTCGGTGCCGCCGGCGGCGGATCATCCGCACGTGCGATCGCCGGAAGTGCAAGCACGGTGACAAGAAGGATGAGGCTCAGGACGGCGTACAGGCGTTTCATCGGTTTCTCCCCCCCTTTCTCAGACCTCCGGGGCCGCACCGGTGTCACGCGTGAGTGTCTGTGCCTCTTCCCAACGAGTGTGCAGGTTTTGTGACTCCTGCGGCATCCCTCGAAAGGGTGAACGCCCGGAGAACCGGGCGTCCAGCGGTCATCAGTGCGGGAAGCCTTCCCATTTCCAGCCGGCGCCGAAGACGGCGGCGGCCATGAGCGCGAGGGGGACGGCGATGCGGACGAACCAGTTCGCGAGCCGCATGTCGAGTCTCCTTGAGGTGGAAGTTGGCGGGGGACGCCTTTTGATCGGCATCTCGACGCCGCGGACGCTCCCCTCAGAGGGGGATCAGGATGTCCGCGCGACCGGAAGCTCGAAGCTGAAGGTCGATCCTTCGCCGGGCACGGACTCGACCCAGATCCGCCCGTGCATCGAATCGATCAGCTCGCGACAGATGTACAGGCCGAGGCCGGTACCGCCCACGCCCCGGGTCATGTTCGGATCGAGCCGGTAGAACTTCTCGAAGACCCGCTCCCGCTGGCTGGGCGGGATGCCTGGGCCTTCGTCGTGGACGCTGAAGCGCACCTTCCCGTTCCGACCACGCAAACGCACCTCGATGCGTCCTTCGTCCGAGTACTTGACGGCGTTCTCGACCAGGTTCACGAGCACCTGCCGCAACTTGTCCGGGTCAGCGGCGACGTCCGGTGGTGCCGGATCGTGCAGCAACTCGAGGGACAGCCCGTGCGGAAGGTGCGTGCGCGTCGCGTCCACGACATCTGCTGCCAACGGCACCGGTTCGACGCGCGAGATGAACGGCCGCGCCCGCCCGGAGTCGAGCCGGCTGACCCACAGGATGTCGTCGAGGAGCCGTGAGAGCCGCGCCGCCTCGGTCGAGATGATCTCGAGCAGCGCCCGTTGCCGCTCCTCGTCGAGCGTCTGCTGCTCCAGCGTCAAGGCGGCCCCGTAGACCGACGTCAGCGGCGTGCGCAGCTCGTGCGACACGATCGTGATGAACTCGTCCTTGAGGCGGTCGAACTCCCGCAAGCGGCTCAACGCGCCGTGAATCCAGCGCTGGTACAGCGCAGTCGCGACCACCGGGCCAACGAGGACGACGGCGACGTACGGCGAGCGGTCCCACAGCACGACCAGGATCACTGCGAGCGACGCCATCACCGCGAACGGCACGAACGTCAGCTGGACATAGCTGCGCAGCGCCGGCGGGAACGCGATTCCTCGCGAGCGCGTCACGACGGCGGCCAGGAGCGTGATGTCCACGAGGTAGAACGCGACGGCCGCAGCGATCGCTCCGAGCGCAAGGCCGCGCAGAGTGCCGTCCTGGAGTCCCGCCGCCGCGCCGCCCGCGGCGATACCCGCGAGCACGTAGACGCCGGAGTTGAATGCGACGCGACTGAACGGGCGCCGCCGGCCGAGCTCGACGAGGGCCATCGCGAGGAAACCGGCGACGGCCGCCGCGGCCCAGCCGTAGATCGTCGCGCCCGCGACGAGGAAGATCGTCGCCAGGGACGTCGACCCGACGGCGACGCCTTCGATCGGAACGGGGAACGCCTCGGCGAGGGTTGCCGCCGCGATCAGCAGCGCGATGCCTGCGCCGTCGTTCCAGGTGATGTGGCCTGACGCGAGCCACCCGACGGCGAATGCGAGGCCGGCGGCGCCGGCGAGCGCGACGGGAACCCAGACAGCAAATGCCGCGCGTGAGCTCGCATCGAGGTACACGCGCTGTGGGGGGCGCGAGCTCGCCGGGGCGGGTGCCCGGGACCAGACGTGTTGGCTGAGACCCATGAGTGCGGTGGCGGGGTGCCGCACCCCCGGTTGTTTACTCCTCCGAGTATGCCACGCGCCCTGCCGAAAGTGGTATCGGGCAAGCTTCAGGCGATGCGAATCGTGGTTGGAGCCGACGACGAAGGGCCTGTCGCCGACACGGTTGTCGAAGAACTACGGTTGCGAGGCCACGAGGTCACCGTGTTGGCACGCGAGCAATGGCCGGACGTGGCCGCGCGCGTCGGGCATGCCGTGGCGGCGGGAGAAGCCGATCAAGGCGTGCTGTTCTGCTGGACGGGCACCGGGACGTCGATGGCGGCGAACAAAGTGCCCGGCGTGCGAGCCGCGCTGGTGTGGGAGCCCTGGATCGCCGAGGGGGCACGGAAGTGGAACGACGCGAACGTGCTCGTGATGTCGTTGAAGCGGACGGAGCCGGCGACGGCGCGCGCGATCGTCGACGCGTGGCTCAGCGTCGAGGCGCCGGACCCCGACGAGGCCGCGAACATCGCTCGCTTGGCTGAGCTCGACGAGCGCTAAGTCCGTTCGCCGCCGCGCCGAGGACGCGTCGCGAGCTCGCCGGCGTCGCCCTCAAGGGAGATTGGGTCGACCTCCCAACTCAGGGCGTCATGCGCATGTCGAGCAATTACACGTCCGCCGGCATCGAGCTCGACCGTTTCGCCCCGCACCGCCAAGGCATCGTCGTCGGTGCGGTTTCCGTCGGCGTCGTAGAGGAACGTCTCGATCCGGCGCGGCTCGCTCTCGCTCATGTCAGCTCTTAGCGTACAACCGGCTAATCCTTGTCGTTCTTAGGTGCCGGTATCAGGTGACGCGCGAGCCGCGGGTTCAGCGACCTGAAGATCTGGAGCCGCCTCTCCAACGGAACGAAGGACCTGAAGACCAGTCCACCGGCGACCCCGAGCACCGCACCGACGCCGACTCCAACGACGAGCACTTGTGGATTCGGCCGCGAGCCGGGGTCGAAGATCAGGAATGGGACGGCAAGCACGAGGAGTGCCCACCCGAGCAGCTGAACTCTCCGGAGAAACCGCACGTCATCACTATCGGCTCGAGCGCCAATTCACGTGAAGCTCACCGCAGGTTCGCTCAGGGTGAAGCGCACGGGGTCAGGTCTTGCAAACGGTCAGGTTGCACGAATGCAAGACCTGACCCCAGCTCTCGGCCTTGCGCCGATCGTCGGTCTCGCCGGCCGGCTAGGGAAGCCCGTCGAGCCAGCCGCCGTAGCGCACCGGCGTGCGCGGCGGGAAGCGCGCATATGCCTCGTCCTGGGCCGTTCCGGGCTCGATGCCGGCGCCGTACCGCATCGCCGTCTCGTCGACGGTGTAGGCGCCGCCGTCGGCACGCCCGCGGCGGCGCCCGTCGGGACCGATCTCGGTATGGCGCTCCCGCGAGCCGACGCCGAGGACGACGCACGGCCCGCCGACGATCGTGTGTTCCGTGTGCGGAGGGCAATGGACGAAGTCCCACTGCCGCAGCGGCCGCTCCTGCCCCTCGACGATCAGAGTCGCCGTGCCGGAGAGGACGAGAAAGTCCTCCTGGTCGGTCTCCCAGTGGTACATCGACAGCGGCTGGCCCGGCCCGAGCACGGTGATCCCGAACCCGAGCTGCTCGAAGACCGTGTCGCCGCCGAAGTTCGAGAACCTGCCCCAGCCTTCCGACTCGTACCAGCGGAGCTCGCGCGCGTTCACGACGAACCAGCCGTCGCCCTTGCACACGAGGCCGTGCTCGGTTAGCTCCACAGGCGCCTCGGGGACGTTCACGCCGCCCACCATAAATCTGCCCGAACTGCGCGGGGGTCAGGTCTTGCATTCGTTCACCTCGAAACGGAAACCCCGCGTGGAGCGGGGCTTCAGCGAGAGCGGATGATGGGACTCGAACCCACGACCTTCTGCATGGCAAGCAGACGCTCTAGCCAACTGAGCTACATCCGCGCGCGGCCAGTATAGCCTCAGGTTTCGGCGTCCAGAGCCTCGTTCACGAGCCTGTCTGCCAGCTCGTTATGGGCCCGCCGCACCGCCGTGTAGCGCACCTTCGCGAACCGCCGCTCCAGGTCGTTGGCCTGCTCCCAGAGAGCCCGCAGCGCTTCGTTCTTGACCCGGTAGTCGCCGCGCATCTGTTTCACCAGCAGCTCCGAATCGGACACTACCTCGAGCTCGCGCACGCCCAGCTCGGCCGCTTTCGCCATCCCTGCGACCAGGCCGTTGTACTCCGCCACGTTGTTCGTGGCACGGCCGATCGCCTCGCCGTGCGCCGCCAGCACGTGGCCGTCTTCCGCCTCGAGGACGTATCCGAACGCGGCCGGCCCGGGATTGCCGCGCGCGCCGCCGTCGGTCGACAGACGCGCCTTCACACGGCCTCGCGCAGATAGCGCTCGATCTCGTGCGCGGAGCGGAGTCTCACGTGCGGATAGTCGGCCACCAACTCCGCGCGCCGGCGCCGCCCCCGGCGATACGTCTTCAGCAGGTACAGCAGGATCGAGTTCCGGCTCAGGAACGCCTCGCGGAAGCTGTCCCTGTTCGTGCCCCAGAGCAGCTCGCGCGTGCGCAGACGTCGCATAGTTCGGCGGAGCAGCCGCCAGAACGTCGTCGGCAGCGGCAGGTCGAGCCAGATGACCTCATCCGCTTGCTCGAGGACCGACGTTCCGAGCCGCGACCCGTAGTTGCCGTCGACGACCCACCCGTCGCCACCGAGCGCCGCCGCGACCCGCGCACGCAACTCCTCGACCGGCGCCTCGACCCAGCCCGGCTGCCAGTGGAGCGCATCGAGCTCGACGTGCGGAACGCCGAGCCGCTCCGCCAACGCGCGAGCGAACGTGGTCTTCCCGGACCCGGTGCTGCCGATCACCGCGACCTTCTTCGTGCGCTCAGCTGGCTGTGTCGATCTGTGCCTTCTGCAGCTTGCCGCTGTAGTCGACGTAGATCGACTTCCACTCGGTGAACACGTCGAGCGCCGCCTGGCCGGCTTCACGGTGGCCGTTGCCGGTGTCCTTCGTGCCGCCGAACGGCAGATGCACCTCGGCGCCGATCGTGCCGGCGTTGATGTACGTGATGCCCGCCTCCAAATCGCGCATCGCACGGAACGCCTTGTTCACGTCACGCGTGAAGATCGACGACGACAGGCCGTACTTGATCCCGTTCGAGACGCGGATCGCCTCGTCGACGTCGCGCACCCGGATCAATGCGGTCGTCGGCCCGAAGATCTCCTCCTGCGCGATCCGCATCTGCGGGTCGACCCGGCCGAAGATCGTCGGCCGGTAGAAGAACCCCTTGTCGAGCCCGTCCTCGGTCGCGATTTCGCCGCCGGTCAGGAGCCGCGCCCCTTCGTCGACGCCGATCTTCGAGTACGCGTGGATCTTCTCCAGCGCACTCTTGTTGATGACGGGCCCGACGTCGCTGGTGTCTTCCCAGCCCGGTCCGAGCGTGAGCTTCTCCGCAGCTCCGACGAGCTTCGACTCCAGACGGTCGTAGGCGCCCGATTGCACGATCACCCGCGAGGCGGCGGTGCAGCGCTGGCCCGACGTCCCGAACGCGGACCACAGAATCCCCTCGACCGCGAGCTCGAGATCGGCATCGTCGAGGACGATGATCGCGTTCTTGCCGCCCAGCTCGAGATGGACGTGCTTCAGTCCGTCGGCGGCGTTGCGCATCACCTCGACACCGGTCTCGCGCGATCCCGTCAGCGTGATCACGCGCACGTCCGGATGCTTGACGAGGCGGTCTCCGACAACTCCCCCGCCGCCGTGGACGATGTTCAGCACGCCCTTCGGCAGGCCGGCCTCTTCGAGCAGCTCGACGAATCGCTCACCGAGCAGGGGCGTGTCGGTCGCCGGCTTGAAGACGACCGTATTCCCGCAAACGAGGGCAGGCGTGATCTTCCACGAAGGGATCGCGATCGGGAAGTTCCACGGCGTGATCGCGCCGACCACGCCGATCGGCTGGCGCACGCTCATGTTGAACTTGTCGCGCAGCTCCGACGGCGTCGTCTGGCCGAAGAGGCGGCGTCCCTCACCGGCCATGTAGAGGCTCATGTCGATCGCCTCCTGGACGTCGCCGCCCGCCTCTGCCTTGACCTTCCCCATCTCGTGGGTCATCAGGTCGGTGAGCTCGTCCTTCTCCTCCGTCAGGAGGTTGGCGAAGCGGTAGAGGATCTCGCCGCGTTTCGGCGCGGGTACCAGCCGCCACTCCTCGAACGCCGCCTTCGCGGCTTCGACCGCGTGGTCGACGTCCTCGACGCTCGAGCGCGGAAAGACGCCGATCGGATCGCCCGTCGCCGGGCTGACGCTCTCGAACGTCTCCCCGGACGCCGAGCCCACCCACTCGCCGCCGATGTAGTTCTGGAAGGTCTTCGTCCCCGTCAGTGCCACGGAGCCGAGTTTACTCGGGAGGCGCGTCCGTCTCGGGGAAGGTGCCGGGCACGCGCGGCCGGCGCCGGTCGCGGATCGTGCGCTGCTCGCGGGCGCCGTCCCCGCCGCCCTTGCGGTTGCGGCGATCCGGCCCCGTGCGCCGATCGATGATCACGGTCACGTTCGGGTTGTCCTTGTAGTACTCGACCATCTTGTCGTACAGCTCGTCGGCGAGCTCGGGCGGGATCACGCAATAGATCACGCTCTGATTGTAAGAGTGAAGCGCCGAACTGCTATAGACGTTCGATCTCAGGCACGAGCCGGCCGTCGTTCTCGATGCTCGCGTTCCAGCGCTGGTAGGTCGCGTCGAGCTCGGCGAGCTCGTGCCCGCGCTCGGCGAGGCGCACGGGCTGCGCCGAGTCCGGCGTGACGCGGTACTGGTACCAGGAGATGTCCCAGGCGACGGTGACGACGAGCTCGCCACTGACGCCCGAGAGCGGCACGATGCTCGCCCGCGGCTCGCCGAGGCTCTTCCCGATGCCGCCGACCGTGCGGCGGTAGTCGCTCGCGTTGAAGATGTCCGCCGCCTCGACCATCTGCTGCTCCCGCGCAGAGAGCCGACGCAGGATCGGCTCCGCGACCACCGGGTCGTCGGGCGGCTGCCGGCGCGGATCGAACAACGACGCGAGGCCACGCCGCCGGCGCCGGCGCTGATTCGGGACCGTCGGCGTCGTCGGGCTGCCCTCCTTGATCCAGCCGTGCTCGATCGCGATCTCCTGGCAGAGCGGGCACACGTCGACGAAGTCCTCGCCGTTCGGCGAGAAGCGAAGCGCCCGCTCGCCCGTGAGCAGCGTCCGCTCGCAGACTGCGCAGATGTGCTTGACCGGCTGGCGCGCGAGCTGCCGCATGCGTGGACCCTAGCCCACCCGCACCGGCGTGCTCTTGCTAGGGTCACTTTCATGTGTGTTTTACATGTAGGTGTGTCCTGAGGCCTCGCGGCGGCCGCGGAGCCCGGTGCCGGCGCATGGTTCGCCCCGGACAATGGGGCGTCCGCGCGCGTGTCGAACGCTTCAGCGAGCCGGCGCTCCTGCTTCTGCTGCGGGAGCGTCCCGCGCACGGCTACGAGCTGCTCGAAGCCCTCCCCAGTCTCACCGGCGAGGCGCGCGTGGACATGGGCAACCTTTACCGCGTCCTGCGCGCGCTCGAAGAGGACGCGCTCGTGACGTCCCGCTGGGAGGCCGGGGAGCCGGGCCCCGCGAAGCGCACCTACGAGCTCACCACAGCCGGCAAGCACTTGCTGGACGAGTGGGCCTCCGCCCTGCGCCGTTCGCGCGAACGGATCGACACGTTTCTCGATCGGTACGAAGGGAGGTGAACATGCACCACGGACGCAGACGACACCATCGCGGCCTCGGCCGGCGCTGGTACGACCGTGACAACGTCCTCGAGCGGCTCGAGAACTACCAGCGCGACCTCGAGCAGGAGCTCGCCGATGTCTCGGACCTGATCACACGGCTCCGCGCCGGCGAACAACCCGGCCAGCCCGAGCCTCAGAGCATCTGACCCAACTGCTGGGGTCTGACCCGACGGGTCAGACCCCTGACGGGTTAGGCGACCGCGGCGGAGCCCAGAAGGTCGAGCACTGCTCGGGCCTGCTCGCCGCCGGCCTCGGCGTGGGAGATGAGCGGGATCCCGTGCGGCCCGCGCGCTTCGCGCAGCGAGGGCTGCGCCTCGAGCATCGCGCGTACGATCTCCGCCTCGCCGAGCATGGCGGCTGCGAAGACGTCCATGCGGGCGCCGTGCTCGAGCAGGAACTCGGCGATGTCGCGCCGCCCGACGTGCGCAGCCGCGCCGAGGGCCGTTTCCCAGTCTCCCCCGCCCCAGTCCCACGCGGCGTTGACGATGGCCGGCTCCTGCTCGAGCAGCTGCTTCACGACGCCGAGGTCCCCGTGCGCCTTGAGGACGAACTCGGCGACGAGCTCCGGCTCGATCGGCGGCGGCTTCTCGTCGGTCACGCTTTGACTTCTTCCTTCTCCTTCTTGGCCTCGTCGATCACCTTCTGCGCGATGTGCGAGGGGACCTCCTCGTAACGGAGGAAGTGCATGTGGTAGTCGCCGCGTCCGCCGGTCATCGACGTCAGCGCCTGCGAGTACGTGAGGATCTCCGCCATCGGCACTTCGGCCTTGATGGTCGTCATGCCGCCGCGCGGCTCCATCCCCTGCAGACGTCCGCGCCGCGAATTGAGGTCGCCGTTGACCGCGCCGAGAGCCTCGTCGGGCGCGGTGACCTCGACCTCCATGATCGGCTCGAGCAGGACGGGGTCGGCCTTCTCGTATGCGCTCTTGAACGCCATCGAGCCGGCGATCTTGAACGCCATCTCCGAGGAGTCGACCGTGTGGTACGAGCCGTCCACCAGTAGGACGCGCACCCCCTGCACGGGCGCACCGGCGAGCTCCCCGTGCTGCATTGCCTCCTGGATCCCCTTGTTCACCGCCGGACGGAAGCTCTGCGGAATCACACCGCCGACGATCTTGTCGACGAACTCGTAGCCCTGATGGCCGTCGAGCGGCTCGAGCTGGACGACGCAGTCGCCGAACTGGCCGCGCCCGCCCGTCTGCTTCTTGTAGCGGCCCTGCGCGCGCGACTCCTTGCGGATCGTCTCGAGGTACGGGACGCGCGGCTGGTGCAGGTCGACCTCGACGTTGAAGCGGTTCTTCAGCCGCTCGACCGCAACCTCGACGTGGATCTGCGACAGCCCGCTGAGCAGCTGCTCCCCGGTCTGCGGGTCGCGGCGCATCTGGATCGTCGGGTCCTCTTCACCGAGACGGCGGAGGCCGGCGGCCATCTTCTCCTCGTCCCCTTTCGACTTGGGCGTGACGGCGAAGCTCATCACCGGCTCGGGGAAGCCGATCTGAGGCACCTCGACCTCGCGTTCCGTGTCCAGCAGGACGTCGCCGGTCTGGGTCTCCTTCAGCTTCGCGACCGCGCCGATGTCGCCCTCGCCGAGTTCGAGCACCTGTGCGTGCTCCTTGCCCTGCACCTCCAGCATCTGCCCGATCCGCTCCTTCGAGTGTGCCCGTGCGTTGACGACGTTCGCGTCTCCCTTGAGCGTCCCGTTCAGCACGCGGAAGACGTTGATGCGGCCGGCGAACGGATCCGCGATCGTCTTGAACACGAACGCGGCCGTGCCGCCGCCGTCGATGCTGATCGGTGCGCCCTTGCGTGCCGGTGACGGGACGCCTTCGACGAGCAGGTCGAGCAGCGCGGTCGTGCCGAGGTTCTTCGACGCGACACCGCACGCGACCGGAAACACCTCGCCGCGCGTGACCGCGTCCTTGAGCGCCTTTGCAACCTCCTCGGCGCCGAGCTCCTGACCGTCGAGATAGCGCTCCATCAGCCCCTCGTCGGTCTCGACGACGGCGTCGAGCAGCTTCTCGCGGTACTCGTCCACCTGCGCCTTGAGCTCCGCGGAAATCTCGACCGGGCCGCTCTCGCGCTGGCCGCCGGGATCCATGTAGGCCTGCATGTGGAGCAGGTCGACGATTCCGGTCAGCTCGTGCTCTGCCCCGATCGGGATGTGCACGGCGACACACTTGTCCGACAGCTGCGCGCGCATAGCCTCGAGCACGCGGAAGAAGTCGGCACGTTCGCGGTCGAGCATGTTCACGACGACGACGCGCGAGAGGTCGGCCTCTTCTGCACGTGCCCAATGACGGGACGTCTGCACCTCGACGCCCATGACCGCGCTGACGACGAAGAGCGCTCCTTCGACGACGCGCAGTGCCGCGATCGCGTCGCCCTGGAAGCCGGGGTCGCCCGGGGTGTCGAGCAGGTTGATCTTGCGGTCTTGCCACTCGAGGTGGCAGATCGACGCAGACAGCGACATCTGCCGGCGCTGCTCGTCCTCGTCCCAGTCGCTGACGGTCGAGCCGGACTCGACCGTCCCGAGCCGGTTGGTCGCACCCGCCTGGAACAGCAACGCCTCCACGAGCGACGTCTTGCCCGTCCCGCGGTGCCCGACGACGGCGACGTTGCGGATCTTGCCCGGCTCCAATGCCATTCCCTAGCCCCTCCTGACGACGCGGGTTTGAGGGCCGAATGGTATCCGGGTCAGGTCTCCAGAGACGCCCTGGTCGTCGAGCCCGAAAGACGGGCCTTCAGCCGCAGGACCGCCTTCGTGTGGAGCTGCGAGACGCGCGACTCGGTCACGCCCAGGACCTCACCGATCTCGCGCAGCGTCAGCTCCTCGTAGTAGTAGAGCGTGACCACGAGCTTCTCCCGTTCCGGGAGGCGGGCGATCGCCTCGCCGATCGCCTCCTTCATCTCCGTCTGCGAGAGCGACCCCTGCGGGTCGGGAGCCTCGGTGTCCTCGATCGTGTCGATCAGGGCGACCTGGTCGCCGCCGCCGCTGCTCACCGTCCACAGCTCGTCGAGCGCCGCGATCGAGGAGCGGGAGATGTCCGTCAGCGATTCCTCGAGCTCGTCCTGCGAGATCCCGAGCTTCTCGGAGATCTCCTCGTCGGTGGGCGCGCGGTGCAGCTTGCGCTCGAGCTCCGCGATCGCGCGTTCGATGTCGCGGGCGCGCGCACGCACCGAGCGCGGCACCCAGTCCATCGCCCGCAGCTCGTCGATGATCGATCCCTTGATGCGCGCGATCGCGTACGTCTCGAACTTGACGTCGCGCTCCGGGTCGTACCGCTCGATCGCGCCGATCAGACCGAGCAGCCCGTAGGAGACGAGGTCGCCTTCGTCCACGTGCGCGGGGAGCCCCGAGCCCAGCCGGCCCGCGACGTACTTCACGAGCGGCGCATAGGTGAGGATGAGCCGGTCGCGCATCGCCTTGTCGCCCCTGTTCGCGCGGTATGCGCGCCAGAGGGACTGGGTGTCCTCGGCGTCAGCCACGCGGCAGAGGATACGCGGTGTTTCGGCCTACCTCAGCGCGCGCAAGGCCATCGAAGCAAGCCAGACGGCGAGCGCGGCGGCGGCAAGCACGACGATCCAACGGCCCACGGCCCTCCCCGCTCCGTCCGCGGCAGCAACGGCGACGCCAACAAACCCGATTGCAAGAAGGGAAAAGAGCGCGCCCAGCGCACGGCGTTGCTTCACAGGCGGCCGAAGTAGGAAAAAGCCACGGCTACAATCCTCCCACCCCGAGGGGCGTAGCTCAGTTGGTAGAGCGGCGGTCTCCAAAACCGTAGGTCGGGGGTTCGAGTCCCTCCGCCCCTGCATCTGCACGAATAGGCCGTTCGGCCCATGGACACCTCGCCGTGGCTCGTGTTGAGTCCGATCGAGAGCCGTGCGGTACGCGTTCCGCCTCGTCCTTGCCCTTGGGGTCGCGTGCCTGGTCGCGACGTCGTCGCCCCGCGCGGTTCAGTCGACGCACCTGAAGCTCATCGTCGGCGTCACCGACGACACGGCGAAGTGGATGGTCCGGCAGGACGGCATCGTCGGCGTCCACCGCGACCTGCGGCTGATGGCGGTGCGGGTCACGATCCCGTGGCGGCCCGGCCAAGTGAGGCCGACAAAGCTGCAGCAGGTCTACCTCCACCGGATCGCGCGCATGGCTCAGCTGAGCGACCGCGTCGTGCTCGCGGTCTACAACACCGCCGAGCTCGCGCCGACGACGCGGCCGACCCGCAACCAGTACTGCGCCTTCGTCCAGGGCGCGGTCAAGCGCATCCCGCTCATCCACGACGTGGAGATCTGGAACGAGGCGAACTCCCCGACGTACTGGCCCGAGCGTGAGGGCGCGGGCTCGTACGCAAAGCTGCTCGCGCGTTGCTACGACGTGCTGCACAGCCGCCCGTTCCCGATCAACGTGATCAGCTCGACCGCCTCGCGTCACGATCCGGCCGGGTTCGTCTTCGCCCTCGGGGACGCGTACCGCTCGCTCGGGCGCATCAGACCGTTGTTCGACACGTTCGGGCACAACCCGTATCCCGAGAACTCCGCGGAGCCGCCGTGGGCGCTGCATGAGGGGTCGGACTTGATCGGCGAGGGCGACTACGAGACGCTGATGAGCGTCCTGCACACCGCGTTCGACGACTCGGGACAGCCCGTGCCGGGTGAGCGCGGAGTCACGATCTGGTACGTCGAAGACGGCTTCCAGACCGTGCCTCCCGCCGACAAGCGGCGGTACTACCGCGGGCACGAGAACGACCGGCACGCGCTGCCCGCGCTGACTCCTCGGCTCGCACACGTGAACGGCACCGTCGACCAGGCGACGCAGCTACACGACGCGATCCTGCTCGCGTACTGCCAGCCCGCCGTCTCCGGGTTCTTGAACTTCGAGCTGCTCGACGAGGACCGCCTCGGGGGCTGGCAGTCGGGACTGCTCTGGCGCGACGGCTCGCGCAAGCCGTCCTACGACACGTTCAGGGCGGCGATCGCCGAGGTCCGGCGACGCGACACCGACTGCTCGAAGGTGCACGGCGCACCGCAAGACTGACCGTCCGGCGCGCGTCTAGTCGTCGGCGAGGCGAGGAGGTCGGTCAGAGGGGCTTTCCTCGTCTCGCCGTTGCGACCTGCGAACTGCTGGGGTCAGACCCTTTTGGGGTCTGACCCCTGCCTTTCAAGCACGTCCTTGAGCCGGGCGAGGTCGGAGCGGAACTGACGCTCCGCCTGCTTCTTCGCCATCGCCGCAGCGAAGCGCAGCGCGCCTCCGATCGGGGCCTCTGCCGTCACGCGCAGCACGGTGTCGCCCGCGACGGCTTCGAACAGGTGGCGGATCTCGAATCGAACGGGCCCGCTCACGCTCTTCACGTCGAAGCGGCGATCCTGTTCGTACGCGGTGACTTCGAGCTCCAGCTCGGCCGTCCGCCCGAGGAACGTGCGCCGCTCGCGGAAACGAGCGGCCGGCTCGATCCACCAGGCGTCGACGGCGCTCTCCTGCCACTCCGGCAGGTGCCCGACGTCGGTGACGTAGGCGAAAACGTCCGCCACCGGGCGCTCGATCGTGACCTCGAGGTCGAACCGCACGGCGCGCAGGTTAGGCTGCGCCGCCATGCGCGTGTCCTTCCTCGTGCCGGCCTACAACGAGGCGGCCACGATCGTCGACGTGCTGGACGCGGTCTGGGCGCTCGAGCTCGACAAGCAGATCGTGGTCGTCGACGACGGCTCGACCGACGGCACCGGCGACCTGGCGGAGAGGTGGGGCCACGGCCATGACGGCCTCGTGCTCGTGCGGCAGCACAACCGCGGCAAGGGCGCAGCGGTGCGCGCCGCGATCCCGCACGTGGACGGTGAGATCGCCGTCATCCAGGACGCGGACCTCGAGTACGACCCCGCCGACGTACCGGCGCTGATCGAGCCGATCGAGCGTGGCGTCGCCGACGTCGTCTTCGGGTCACGCCTCTCGGGCGGGCGCCCCCAGCGCGCCTACCTCTTCTGGCATCTGCTCGGCAACCGCTTTCTGTCCCTGCTCACGAACGTGCTCTACAACACGACGCTCTCCGACATGGAGACGGGCTACAAGGCATTCCGCACGGACGTCCTGCGCGCGCTCGACCTGCATCAGGACGACTTCGGCATCGAGCCGGAGATCACCGCCAAGGTCTGCAAGCGCAAGCTGCGCGTCTACGAGCTGCCGATCGCGTACTACGGCCGCACCTACGCAGAAGGGAAGAAGATCACGTGGAGGGACGGGTTCAAGGCGATCCGCGTGCTCCTGAGCGTCCGCCTGTTCGGCTGAGCGTCGTCGCGGCCGCGGTCTTCCTCGCCGCGCTCGCGGCGTCGGCACTCATCGGAGCGGTCGAGGTGCTCCCGCGCGTCGAGGACGGGATCGCGCACGACTCCAAGCTCACCCCGGCAGAGCGCCGGCACGCGGCCGGTGACCGTCTCGGCCTGAAACCCGCGCCGTTCGATGCCTTCCGTGCGCGCCTGCGGCCGCGGCAGCGCTACACCGTCGACGTGCCGCCCGGCGGCCGGGGGCAGTTCGCGACGCGCGGCGCTGTCGTGCGCGCGTACAGCGCCTTCTACTTCCTCCCGGCGATCGAGGTCGGCCGGGCTCCGCTGGTCTTCCACTACAGATTCCGGTGAGGGTCGCGCAGCTCCTCGGCGCGAACGCGCTCATGTTCGTGACGGGGGTCGGCCTCCTGCCGTTGCTCGGCGTCGGACGCTCCTGGCGGACGCTCCTGGCGCGGATCGGGCTGTCGTATTTCTGCGGCATCGTCGCGACGGCGATCGTCGCGGCGCACCTCGCGCTCGTGCACGTGAGCTTCGGCTGGACGGGGCTGTTCGTGCTCGCCGGCCTTTCGGCCCTGTCCTCTGCCTGGCACCTCCGCGGCACGGAGCGGCCGGTCTGGCGGCGGCCTCGCTTCGCCACGATCGCCGGGATCGCGGCCTTGACGGCGCTGCTCGCCGAGTACGCACGGGCGTTCGCGGTCGCGCCGCTCAACCGCTACGACGCGTGGGCGATCTGGGCGCTGAAGGGGCACGCGCTCTTTTCGTTCGGGTGGGCCGATCCGGCCGTGTTCGCCGGACACGCCTACCGCTTCGCGAACCTCGACTACCCGTTGCTGCTGCCGTCCCTCGAGGCGATCGACTTCCGGGCGATGGGTGCGTTCGACACGCGGGTCCTGCACCTGCAGTTTCTGCTCCTCCTCGTCGCGGCGCTCGCCGCGCTCGCGACACTGCTGCGCGATCGCGTCCCGGGCCTGTTGCTCTGGCCGGCGCTGATCGCCCTCGCGCTCGCGCCGGCGGTTTTCGACCAGCTGCTGACGGCCTACGCCGACCTGCCGCTCGCGCTCACGTTCGCCGTCGCGTTGACCGCCGCAGGCCGCTGGCTGCTGACGCGCGAAGGCTGGGCGCTGGCGGTCGCGACACTGGCCTTCGCCGGAGCGCTCCTGACGAAGAACGAGGGACTGCTCTTCGTCGTTGCCGCGTACGCCGCGCTCTTCGTCGCGGCGCCAGGACACCGGCGTGTCGTCGCGGCCGCGCTCGGCACGGACGTCGTGCTGCTGCTCCCGTGGCGTCTCTACATGGCGGTGCACGGCCTCCACAACAAGGACTACAGCCTGGCGGACAGCTTCGACCTGCACCACGTCCGCGGCAGGCTCGGCGTCGGGCCCATCGCCTTCCGCACGCTCGCGGGCCAGATGCTCGACCCGCTGCAATGGGGGCTGCTGGTGCCGCTGTTCGCCGTGCTCCTGATCGTCGCGTTCGTCGCCGGGCGCCGGGCGCTGGCCGTGTACGGCGCCGTTTGGGGCCTGCTCTCGTGGCTCGGCCTCAGCTGGATCTACGTGATCTCGCACTACGAGTACAGCGTCTACCTGGACTCGTCGAAGGCGCGCGTGGTCGCGTCGCTCGCCGTCGGAGCTGCGGCGTTGACGCCATTACTCGCGGCCGAGGCTTGGGCTAGCGCTCGCGGCCGAGACCGGCCTCGTGGCGCCGGCGCACGAACTCCTTGACCTCCTCGAGGAAGCGGGAGCAATCCGCTTCGTGCTCGTCCGAGATGAACTGCCCAGGCGGAGCCTGGTGCTCCGCATTCGACTCGGGCTGCGTCTTCGCAGCGTCCAGACGCGGCAACGATCCCTCCCACCCTTGGCTTGTGCGACCCAGTGGCGACTTCGGCTGGTGGGGCTAGGACCGCAGCGAACCGTTGGCGCCTCGGTGCGCGAGTGTAGAGCGTCCCCGCGCGGAGGCATCCCTCGAAGGAGGCATGGCTGAAGGCACTCGCCGCAAACAGCGAGAGATTCAGACGAGCGCGAGCTGCCGGTGCGTGGCCAAACCGGACACGCCCACCCCGACGAGCCGGAGCGCGCCGGGCCGGTCCACCAGCGCGCGGTCGAGCAGGCCGCACGCGAGCTCGCCGATCTGCTCCGCGTCGTCGATGCCGGCGCGCAGCGACGTCGAGCGGCTGCGAATCGAGAAGTCGGTGTAGCGCACCTTGGTCGAGACGGTGCGCGCGACGCGCCCGGTCTCCTGCAGATGGCGGGCGACTCGCTCGGACATCCGGCGCAGCTCCGCGTGCAGCTGAGCGCGGTCGGTCAGGTCCCGTTCGAACGTGTTCTCGACGCTGATCGAGATGCGCTCGGTCTGCAGCTCGAGCCCCCGCGGATCGGTCCCCCGTGCCCGGTCACGGAGCACCCTCCCCATGCTCCCCGGCAGCAGCCGTTTGAGGTCGGCGTCCGCCAGCGTCGCGAGCGCCCCGATCGTCTCGACGCCTGCGGCGACGAGCCGCCCCTCGGCCTTCGGCCCGACGCCGGGCAGGCGCCTGACGTCGAAGGGCGCGAGGAACCGCGTCTCGCTGCCCGGCGGAACGACCGTCAGGCCGGCCGGCTTCCGGTGGTCGCTCGCGATCTTCGCCACCACCTTGCTGGGCCCGACGCCGAGCGAGCAGCTCAGGCTGGTGGATGCCCGCACGGCGGTCTGCACCGCTTCGGCGACCTTGCGGGCCACGAGGAAGTCGCCGACTACCTCCCCGATGTCCAGGTAGCCCTCGTCGAGGCCGGTCTTCTCGACCGTGGGCACGACGCCGCGCACCGTTTCCCACACGTGGTGCGAGTACTCGCGGTACACGGAATGACGTGGCGGGACGAAGACCGCCTGCGGGCAGCGGCGCAGCGCCTCCGCACAGCTCATCGCCGAGTGGATGCCGAACTTCCTCGCCTCGTAGTTGGCCGTCGCCACGACGCCACGCCCATGTGGATCGCCGCCGACCACGAGCGGTTTCGTGCGCAGCTCGGGGCTCTCGAGCTCCTCGACGGCGGCGAAGAACGCGTCGAGGTCGAGATGGGCGACGATCATGTACCCAGCCTAAAGAGCCGTCAGGCGAGCACCCACTCGTCGTCGTGGATGATGGCCACCTCCGTGCCTCCGGGCTCGAGGCCGTCCACCTGCACCTCGGGGCCGCCGATCATGAAGTCGGTGTGGATGCTCGAGGTGTTCCCCGCTCCCTCGGGCAGCTGCTCGTCCGGGTTGCGCGTGAAGCTCAGGCCGCTGCCGTAGGCGATGTGACAGGTCGCGTTCTCGTCGAACAGCGTGTCGAAGAACGTCACGCCCGAGCGGCCGACGCGGGAGGAGCCGTCGACGAGCGCGACCTCGCCGAGGCGGCGCGCACCCTCGTCGCTATCCAGTTGTGACTCGATCACCTCCTGCCCCTTGTCCGCCTTCGCCTCGACGACGCGGCCGCCCTCGAAACGAACCTGCAGGCCTTCCACGATGATTCCCCCGGACGTCGCCAGCGGACGCGTCGAGCGCACCGTCCCTTCGGTCCTGCGCGCGTCCGGCTCGGTGAAGACCTCCTCGGTGGGCATGTTCGGGACGTGCACGGTCCCGCCTGCGGTCTCGAGCGTGCCGGCGCCCCAGTTGAACGCAGACGTCAACCCGATCGTCAGGTCAGTACCCGGCCCCGTGAACCGAAGCGCGTCGAAACGACGCTCGGTCAGCAGCGCCGCCCGCGAGCGCAGCTTCTCGACGTGCGCACGCCACGCCGCAACGGGATCCGCCTCGTCGAGCCGCACCGCCTTCGCAACCTCGTCCCAGAGCCGGTCGACGTCCGGCGTCCCGAAGATCTTCGTGGCCCAGTTCTCGTTCGGATAGGCGGCGATCGTCCAGTTGATGCTCTTCTCCTCGAACGTGATCTGCAGCGACCGCTCCGCCAGCTGCTTCGGACGGGCCTTGCCGACGCGGACACCGTCGAGGTCGGCGAAGACGTCGGGATTCGGGTCGCCGGCGACAGAGATGGTCGCGCCGCCGACCCGGGCAAAGTACTCCAGCCGCTCGAGTTCCCACGGCGGGCTCCACTCGAGCACGTCGTCGGAGACGTGGATGATCGTCTCCCTCTTCACGTACTGGTCGGCGTACTGAGCCGTGACGTAGCGGGCGCCGACCTCGTAGGCGGCCGCAGCGAGTGCGCGCACGAAGGGCGCCTGCTCGACGTAGGCGAAGACGGCCACATCCTGTCCCTCGCGGACGTTCGCTCCGACCCTCACGACGAGGTCGGCGTACCTCTTGAGGAGATTCTCGTCGGGCACGACGCGATTGTAGGCTGCTCCAGATGGCCGTCCTGGAGTCAGTCGTCCAGAAAGACGAGCTCTTCGAGCGCAGACGCGAGCGGATGGAGGGACTCGTCGCGGAGCTCCGCGAGCGGGCCGCCGAGGTAGCGGTCGGCGGGGGCGCGAAGGCCACCGAGCGGCACCGTTCCCGCGGCAAGCTGACCGCGCGCGAGCGCGTCGACCGGCTTGTCGACCCCGGCGGCGCCTTTCTCGAGCTGAACGCGCTCGCGGCCTGGGAGCTGTACGACGGAGCGGCACCCGCGGCCGGAATCGTGACCGGGGTCGGAGTGGTCGAAGGCCGTGAGTGCGTGATCGTCGCCAACGATGCGACCGTGAAAGGCGGCTCCTACTTCCCGCTGACGGTCAAGAAGCATCTGCGCGCGCAGGAGGTCGCCGAGCAAAACCGCCTCCCGTGTCTGTACCTCGTCGACTCCGGCGGTGCGTTCCTGCCGCTGCAGGACGAGGTCTTTCCGGATCGCGACCATTTCGGGCGGATCTTCTTCAACCAGGCGCGCATGTCCGCGAAGGGAATTCCTCAGATCGCCGTCGTGATGGGCTCCTGCACCGCCGGTGGCGCGTACGTGCCGGCGATGTCGGACGAGACGATCATCGTGCGCGGAACCGGCACGATCTTCATCGGCGGGCCCCCGCTGGTGAAGGCCGCGACGGGACAGGACGTCAGCGCCGAGGAGCTCGGCGGCGCCGACGTGCACACGAGGCGGTCGGGCGTCGCGGACTACTACGCGACGTCGGACGAACACGCGCTCGCGCTCGCGCGCCAGATCGTGGGCAACCTGCATGCGCGCAAGCCGGAGCCGCCGTGGGACGTTGCCAACGCGCAACCGCCGGCTGCCGACCCGGCGGAGCTGTACGGCCTCGTCCCCGAGGACTTTCGCCACCAGACAGATGCGCGCGAGCTGATCGCCCGCATCGTCGACGGCTCGCGCTTCGACGAGTTCAAGGCCCTCTACGGCGAGACGCTCGTCACCGGCTTCGCACGCGTCGAGGGCTACCCGGTCGGCATCCTCGCCAACAACGGCGTGTTGTTCGCGGAGTCGTCCCAGAAGGGGGCGCACTTCATCGAGTTGGCGTGCAAGCGTCGCGTTCCGCTCGTCTTCCTGCAGAACATCACGGGCTTCATGGTCGGCCAGGAGTACGAGGCCGGCGGGATTGCGCGTGACGGCGCCAAGCTCGTGATGGCGGTCGCGAACGCCGAGGTGCCGAAGTTCACGGTCATCGTCGGCGGCTCGTTCGGCGCCGGCAACTACGCCATGTGCGGCCGCGCCTATGCCCCGCGGCAGCTGTGGATGTGGCCGAACGCGCGCATCTCGGTGATGGGCGGCGAGCAGGCGGCAATGGTGCTGACCATGGTCGGCGACGCCGACGCGGACGAGATCCGCGCGAAGTACGAGCGCGAGGGCAGCCCCTACTACTCCACGGCCCGGCTCTGGGACGACGGCGTGATCGACCCGCTCGACACGCGCCGCGTGCTCGCGCTCGGGATCTCGGCCGCGTTGAACGCTCCGATTCCCGAGACCACGTTCGGCGTCTTCCGGATGTGATGCGGCTCTTCAACAGGAAGCCGCGGCAGCGGCTGCGGCAGCTCGGCGAGTCGGAGGCGTACCACCATTCGTACGGCGACGCGCCTCGAGACGTGAAGATCGTCAAGCTCGAGCCGCGGCGGCCGCGCTACCGGCAGGTTCTCGCCGACGGCGAGCGGATGCGCCAGGCGTTCCTGCAGCGACTCGACAAACGGGAGAAGGAGGAGACCTAGTGGGCTATTCGATGGTGCACGTGGACGACCTACCGCATGAAGGACCCGGGGGAGCTGTGCGCTTCGTCCGTCGCCACCTGGGAGTCGGGGCGTTCGGAATCAACT
>WNGD01004229.1_pt1 | contig 26487 bp, 25 predicted proteins | sample 5400671 | NCBI WGS metagenome assembly WNGD01 (sample SAMN13153369, study PRJNA577476) | soil metagenome | isolation source: 40 cm soil or saprolite under grassland replicate 2 | place: USA:California | collected 2016-06-15
TAGCAGGCAATGGACCTGGCAGGAAAGCCACCAGGTGCTCCTTGACACCAATCGGGCCTGCGCCTGGGCCACCGCCGCCATGCGGTGTACTACAGGTCTTGTGCAAATTGAAATGCACCACGTCAAAGCCCATGTCACCGGGGCGGCTAATGCCAAGCACTGCATTGGCATTAGCGCCATCGTAGTAGAGTTGGCCGCCAGCTTCATGCACCATCGTCGCGATCTCCAGGACATTGCTATCAAATATTCCCAACGTGTTGGGGTTGGTCAACATGATGGCGGCAATGTTAGCTGCATTCGCGTCAAGCATCGCTTTGAGGTGATCCATCTCGATACCACCTGTCCGGGGATCGGTCTTGACCTCGACGGATTTGTAGTCGGCAAGGGTTGCGCTCGCGGGATTGGTGCCATGCGCGTTATCGGGGATCAGCACAAGATTGCGATGGCCCTGACCATTACTTTCATGATAGGCTTTAATCAGCATCAGGCCGGTCAGCTCACCATGCGCTCCTGCCGAAGGTTGCAGGGTAACGCGGGCCATGCCGGCAATTTCGGCCAGGTATTGCTCTAACTCATAGAACAACTGGATAGCGCCCTGCACTGTACTATCCGGCTGCAAGGGATGGACGCGGGCAAAGCCCGGCAGCACAGCCATATCTTCGTTTAACTTTGGATTGTATTTCATGGTACAGGAGCCAAGCGGATAGAAGCCTGTGTCCACGCCAAAGTTACGCTGCGAGAGGTGAGTATAGTGGCGCACAACCTCTATTTCGCTCACTTCTGGCAATGGCGCAGGCTCTTTACGCAGCATATCTTGAGGGATCATGTTCTCCGGCGATTCCGTGGGAACATCCATCGCTGTCAAGGTGGCTGCGCGCCGACCGGGGGCGCCTTTTTCAAAGATCAATGTCTCGACGCTCATGCCTGCGCCTCCTTCAACACATCTACAAGGTAGTCAATATCTTCTTTAGTGCGCGTTTCGGTCACACAGAAGAGCATATCGTTTGGCATACCAGGGTAACTATCGCTGAGTGCATAGCCACCAATGATACCAGCATGCTCAAAATGCTGCTGGAGCTGCTGTGTCGAAACGGGGGCAGTGATGACAAATTCATTAAAGAATGGTGCGCTAAATCTTGCCTTGAAGCCAGGGAGCGCGGTGATCTGGCGGAAAGCGTAGTGAGCTTTTTGGAGGCAGAGCTCACCAAGCTCGCGGAAACCCTGCTTGCCCAGCGCGGCCAGGTAGATGGTAGCGCCAACAGCCAGCAATGCTTGATTGGTGCATATATTGGAAGTAGCACGTTCACGGCGGATATGCTGCTCGCGAGTCTGCAATGTCAACACATAGCCAGTCTGTTTGTCGCCACCCTCTTCGACGGTTTGTCCGACGAGGCGACCTGGCAGTAAGCGCATATACTTGCTGCGTGCGGCCATGAAGCCGAGCGCAGGGCCGCCATAGCTCATGGTATTGCCAAAGCTCATGAGCTCACCTACAGCGATATCAGCTCCGTACTCAGCAGGAGAAGCCAGTACGCCCAACGAAGTCGGTTCGGTAATGTTGACAACGAAAACTGCTTTTCCTTTGTGAGCAACCAGCTCAATAGCACGCATGTCTTCGATACAACCAAAGAAGTTGGGCTGCTGAATGACTACGGCGGAAGTCGTTGCGCTCACAGCAGCATCCAGGTCTTCGCTCGAAGTGACACCGTTGCGTGCAGGCACTTCTTTGACGCTAAAGCCTCGCGCATGAGCATAGGTATGTAAGACGCGCCGATACTGTGGATCAACCCCCGTTGAGATGACCACCTCTCCACGTCCGCCGGGGCCAACCGCCAGTAACACTGCTTCAACCAGCGCTGTAGCTCCATCATAGAGCGAGGCGTTCGCGATATCCAATCCTGTAATCTGGCAGACCATGGTTTGAAACTCATAGATTGCCTGTAACATGCCCTGGCTAACCTCCGGTTGATAGGGCGTGTATGAGGTCACAAACTCTGAACGCCGCTGGAGATGGGGCACCACGCTCGGCACAGCATGGTCATAGGTGCCAGCACCCAGAAAAGAAATGACTGTATCAAGGTTTTTATTTTTCGCCGCTATGCCATTCATCAAGCGTTTGAGATCTGGTTCAGCAAGGGCAGGCGGAAGGTTGAGAGGACTCCGCAGACGCACATTTTCGGGTACAGGCGCCAGCAAGTCCTCAAACGAGGAGAAGTCCAGCGTTTTTAACATGGCGCGCTGGTCTTCTGGTGTATTAGGAATATAGCTCATGCGTTAACGCTCCCTTAAAGTTTACCTTCCCTGGAGATAGGCTTTGTACTCATCAGCACTCATGAGGCTGTCAAGCTCGGCGGGGTTGGTCATTTTCACGACCAGCATCCAACCATCTTCATAGGGATTGCCATTGATGAGTTCTGGCCGGTCCTTCAATTCTTCATTCACCTTTACAACTTCACCGCTGACAGGAGAATAGAGTTCCGACGTAGCCTTGACCGATTCAATATCACCGAACTTTCCCTCATGTGAGACGTTTGTACCTGCATCCCAGGGTAGCTCAAGGTAAACAATATCGCCAAGCTGATCCTGGGCATAATCGGTTATACCGATGGTCGCCTGGTCGTCTTCTACACGAACCCATTCGTCCGTCTTGCTATATTTGAGATTTGCAGGATGTTTGAGGTTCGCCATAAATAGATCTCTCCCTTCTGAATTAATGCCCAAGAGGGGCAAAGAATGTCAATAAGGGCGCAATTCATTGCGCCCCTACCTTCGTTTATAAAATGGCAGTGCTACAATGCGCGCTGCGGTGGGTTTTCCACGTATGTCGATGTGTACCGTATTGCCCACAACAGCCTGTGGCGTTTCGACAAAACCCATGCCGATGTTTTTGTTGAAAATCGGGCTTGGCGCTCCACTGGTAAGGGCGCCGATTTGCTGGCCGTTTTCGTAAATAGCATAGCCGCCCCGGCATACACCTCGTTCGATCATCTCGACGCCAATAAGCTTGCGTTTGGGGCCTTGCTCTTTGACTTTGAGCAGAGCATCGCGGCCGATAAAGTCATCTTTGTTGAGTTTTATCGTCCAGCCCAGGCCCGCCTCCAATGGGTTGGTCTGCTCATCAAGTTCATGGCCGTAAAGGCAATAACCAGCTTCTAAGCGCAGTGTGTCACGGGCACCCAGGCCGGTGGGAAGGAGTCCGCGGTCTTTACCGGCAGCGAGCAGGTCATTCCAGAGTTTGGGGGCATCCACCGACGCGCAGTAGAGTTCGAAGCCATCTTCTCCTGTGTAGCCTGTACGCGAGATGATGCAATTGATGCCGTCTACCATCCCAGGTTCGCAGTGGTAGTAGCGAATAGTGGAGAGGTCGACTTCCGTCAGGGGTTGCAGTATGGCCTGAGCCTCTGGTCCTTGCAGAGCAAGTAGCGCGGTCGTGTACGACTGATTCGTGGTCTGGACATTAAAATTTTTGGCTTGCTTCTCCACCCAGGCATAGTCTTTCTCGATGTTGGCTGCATTGACGACCATCATGTAGTGATTATCAGCAAGGTGATAAATAATGAGGTCATCGATGGTGCCTCCATCAGGCAGGCAGAGTTGGGTGTAGAGCGCCTGGTAAATAGCGAGACGCGAGACGTCGTTAGGCACGAGGTGTTGCAGGAAAGCAAGTGCATCTGGGCCCTCGACTTTGAATTCACCCATATGACTGACGTCGAAGAGGCCAGCGTGTGTGCGCACTGCACGATGCTCGTCTAAGATGCTGCTATATTGCACTGGCATTTCCCAGCCGCCAAATTCTACGATGCGCGCACCTAGGGCAAGGTGCTGCTCATAGAGTGGGGTACGTTTCAGCGAGGTCGCCGCTGTGTCGTGTGCTGTCATGGTTGTTTGCTCCATTGCATGCAATTAAGAGGGTTACGACTGACTGCTTCACTATATCAGATTTTTGGGGAAGCGTCGAGGGTTTTATACGCTCGTCCTTAGCCGCTCCATCACCAACTCGATTGTTGGAATACCCATCGTACCCATATGCTCGATTGAGAGCGAAGCCACGCAATTGGCGAAATCCACAGCCTCACGTGGATCGCCATTTCTATACAAATGCGCGAGGAAAGCGGCAGCAAAGACATCACCAGCGCCGGTGGGGTCCACTTCGTTAGTTGGAAAGGCGGGGAAAGGCTCGGTAACGCCCCGCTGGAAGAGCGTGGCGCCGTGCCGTCCGTCAGTGGCGACAAGTAGCGGGACTTGCATGCTCCAACGGCTCAGGATTGCATCGGCTTCGGCACGATTGCCATCGGCGAACGGGAGCAGGTCATCGTGGCTGAGAATGAGTACATCGAGGAGGGGGAGTATTGCTTCGGCAGCGTTCCAGGGGGTAGGCCAGACTCGGCCATCATCGTCCCAGCGGCGTAACCAGCCCTGTGGCGTAGCTGCAATAATAGCTCCAGGACGGCGCGGAAAGAGGCTTACCAATGCGGGTGATAGCTCCTGGTCAAGTGGTCCGAGTAGCACAACAGGCGCATTACGCCAGGATTCAGGTACGTCTTCTACCAATAGCTTGTCAGCCCTGGCACGTAAATATTGGGTGCGAAAGCCTTCGTGATATAAATTAATAAAGGTGGTGGTGGCCGGAGATGGATGGACAGCCAGGCCAATGCCCGGTAAACGCGCAGGCAATTCAGCGACTAATTCAGCATCAGCGCAGGTCACGATAGCCGTAACTAATCCTAAACGGTAGGCGGTCAAGGCGGCAAAGGTGACAGTGCCACCGAGTGAAAATGAGCCGTCAAGGTGGAGATCGCGGGTCATGTGCCCGGCAGTTAAAAATTCAGGCGCGGCGACATCTTTAACAGGTGGGAGCATGGAAAGCATGGGCCATTCTCCGAAATCTGCCCATTCAGGAGCCTGATTATAAGATATACCAAATTCTACTGGATAGAATGGCAGCTACGTGCTCGATAAATCGGCACTCTACAAATATTTCGTTGCTGTTAGCGGCCAGGACGTTTTAAAGAAATGACTACGCGGCGAGTCTCTCCTTCGCCAATGCTCTCTGTGCTGATATCCTTGCTCTCAGAGAGAGCAAGATGCACGATGCGGCGCTCGTGTGGAGGCATGGCCTCAAGGGCAATAGAACGGTGATAGTTGCGAACCTGCTGCGCGACGCGCAGGGCAAGCGAACGCAGGTTCGCCTCACGGCGCTCGCGGTAGTTTTCGGCGTCTATGATGATGCGCATGCGGTGTTTGGTGCGGTGGCCTACGATCAGACTTACAAGGAGCTGTAGTGCGGCCAGCGTTTCGCCGCGACGCCCAATTAGTAAGCCCAGGTTCTCATTGATGCCCTGGATATTGAGCGTCAGTGGATTAGTAGAGCGTACTTGAACGATGGCACGTATATTCATATACTGCAAGATGTGCTGCAAGACATCAACGGTAATATCGACATCTTCGCTGCTTGGTGTTTCGACCTCTTGCATTTCGCCTTCCATTACACTGACATCACCAAGGTCAGAGAGCGAATCAGATGGGAATGTTACAGGGCTTGCAGAGTTGAAAGAAAGAACCGGCTCCTCCTGGTCTATTCCTCCTTCTTCAAACTCCTCTTCTTCTTCGTCTATTAATTCGCCCTCCTCGTCTTCGACGAACTCTTCCTCGTCGAATTCGCTCTCTTCTTCGCCTTCGACGTAGACATCTTCCTCGGGGCCAAGTATGGCATCTGCCATCTGAGGGGTAATAACAGCTCCGGCGCTATTAGGGCGCACAGAGACACGCACACGTGCTTCCTTAGACCCTAAACCAAAGGCTCCGCGAGATGGCTCTTGCAATACGGTTACCTCTACTTCATCACGGCGTTTTTTTAGACGGGCAAGAGCCTGTAATACAGCATCATCAATATTTTTGCCGCTTGCCTCAATGCTTTCCACTATTTTGTTGCCTCCCTCTATTTCAATCCCAGACGAAAGCTGACTTTATATTCAGCTTCGTGAGACATTTCTCTTCGGAGTATTTCCACGGCGGCGAGCTGATGCACTGCCACCACGCGAGCGACGACGCGCAGAGGATGAACCATCCGCACTTGCACTTGACTCGGAGCTACGTTCACCCCGCCCATTACTGCTAACAGCGCCTGTTTGCGGCTGATTGCCCTTTTCCAACTTACGCGATTCTTTTCGCTGATCGCCTGTAGAGCTCTTACTACCGCCGTCACTTTTGCCACCACCGCTCCTGTTAAAAAAGCCTTCCAGAAAAGTTGGCATGACCGTTAATGAACCCCAGCCCGTCACGAAGTATTGCTGCACGATAGTGAAGATCGTTGAAGTCGTCCAGTAAAGCGCCAGGCCAGCAGCGAAAGTCCACGCGAAGAAGAGAGTAACCAGCGGCATGATATACTGCATGATCTGCATCTGCTGAGTCATTGTGTCTTTGGAGCCTGTTACGGTCCTGGGTTGAGACATACGCAGTTGCACAAACGTCGCCAAAGCGGCCAGGATCGGCAAAATATGCGTCGGGTCAGGATGGCCAAGGTTAATTGACCCACCAAACCACATCATATATGGATCCGGTGGGAAAATAAATTTCGGCAGAAATGGATAGATAAGACTATTGAGATTGTGGAGGTAGACGGGAATCTTGTCGTTGTTGACATTCAAGGCATCTCTCAACGCATAGAACAGACCATAGAGGATAGGTAGTTGAATCAGCAATGGCAGGCAGCCCGCCGCCGGGCTTACACCATACTCTTTATAAATGGCTTGCATTGCCTGGTACTGTTCGCGCTGGTCCTTATATTTCTTACGCACATCGGCTATCAACGGCTGGATCGCTTGCATTGCTTTCGACGACCTGAGCTGCCTCATGTAAAGGGGGAACAAAAGCAGGCGAACAATGACTGTCAGGACGATGATTGATAGTGCCATATTACCAAAGAGGTGATATAGCACCATCAACACATTCAAAATCGGTTGAGCAAAGAGTGCCTGGAATAAGTTGCCTATCAATTGGAGCACGAGTTCTTTCCTGCCTTCCTCGATCTAGTCAGCCAGCCGCTCTGGGACTGGATCATACAGACTGCCTGTGTAAAAAGGATGACAACGTCCTATTCAGCCATCCACCACGAATAAAACCAAAACGTTGAATCGCCTCATAACCGTATTGCGAGCATGAGGGAGTAAAACGACACGATGGAGGCAGTATTACCGACAAGGTGTTTTGATAAAGCCGAATAAGAAAAAGAGCGATATATTTCACTATCGATATCCTTTGTATTTCCTCAAGGATGTGCATTCGTTTCAGGCTTAACTTCAAGCAAGTGTGCTCGCCGCAAAAGCGCAAACAAATCTTGTTCAAGTGTGCGCAGATCAGCCGTAGTTGCTTGTTGCCTGGCGCCGATTACAATATCTAATCCAATGGGAAGCTGGGGCAAAGCAGCCCGGATAGCTTCACTAAGCAGGCGTTTTATATAATTACGATCAACAGCATGTTTCGAGATACGTTTGCTGACTACGAATCCAATACGTAATTTTGCAATATCATTAGGCATCCATGCAAGGATAAGCATTCGAGAAGTAATACTACGACCGTGCTGCCTTACCCGCTCGAACTCGCTATTTTTGCGCAGGCGTAATGCATGGTTGAGTGCCACTACTAAACGGTCAGTCTCCAGCGCCCTTTGGCTCGACGAGATTTGAGCACACGACGGCCATTGCGGGTCGACATACGCCTCAAAAAGCCATGTTGACGTTTGCGCGGAATGCGCTTTGGTTGCCACGTACGTTTCATTGAACCTTTCTTTCTCCTCCACCTGGGATTTCTTGTAGATTATAGCGGTTATCCCTGTAACCTGTCAAATTGCGGAGCAGAATACAGGCCAGGAGGGCGGGGTAAGCCCCGCCCCTACGATTCTTTGAAGCGCAAGAGCACCCGGCCAAGCTTGATTTCATCGTCGTCATGCAAGGGCGTTGGAGTCTTAGCGGTGAGCTTCTGCCGATTAAGAAACGTGAAATTTGTACTGTTCTCGTCTTCCAGCATGTACTGGCCGTTCTCGACAAAAATGCGAGCATGCATACGCGAGACGCCACCCTCTTCTCCACCATGCGGAGTCAGATCCACATCAGGGAAAATGTTGCTGACAGCATCCTCGCGACCAATCAAGACATTGTCTTTGCCGCTCAAGTCGAACTCCTGGTTGTCGGCCTCGACGATTAATCGCGCGGCCAGTGCTGCAGGAGCCGTTGCCACTGCTGAAGCCACCGGTGCCGGAGCCGCTGCCGGAGCAGGAGCTCCTGTCGCCGCAGCAGCGGATGCATCAAGCATGCTGCCACAGTTTGAGCAGAAAGATTCCCCTGCCGGATTCAATGATCCACACGAGGGGCAAACTACGCTGCCAGCCGGGGCAGCTGCAGCTTCGGGTGCGGGTTGAGGAGCAGCAGACGCTGCCACCGGCGCAGCACCCGACAGGGGTTCGCCGCACTCATCACAAAAAGCGGAGCCGTCAGGATTTTCATGACCTAAGGAACACTGTACTGTCATGGTTCTCTATCCTCCTAAAAACTAACTTATTATCTAGCCCACTCCCCTGCTATCCAACATTTTGCTTGCCAGGAATGCCAGGGGATACCAAGGCATCCATGAGGGACGCCTCTAGGGTACGATGTCATCCAGGCGCTGTGTCAACTTGCGAGTCTTGTTGCCAATTGATTTTAGCTGCTCTTGCGAAATTTGCTGACCCTGGTTAATCTGTTCAAGGGCCGCCTGCGTCTCTTCGTCAAGCACGCGGGTTACGTTGGGCGCGAGCCGAATGGTTGCTTTGCCCGTACGCTTGTATTCATCCAGTACGCGGGTGACCAGGCGATGCGCATTCGCTTTTTCGGCAAAGTTCATCACATAAGCATTTACAGGAGCTGCCTGGTTCGCATCCGTCGTGAACGTTACCTTGATATCATCACGTATTCTCTCGCCCTCTAGATTGGCGATGGGAACATCATAGGAGAGTTCGGCCTGAGCAATGCGGAAGAGGCCAGCCGGGCGTGGGTCAATCAGCAACTCCACCAGGACTGACTGTGGTTTATCCTTCTCCAGATCACCCAAAGCGATGACCACCTGGCGATCTGAAAGCACAGACTGGCCAAGGTCGCTGATAATAGGCAGAACTTTCACTGCTTTTTTGGCTGAAACACCCACGGGCAAGCGCAAAATCAGGGTAGTATTGCGAATTGCTACATCGACAGCGCTTTGCAACTGCTGCTCAAAGATGCTCAGAGCATCGGTCGGATTGCGAATAAACTCGGCTGGCATTCCGCCGCTGAGTTGACCTACACTATCCAGCAGGTCTTCATCCCAGTCAGCGCCAATACCTAATGGGTAAATGGAAATGCCAGCGGCGGCGGCATCCCTGGCAAGCTGACGGCAGCGATCTGAGTCACCATAGGTCACACCATCGGTGAGCAAGATCATACGATTGATGGCATTGGGGATGTTCCAACGGCGCAGTTCATTCAGTCCCTGGATCATGCCCAGAGACATGGTAGTGCCACCGGCATCACGAATCTGATCAATGGCCGCTTTCATACCGGGTTTATCGTTGGCCGGCATGGAGGGAATAATGACCTGCGAAGTGTCATCAAAGATGACCACTGAGACATAATCGGTCGGCTCCAGGCGGTCAAGCACTATCTTGACCGCTTCTTTGACGTTTTTGAGTTTAGCACCTTTCATGGAGCCAGAATGGTCAAGCACCAGAGCAAAATTCAGAGGCATACGTACCTGTGCCATCATGTCAGTTGGCCTGGCCTCTATCAAAACATATGCTACCTGGCTGCCGCCAGTAACCGGCATGAATTCTTTTCCGACCTGGTGCGCCAGTGTTACTTCACCTGGCATACTATATAAGCTCCTTTCGTATTGGCTGGACTTAGTATATCATAATCATAAAGAATTGTTTTCAGCGCACAAAGACGACGACTGCGCTACAGTTGTCTTCTCCTCCATTCGCATTGGCTGCTTCGATTAATTGCGAGCAGGCCGTTTGGGGATCCGGCGCGTTCGCCAGAATACTTTCAATTTGGGGATTGCGCACCATTTCCCACACACCATCAGAACAACTTAGCAGGATGTCACTGGGATTGAGCTGCTGCTCGAAGATGTCAATTTGCACATTTGGTTTATCACCCAAGCTGCGGAATATCTGGCTGCGTTGCGGATGGGTGTAGACATCATCTGGCTCAATCAAGCCACCTGCAACCAGCTGCCCCACCAGGGAATGATCAGTCGTCAGTTGATAGAGTTGCTTACCACGCAACATGTAGGTGCGGCTATCTCCCACATTGATAATTTGCGCATGCTCTCCCACCACCATAAAACCTGTGATAGTCGACCCCATATCGGTTTTGTCCTGCTGGTTCTTCTGGCAGAGAGCCACATTTGCATCCTCAATTGCGCTACGAAAAATGGTCTTCAACGCTTCTTCGTCAAACGGCTGTGCGGGTTCGCCATCCTTTTCGGCTGTAAGAGGCTCTGCCAGTAATTCACGCACCATTCTTTCCGCGATGATATTGATGGTCATACGGCTGGCGACCTGGCCATTATCGTGACCACCCAGACCATCGGCTACGATAAAGACGCCCAACGGGGCTGAGATCGATTCGTGTACGCGCTGGAGAAACAAGACGAGCGTGCTGTCTTCGTTTGGTTCACTACGACGCACATCGCCAGCGTCAGAGCTAGAGGCAGCGAGCAACTGAACGCCGTTAGGAAATGGGCTTTGCGCTGCTGGTGGCTGCTCAATCACGTAGGTACGGCCCTGCTCAATAAATGTGTTCACGATTGTTCCCTGCAGTACATGCGAGTCTTCTACGTGCCCCTCGCCTGCTTCTTCGCCCTGTTGAGTAGAGTACTCATGCATGATATAGGGTACATTGAGCAGGCTTGCACCACAGTCTATACAAAATTCGTCACCTTCGGTGTTCTGTTCTGACCCACAGTTCCAACAGTGTTGATAACCCTGATGGTCAATGACCTGATAAAGGTGTTCCTGCGGAGTCTCGCTGATGACCTGTGTAACCTCGTAGCGCCCGAGTAAGTTTGTACCGACGGATAGTACCTGAAAACCGTTTGTTGATTCGGGCGTATCCGGCTGATCAGATGGCATCTGCATTGCTTCACTCTTCTCCTGTTCAGGAGCTACTGTTGTAGCCTCTGTCTCACTTACCTCCTTCGCTTCCTCCATTTCTTGATTGCTCGTGGCAATTGTTTCAACTGCCTCACCCGCTTGTGATGAAGGCGCAGGCACTTCAGTGCCTGCCGGTGGTGGGGAGGTTGAAATAATCTCACCATCATCTGAAGCCGGTGGATGCGACATAGCTGGTGTATCTGCATTATCTGTACTATCCGCAGCATCTTGCGACTGCTCAGAGGGCGCAGTCCAGGCAGTCGGGGCATCAGCGATATCAGCGTGCACTGTTGATTTACTATCAGGCGCGTTCTCTTCCAGGGCACTCTTTGCAGGTGCCCCCGCAGTCCGTTCGGTTTCTCGTTGCCAGCGACGACTATGGTAAGCAATCATTTTATCAGGAGTAAGGATGAGGGTTGGCTCGAGGCTCACATCCCCTGCATCCTGTAGCGTCGCGTATTCGGATTCATGTTCCCCGGCCTCCTCCTGTGCAGGCAGGGATTCAGCAAATTCCTGCACCGGTGCAGGGGGAGTGGGAACTTGATCGCTTATAGCAGCTTCAGACACTGCTACCTGCTGTGGATGCAACGGCTGTCCACAACTTTTGCAAAACTTTGCGTCATCACGATTTGGCGTATTACACGATGGACAGACCATCCTGCCCTCCTTTTATTTGTTTACTATAATTGTTTTTGTAAACGGTTAGCCTCCGCATTACTGGGATTGCGTTGGAGAGATTCGCGCACCATTTGCCGTGCTTCGGCTTTCTTATTTGTCTTCAGGTAACATGTGGCCATAGCGCTACAGATATCAGAATCCTCAAAATTCCATTGTCGCGCCTGTTCCAGGGCACTTAGTGCCAGTTTCCACTCTTTCGCCTTTATGTGGGCGCGGCCCAACTCATACCAACCCTCCCACATAGCTGGCTCGAGCTGTGTGACCTGGCGCAATACACTGATGGCCGCACGGGCCTGGTTCATTCTCATATAGAGGCGCCCAAGCCCAAGCAGGATGAGCACATGGTCAGGGTTAATTTTGAGACCCTCCAAGAAATAGGCCTCTGCCTCACGGTCATAGAACTGATCCATCGCCACTGTACCCAACTGGTAATAGATAGCGGAGTCGTTCGGATTATAGTGAAGCGCATTCTTAAAAGCCGTGATTGATTGAGCATACAGGGCAAGGTCATGATAGGTCATGCCTAGCTGGAAGTAGGCATCGACGGCGTCTCGTTTTAAAGTGACTGCCTGCTCAAATTGTTCAGCAGCGAATTTCATGTTTTCAATGAACAGGTTCTTATCCTTATCTTTGAACGATTGGCCGTACTGGCGATAGGCGCGGCCAAGATTGTACAGGATATCATACGACCGGTTACCAGAAAGCTGGGCTAGTTTGAACTGGTTGACAGCCTCTGCATAGTTCTTGCTATTGAGGTATTGCAGGCCCAGGCGATAGGCTGCCTGTTGATTACTTGCCGGTGCAATCCTAACAGCGGCCGTGGCTGGTTGAACGGCTGCCTGCACTGACCTTGCCTGAATTGGCATCCTCGGCGCAGGCTGTGCAGCCATCCGCGGTGGTACGGTAGTAGCTCCCTGGATGAGTGGCTGCCCATCACGCTTACAGAACTTTGCGCCGGGACGATTGCGATAGCCACACTTCGGACAGACTACCTCACCCATAGGCACCAGTATGGTGGCATTGGGTGAGATAGCCGGAATCTGCACTGTAACCGGTGTGGCACTGTTTGGTAAGCAGTGCTGCAAAGCCGCCCGCATCGCATCAGCACTCTGAAAACGATGGGCCGGATCCTGTTGCATGGCCTTGATGATGACCTGCTCCACCGGACAGAACACCTTGTTGCCTATCTGTACTGTCCGTAAACGAGGATTTTTCGCTAAGATGCTACCGGACGGTGGCGTCTGGATAGGATCCGGCTCGCGATTGGTCAGCAGGTGATACATAGTAGCACCGAGTGAGTAGATATCTGAGCGAGCATCTGTCTGCACTAATTTCCCTGGATTTTGTGGGGAGCGTCGTTGACCTGGAGCGGTAATCGATCCAAGATGTTCTGGTGAAGCATAGGAGATAGTACCGAGATTCTCGGTATTTGTGCGCTTGTTGGGATCAAACCTGCGCGCAATACCAAAGTCAATTAGTTGTACATTGCCATCGGGCGTCACAATAATGTTGCCAGGCTTGAGATCACGCAGGATGATGGGCGGCTTACGCGAGTGAATATAGCTCAACGCTTCGCAGACCTGCATCATCCAGTGAATTACCTGCTCTTCGTCTAATGGTCCTTTGCTGTCCTCGAGTATCTTTTCCAGGGTGCGACCAGGTACAAACTCCATCACGAAGTAGTAATTCCCACGTTCCTGGAAGCTCAAGATCAAGGAAGGAATACGGGGATGCTTGAGATTAAATAGCAAGTCAATCTCTTTATTGAAGCGCTCAATGGCGAATTTGCGTTCATCCTCTGGAGTATTAGGGCTGATGATGAGTTCCTTGACCGCCCGGAAGTAGCCAGGCCTGTCGACCTGTTCTACTTTGTAGACGGTACCCATGCCCCCTTCGCCTAGCACCTGTACAATTTTGAATTTTCCATCCAGGATAGTACCTAATGGGAGTGGCATACAATGGTCCTTATCAATCATCTTGACATGTTAGTGTACCTGAACGAGGACAGCAGTGATATTATCTTCTCCGCCGTTGGCATTAGCCAGTTCGATCAAGATATCACAGATTTTCTGGGCATCGCTATTTTCTTTGAGCACTTTCTCCAATTCTTGATGCCGCACCATTTCCCACAAACCATCGGAGCAGAGCAATAAACTATCACCAGGACGCAGAGAGGCCTGAAAGACATCAGGGTCAACACTTTTGTGTCCGGCTCCCAGCGAACGATAGATCAAGTTGCGTTGTGGATGGGAATAGATATCATCAGGCTCAATTTGTTTAGCTTCTACCAGCCTGTATACCAGAGAATGATCTTTGGTCAAGGGATCAAGTCTACCCTTACGGAAGAGGTAGGTGCGACTATCACCTATATTGGCAATATAAGCATGATCGTCCTGAACGAGCGCGGTTGTAACGGTACAACCCAGGCCACGAGCAGAAGACTGTGATTCGCCATAGTTGAGAATAGCTTTATTCGCCTGGCGGATAGCAGCTTTGAGTTGCTCTTCCACATTTTTCGTCACAGATGTCTCTGGTAGCTTACGCGTCTTATGCCGTTGCTTTGCAGTTTGCTCCGTGGCCGAAGCAGGATCCAATTTAATCGTCTCTTCCTCAGACACTGGTGTCAGTTTGATTGTCGGTTGCTCAGATAAAGGCACCAGAAAGCTTCTGAGGGTCTCGCTGATCTTCTGTACGGCAAGTTTGCTCGCCACTTCACCTGCCTGGTAGCCGCCCATGCCATCGGCAACTATAAAGAGGCCTCGATCACCTTCTTCTGAGATATGCATATATGGACAATCTTCGTTTTGTTCACGTTGTCTGCCTACATCGGTTTTAGAAGCGGCAGTAAGTTTAATTGACACTGGTTTTTACCTCACAGCAACGAATTTTTAGCATCATATTTTATGTTCAATATAACATATAGCAGCATGCGTGACAATTGATATCATCTAGCTTCATAAGGTTTTTCAAAGAGATTTTCTACAATATCATGACTCCAATGGTCATTTCTGAGAACTTTACCTTCATATATAACCTGTAAGATATACGAGTTTTTGGGTTAAAAGGTTGTGATGACACGGGTCTGTAGGGACAAGGGGTGGTGGAGCGGTTGAGTGGAGGCCTTGTGCTTGTCCTGGCCGCATCATCGTGCCCGCCAGGAGGACAGGCACAAGACCTCCACCACCCATCTCTTCCACCCCCTGTCCCTACATGTCAGAAAACCGCTCTACTCCAAAACCTATCCGTTTAAGGATCCCAATGGTCCCCGCCTCTACGAGGAGGGGCCGCGTTGCAGGCGCTGGATGATGTTTTTGAGCCTGCGTGTTTCAGCCGCATGCTGGTCTTGCATGCGCGCCATCTCTTGTTCTAGCTCGATTTGCATTTGCTCCATACGATCTTTCATGTGCAAGATAGCTTCAACGCCCGCCAGATTGACACCCAGATCCCGCATCAAGCGGCGAATATGTATAACTCGTTCGATGTCGCGATCCGAATAAAGACGTGGGCTGTGTGGACTATTGCCCTTGCGCGCCGGTGAGATCAACCCAAGGCGCTCATAGTGGCGTAACGTTTGCTCATGCACTTCGGCTTTGAGTGCTGCGACACTGATGACGTACCATGCACCGTCGCCTATCTCGGCCACAATAGATCCCTCCTTCTCCTCACGAGTGAACTTCGGCTCCCCGGCTGCGCGCCAGTTGCTCAAACAATTTGCGTTCATCAATAGTAAGGCCCATGGGTAGAATGACTTTAACACGCGCAAAGAGATTGCCATTACCTTCACCGCGCAGCCGAGGCATACCTTTATTGGCCAGCCGGAACAAGCGACCATTCTGCGTTTCCGGCGGAATAGTCAATACGAGTTTGCGCCCATCAGGAGTGGGTACAGGAACCTCGCCTCCTAGCATTGCTGTGACGAGGTCGACATTAATATCAACATAAAGGTCATCGCCCTTGCGTTCGTAAAGCTGGTCAGATTTGATACTGATCACCAGTAAGAGGTCACCGCGAGGTCCACCACCACTACCCGGCTGCCCTTCACCCGCTACACGAATCCTGGAACCAGTATCAACTCCTGCCGGAATTTTGACCTGGATTCGCTTATAACGCGTTAGCACACCCAGTCCGCTACAATTCACGCAGGATTTGCCCGCGACTACCCCCGTACCACGGCAGATAGGACAGGCGTCCGTTGCCTGAATATTGAATGTACGCGTTCCCCCTACGTATGCCTCCTGCAACGTTACCTCGACGCGTTGTTCAATGTCTTCACCTGTGCGTCTTGAGGCATTCGATGTGGAACGACCAAAAAGGGCCTCAAAGAAGTCGGAGAATCCTGACGGCGAATCATAGCCTGAGGGAGAACTGCGATAAGTAGAGGAGCGCCTGCCGGCTCCAAATGGAAAGCCAAACTGTTCCTGCCAGTTTGGACCCAACGTATCATACTTGCGCCGTTTGTCGGGGTCAGAGAGAACCTCGTAGGCCTCATTAATCTCCTTGAATTTCTCTTCCGCCCTTTTATCGCCAGGATTCACATCGGGGTGATATTTGCGGGCCAGCTTACGAAATGCTTTTTTGATCTCGTCGGTGCTGGCACCTTTTGCGGCACCCAGCACTTTGTAATAATCTTTGTAATCCATTTCTCGCCCCTCTTTACGGCCACCAGTGTGCCCTTTACCCTACATGCGAGCCACTATATTTGTGATTGTTTATTCCCCGCACTTACTTTGACGCGAGCCGGGCGTAAGGTCTCATCGCCTAATTTATAGCCTTTGAGGACTTCTTCAAGAATCGTGCCTTCGGGTTTATCGCTATCCTCAACGGCCTCTACTGCTTCATGTACATATGGATTGAATTCCTCTCCAACTGTGGGAACCGGGGCTAGTCCTTCGGCGTGCATTACCTCATTCATTTGCCACAAGACCATGCGGAGGGCCTGCTGCAGTCCCTGGCGATCCAGGCTATCCTGGTAAGCAAGTGCGCGCTCCACGTTGTCCATCACGCCAAGTATTTTCTGGAAAAGCGCTTTCTTTTCTCGCTGTAGACGATCTGCTGCCATTCTCTCCTGCCGCTTGCGGAAGTTCTCCATCTCGGCACGTTCGCGCAGGTACTTATTCCAGTTTTCAGCCGCCTCCTGTCGCGCCTGCTCGAGTTGTGACTCCAGCTCGGCAATGCGATCGACCTCCTTAGCCTCTGTAGAGGTCGAATTTTCCTCACTCACTTGTCCTTCCTGCAACTCCTGGGATTCTTCCATCATATCGAAATGTTTCTCCTTAGTGAATAGTCAACCAACCTTTTCGGGAAAGGGGAGAAGAGCGGGAACACTCCTCACCCCCTATCACTACAATATGCTTTGATTCCGCATCAGGTAAATTCTATTAAAAGGCGTGGTAATTTGAGTTTTATTGTCTTTCCAGTATAAAACTTGAGTCGGAACCTGTCAAGTTTTTGGGGCTGACGCCTACTCTTTGCGCTCTTCTGGAGTGATGGGTGGATGACTCATGAACAGGACACCCCTCGATGCGTTGACGGAGCGATTCAAGGGCCTGCTTGTAGGCTCCATGAGAACAGTATACCTGATACGTTATTGACATGCCGTTGACGCATAGTTGGTTGAGATTGTCCTGCGAGATGAGCGCCTAGCACATCCCTTGTCTTCTCAAGCATACCCACAGGGAGCAACGAGGTCAGAAATTACCTCTGGAACGACTCTCTAACGTATCTTGAAAACAAGAGGATTGGATAGCAAAGCCAAAGGAGCTTGATGGCATCAGACCATCAAGCTCCTAGTAAATCCGCATGAAAGAGGCTACAGAGGGGGCCTTCCACTAGTAGGTTTTTTGGAGAAGGAGGAGAAGTAGCCCAAAACGGGCGAAAAAAGAGGTGAGCGTGATTGTGCTGCTACGATAGAACAAAATCCCATCTGTCGTACCAGGAGAACAATCATGTCTCACAATGAGCCATTATCCCAATGGATCGAAACGGTGTCAACGGCCTTCCCGAAGTTAAGTCGACCGCAAGCCAAAGTGCTTGCCCTCTGGAGTTATGGAATGGTGCTCGCCAAAGCGTGTGGTATTACGCTGGTATGTGCTGCGCTGGCCTTACAACTGGGCTGTTCAGAAGCCAGTCTGGTGCAACGCTTGCGGGAATGGTGCTACTCGGCCAAAGACAAACGGGGTTGGAAGCGGCAGGAATTGGACGTCACGACCTGTTTTGCGCCGTTGTTGGGCTGGATTCTGCGTTGGTGGCCTGCTGATGAGCCTCGTCTGGCTTTGGCGTTGGATGCGACCACCTTGAAGAAACGCTTTACGGTGCTCTGTATCAGTGTCGTCTATCGCGGGTGTGCCATCCCGGTGGCGTGGAAAGTGGTAGGCGCAGAGGAAAAAGGAAGCTGGCAACCACATTGGACGGGGCTGCTGGCCCACTTAGGAGACACGGTGCCAGCAGAGTGGACGGTGATCGTGCTGAGTGATCGTGGCTTATATGCGCCGTGGCTCTATCAGCACATCGTGTCGTTGGGCTGGCATCCGTTCATGCGTATCAACAAGCAGGGCAACTTTCGTCCCCTCGACGAGGCGAAATTTCGGGGACTTAGCACGGCAGCTCCAACCGTGGGCTGCGCTTGGTGTGGGGAAGTGGAGTGTTTTAGTGAAGCCAAGAGCCGCTTGCGCTGTAGTTTGCTCGCTCGCTGGGATCAAGGCTACGAGGAAGTCTGGTTAGTCGTCACCGACCTTGCCCCAGCGCAGGCGACAGTGGTTTGGTATGGCATGCGTAGTTGGATTGAAGGCGGCTTTAAGGATACCAAGCGCGGGGGCTGGCACTGGCACCAGACGAAGATGGTAGATCCACAGCGAGCCGAGCGCTTGTGGTTAGCTATTGCGGTGGCCACGTTGTGGGCCGTGAGCGTGGGAGGCGAGGTCGATGCGAACCTGCCAGTCAGCAGTTTGGAGGCCTTGCCCCAGACGCATGTGGCGCGTCGCACCGCCACGAGACGTTCTCGTCCGCGCATGCTCAGTTGTTTTGCGCGGGGGATCCTCACCATTCTCGGTACCTTGATCCGAGGTGATGGGCTCGTGTTGGGTCGCTTTGTACCTGAACCATGGCCTGTGACTGTCCCTTCTCACAAAAAGAGGAACACGAAGATCAAGGCTCAGCCGGCTCAGGAGGCAGCTTGATGAAAAACCTACTAGTGAAAGACAGAGGGGGCCCACTGCCCCTACAGACTATGTTCCATTTCTTCTTCGCTTAGTCGCTCGTCTGGGGTCCAGCGCTCACCGCGCTCCAGGAGGATAGGACCGAAGAGGGCAGTTTGTTTGATACAAATGCGTTCGCGTTTCCACAATTCGAGCACAGCCAGTAAGGTGACGATAATTACCAGGCGGGAGCTGTCGTTTTCAATCAGTTCTGAGAGTGGGACGCTGGGACGGATACGTAATAAGCCTACGATTTTGGCAATACGTTCACTGACACGCACACGCGGCAGGGGTATGAAGATATTACTGTTTGCCTCATCTCGCGCATGAAGCTCAAGCAAGTGTTGGAAAGCCTTTGCCAGGGTCCCAACTTCAAGTCCCAGCAAGGTAGGGGGTGTCCATGCCAGTTGAGCCTCGATACTTGCCAGCAGGCCAGAGCGTGCATAAGTTTGCAAGCCTGCTTCTTCGCGAAAGCGTAGATGGCTGGCAATCTCCTTTGCAAACTTGTATTCGAGGAGGTGTGAACGCAGTTCCTCCGCCATCGCTGCGGCCTGCTGCATCTCTCCGGTCATCTCTTCTTGAGATGCCTGTGGCAAAAGGCTCTGCGATTTGATGTAGAGGAGGCGAGCGGCGATGGAGACGAATGCAGCCATATTTGCCAGGGGCATGCTATCGGGTTCCTGCCATTGTTCCAAGTAGGCCAGATACTGGTCGGTTACAGCAACCAGCGAGATGGTCGTAATCTCCATCTGTCGCTTTTCAATCAGGTGCAGCAACAGGTCAAGCGGACCCTCGAAAACGGACAGGCGAACGACGTAGCGTGATGTGTGACCATTCGCCTGCGCTTCTGTTATCTCACCAAAGAGTATGGGTTCTGTTTGATCAAGCATAAATTATGATGCCTCATCTACCAAATGTAACTCCGCAGCCGGACCATCGGGCTGATGATGTGTGCGAATGTAAAGGACGGTTTTTTCGGACAGGCCAGCCGCAGCAGCCAGCTCCGCCCCAATTTCAGCATGCCACCAGGCATTGCTGAGGGCACGTCTCCATGCAGGCATAGCTCTACCCTCATAAGGATAAACGACTAATCTGCGAAGAAAGCGCGGAGCAAACAACTTGCCCAGAACTATCGCAGGCCGTGTCCAGAAAGGGACCCGTCCCTGAGCCTTGCCGACATCATGCAGGAGGGCTGCCGCAAGCAAATCATTGTCTACACAGCCCCGTGCCAGCAGGCCTTGAAAAACCGTGAGCGAGTGCCGTTGATCAGCAGGGGACATCGTCCGAAAAAGGAGTAGCGCCTGGTCTGGAAGCCATTGTGCTAAACGTAAATGTTCTTCAGTTGAAAGCGGGGCGACGAAACCAAGCTGTTGACGTACCTGCCCGAGACGATAAACAAGTGTATGTAACATAGCCAGTGCACTATCAGCCATCTAAAAAAAGTAAACCGGACCAATAACACCAAGCGGGAGACCCGACACGAGTCCGATCAAATTCAGAGAGCCCAGCAGAATATAGTACGGAATATGAAAAAGGAAAAAGCTACCGAATCCTGATATTTGCCCGAGGAAAGGCAATAAAAACAGGGCTGCCAGGATGATAAAAGGCCCATACGTGGCAGATCTGGCAAACTGCACCGCCTGGCGACTAGGCAGCAGGGTATAGAGGATCTGATAGCCATCGAGCGGATACAGCGGGATGAGATTGAAGATTGCCAGGCAGATATTGACACTTGCAAACACTGTTACCAACTGTGGTATACGTGCTGTAATGCCGTTGTTAAGTAGAGTCAAGGGAAGGAAACGGAGCACCAGGGCGAAAAGTAATCCTACAAGCAGGCTCATCAACATTCCAGCCACGCTCACTAACAAGGTTCCGCCATTTGGTCCACCGCGCAGTTTCCAGGGATCTACCTTGACAGGTTTCCCCCAGCCCAACCCATCAAGGAATGACCAAATTCATGAATGATTACTGCCACTAAGAACGAGCCGATAATCATTAACGCCAGTACAACATTTATCATAGCTATCCTCACGTAGCGACATCCTTGCGAATGCCTCATTTTTCAGCGGCCACCTATCATAGGCGCTAGAACAGTTATAAAAGATTAATTTCCATACCTTCAGACGCGGAATACGTGTTTGTAAAGTGTGCTTGTGCCTCCGCTTGCATCGCGTCCAGTTTGTTGTCATCATAGGTCGGTTCATGATGAAAGAGTATCAACTTACGAACTCGAGCCATAAGAGCTACTTCCGTTGCCATCTCGAGCGTACTGTGACCAAATCCCTGTTTCGCTTCTAGATACTCATCAGAAGTGAACTGTGCATCATGTATCAGCAAATCAACTCCCTTTACAAACTCAAGAAACCCAGGTTCGCACTCTTCTCTCCATTCTACATCGGTGGCAAAGACCAGCCGCCGACCCGCATACTCGATGCGATAGCTTACCGCGCCATCGAGGGGATGGCTGCTGGTCATCCTGGCAATGACACGTACCTCGGCTTCATTTGCAGCTTCTGCACCTTCAGAACCATCGATGACTGCAGGTTTGATATCGCCAGTATTCCAGATGATTTGTTCCCGGTCGGTGATCGTGTGAAAAGTGCGATGCGACGGTAAGCTCCGTATATCTACTGGAAAATACGGTGCAGACATGTACGGGGTTACAAGTTGTTCAATATTGCGACCGGCAAGGCTCGGACCAAAGAAATCGATAGAGGTGCGAGGCTCATAGAGCGGAGAGAAAAAAGGAATGCCAAGCAGGTGATCACCATGACCATGAGTAATAAAAAGTGCAAGGTTGAGCGAGGCACCTGCTGAGCGGCTGAGCAGTTCAGCGCCGAGGCGAATTATGCCACTGCCCGCATCCAGGATCAAGGTATGTGTCCCCACTTCAACTTCAACACAAGTGGTATTTCCTCCATAGCGTACCGTGTGCGGCCCAGGCGTGGGATAGCTACCTCGCACTCCCCAGAAGCGGATCTGAAAACGGGCCATGTCCGTGTCGGTCATGTAATTGCTCCTACTCCTTGCGTCTCGGCTGACTGCGAGCAGTAGCGGTGCAGCCGCGTTGCCGAGACGGATAGGTGCCAACAACTGCTCAAGCGAGACTTATTAACTGGACTTATTATATCGTGCAGGCAAGAGAATGAAAAGTAGGGGCCCGATTTATCGCGCCCTGGGGTGGAGGGGCAACACATGCGGGCGCGATAAAGAACTTTACCGACCAAGTCCGGTCATAGGTTGTCATCCTGAGCGCAGCGAAGGATCTCGGTGCCCGGGAGACAGATCCTTCGCTGCGCTCAGGATGACAGTCTTGATCGTCTCTGCAGGCCCTCTTGCCGATCTTGGTCGTTAAAATTCATAATCGGGCCCCTACACATAGACGGAGAGCATTCTATTATGCGTATTGCGCATAATAGCCTTGTAAGGAGTGTGGTATGCGACCAGCGAGAAATGTGCCCTCTGGTCGATGCTCTTCCCGATCTATATGCCCACGGCGATGAAAGAGCTCCACCAACTCGCTCTTATCGTAGGGAATCGTCACCTGTACTGCTTCCATGCTGGCCGCCAGCACTCGGACAATTTTTTCGAGCAGGGCATCCAGGCCGATTTTGCGCAGGGCAGATACCGCTATAGCATTGGGATAGAGCGAGGTATCAACTACTGATGGGTCATCAAGCAAATCGATCTTGTTAAGGGCTGTGACGCGCGGCTTTTCATCAGCCTCAAGGTCATGCAGGATTTCGTTGACTGTCTCACTCTGTTCGATAGCGTTTTCGTGGCTGACATCAACTACTTCCAGGAGCAAATCGGCGTCAGTTACTTCTTCGAGCGTTGCCCGGAAGGCGGCAATCAACTTGGTAGGAAGTTTCTGGATAAAGCCTACCGTGTCAGTGAGTAGCACCTCTTGATTCCCTGGTAAGATGACATGGCGGGTAGTGGGATCGAGCGTAGCAAAGAGCCTGTTTTCCGCCAGCACTTCAGCTTCAGTGAGCGCATTGAAGAGGGAAGACTTTCCGGCATTGGTATAGCCAACCACGGCTACGACAGGAATGGCCTGGGCTGCACGCTGGCTGCGATGCACCCTGCGTTGATGGCGTACTTCTTCGATCTCTTCACGCAGATCGGCTATACGGCTACGGATACGCCGGCGATCAATCTCCAGTCTTGTCTCACCCGGGCCACGCACGCCGATAGCACCACCAAAGCCGCCTGCACCAGCACTGCGCGAACCGCCCGCCTGTCGTGAAAGCTCTACGCCTCGTCCAGCCAGACGGGGTAAGCGATACTCTAACTGCGCCAGTTCAACCTGCAAGCGACCCTCGCGAGTGCGAGCATGTTGCGCAAAGATATCGAGGATGAGGGCGGTACGATCAATTACACGCGCATCGAGCATCTTTTCGAGGTTGCGCTGCTGTGAGGGGGATAGTTCGTCATCAATGATAACCAGATCAAAACCCAGGTGTTTCTCGGTGTCACTGAGTTCTTGTGCGCGCCCTTTTCCAATGTAGGTGGCTACATCAGGGTGGCGCATGCGTTGGATCATTGTGCCAACAACCTCCGCACCTGCAGTACGCGCCAGCGTCTCTAATTCGCTCAGTGAGTCTTCTACACTCCACAAACTCTCACTCTCGTCTTGTTCTACAGCAACAAGGAAGGCATGCTCAACCCTTCCGCGAGAGGGAGTATCGATGAGATGTTGTTTTGCCGTAAGTAGTTCTCCTCCATTTGAGTGAGTTTTACCGGATACCGCCGCTGAAAGCCCTCATGTTCAAACTTTATTTTAGCACTCAATTTTGAGAACGCAAGTGGCGATCAGGTGGTCTCTATTCAGGGAGAGCAACTGACGCACCGATTCAATACGAACAGCAATACGGGCATACAAGGGCAATGCAAGCGTGCCCTCTCCTACTTATCTCCAACCAAGCCGTGGCAGGGCCGGTAATTCCTGAATAAAATAGCCATTGACTTTTGCAAAGAAGCTATTATGCACTGCTTGATTGTAGGTATCACGCCAGGCTTGATATTGTTGAACTGTAATATTGAGGCCGGGAATAATCTGGCTCCCTGGATGAATTGTACCCTGAACACTGTTCAAAAAATTGCCTAAGACCAGTAGTACGATCAGCCACAGAAGCCAGGCTTCGACAAACCCGATGATGCCACCTATTAGAGAATCACCCAGGCCAAAAACAGGTACAGCTTTCACTACCCCTCGCACCGCCGTACCGATAATATGGAGCACCAGGATTGTTCCAAAGAATAGCACCAGGTACGAGATGATAGGCGAGAATGATAGGCCGTTAGATGCGAGAAACAATGTGAATTGTTTCCCAAAAAAGTAGGCTACACCAATTGCGATTGGAATAGCGAGCAGATGAACCAGGCTGAATACGGCTCCATTACGCAAACCATTGAAGACGAGCAGAACGATTGTCAGAAGAAAGAGAAGATCTATCCAATTGAATGGGCCAATCATGTATTTTTTCCTCCACGTCAGGGTTTATATGGCTTTTATATTTAATAGATGTAGTATCTGTTATGCTTAGACGTTGGGAAAAGGCGACTTGTAACATGAGTACTGTGGGATAGCTCACATTCGAGCAGAATCCACCCGGGGCTATCTGTAGGGGCGAGAGTAGTGGATGAGAGGTTGGGTGGGCCTTTATGGTCGCCGACCGTGCCTTGTCATTACACACAAATCTCGTATACAGGGCCATACCCCTGGAACGGGCGACCATAGAGTGCAACGCAAAGGTTTCTCTGAAGCGTTCTTAGTCTGCCATTGTGCTTACTTTTTTACCCGCGCCCTTTAAGCCAAACTTCTTGATGGTGTTGCGCAGCCAGCCAACAGTTGGCCCTTCATCAATTCTTTTGCTGGTTTCGATCAGAAATGAAGCTGTCTCCGGACGAGCCTCCAGCTTGTTCGCTTCGCGTATAGCTGCCAGTTCTTCATAATGCTGGAAAGCCCAGTATAAATTGATACGACATTCCTTACAATTCTTGGCGTCATCTTCGTTTATGGCTCCGCACTGTGGACACTCTGTCATCTCATTTTCCTTTCATGGCATTTTGAACTGTCGCATGGTCTCCTACAAGATAAGATCCACAACGAAAATAAAAGTAATACCAGTTACACTCTTCCAGGTTAGATCAGCCCCAGGCGCATTGCTTCTGCCACTGCCTGTGTCCGATCGCTGACCTGCAGCTTGCGGTAAATATCCTGCATCTTACGCTTTACCGTGATCTCACTCCAGAATATGTGCGATCCTATCTCTTTATTGCTATAGCCATGTGATGCCAGGCGCATGATTTCAATTTCCTTAGCACTGAGGCCATAACGAGCAAGGTTCCGCTCCTGGGCCAGCCGATTAAATTCGTTCAACACCTGGGTAATAGCACGGGTCTCGCCTATGACTCGCTCACCTTGTTCCACAGCACGGAGCGCCGACAACAGTTCAGGATGGGACAACGTCTTTGGCAGATAGCCATGTACGCCAACGCGTATAGCATCTAAAAGAAGTTCTTCGCTGCTGAATCCAGTGAACACGACAATATGTGTTTGAGGACAGCCTCGTTGCAATTGCTTCACAATATCCAGGCCGTTAAAGTTTCCCAGGAAGATATCTAGTAAGACAATATCTGGCTGTAACTCGAGGGTTAGCGTAAGCGCTGCATTTCCTGTTCCTGCCTCTCCCACGACTTCGAAATCCTCTTCCTCACTCAGGAGTGCCTGGAGAGCAGCACGCATAAGAGGATGATCATCTACCACCAGTACTCGTATTCGCCCATTCCCATTCATATGGTCTGACATTTTTAGCTCCCTACATAAATTAGCTCAAAACTAAGGGGCATTATTGCCAGAGGCAACGCCGGTTTTATTGGTACAGAACAGCATGAAAGTATATATACAGAGTGGACAGCAACTCTTTAGAAAATACACAACATCACTTATGCAGGAAAGTTGCTGTTAACTCATCCAAATATGTAAATACCTCATCCAAATATATAACACATAGAAATTTTACCTCTTATAACCTACCATAAGATGCAGAGATAATCAATACCATCAAGCTATCAGACAAGGTCGTTGCAAAGTCTTTCACTCGACCCCTGACAGGGTCTAAAAGGGGAAATGTGGGGACACCGAAAAAAGCTAGCTGTGCTAGTGCTCAATCGGTCTCTGCCTGGACTCTCATCGCGCTGGATATCGTTAAGCCTAGTGCGCTGAGGCAGGCCAGACCTGTAGCACACATGAGCAGGGCGGCCCAGGGATGGGAGAAGAAGAACATGGCAGTCACCTCGTTGGCATGCAGGTTCAGGAGTCCATGGAATACCAGTAACCCCACAGCCTCGTTACTGCCGAGCTGCCCAGGAGGGGTTGGCAGGATGTAGAACATGTTGTAGACGGCGTAGCCGAAGATGTCTATCCCGAAAGGGATCGCAGAA
>WNGD01003517.1_pt1 | contig 26480 bp, 18 predicted proteins | sample 5400671 | NCBI WGS metagenome assembly WNGD01 (sample SAMN13153369, study PRJNA577476) | soil metagenome | isolation source: 40 cm soil or saprolite under grassland replicate 2 | place: USA:California | collected 2016-06-15
CATGAGCAAAAGATTCGACGCCGTAGTTGTGGGCGGAGGGGTGATCGGCTGCGCTGTCGCTTACGAGCTTCAGAAGGCGGGCGTCAAAGTGGTCCTCCTTGAGAGAGGAACCATCGGGCAGGAATCTTCTTCGGCGGCGGCAGGGATGCTCGCGCCCAATGCGGAAGCCGATCAGGATGACGAGTTTCTCCGCCTCTGCCTGAAGGGCCGCGCTCTTTTCCCACGGTACCTGGAAGAATTAGAGGAACGCACATCCCAGCGGGTCGAATGGCACCAAAGCGGCCTTCTGCGCGTACCCGGTTCGGAGGAGGAGGCTTCGGTGCTCGCGCGGCGCTATCAATGGCAGAAAGAAGCCGGGATCCGTATCCAGTGGATTTCACCGGAGGAGATCCGGGAGCTGGAGCCCCACCTCAAACCAACCACCCGGCATGCGCTGTATTTGCCGGACGAAGCTAATCTGGACAATGCGCAATTGACGCGCGTCCTGGCCCTCGCGGCCCGGTCCCGCGGAGCGGAAATACGGGAGCACGAAGAGGTGCGCGCCCCCATCCTGGACCAGCGCAGAGTTTTGGGGGTCACGAGCACGGTAGGTGCGTATTACTCCGGGACCACGATTTACGCCGCCGGGGCCTGGACTACACGGATATGCCCCACCGAAGAGACCAGCATTCCCGTCATACCGGTGCGAGGCCAAATGCTGGCCCTCAGAGCGGAGCACCCTCTGATAAGCCGAATCATCTACTCGAGGGATGGTTACCTTGTTCCGCGTAGTAACGGAGAAATTCTTGTAGGGGCGACCGTGGAATGGGCGGGGTTTGACAAGCGCAATACCGCCGGGGCGCTTGAAAGACTGCTGCAAGCGGCTCTGAATCTCGCGCCCGAGCTCGAATCGGCGACCTTCACACGCGCCTGGGCCGGCTTGCGGCCGGGAACTCCAGACACCCTCCCCATTCTCGGACCGGATCCGTTCTGGCAGGGATTGATCCACGCGACGGGTCATTATCGCAATGGAATTCTTCTCAGCGGGATCACGGCAAAACTGACCGCGGAGCTGGTGGTTCAGGGCAGGACATCCTTTCCGCTGGAAGCGTTCTCGCCGGACCGGTTTCATGTGTCCGCGAAAACGCAAAGCACGACGAGGTGAGCGGACACCCGATGCTGGCCCCTGTTTTTCACAGGTGGGAGCTTTCTCTTTCCCGTAAAGACAGAAACCGGACGGTCCGGCCTTTTGAATGGGGAATCGAATTCCTGCAGAACGGCATCTCCAATCGCGGATTCCGGACTGCGGATTGCGGATTGAACGACGGCAATCCGCAATCCGAAATCCGCAATCCGAAATCCTATCTGATCGACTATGCCCGCCGGGCAGTGCGTGAGAGCGATGCCTATCACTCCTATGCGCCGGTGAAGGACTATCGGCTGGAAGGCTCGCACCTGACGTTCAGCAGCCCGCTGCAGACCGCCTATCCCAGAAACAACATCGTACACGGGCGCTATTTCCCGGCCGAATCCGACGGCCGGGCGGTCCTGGTGCTCCCGCAATGGAACGCCGGCGGAAAGGGGCACATCGCTCTGGCCCGGCTGCTCAGCCTTTTCGGCCTGTCCACGTTGCGGCTCAGCATGCCCTACCACGACCTCCGCATGCCTGAAGAGTTGATTCGGGCAGACTACATGCTTTCGCCCAATCTCGGACGGACGTTGCAGGCCGTGCGGCAGGCGGTCATGGATTGCCGGGCAGCGCTCGATTGGCTGCAATCAGAGGGGTACGGCAGGTTGGGCATTCTCGGCACAAGCCTGGGATCGTGCATCGCGTTGATCACTATGGTTCATGATCCCCGTCTGCGCGCGAGCGTGCAGAATCACATCTCTCCTTACTTCGCAGACGTGGTATGGACAGGGATCTCCACGCGCCACGTGCGCGCCGGGCTCGAAGGTCACGTTACCCTGGAAGACTTGCGTGAGATTTGGATGCCGATCAGCCCAAAAGCTTATTTGAAGAGACTAGTGGAAACGGAGAAGAAATCGCTCCTGGTGCACGCGCGCTACGATCATTCTTTCCTGCCAGACCTCTCCCGCGAGGTGCTGCAGGAGTATAGGGATCTCGATCTTCCCCATTCCACGTTGGAGCTGCGCTGCGGCCATTACACCTCCGGCAAATTCCCCTTCAACATCATCCTCGGTTGGGCCGTGTGCCATTACCTGCGCAGAAACCTCTGACTCCGATTGCAGAAAATCAAACCGCCGATGAACACCCATGCACACAGACAGGTTCGGAGTTCAGCTTTAGCTTCGTCAGAGGGCAAGCTCTGAGGGCAGCCTAAAGGCTGCACTGCAAACCTATCTATCTCGTTCGCTGAGTAGCAAGGATTTTCCTCAACGTTTCTCACCGCAAGGCGCGGAGGACGCTCAGGCTGTCTTGACCAATGACAAATGACCAATGATCAATGACAAATGAATGATGAGGGATTTGTTGACCGGTTCCTCGCGTGCATTATGTCATTTTTCATTTGTCATTGGTCATTTGCCATTTGTCATTGGTCATTTTTTGCCAGGTCTTTCTCTGCGAGGACGGTAAGGCCGAAACCAAACATAGCGCGGAGGTTTCCATAAAATAAAAAAGCCCCCTTCCGCTCTGCGCGAAAGGGGGCCCGGTCCACTTGCTTATTCGGTTCTGGTGACGTTCTCGGCCTGTAAGCCCTTGGGGCCCCGGGTCACGTTAAAGGACACCGCGTCTCCCTCAGTCAAAGTCCGAAAACCGTTCATTTGAATGGCTGTGTGGTGAACGAAAACGTCACCGCCACCTGCTCGCTCAATAAACCCATAACCTTTGGCGTTGTTGAACCACTTCACTTTCCCAACTTCTTTTTCCATTTAAAAATCTGCTCCTTGTTGCTTCTTCCAATTTCGCTTTTGTGTCTATCTCCGCTTCCCGCTACATGAAAAAACCGCCGGCTAATGCATCCGCGGCACTCCACATCGAGATCCGGCCTCAAGAATACAAAACGATGGCTTATGTTACAGTTGCACTACATCGCTGTCAATCGAAACGTGACGTTTAACCACGTATTTGTCAGCTTAGTCCGCCGGGCTAACCCGTTCAGGGAGTGTGTGTTCGTGCGGGTGTCGTGAGGACGGAGACCCAGAACGTGGAAAGCAGTGGGCAGTGGGCAGATGTAGTTGCTTTGCCCCTCTGCCCCTCTGCCCCTCTGTGGTTAAAGATTGGCCTTGAGAAATGCAAAGCCCTGCTTGCCCGAGAACTCGTGCTTTCCTGAGAAAGTCTCGAGTCCAAGATTCTCCTCCTTACCGAAGACTCGATAGATTTTTCTGGTGCGCTCGAAGGCTAATCGAGTCCCGGCCACAGGAAAGATCGGGTCTTCGGTCCCGTTTTCGGCGAACAGGTGGCGCGGTGCAATCAGGCCGGCGATATCGTAGGCCTCGGCCGCCTTCAGAATTCCGGGCACGTAGTTATCGATACAATGGCTCAAGGAGTAAATACTGGCTTTAAAACTGCAGAAGGAGCCGCTCAGGAACGCAACCTTGATCCTCTGTTCTACTGCGGCAGCATACAGAGTTACGGTCCCACCTCCGGAGATGCCCATGCATCCGATGCGCTTGGGATCGATCTCCGGTCGCGTTTCAAGATAATCCAGGGCGCGGATCACATCCCAGGTCCGCCAGCCCGCCATAGTCTCGCCAAGCATCAGAGCCGCCCCGGCCGCGGGCTGGCACGAGGAGCGCTCGGCCGATCCTTTCCGTGAGGCCTCGTCGCGGCGATGGCCGAAGCCTAACTGCTCGATGGCGAAGGCTGCGATGCCTTGAGTGACGCATTGAAGCGCAAAGTCATTCTGGTAGCCTCCGTACCGCCTGCGTTGGTTGCCTTCTGTGTCGATTCCGACGATGTCGTCGACGCCACGCCCATGCCCGGGCAGGCAGATCATCGCCGGGCCGGGAGTGCGGAAGTCAGCCGGGAGGAGAAGATAACCGAAAACCTGCAGCCCCGGCCGGCTCCAGAACAGGATCCGCTCCCGGCGGTAGCCATCCATCTGCTCGGTTCTGAGGATCTTCGCGCGAAGGGGTTGCCGTTCCATTGGGAAGCCGCCCAGCAATTCGACCACGCGGCCTCGCAGCTTTCTTTGCCATGCCCGGGCCTCTTCGCGGGAACCGGCCCGAAACGTCAAGGACGGGCTTACATTTTCGTATCGCGCCAGCGAATACAGCAGCGTATCCAGGGCGTCTCCAGCGGCGAAAATTTCGTCGATCATCGCGGAAGCTTCCTGACGTTGATGAGCAGCCACCCCGCGCCGGTACCCGGCGAGAATACCCGGAACTGTCGATACCCTCATAATGAAATCCCTCCTCCCCGGCTTCCCTTTCATGCTAATCCCTCCTGTAAAAGAGACGGTGGAAAATTGTCACTCCTCTTTCACCACAGAGACGCGAAGACGCAACGGTTCTGCGCGCCCATGCAGTGATATCATGAAAACTTAGCCCTCGGGCAGCAACCAAAAGTTCTTGGCGATTTCTTCGCGTCTTCGCATTCTTAGGGCCCGCCCCAGAATAACATTTGCACTTTGCTGCTGGCCCCCAGGCCCGCTGGCAAGGCGCGAGCGACGAGCATACCCGTTGCGGTATGTAAGGAGCGAGCAACGCAGCCAGCGGGCCTGCGGGCCGCAGCCCGAAGGGGCGCGGCGGCGAGGGGCCGTCTGCGTTGTTGGCGCTCCTCGACGATGCACAGCGGCATCGCCTGCGTCGCGGCGCCTAGCATCCGGCCCCTCGGCGCTCGCGCCAAAGTGTAAATGTTATTCTGTGGCGGGCCCTTAGCGGTGAAATCCGGGGCGCGAAATCATACAAAGCTTCCAATTTACCAATGCCATTGCCTGGTCTAATATTAGGCTATTGAAAGAGAGGCGATTTTGAGACCCGGGCTGAAGATACTGCTGTTTATCAGCATTTGCTTTCTCATTCTTAACAGCGCATACGTCGGGGCGTACGCTGAACCGACGCTTTTCTACGTCACCAACGTCTTCGCCCATCTGGCCGCCGGCTCCGTGATCGGTATGGCGCTGTTGTGGGCAGCGTGGCGCGAACGACACAGCCATCTGGCGTTCTCCATCGGGGCGGCGCTGTGTGTGCTTCTGGCCCTCGTTTCCGGAGGCCTGATCGTCTACTTTGGAGGAACGCGGCCCTATGCCTTGCTGGTTCTGCTGCACGGTGCGCTGGGGGCAGCCGCCCTCCTTACCGTGGTTCTCGCCTGGCGGGCCTGGTTTGGAAGTGCGGCGCTGGATCGAGCGAACTGGAAGCCCTTGGCCGTCGTTCTGGCGGGCGGCGCGTTTTTTTTTGCGGCCGCGGTTGCCTGGCAGAAGAGCCATCCCGAGCCGGACAATCGTTTCGTGCAGCAGCTCGAACCGCCCCTGGATATGGCAGGCGAAGGGATCGGCGAAAACACCGCGTTCTTTCCTTCGGCCTCCGAAACCAACACGAGGGGTCTCATTCCCTCGAATTTCTTTATGAAAACGGAGTCCTGCGGGCAATCGGGCTGCCACTCGGACATTTACAAGCAGTGGCACTCTTCGGCGCATCACTTCTCCTCTTTCAACAACCAGTGGTATCGGAAATCGATTGAATACATGCAGGACGTTACCGGCACACGCCCTTCGAAGTGGTGCGCGGGCTGCCACGATCATGCAGTGTTCTTCAACGGCCGCTTTGACCGGCCGATCAAGGAGCAGATCGACACCCCCGAGGCGCAGGCGGGACTGACGTGCACGTCCTGCCATTCCATTTCAAAAGTGAAGAACTCCATGGGCAACGGCGGTTTTGTGATCAGGTACCCTCCCCTCCACGATCTCGCCACCAGTGACAACCCGATCCTGAAAGGGCTGCACGACTTTTTCGTGAAGATTGACCCGGAACCGCACCGCCGAACTTTTATCAAGGACTTCCATCGGAAGGACACCGCGGAGTTTTGCTCTACCTGCCACAAGGTCCACCTGGACAAGCCGGTCAACGATTACAGGTGGTTTCGAGGTTTCAATGACTACGACGCGTGGCAGGCCAGCGGCGTGTCGGGACAGGGGGCGCGCTCGTTTTACTATCCGCCCAAGGCCATGAAGTGCGCCGATTGCCACATGCCTCTCGTGAACAGCGACGATGCCGGCAACATCGGAGGCAGGGTCCACGATCACCGCTTCATCGCGGCCAACACCGCTCTTCCCTTCGCCAACAAGGACGAGATCCAGCTGAAGAAAACCATCGAGTTCCTGCAGAACAACCAAGTGACGGTCGACATATTCGGCATCAATCGAGTGGCCGAGGGTTCGGGACTGGAGGAGATTCCATCGGGCCAGCCTGCCGCACCGCGGGCTGCGACTCATTTTGCAGAGGTGGAGGAGATGGGCGCTGCTTCGGGCGTTGGAGCCGCCCTTACCGATGTGACCCAACTTACGGCCCCTCTGGATCCGATCGCCGCGGTCGTGCGAGCCGGGGAGAGCGTCCGCGTGGAAGTCGTCGTGCGCACGCGCGGAGTCGGTCATTTTTTTCCCGGCGGGACCGTGGATGCCTTCGATGTCTGGCTCGCATTGAAGGCGGAAGACGAGAAAGGCATACCCTTCTACTGGAGTGGCATGGTGGAAGATAACGGCAGGGGTCCGGTGGAAAAGGGAGCGCATTTTTACCGATCTTTCCTGCTCGACGAAAAGGGCAACCCCATCAACAAGCGCAACGCCTGGGCGGCGCGAAGCGTTCTGTACGTTCGCTTGATACCGCCGGGCGCGGCGGACACCGCCCACTTTCGGCTCAAGGTCCCGGAAAACGCCGGCTCGCAGATCAAATTAACTGCAACACTGAACTATCGCAAGTTCAGCTGGTGGAATACCCATTGGGCCTACGCGGGGGTGCGCGACCCGTCTCAAGGCCCTTTCGCATTGGGCAAAGGGTACGACAGCAGCCGGTGGATCTTTGCCGGCGATACTTCATTGGTGAGCGGCGCTCTGAAAGAAATCCCGAACCTGCCGGCCGTGGCGATGGCTTCCGATACCGTCACATTGCGCGTGGCCGGCAAGCGCAGCCCGATCCCCGCTACCCAGCAGATCGAAGCCAAACAGGTGCGCGAACGCTGGAACGACTACGGCATCGGCCTGCTTTTGCAGGGCGATCTGAGAGGCGCCGAGGCTGTGTTTCAGAAGGTCGCGCAGATGGATCCGGCCTATGCCGATGGATTCGTTAATGTGGCTCGCTGCCGGATTCAGATCGGCGATAATGCCGGGGCTCAAGAAGCCCTGGAGAAGGCGCTGAAAATCGATCCCAAGCTCGCCAAGGCGCACTATTTTTATGGCCAGACCTTGAAGATCTTCGGACGGTACGACGATGCTTTGAAACATCTGAGAATCGCGCAAGCTCAGTACCCGCGAGACCGGGCGGTCCTCAACGAAATCGGGCGCGTCCTCCTCTTGCAGAGGCGCTATGACGATTCGATTGCGGCGCTCCGGCGGGTCCTCGAAGTCGATCCCGAGGATCTGCAGGCCCACTATAACCTGATGCTCGCCTGTCGCGGCACTGGACGAATCGCCGACGCGCAGCGCGAGCAGGCGCTCTACGAGCGGTTCAAGGCCGATGAGGCCTCGCAGGCGATTACGGGCGACTACCGCAGGCAGAACCCTGAAGACAACAACGAGCGGCAGCGTATCCACGAGCACGGGCCGGCTATTCTCAGCAGCTACAGCCGGCCCCGGCCTGTTCCTTCAACGGCAAACGGGGCGCCACAGCGCGTCCGGGCCTCAGGTGGATCTCCTTAACGCCGCTGTTCGCAACAAATGACAAATGACCAATGAAAAATGACAAATCGCAGTTCGTTGTCCGGACTTCTCCCTTTATTTGTCATTGTTCATTTGCCATTTGCCATTTGTCATTTGACGGAAGAATACGGTAGTGAGCGGAAAGGCAAGATACCTCTGGCGAATACTTTTCCTCTGGTTCCTGTGCGTCTGGGCGGTGAATGTTCACTTCGCTGCTCCAGACGGGGTCGTCTTCACGGATGTGACCAAAGCTGCCGGGATAAAGTTTGTTCACTTCAATGGAGGCATCGGCAAGAAGTACCTGCCGGAGACTATGGGATCGGGCTGCGCCTTCCTGGATTTCGACAGCGACGGCTGGCAGGACATTCTGTTGCTGAACGGCAGCGACTTCGCGGTCCCCAAGCGACGCCCCTCGACGCCGGCGCTTTACCGCAACAACCGCGACGGAACCTTCAGTGACGTCACCCGGGCGGCGGGGCTTGCGGTAGAGATGTACGCCATGGGGGTCACCGTTGGGGACTATGACAACGACGGGGATGACGATATCTACATCACGTGCCTGGGGCCGGACCATCTTTTCCAGAACCAGGGAAACGGAACCTTCAAGGACGTGACTCGAGCGGTGGGATTGGGCTGTGCCGACTTCGGCGGCAGCGCTGCCTGGCTGGACTACGACCGTGACGGCTGGTTGGACCTTTACGTCTCGAACTATGTGCAGTGGTCGCCGGCTGCGGATATCTACTGCACCCTGGACGGGAAGACCAAATCGTATTGCACACCCGAATCCTACAAGGGGATCTCGGGACGGCTCTATCGCAGCATCAAGGGGAGTCGCTTCGAAGATGTGACCCAGAAGGCTGGGCTGTACCTTCCATCGCAAAAGGGACTGGGAGTCTGCGTCACGGACATCAACAACGATATGTGGCCGGATATCATCGTGGCCAACGACACGCAGCCAAACAACCTCTTCCTGAATATGAAAACAGATGCTGGCGCTCTACCACAATGAAGGAAACGCCTTCTTTATCGACGAGGGTCCTGTTTCGGAAATCGGGCACAAGAGCCTGCTCACGCTTGCTTTTGGCTGCTTTTTTTTCGACTACGACCTCGACGGGTGGGCGGATATTTTCGTCGCCAACGGTCACGTCGAAGACGACATTAACAAAGTCCAGAGCAAGGTGACTTACGCGCAGCCTACGCACCTCTTCCGCAATCTGGGGAACAAGCAGTTCCGCGAAGTCACCGCGGATGCCGGGACCGCGCTGGCAAAGTCCTACGTAGCGCGCGGCGCCGCGTATGGCGATTTCGACCGGGATGGCGACCTGGATGTGCTGATGACCACCAACAACGGACCAGCCTATCTGTTCCGCAACGACGGGGGAAACCAATCGAGCTACCTGCGCATCAGGCTGCGCGGTTCCCGATCGAACCGCAACGGTTTCGGCACTCTCATTCAGGTTACCGCAGGCGGAAAGACCCAGGATGTTTTCACCCGCTGCGGGATGAGTTATCTGTCGCAATCTGAAAGCACTGTCACATTCGGGCTCGGAAAACAGGCCAGGGCCGAGAAGGTGCGGCTCTCCTGGCCCTCGGGCGCCCTTCAAGATCTCGGCCCGCTCGAGGCACGAAGAGAGTACCTGGTGGACGAATCCCAGGGCATTGTCTCGAAATAGACGAACGCTGGATTTGCACCTGGTTCTGAAAACCAAAGAACGCGAAGGGCCGCCAAGCATTTTGCTGATCTTCGCGTTCTTCGCGTCTTCGCGGTTGAGACCTAACCGTTCAGAATAACACGCCGAATCCCCTGCTTGATCGAAGTGACATTGAAATTAATCAGAAAGCCGAGTCGCTTACCGCTGAGCTTCAAATGCGAGAGGATCTGAGCGAGAAAAACGGGATTCATGGCATCTACTGCCTTTAGCTCGCAAATGACTAGATCCTCTACAAGGATGTCCAGACGTAACCGTTCCGAGAACCGGACTCCTTTGTAGATGATCGGTACCGCCACCTGGCGCCGATTGATTCCCCGCGTGCTCAATTCGTAACAGAAAGAGACTTCGTAAACCGATTCCAGCAGGCCCGGGCCCAGGCACCGATGGACCTCATAGGCGCACTGTACAATAGCTGTGGCGACCTTCTCTTCTCTTTGGGTGGTAACCGTCATGATTATATTGTTTCTTGAGAGGCAGGAGTATTTCAGGGAATTTTGCCGCGAAGGCGCGAAGCACGCGAAAGGACGCTAAAGCATTTTCGCGGACCTTCGCGTTCTTCGCGTCTTTGCGGTTGACCCCGCTAATTGCCGGTGCTCTTGCGCTTCCAGTAATAAAAGAAGGGAATGCCGGCCGCCACGACGCCGAGGCCGACAAGCGATTTATAAGGATGCTGTCTGAAGGATGTCACCAAGGAAATCATCAGAATCCAAAGGCTGACCGCCAGAAAAAGAAGCATCGTCCAGGGGTAGCCCCAGGCCGAATACGTTCCGCGCTGCCCGGCGTTCCGCCTTCGGACAAAGTAAAGGGAACCTACGGTAAGCGCGGCGAAGAGAATGAGGACTACTCCCGAGAAGCTGATAAGCTCCCTGAAGTCTCCCGCAAATGCCAGGATCACAGACCATATCGCTTGGAGCACAATAGCATTGGCGGGGGTTCCGAAGCGCGGGTGCACACTGGCAATGGCGGCGGGGAAAACGCCGTCCTGCGCCATCGCATAGTATACGCGCGGCCCGGCGATAATCATCGCGCTGATAGAACCGAGGATCGTCCCCATGAAGGCGAGATTCAGGAGTGGAGCCACGTTGATGCCGAAGAGATTCAGGCTCGCCAGTTCGGCGATGCGGATCACGCTGGCCATGTCCTGGAGGGGAACCGCGTATATGTAAAGGGCATTCATGGCCAGATACAGCACGACCACGGTCACCGTACCGAAAAAAAGCGAGCGCGGCAGGTTGCGAAGAGGATCCCGGATCTCTCCTCCGATATAGGCCGCTGCGTTCCAGCCGCTGTAAGAGAACATCACGAGGATCAGCCCGGCCGCTGTCGCCGAAGCGAGATCGGGCCACTTCGACACAGGAATGACAGGCGCAAAATGCGCTAGGTTCCCTTTGCCAAAGAGGAACCCGCAAAGGACGAAAGCGGCGATGACGCCCACCTTGAACGAAGTCAAGCCTACGTGAACCGGTCCTCCTACTTTCACTCTCCGATAGTGCACCGACGACAGCCCGACGATCACGAGCGCTGCCACGAAATGCCCCGGAAGCAAAAATCCTCGTCCTGGCGCGCCGGTTCCCTGCGTGCTCAGGGTAGGGAAGTAGAAACTCAAATACTCGGTAAATCCGACGGACGCAGCGGCAATGGGGGCGGAAAAGCCCGCAAAAAGCGAGGCCCATCCGCTTAAGAACGACGGAAGCGGGCCGTAGGCCTCGCGCAGATAAGCGTATTCCCCTCCAGCGCGCGGAAACCGGGCTCCCAACTCGGCGTAGCACAGTGCGCCCGCGAGCGCGAGAACGCCTCCCACCAGCCAGACGCCGATGAGGACTCTTGGATCGCGCAGATCGCGCGCCAGCACCCCGGAAGTGGTGAAGATCCCAACACCGATCACATTGGACACGACCACGGACGTAGCCAGCGGCATACCCATGGATCGCGGAAGCTCGAAAGGGGAGGTCTTTTCGGTCTCGATAGGCGTGGCCACTGTTGTAGCGGCTCTTAAATATTGAAGTATTTTGCCTGGGGGTGATGGACGACGAAGGCGGACGTAGACTGCTCCGGTTCCAGTTGGTATCCGGTCGTCAGACGCACCCCGATCTCCTCCGGCTGCAGCAAAGTAAAAATCTTCTCCTGATCTTCCAGAGCGGGGCAGGCCCCATAACCCAGGGAGTAACGCCTCCCCCGGTAACGCTGTTTGAAGAGCATCTCAATCTCCGCGCCGTCCTTATCGTCAATTCCCAGCTCGCGCCGGATCCTCTTGTGAAAATACTCCGCCAGCGCCTCGGCCGATTCCACGCTCAGACCGTGCAAATAGAGGTACTTTGTGTACTCGTTCCTGGCAAAAAGTTCTCGCGTGACTTCCGAAGCCCGGCTTCCAATCGTCACTACCGTAAGCCCCAAAACGTCCAGCTTGCCGGAATCCGAGGGTGCGAAATAGTCTGCCAGGCAGAGATAAGGCTCCTTCGACTGCCGGGGAAATGTGAAGCGAAGCGTCCCCTTCAAGTCTTCCGCCGAGTCATAGACGATCAGGTCGTTGCCGTCCGACTGGCAGGCAAAATAGCCGTAAACGACCCGGGGTTCGAGGTAACCTTCTCGCAAACATTCCACCTTGAGCTGTTCGAGCACAGGGCGGTACTTTTCGCCTATCAGCCTGAGGTACTCGTCCTTTTTTACGCCGCGGATGCCCCACTGGTTTCTGAAAAGCGCGACTTCATTCAGGAACGGGAAGATATCCTCCATGGACAGGTCACGGACGACCCGTCTGCCGAAGAACGGAGGGCGCGGAATCGAGACGTCCCTGGTCACGGTACTTGTGAAATCCGCTGCGGCCACCTCGGCGTCGCGGGGCTCGGCGGCGCATGCGGCAGCCGCTTTTCGCCGGGTAGGCACTGGCGGCGCAATCTCCCCCTTGCGCCCGGGATCCATGATCCCGTCCATAATGTGAAGGCCGGCGAAGGCGTCCTGTCCGTAGAAAACAGGACCACCGTAGACCGATTGCATGTCCTCCTCCACGTATTTCCGAGTGAGCGCCGCGCCTCCTGCGAGAACCGGGAATCGGAGCCCCTGGCGCTGGAGATCCTCGAGGACATATTTCATCTCAACCGTCGACTTGACCAGCAGGCCGGAAAGCCCGATGGCATCGACCTCATGTTCCAGGGCCGACTGGATAATGTTATCGGAAGGCTGCTTGATTCCCAGATTGTAGACCGTGTACCCGTTGTTCGTCAGGATGATATCTACCAGGTTCTTGCCGATGTCGTGGACATCGCCCTTGACAGTCGCCAGCACGATGCTCCCCTTGGACGAATCCGCAGCCTTGTCCATGAACTGTTCGAGATAATTCACGGCGGCTTTCATCACCTGGGCGGCATCGAGAACCGATGGGAGCTGCATCTTGCCGCTCCCGAAGAGATCTCCCACAACTTTCATTCCATCGAGAAGGATGCTGTTGATGATGTCCAGAGCGGAATACTTCTTGAGGGCTTCGTCGAGGAACTCCGTCAGCTCGACCGTCCGGCCATTGACGTGGGAAACCCGTTCGCCGTTGATCAGGTTGTATTTCAGGCGCTCCTCGATTGTCATCTCGCCGCCGGTTCCGGCGGCTACCGAGAACACCTGCTTCTCGGATCCTTGATAGTAGTTGATGAAATCCTGCAAAGGGTCCGCGCCCGCGGAACGGTCGCAGTAGATGAGGCGCCGGCACAACTCCACTTCGTTTTCGGGGATCTTGTAGAGCGGGTAGATCTTGTGCCAGTTGACGATCGCCGCGTCCAGGCCGTGTTCAAGCGCCTCGTGCAGGAAGACGCTGTTCAGAATCCGGCGTGAATAAGTCTCCAGGCCAAAGGAAATGTTGGACACTCCCAGAATGGTGATGCATTCGGGCAGCTCTTCCTTGATCCCCTTCACGGCGTTGAGCGTCTCGACGCCCGCGCTGCGGTACTCTTCCTGGCCCGTCGAGATGGGCAGGGTCAGGGCGTCGAACAGGATGTCCCGGGGAGGGACTCCGTAGTCCTCGGTGAGGATCCTGTAAATGCGTTTGGCGATCGCGATCTTCTTCTCCGCAGTCAAGGCCATCCCCTCCTCGTCGATCGTGAGCGCCACGACCGCGGCGCCGAACTGGCGGACGAAAGGAACGACCTTCTGAATCCGCTGCATCCCGTCTTCCATGTTTATGGAATTGACGATCGCTTTTCCCGGGACGAGCTTCAAGGCCTCTTCGATGACATTGGCCTCAGTCGAGTCGATCATGAGCGGCACTGTAACTCGGGTTGCCAGCCGGGTGACGACTTCGCGCATGTATTTCAGTTCGTCCTCGCCGACGATGGCCACGCAGAGGTCCAGAACATGGGAGCCTTCGTTGACAAGCCGCTTGGCCATGGCGACGATGTCGTCGTATTTCCCGCCCTGCACCAGCTCGCGAAACACCTTGCTCCGGGTAGTTGTGTTCAGCTCCTCGGCGATGATGAGCGGCGGCGGTTCCTGGCGCAGCTGGGTGGCGGCAAAGCAACTCGCCGTCATGGCCTGAGGCTTCACTGCCCGGCGCTTGGGTTCCAGGTCACTCACCTCTTCCACGACGCGACGGAGGTGTTCAGGAGTCGTGCCGCAGCAGCCACCGACGATGTTGACCCCATACTCCTTGACGAAGCGTTTCTGGTATGCCGCCAGCTCGTCGGGGGTGAGCTTGTAATGGGCTTGGCCGCCGACGTTTTCCGGCATGCCGGCATTCGGGAGACAGGAGATCTTCTTGGTGCAATAGTCGCCCAGATACCGGACGGAATCGTTCATTTCCTTGGGTCCGGTGGCGCAGTTGAGGCCGATTACCTGAATGTCGTAGGGCTCCAGGATGGCGAGAGCCGCGCCGATCTCGGTCCCGACCAGCATGGTTCCCATACGTTCGATCGTCACCTGCACCATCACAGGGAGAAGTTTGCCGGACTGGCGCATCGCCAGCTGGACGCCGGCGATGGCCGCTTTAGCCTGCAAGATGTCCTGGCAGGTCTCGATCAGCAGCACATCGACTCCGCCGTCGATCAGTCCCAGGGCTTGGTCCCGCAAGGTTTCGAGCATGGCGTCATAGCTAATATGGCCGAGAGAAGGCAGCTTGGTGGTGGGACCGATCGAACCGATGACGTAACGGGGTCGGGTCGGCGTCGAAAAACCGTGTGCGACTTCCCGGGCAAGCTCGCCTGCGCGCTTGTTTATCTCGTAGACTCTGCCTTCGAGGGCGTATTCGGCAAGCACAATGGAGCTAGCGCCGAAGGTATCCGTCTCGACCGCGTCGCAACCGGCACGGAAAAAAGACGCGTGGATCTCCTGGATTACGCTCGGGCGGGTCAGCACCAGATACTCGTTGCACCCTTCCTTACCGCCAAAGTCATCGGCAGTAAGAGTGTATCTTTGGATAGAAGTGCCCATGCCCCCGTCAAAGACGAGGATCCGATCTTCGAGCGCCCGCATGAAAGCAGTGTCAGATAGGTCCACGGCCATCGCACTCACCCCGCTAACGACAAACCGTTAATGTTAACGGAACCCCGCCCCATTTTCCAGTGAAGCAGACGCAACGCATTTAGCCGCAGAGACACGGAGTCACAGAGAAAACCAAAAACAGAGGATAGAGGATGGGGAACGAGCAGGCTTTTCTCTGTGTCTCTGTGGCTAAAGAGGGGCTTGAAGATCCGAGCGGTCCGAGGGAACGAACGTAGCGAAGAAGCTAGGGCTTCGGTGGATTCCTAAGAGGGGCGCCCTCCGAATTGGCAGCCCGGTAGTCGGCAAGGAACTTGTCAGCAAGTGCGGCCAGGGCTTTGCGAACCTCCTCTTTCCCCGGGCCATTTCCGGTGATCAGCGTCCCGTGCTCCCATGTGGAAGCGAGCATAGGCGCAGGTTCCGCCCGACTTAGCAACTGGACATCCTGCTTTACCCGCAGGCAGACATATGCTACGAAACCTGGCGGGCCACCTCCGGACGGGCGAATTGCCTTGTATTCAAGATGGGCAACCAGCAAACCCAACTGCGGAGACGCGCTACCTTCCTCCAACTTCATGCCCCCGGCTCGCAATTTTGCAGTGACATCGGCCCTCAACAGCTCCAGCGTCAGCCCTGCCTCCTTCGCTTCAATTCCGGGATCCTCGTCATCCAGTATGACAGACACCCACTCGATGCCTCTCAGGGAATCCAGTGAGCCCAGCGGAGCCGGATCCCAAACAGTCAGTGCGATTGCCGTCAGAATAGCGAACGCTATGTTCACCGGACAATCCTTTCCGGACCCATCCCGCTCCTATCAAGAATCTGGATCAGAAGAGAAGTATGGGCGCGATTCCGCTGTCGTCGCCGTCGCCCTCAGTCATGCATAAGCCTCGTCACGGAACAGGCGGTGGCGGGATTTGAGGTTCGGGGTGATCCGGCAGAACAGGGCTTTCGAGGTCAAGGAAAAGGGAATTAACCATACCTTCCACATCCGCGTCGGAGGCTGAAGCATTGAGCAGGCTCGCCTTCAACTCCTGGGCGAAATCTTCCTTCGAACGCCCGGCCGTCCGCGGGAGGCCGTCGGGCTTCTTTTTCCACTCAACGCGGTTTCCCCGTTCAACGTCGCGTACGGCCACACCATTGACAATATTTTGTATGTCGTGATCAGGGACTCCACTGTCCACCATCGACTGAGCCATTTCTGAGATTGTTTCCCGCTCCAGCAAAGCCAACTCTTGATCCATCATCTCGAGCTGGTGGACATCCTTGGTATCCCCGTTACCGCCCCCTGGAGTCGCCATGTTGTCCGGAACAGAGTCGGTCAGGGAACCGATCCAATCGGACGCGCCTCCTCGGCCAGGAGGCGCAAATGGCAAACCACCGGCTAATCCGGTACCTGCGTTGGCGGATCCGTGACTTGATGCTGGCGTCCCCCCACCCGGATCGGCTTGTCCCATGTGTTGTAGCCTGCCTAAAACGTAACCGGAGGCGAAGACGAGCACAGCGAGAAGTGGATACAGCAATCTGCGGGAGTAACGGATCAAGGCGACGGCCATAGCCAACCCTTTTTCAGTCGTAACTGGCGTCCGATCGCAGGCGCCTGACGAGTCTGTTACTTCGTCTTCGGCGAGTGCCCGGCCCCGTTTGGCCACGGTGCCGGGCACTCCGCCTGCGGGCGTAACTCTAACAGAAACCAAGGACTTAATATATGGAGTACACGTAAATGTTGGTGATGGTGCCGCCAGGGCGCGTTAGTCCGGTCGTCGCACAGGCCTCGGCGTTTCCATTTATACCAACCCTCAAGTTCCCTGCCTGCGCACTCAGAGCGGCCTGGATCACCGACGGATTGCCCGTGTAGTAGTAGGTGTAGTAGCTTGGGAACGCCGTTTGCTGCGCGACGTAAATGTACGCATAGGCACTCGTAGGATTTAAGTAGGTCACAGCGACATAAGCGACCTTGCCGTACTGGAGGCAAGCGGCATTACCAAGAGGAGCATTCAAAGCCATGATGCTCAGGATGCACAATACCGCCAGTATCCTTTTCGAGTTTTTCACGAAGACCTCCTTCCCGCAGTTAGCTAAACGCGTTACCTGCACGTGTGTGGTTAGACAGACAACACCCCCTCGCTTTGTGGGCTTGACGTTAGCCGGGTTCCTTCCCGGGGGGGAAGTTGCGAGATAATCCACTCTTGGTTCGCTTGTGTCAAGCATTTTTCACGGACAATACTGCCGTTTTGTAACGCCTCAGTTCCCAGGAGGTGACTGTTGAAGGAGGAAGCGGAGGAACGGGGCTGATTGCTCGGATCAAAACACGGAAATGAACTCCAAACTGCGGACAAATGAATGGGTCGTGTTCCGAGTTGAGGCTCTAGCCTGCCGGGGCGCGTGCAGCCTGAAGGTTGAACTCCAAACTCCGCACAAATGAGTTCACGGGCTTGTTCGGGGTTCACGGTTGCGGTCCTGCGTGGACGCCCAACCGCGGGCGCTCACGCCCCCTACGGAGCTAGGTTGCAGGGGCTGAACGTCGTTCGCGATAGATTCTCAGATCCTCCTCGACCATCTCGCGAACAAGGTCGGCAAAAGACAGTTCGTATTTCCAACCCAAGACTCTTCGCGCAAGGCTGGCGTCTCCCTGAAGGACATCTACTTCGGCAGGCCGAAACAGGCCCGCATCCACGGTGACGTAGTCCGAGTAGTCCAGACCGACATAGGAAAACGCCATCTCTGCCAGCTCACGCACCGAGTGGTTCTCTCCCGTGGCGACTACGTAATCTCCGGGAACGGGTTGTTGCAGCATCAGCCACATCGCCTTGACATATTCTCGCGCGTGCCCCCAGTCCCGCTTCGCTTCAAGGTTTCCGAGCGGGAGCTCACGCGCAAGACCGAGCTTGATGCGGACAGCGTGCGATGTGATCTTACGCGTCACAAACTCATAGCCCCGCCGCGGCGACTCGTGGTTATAGAGGATCCCGCTGGAAGCATGGAGGCCGTAGGCTTCCCGATAGTTTCGCGTCAGCTCGAATCCCGCCACCTTGGAGATCCCGTAAGCGGAGCGAGGGTGAAACCTCGTCTTCTCGTTCTGAGGGACCTCTTCGGCGCGCCCAAACATCTCACTGGACCCGGCAAAATAGAACCGGCACTGAGGCGCCAGATCATGGAGGACAGCCAGAACGTAGTGCGTGCCGTTAATGTTGGCATTCAGGGTGGAAAACTCGTCCTCGAAGGAGTAGCTGACGAAACTCTGCGCGGCGAGGTGATAACACTCGTCCGGTTTGACGCTGCGAATAACGCGATGCAGGCTCGCGAAGCTTTCCAGCGAGGCGGAGTGAAGCACGAGGTCTTTGAGAACATTTCTCAACCTCCAAAGGTGATGATCGGGGTCTTCCAACGCCACCCGGCGGACTATCCCGTGGACGCTGTACCCTTTCTCCAAAAGGAGCTCTGACATGTATGAACCATCCTGCCCTGTGATCCCCGTGATCAGCGCAACGCGTTTTGCCATGCCTTGCTCCGTCAGCTAAACCGGCATCATAACACGGAGAATCAGCGGCCGGTTTCATGGCTGTAGCGACGTGCCGCCGGTCCCTTGTCAGAGATGTTTGTTTACGCCGTCTTCGTAAGCCGATGGAAATTTGTCGGAAGCGCAGCGGAACCCATGGTTCGGTTGGGCACCCTTCGTGTACAATCCGCGTTTAAACTCCTCTGTTGCTGATGATGGTAAGGAGGTGATGAGCGAGTTGAGTCCCGGAGGGGCAGCTTCGGTCACGTCTGTGGCTTCGCCGATCAAGCCCGAGGTGTTCGTTCGGTACCAACGGGCGGAGCGCCTACTTCCCCTTGATCGTTGCCGGCTTCTGGATTACGGATGCGGCGTGGGTGATTTTCTTGGCTGGATCAAGACGCGCAGGCCCAACCTCGAATGTCATGGCGCAGATGTTAGCCGAAAAGCGATCGAGGAGGCTAGGCAGAGGTCTCTCGATGTGCAGTTCCATGTTTTGAACCCAAACGCGCCGATGTTTCACGATGGATATTTTGATGCCGTATCGATGCTGGACGTTTTGGAGCACGTTCCAAATGAAACCCAAACGTTAACGGAAGTCGCCCGCCTACTGTCTCCCGGTGGAGTGTTGGTGTTGTCTGTTCCTCACGCAGGACCCTTTGCTTGGATGGATACTGGGAACATCAAATTTCGATTCCCCCGGTTCCACAAGGCCTTTTACCGGTACATTCTCCGGGATATGGAGGTGTATCGCAATAAATTCGGGTCAACGGAGGACGGGCTGTACGGGGACATCTCATACCGCGAGGAGATGTGGCACAAACACTATAGGTTTGAGGAGATCGAAGGGTTCTTGGGAACGAACTTCGACGTTAAGGAGGCTCAGTATTTCTCATTATTACAACCGGTTTGGACCAGTATGACCTATGTTTGGCGACTGTTACTTCATCGTAGTAATCGCCTGCTCGATTCGTTAGTGTTTTGGGATGCCGGATTCGAAAAAGGTCGTTTCTCATACAACTTGATTGTCAAGGGCGTCAAGAAGTGAATCCCACTTGCACGTTGCCGATCACCACCCGGAAGGTGTTGAAAGGTGAAGGGGTCTCCCCGTGGCAAAAGGGATCATCGATCAATTCAAGGGAAGCGCGTTCAGTGAGGAATTCCGACAGTGCGTCAGCAAGGCAAGTTTACCGTGTTGCTCTCTTCGGCCGGAAGAAGGGTGGCGTTGTTGCGCCTCTTCTGCCAGACCTTGAAGCATCTAGGCTTTGAGGGCCGTCTTGTCGTGGCGGATAGTTCCAGGACCGCGCCGACCTTTCATTTGGCGAACAGCAGCTTCCAAGTGCCCCCGTGTCTCGACCCTTCTTTTCCTCAGGCCGTTCTGGACATCTGCCGCCGCGAGGGGGTTGATTTGATCGTTCCAACGATCGATACGGAATTGCCTGTGTACGCAGCGCACCGCGATTCGTTCGCTAGCGAGGGGGTATTGGTGGCTGTTTCTTCCCAGGAGACGATCGACATCTGCCGAGATAAGGTGCGAACACATTCATGGTTGGGAGAGCACGGGTTTCCAACCGTCGAACAGTGGTGTGGCGTGCCCCTCCCCTCTTATGTGCCATTCCCTGTCATTGTCAAGCCTCGGCATGGGAGCGCCTCGGTGGGCGTGTGCCGGGCCCAGGATCGCGAGGAGATGGAGTTTTATTTGCGTCGCATCAAGGATCCGATGGTTGAAATTGAGCTGACAGGCATTGAATACACCGTCAATTTCTACGTTTCAAGGAAGGGCCGAGTGGTTTCAGCCGTTCCCCATCAACGTATGGAAGTGCGGGCGGGAGAAGTGTCGAAAGGGGTAACGGTGAAGCATGGCGGATTGATGGAGACCGCTCGAAGACTGGGAGAGGCCCTGCCCCAGGCGTTTGGCGCCATGAATTTCCAATGCTTCCTGGGTGTTGATGGGGTCGCTCGAATCACAGAGATCAACGGCCGGTTCGGCGGAGGCTATCCTCTTGCCTATCATGCTGGGGCTGATTTTCCACGCTGGTTGATCGAAGCGGCTCTTGGGCGAGAAGTGGACAGGCCAGAATATTTCGATCAATGGGATGATGGATGTACAATGTTGCGTTATGACGATGCCGTGTATGTGAAAAAGAGCGAGCTTGAACCTCCAAATGACCGGGTTCGTCAAAGTGGTCACGTTTGACATCGATGATACGTTGTTTAGCGAGCGGATGTACGTCCGGAGCGGCTTTGAGGCAGTGGGAAGACATGTCAAACAGAGATGGGGTATCGATGATTTTGCCGAGCGGTCGTGGCGATTGTTTGAGCAGGGGGAACGCAGACAGGTTTTTGATCGGGTATTTGATGCCGTCCGTTGCCGGTGGTCCCTTGATGATGTGGAGGACTTGGTGAGGGTCTATCGTGAGCACTACCCGGTCATCAAGCTATATCCCGATGCGGAACAGGTCTTGAGATTCCTTCCTTCTCGTTGCCGGCTGGCCGTGGTGAGCGATGGGCCCGCAGTGTCGCAACGAAGGAAAGTCGAGGCGTTGGGTCTGAAGAGTTATTTCGATCCGATTATCCTGACGGCTGAATGGGGCGCCAAGTATGCGAAGCCTTCGCACCTGGCTTTTCGAGAGGTTGAAACCAAACGCGGTGTTTCGGGAGACGTGTGCGCGTATATCGCCGACAATCCTCTAAAGGACTTCCTGGGGCCCAGGGTGTGCGGGTGGCAGACAGTGAGGGTGAGACGTCTTGATGGTATTTATGGCATGTTGGAGCCAGAGCCGGGGTACGAGGCGGATCTGGAGGCGTCGGATTTGCGCGAGGCGGTTTCTAAGTTAAATCTCGGGTGAAGCATGAACCGGATGTCATTGGTTTGAGATACAATTTTTCACAGTCTCTCCGGCCGCGCCGCTTGACTCCAACTTCTCATTGCACCCTATCCGAACAGATTTGTTGAAACATTTATGGGCTCTGACCTATCATATTCGTTTGGATCACGATCTGCAGCGCTCGAATGATCGGGCCGTCACCGTGACCCAGGAGGCTGTCATGACCGAGCCGTCGATGGAAAATTATCTCACTGGTCGCCCCCCAGAACAGCCCCCGGCACGCTTGGGGACGCGCAAACCCGCACTCCCTGAGGCGCTCAAAGTCACGATTCTCTTTGTCCTTCTCGCGGCCGTGATCTACCTGGTCTACGACGGCTACCAGTTCCAGCAGAAGACGCTGGCGGAGATGACGAGGATCAACGACCAGCTAAAAGCTCTGGAAACCCGGGACAAGGCCGCGGAGGCGTATCTTTCAAGCCTCAAGGGAGAGCTCTCTCACGCCGTAGGCTCCGCCAAACAGGAATTCAAGAAAACCACCCAGCAGATCCAGATGGAGAACCAGAAGGGTAGGCAGGAACTGAGCAGCGCTCTGGCCACGAAAGCAGATGCCAGGCAGGTGGAAGCCATGAAGCAGGAATCAGACGCCAAGATCGGCCAGGTGAGCACTGAAGTCGGCGGCGTGAAGACCGAAGTGGGGACCGTCAAGACCGACCTTGCAAGCACCAGGCATGATCTCGAAGGAACGCAACGCCAGCTTCTGGATGTCAAGGAAACGTTGTCCGCTGCCGTTGCCAAGAACTCTTCGGAACTGTCGGAACTCCGGCGCAAGGGGGAGCGCGACTACTTCGAGTTTGAGATCCCGAAGAAAAACGCACCTGTCAAGGTTGAGGACGTTCGATTCGTGCTGACCAAAACCGATCCCAAGCGCGGAAAGTACACCGTCCAGATCATCGTAGACGATAACAAACTGGAGAAGAGGGATCGCACCGTCAATGAGCCGGTCCAGTTTCTGGTTGGACGGAACCGGGTCCGCTACGAACTCGTGCTCAACTGGGTCCAGAAGGACAAGGCAGGCGGTTATCTGAGCATTCCCAAGGACAAATCTCTCGCTGCCGAAAAAGCCCAATCTAAGTAATCGTTCCCGGCCTTCGCTCCTTTCGAGGGAAGATACGGGGACAGTCACCTTATTTTGCCCGAGGCTTTCTCCCAACGGACGCTGCAGCGCGAAAAAAGGTGATTGTCCCCATATTTCCTTCACCGCCCCTTAAAGAATTCCCGGATTTTCTCAGCCACAAAGCCCAACTGTTCGTCCGTGATCTCGGGAAACATGGGGAGGGAAAGAACCTCTTTCGAAAGTTGCTCGGCTGCAGGGAATGCTCCCTCCTTGTAACCCAGATGCTCATAGGCTCCATGCAGGTGGATCGGCTTCGGATAGTGGATCAGCGTGCCGACCTCTTCGCGCCCGAGATATTGCTGCAGGGCGTCCCTTCTCTTTGTGCGGATAACATAAAGATGAAAAATGTGGGATCTCCTGGCCGGAATCTGCGGCAGAACCAGATCTCCGATCCCTTCCAACATTCGATCGTACTTGACCGCGGATTCATAGCGCGCGGCGTTGTAGGCGTCGATGTGAGGCAGTTTGGCCCTCAGCACGGCGGCTTGCAGCGTATCGAGCCTGCTGTTGAAGCCGATGATCGGGTGATGATACTTCTGCGGTGAACCGTAGTTCCGAAGAGCTTCCACTCTCGCTTTCAGGTCCGGATCGTTTGTAGCGACCAGCCCCGCGTCCCCGTACGCCCCGAGGTTCTTGCCGGGATAGAAGCTGAAGCATGCGAGTGTGCCGAAGGAGCCGGCCTTGCGGTCTCGAATCGCGGCCCCGTGCGCCTGAGCGGCGTCTTCAATGACGACAAGATTGTGCTTGCGTGCAAGTTCGAGCAGCGGTTCCATATCCATAATGCGCCCGTAGAGATGGACGGGGATGACGGCTTTGGTCTTCGGAGTAAGAGCTTTCTCGAGCTTGCCAAGATCCATCAAAAACGTGCGGGCGTCGGCATCCACGGGAACGGGGCGAGCGCCAGCGTAGCTCACACCCAAAGCGGTTGCGATAAACGTGTTCGCGGGGATCAGGCACTCGTCTCCCGGCCCGATGCCCGCGGCCCGGACGGCCAGATGGATAGCATCGGTACCGTTTGCGACGCCAATTGCAAACCGGACGCCGCAGTACGCCGCAAACTCCTCCTCGAACTGCCGCACCTCCTCTCCCAGGACGAAGTTACATTTCTCCAGCACCTGCTGGATATTCGCGAGAACCTCGTTGCGTATGGACCTGTATTGAGCCCTCAGATCTACAAACGGAACATTCATAATTGCACTTCTCCCCTTCTGTCTTATCCCCGCAATCGCAGAGTGCCGGAAGATTATCATGCAAACGTCTGAGCTTCCTCAACGCTTTTTCGGGGCAAGTCGTCAAAAAGTAACAACCACATTCGCCGGAAGTGGCGGAATGAGCACAATTTCGTCAGGGTGCAATTCAAAAAGCGCGAGTCAGGATGCGCGCAAAAGACGGACAAATGACGAGTGCGTATGGAGTGCGGCGACTTGTCGCCGCTTTCCTTTTGACGGCGGGGCCATAGCGGCGACAAGTCGCCGCACTCCAAAAGAGCTGTGATTGTTCAACTTCACCTGACCAAAGCGGAACAGAGGCGACTCGCATTTTTAATTGCACCTATTTCGTCACTCAGTATTGCCTCAGTTTCACCGATGAGGCACTATGAAGAGACGGGAAATGTAATTGTCGGTGGTCGCGCAGGTCTAATGGCGGCCGTGGACCGTGGGCACGCTGCTATCAAGACCACGAATCCGGCTGCCACCACCGCCTGGACGGTCTGCACGGGGACCGAGGATGTCTCCAACATGCTGCATCCTTAAAGGTTGCGGCGTCGGTTCCGAGTGGCAGGTCTCTTGCTGCCATCGAGTAGCCGAGGATAGGATCAAATCAGCTTTCGTGGACCGAGGTTTACGTTTCCGTGAAAGCTCCGCCGGGAAAATGCATCTAGAAATATCGATGAGTCTTCGCGGCAAATGATACTCAGCGGTGTCCATCAAGCCTTGGATTTCGGATCCTTCTCTTTGCGGGGCGACGGCCGCACAGAACCGAACGCCGAGCCAGACTCAACTGGGGCGTCAACGTCGAGTTTCGGAGGTAGTCATCACAGTGTTCGGATTCACACACGTGCTGTTTCTTGTGGCGCTTATGGCAAGCGACGCGTTTGCGCAGTCGCCTTACCAGTTCAAGCCATCGGGCCGGGATGATGCGGCGGCACTGCGGGCCGCTCTCATCGCCTACCGTTGGGTGCAGATAAATGGAACGGACATTAGGATCGATACACCAATTAACCTCGAAACCGACGACGGGGTTCCCCTTCATAACATTTTGGTGGAGCCAGCCCCCGGTATCAATCGGACGACGATTCACACGGCGATTGTACAAGACACTAATCGACCTCTTGCAGACAGATCTCCGTTCAATTACAACGGCGGCTACGAACCTGGTAGCTTTCTGACAGCCGCTGTTCCCGCAGGGGTTACGTCGATAACCGTTCGAGATCCTGAACTGCTGGTGTGGTGGGTGACGAGTAATGATGTTCGGCGGCTTCGACCGTTTCAAGTCGGTGACTACATCTGCTTGAACGATACGTCTCGGGTTCCTAATCTGACGGTGGGCTACGCCAAAGACGTGCAAGACGGGGCGACGGAGGTGCGCCAAATCCTGGCCATCGAGCCTTCCCGTAGCCCAGGCGAGGTGCGTTTATACCTGGAGTCACGGCTGCGAAGGCCACACCAAGCGACGGTCACTGTGGCACATTGCAAGCCGCTCCGAAACGTTGTATTTCGCAACCTCCGATTTACATCCGACAACAATTCCGGGCCACGAATAGGGATTCATATGCATCTGGCATTCAATGCAGAAATCTCGAACGTGTCCAGCGTGAACTGGAGGGGCGCTTCCCTGATCTTAATCGACAATGGTGGACGCAACAATATCATTAAGGACTGCTATGCTACCGGCGTCAATAGCCCGGGAGATCAACCCAACGTTTGGGGGATTGCCGTGGAAGGGCAGGAAGGCACCAGGATCATCAATTGTGGCGCGGAGCGTTACAACCTGGGCATATTCATCAACTACTCCGTAGATACGTTTGCGGTGAACAGTTCGGTGAAGGATTGCACTTACGTCGGTCTCTCGGTGTCATCTGATATAGAAGGGAACCCGTCGATAAATTCCGGCTTTATTGGAGGTCGCGTCTTGGGAGGCGGTCTTGGCGCTTATGTAGGCACGAACTGCGTGGAGTGCGTTGTTAACGTCAGCCTCGACACCGGTGTGAAAGTTGGACCGGGGGCCTATAACCCAACGGTCTTGGGAAGTATTCTGGATGCAGGCCGATCAGGCTCATGAAGACGTAGCCCGCATGGGAGCCGTTATCGGTCTTGAAGAAGTAGGCATTCTTCCCGTGGAGAATAGCCTTCTCAACGCCCGCTCGCGGAATGTTGTGGTCGAGCGGCGCCTCCGCTTGGCGAGGAAACGAAGAGTGCGGCTGCCAATGCCGTAAGCTAATAGGTGGATCTCCCTGCCGTTCGGACGTTGGGCCCCACCTTCCTGTCGAACCGTTGCTTGTTGAGCGACTTGTGAAGCCCCTCCATTGACGCGCCCCTTCGGCCTGATATCAGCCCCCGCCCCTTCGGCCGCCGGCTCCGCCGTGCCCCTCTTTGGCGCAGCCTTTACCGCCAAGACACGAAGAAGACAAGGATGCGCCACGTTCTTGCCCGTGTGAATCTTCGTGGCTTCGTGTCTTTTGTGGTGAGATTTTTTGGTTACGGCTGGGCTATTCCGTGTAAATCCGTTGAATCCGTGAGAATCCGCGTCCCATCTTTGGGCCCGGTTTGGTTGGCAACTGGCGGAAACGCTTCCAGAGCAGTATGTTGAGCGATTCGGCCGCTTGCTCTGAGTCCTTCCCCGGGAAGGATCCCCCATCAACCCAGACCATCAATCCCTTCCCGAAGTACGCCGCCACCGACCCATCTGGCGACGAACCTCCTCTAGCTGGACGGAAACTGCGGGCGCCATGCGTGTCCTCACGGCTCTCATCAGGTGTCCTCCTGGCTCTCTTCGCGCCGATCGCCTGACCGTACCAGG
>WNGD01001379.1_pt1 | contig 26477 bp, 29 predicted proteins | sample 5400671 | NCBI WGS metagenome assembly WNGD01 (sample SAMN13153369, study PRJNA577476) | soil metagenome | isolation source: 40 cm soil or saprolite under grassland replicate 2 | place: USA:California | collected 2016-06-15
CCCAGTGATTGCGTACGTCTGTGGGCGGAGCGATGGGCGACGTCGGCTTCACCAGGGTCGGCAGCACGAGAGAGAAGTTCCGCGGCACGTCGCGCAGCGCGACACGATCCTGCGGCCGCCGGGGCCCCGCGAGGCTCGGCTCGACGGTCGCGAGGTCAAGCGCCAGGGTGTCGGAGTACTCGGGCTCCGGCGCCCCAGCCGAATGGAACAGCCCCTGCTCCTTCATGTACGCCGCGACGAGCCGCACCTGGTCCTTGGGCCGCCCGGTGAACTCGAGGTAGCGGAGTGTTTCCTGGTCCACCGGGAAGATTCCCACCGTCGCGCCGTATTCCGGCGCCATGTTGCCGATGGTGGCGCGGTCGGCGAGCGGCAACGTGGACATCCCCGGGCCGTAGAACTCGACGAACTTCCCCACCACGCCCTTCTTGCGCAGCAGCTCGGTCACGGTGAGCACGAGGTCGGTGGCGGTCGCGCCCTCCGCGAGCTTCCCGGTGAGGCGGAACCCCACGACCTGCGGGATGAGCATCGACACCGGCTGGCCGAGCATGGCCGCCTCGGCCTCGATCCCCCCGACGCCCCAGCCGAGCACGCCGAGCCCGTTGATCATCGTCGTGTGGGAGTCCGTGCCGACCAGGGTGTCCGGGTAGGCCTGCGGCATTGAGCCGCGGCGTCGTGGAGTGGTAAAGACTACGCGCGCCAGGTACTCGAGGTTCACCTGGTGCACGATCCCGGTGTCGGGCGGCACGACGCGGAAGCCCTGGAACGTCTGCTGCGCCCAGCGCAATAGGGCGTAGCGCTCGCGGTTACGCTGGAACTCGAGGTCGGCGTTCACCTGGAACGCGGTAGGGGTGCCGAACTCGTCCACGATCACGGAGTGATCGATCACGAGCTCGGCGGGGAGCAGCGGGTTGACCTGCTTGGGGTCGCCGCCCATCGCCTGCATCGCGTCGCGCATGGCCGCGAGGTCCACGACCGCCGGTACGCCGGTGAAGTCCTGCATCAGGACGCGCGCCGGCATGAACGCGATCTCGTCGTCCGGCGTCTTTGTGGGATCCCAGCGCGCGAGCTTCTCGATCTCGTCGCGGCGCACCGTGCGCCCATCCTCGCGGCGCAGCAGGTTCTCGAGCAGGATGCGGAGCGAGTAGGGGAGGCGACTCACCGGGAGGCCGCGCTGCTCGAGCGCGGCGAGGCGGAAGATCTCGAAGCTCTGCCTGCCGACCTTGAGTGTGCCGCGGCTGCCGAAGCTGTCCCGGCTCGTCATTCCACGCTCTTCACGTCCACCACGAAGTATTGGGTTTCCCCGAAGCAGCTCGTCGGAATGCCCACGTGCTGGTGGTACGCGAGCGCGACGCGCTTGCCCATCGTCTGGTTCACGCGCGCGGCGACCGAGTCGTCCCGCACCGTGAAGTAGAACTTCTCCGACATCGTCCCGGGGATCGAGACGATGGCGAGCTCCCCTTCCCACGTCTTACAGATCCAGCCCTTCTTGGAGAATTTCTGGACGTATCCCGCGCGCTCCCCCTTCGAGTAACTCCACGTCAGGGCGCTCCAGGTGTAGAGCACGAAGAGCACGATGGGCGTGAGCAGGGCGGCCGCGATGAGAAGCTTCTGCTTGCGCGACAGGGTGAAGGTCACGCGAAGAAACCTAATGCGGAATGCGGAATGTGGAATGCGGAATAGACGGGCTTGCTTCGAGACGCTTGGTCGTTCAATTCCGCATTCATGTCACCTCGTATACTTCCGTCTTGTATGCCACGAACCCGCGCTTCTGGTAGTTCGGCAGCGCGTGCGGGTGGTCGAAGGTGCACGTGTGGAGCCAGACGCGCGAGGGCCGGAGCGCCCACGCGTCGCGCACCGCGCAGGACAACAGGTGCTTGCCGAGTCCCTGGCCGATCGCGCCCGGCGCCAACCCGAAGTAGGCGATCTCGACGGAGTCTTCGTCCGGCACGCGCCGCAGCTCATACCATCCGGCGAGCGCCCCGGCGCGGGTCGCTACGTACAGGGAAATCTCGGGCTGCGCCAGGTGAGTGCGGATATCCGCGTCGGTCCAGTCCCAGCGGTCGCGCCAGTGGTACGCCTCGCCGACCGTGCGGTAGCACTGGCGGTAGAGGGCCGGGGTCGGACGCTCGACGCGTTCGATGACGAGCCCGGGAAAGTCGCCGACCGCCGGCTGAAACTGACCGGGCTCCCTGAGTTCGAGATACGTTCGCGTCGCCCGCACGTCATTCCTTTGCGTCTTGGCGTCTCAGCGTCTAGGCGTCTATTTTCTCCCCATGACCTTCAACCGCATGGGCACCGTCCCCCTGCCGCTGGCCCTGCACCTCGCAAGCTACACGGTCCTCGGGTTGTTCTGCTGCTTCGCGGGCGTGCTCAACCTTATCGACCCACTCAAGATCCCGCAGGGCATCATGTTTCTCGGCGTGTGCGGCTTCAGCTGGGGCTACGTGTTCGGGATCCTGATGGCGCGCAAGGAAGTCCTGGTGCTGGGCTTCCTCGCGAGCATCGCGTGGCTCGGGGCGGCCTTCGTCGGCGCGGTCCGGTTCGGGTTCGACTGGCGGCTCACCGCCTTGCTCGTCGCCCTGGGCGCCTACGGTCTGATCGCGCTCGCCGTGTACCGCCGGCGCATCCTGGAGCACTGACCGGCCGGCTCACCCGATCGCGGTCGTCTCCACGCTCTCGGGCGCGGCCGGCAGCTCCACCACGAACCTCGCTCCCCCGAGCGAGGAGTCCTCGAGCCAGATCTTCCCGCCGACTTCGGTGACCACGCGCTGGCAGATCGCGAGACCCAGGCCGGTGCCTTCGTCAGGCCCTTTGGTGGTGAAGAACGGGTCGAAGATGCGGGCCCGGATGTCCCGCGGGATCCCGGGCCCCGAGTCTTCCACGACGATCCGCACCCACCCCTCGCGCGCCTGCGTCGCGAGCTGAATGATCGCGGGTTTCCGCCCGCGCACCACGTACTCGGCGTTCGTCACGAGGTTGATCACGACCTGCTGCAGCTCCTGGCCCAGGCCGAGCACGGGCGGCGCAGTGTCGTCCAGCTGGGTGCGGAACTCCACGCTCTCGGCGCGCAGCACCCGCTGCCGGATCTCGGCCACGTCGTGCACCAGGTCGTTCATCTGGACACGCGTAGGCGCAGTGTCGGCGCGGCGCGCGAGGCGGAGCAGGCTGCGCACGATGCGGGCCGCACGGTCCACCTCGCGCGTGATGGTGGCGGCCGTCGTGCTCGTTTCCTGGTCTTTGCTGGCGCGGCCGAGCAGCTCCGCTTCCATACGGATCGCCGCGAGCGGATTGTTGACCTCGTGGGCCACGCCGCTGGCGATCTCGCCGACCGTCGCGAGCTTCTCGCGCGCGATCAGCTCGCGCTGGGCGCGCAGCTCGTCGGTGCGGTCGTACAGCGCCACCAGCAAGCTGTCGGGCCCCACCCCCGACAGTCCCGTCACGGTGCAGTCACAGATCCGCCGGTCTCCGGACGGTTGCGTCACCAGCACCCGGCCGTGCCACGGCTCGCCGTGCCGCGGGCGCGCCAGCACGAGGTGGAGCGAGATCTCGCTGGGCGACAGCCCCAGCGCCTCGAGGTGGATCCCCAGCGCTTGTCCCTCGGAGGGGATCCCGAACAGGCGGCACGCCGCTTGGTTGAGCTGCTGGACCCGGCCCTCACGGTCCACGAGCGCCATCGGCAGCGGACTGCCGTCCACCATCGCGTGCGCCCGCTCCGCCGCGGCTCGCGCGCCGCTCACCGCCTCCGAGAGCTCGAGCCCGCCCGCGATGTAAGCGGCGACCGCCGCGAGGTACTGGAGATCCACGAGCCCGAACGGCGGCGGCTCGTCCGCGCCCGGACGGAGATAGCGCACCACGCCCACCGCACCCGCCACGCCGCTCGACGTCTTGAGGGGCGCGAGCATCGCCGCGCGCGCCGCGCCGGACGGCGACAGGCCCCGCTGCGCGTCCGGCTCGGCGAGGATGTTGTGGGTGAGGAGCGGCTCGCCCGTGCGGACCACGCGGCCGGTGGTGCTGCCGTTGAGGCCAATCTCGACGCCATCGAACTCCATACACTGCCCCACCGTCGCGGCGACCCGGAGCGTGTCCCCGTCCGGGCTGCGCAGCGCCACGTAGGCGCCCTGCCCCTCCACCAGGCTCGCGACGCTCTGCAACGTGTAGTGCAGCAGCAGCTCCCGCTCGGGAGCGGCGAGCAGCCAACGCGACAGCTCCACCAGGAACGTCCCCAGCCGGCGCTCGCGCTCGAGCCCGGCCCGGCGCGCCACCATCACGGCGAGGTGCGAGGCGATCTCGATCGTCGAGCGCAGCACTGCGGCCGGGAACCCCTCGGGCAGGCCGCGGCATCGCACGCTCACGTGGCGCCCGTCGGCATCGTGGAAGTCGCTGAGGAAGGTCTCACCACCCGCACCGGGCGGTCCCGCCTCGAGCGCGCCGGCCTCGTTCAGCCCCTTATACGTGAGCTCGACCCGCGCGCCGGTCCAGTCGCTCAGGATGTCCGTCGCGGCCTGCCAGAAGGCCCTCGTCTGCTTCGCTTGGCCGGCCTCGGTCAGCAGGCGGCGGATGGGATCGATCACGGTTGCGGACTATGGATTGGTCGGCCGGATGTCGATTTCGCTGATCATCGCCCGGTCGGATACCGTCAGCGCCGCCACCACCGCATGCGCCACGTCCTCCGGCCGGAGCAGCCGTTCGCGGTTGGCGCGCTGGCGATCCCCGAACGACGTGTCGACGGACCCGGGGCAGACGGCCACCACGCGGACGCCGTGTTTGCGGACGTCGAGCATCAGGGCCTTGGAGAACCCGAGCACCGCGTGCTTCGACGCGCAGTAGGCCGTGCCGCCCTCGACTCCGTTCTTGCCGGCGAGCGAGGCGACGTTCACGACGCTCCCGGCCCCCGCCCGCTTCATCCCCGGAAGGAACGCCCGTGTGAGGAGATAGAGGGATCGCACGTTCACGCCCATCATCTGGTCCCACTCGTCGAGCGACAGCTCTTCGACCGGCTTGAACCAGCCAATCCCCGCGTTGTTGACGAGGATGGTTGGAGCGCCGCGCTGCTCGGTCACGAACGCCGCGAATGCGCCCACGCACGCGGGGTCCGATACGTCGCACGGCATCCCGACCGCGTCGATGCCGGCCCCCCGCAAGTCCCCGAGCGTCGCCCGGACATTGGCCTCCGTACGGGCGCAGATCGCGAGCCGGACCCCCGCCCGCCCCAGGGCGAAGCCGATGGCGCGCCCGATCCCCTGGGTCGCCCCGGTGACGACCGCCAACGAGCCGGCGAGCTCCATGGCGAGAATATACGACAGGACGTGACCGAGAGGCGTTGAGGGAACCGCCTGGCGTTTACAAGGTTATGAGCGTGGACTTGCTTGATGCCTATTCCCAGGCCGTGACCGGCGCTGCCGAACAGGTGGGGCCGTCAGTCGTGAGCGTCGACGTCCGGCACCGTGTCGAGCGGCGCGGGCGGCCGCCGCGGAACGTGCCGGGCCAGGGCTCCGGATTCGTCTTCACCCCGGACGGCTTCATCCTCACCAACAGCCATGTCGTGCACGACGCTACGCGGATCGAGGCCGGGTTCCCCGACGGGCGCCGGTTGCGGGCGGAGCTCGTGGGCGACGACCCCCACACCGACCTTGCCGTGCTCCGGGTGGAGCCCGGCGCCCTCGCGGTAGCCGAGCTGGGCGACTCGGGGACGCTGCGCGTGGGCCAGCTGGTGGTGGCGATCGGTAACCCCCTGGGGTTCGAGAGCACAGTGACGGCGGGCGTCGTGAGCGCGCTGGGGCGCTCGTTCCGCTCGGTGACCGGGCGGCTGATCGACGACGTGATCCAGACCGATGCGGCGCTCAACCCGGGCAACTCCGGCGGGCCGCTCGTTGACTCGCGCGGGCGGGTGGTGGGCGTCAACACCGCCGTGATCCTGCCGGCGCAGGGGATCTGCTTTGCGGTGGGGATCAACACGGCGAAGGTGGTGACCGGCCAGCTGATCCGGCACGGCAAGATCCGGCGCGGCCGGATCGGCGTCGCGGGGCAGAATGTGCCGCTGCTGCGCCTCGCCCAGCGGGCGCACGGCCTCGACGGGAAGAGCGGCGTGCTCGTGACCGGCGTGGAGCCGGGCAGCCCGGCGGCGCGCGCCGGCGTGAAGGCGGAAGACATCATCGTCGGCTTCGACGGCAAGCCGGTCACCGGGATCGACGACTTGCACCGGTTGCTCACCGCCGATCGTATCGGCGCCCAGACGACCCTGGTCGTGCTCCGGGGTGCCGAGCGGATCGAGCTGCCCATCGCCAGCGTCGAATCCGCTCCCTGAGGCGCCTCTCTTGAAAGGAATACCCATGGCTGCAACGACCGGCGGCCCGGGAGGGCCGCTCGGCGCCGGGACCGCGGCGCCCGACTTCACGCTCCAGAGCACGCCCGACCGGGCCGTCTCGCTGCGCGACCTGCGCGGCCGGCCCGTGATCCTCGCCTTCTATCCGGCCGACTGGAGCCCGGTGTGCGGCGACCAGATGGCGCTCTACAACGAGGTGCTCCCCGAGTTTCAGCGCTACAACGCGGCACTGCTCGGCATTTCGGTGGACGGCGCGTGGTGCCATGCCGCGTTCGCGAGTGACCGCCACCTGCGCTTCCCCTTGCTCGCGGACTTCGAGCCCAAGGGGGCGGTGGCACGCAGCTACGGTGTGTACCGCGCCGGCGACGGCTTCACCGAGCGGGCGCTGTTCGTGATCGATGGAGCGGGAGTGATCCGCTGGAGCTACGTCTCGCCGGTGGGGGTGAACCCCGGGGCGGACGGCATCCTGCGGGCCCTCGAAGCCCTCGCCGGCGCCGGGACCACCGCGTGAGCACGCGCGCGACTGCGGCGCGGCTCACCCTTCCGGTCGGCGACCGGGATCACCTCCAGGGTCCGCCCGACGCGGCCGTCACGCTGGTCGAGTACGGCGACTACGAGTGTCCTCATTGCGGCCGCGCCTACCCGATCGTCAAGGAGGTCCAGAAGCAGATGGGCCGCCGGTTGCGGTTCGTGTACCGCAACTTTCCCTTGCGGGAGACCCATCCGCATGCGCAGCACGCGGCGGAGGCTGCCGAAGCCGCCGGTGCGCAGGGCAAGTTCTGGGAGATGCACGACCGGTTGTTCGAGCGGCAGTTCGCGCTCGACGACGACGCCCTGATCGAGTACGCGGGTGACCTGGGGCTCGACGTCGCGCGGTTCCGACGGGAGCTCGCAGACCGGGTCTATGAGCCCCGTGTGCGGGAAGACTTCCGGAGCGGCATGTTGAGCGGGGTGAACGGGACGCCCACCTTTTTCATCAACGGCGCGCGGCACGACGACGCGTGGGACGTGGAGCTGCTCCTCGCGGCGCTCCAGCGCGCCGCTAGGCGCTGATCGCGCCCGGGAACCGCGCCGGGTCGACGGCGAACCCTGGAAACACCGCTGAGAGATCCTTCGCGCCCAGGTGCCGCGCGAGGATTTCGGCGAACAGATCGCGAAAATCCGTGGTCACCGCGACGTCCCGTCCTTCGAAGCGCCGCGTCGGGTCGAGACCGGGCCACCTCCCCAGCACCGTGCCGCCGTTCACCGGCCCGCCCAGCACGAGCATCGCGGTCGCGTGCCCGTGGTCGGTGCCCGCGTTGCCGTTCTCCCGCACGGTGCGGCCGAACTCGGACATCGTGAGCACGACGACGTCGCGCAGCTTCTCGCCCAGGTCCTGGGCGAACGCCCAGAGCGCCTGCCCGAGGTCGCTGAGTCGCGTCGCGAGCTGCCCCTCGCTCGCCCCCTGGTTCACGTGCGTGTCCCACCCCGTCACGTCGGCGAACGCTACCTGCACCCCGATGTCGGCCTTGATGAGCTGGGCGATCTCGAGCATTGCCGTCCCGAACCGGCCGCGCGGGTACGCGGCACCGTTCGCAGGCTGGTACTGCGCGGGATCGACCTGTTGCAACGTCTGCACGGCCTGGAACGCCTCCTGCGACGAGCTCGAGAGCAACCCGGTCGCCGAGCCCGCGTACAGCTCTTCGAATGCGCGCGTGAGCCGGTCGCGTCCCGCCGGCTGGGGCGCACGCAGGCCGAACGCCCGGAGATCGTCGATGGCGAGACTCGGCGCTGAACCGGCGAGGATGCGCGGCAGCTGCGGCCCGAAGGCGACGGCGCGGAACGGCGTGTCGGCATGCTCCCGGTCATGCTGGCAGTAGCGGTTGAGCCAGCCGTCGGGCGTGGCCTTCACGCCGGGCGTGCCCGACTCCATGTAGTCCTGGGCGTCGAAGTGGCTGCGCGAGGCGTCGGGCGAGCCGATGGCGTGGATCGCGGCCAGGGTCTTCGCGTCCCACAGGGGCTTCAGCGGCGCGAGCCGGGGGTGGAGCCCGAAATAGCCGTCGAGATCGATGACGTCGTTCGCCGGCACGGCGATCCGCGGCCGCTCCCGGTAATACATGGGATCGCCGTGCGGCACGATCATGTTGAGCCCGTCCACGGCGCCGCGCTGGAAGAGGCAGACGAGAACTGGGCGGTTAGGCGGATAGCCGGATAGGCGGTTAGTTGCGAACGCCGCTCGGGCCAGAAAAAGTGGATCGAGCCCGAAGCTCACCAGCGCCAGGCCTCCCGACTTCACGAACACGCGTCTCGAGATTGTCATCGCGCCACGCTCCTCACTAACCGCCTATCCGCCTATCCGCCTAACTACTGCCTCTGAAACTCCGGCCCTCCCAGCACCAGTCCCACGGCTAGGGCCCGGGCCTCGACGCCGTCGTGGATGTCCGCGAGCTGCTCGCGGATCACCTTCATTGTATTCGGCGACATGGCGCCGCCCAGCAGCTGCTCATTCACCGCGGCGATGAGCCGCTCGCCGTCCGGCGTGGCCGCGATGATCGAGTCGAGGTTCGCCTGGACGCCGGGGACCTTGCCGGCGGCGAGCGCGACTGCGGCGTTCATGCGGTCGAGCAGCGCTCCGCTGTTCACCCAGGCGTCCTGGTTCTCCGGGTACCCGTCCGGCGCCACGTGGAGATACAGCGGCTCGCCCAGCCGCGCCACGAGCTGGGCGAGACGGGGATTGGTGTCGGGATCGGCAGCGACGGCGCGCGCGGCGCTCACCACGAACTCGAGCGGCGTCTTGACCTTGCCGCCCACCGTGCGCGGCGCCCAGAAGTCGGGCGACCCGAAGATCGCCCGCAGCACCTCGCGGAGGTCGCCATGGGAGCGCGTCCAGGCGGCGACCGCGTCGTCCACGCAGCCGTCCGGTGGGTCGTCGCTCACGAATCGCTCGCACAGCTTGCGGCTCACGTGGTGCATCGTAGCCGGGTGATTGGCGAGCAGCTTGAGCAGCCGGACGGCTTCGTCCATACCGCGCCCCGCCGGGAACCTGACCCCGAACACCTGCTTCTCCCCGTAGTCATGCGCCCACTCGTGGAACTCGAAGCCGCCGCCCTGCCGGGGCCGCTCGATGCTCCAGCCGGTGAACATGCGCGCCACGTTGATCACGTCTCGCTGCGTGTAGCCGCCGTCCACGCCGAGGGTGTGCAGCTCGAGCAGCTCGCGGGCGTAGTTCTCGTTGAGTCCCAACGCGACGCTCTCCCAGTTGTCGAGATAGAACAGCATCGCCGGACTCTCGGCCGTCGCGATCAGGAGGTCCTCGAACCTGTCCATCGCGTGGGGGCGGATGACATGCTCGATGTAATCGGGCGTGAGAAAACGGTCTGCGCCCTTACCGAGGAACACGTTGAAGTGGTTGGTCCAGAAGTCGACCATCACCTCATACAGCTGGCGCTCGGAGAGGGCGGCGCGCATGACCGCGAGCTCGGCAAACTGGCCGGCGAGGCGGCGACCCTGCTGCTCGAGCGGGCCGGGCGGCTGATCGGCCGTCGAGTCGGCCTTGCGCTCCCGCCGCTCCCGCTGCGCCTCGACGTACAACCGCGCCAGGTCGCGGCGGTCGTAGTCGAGGAAGCGGAACTCGCGCTCTCGCGCGGCGCGGTCGCCGTCGGCGATCTGCTCGGGCGCAAGCTGCCGGTCGATCCACCGCATCACGCCCTCCCGCGCCACGCGCTCCACCTCACCGGGGCGGGGCCCATAGGCGAGGCGATTGAGCGTGTGGAACGCGGAGTCGCGCGGCGAGAGCTGGGCGGACAGTCGGACTGTCGGACTGACGGACAGGAATGCCAAGACCAGCGCGGCGAATACCTGACCTCGCACGCGCAGTCGGTCCGACCGTCCGACCGTCCGACTGTCCGACGTATTCATGCGGTTATATTGACGCACGGCCCCGTGGACAAGTTAAGGTTGTGACGAACCCCTCACCCCGCTTCATCCCGCACGGCATCCTGCCGCAGCCCAGGAGCCTGTTGTCCGGGCCCGACGGGAAGCCACCCCCCTGGAGTGAGCGGCTCCAGGCGCTCAAGTACGTTCCCCCGCTCCTGAAGCTCGTCTACGAGACCCACCGCGGCTACACCGTGGCGATCCTCGGGCTGCGGGTGATCCGCTCGTTCGTGCCGCTCGCGGTCCTGTGGATCGGCAAGCTGATCATCGATGGCGTCATCGCCGCGATGCGGGCGCGGGCCGGGGGGAGCCCGGTGGACTGGTGGTATCTCGGCGGCCTGGTGGGCCTCGAGCTCGGCGTCGCCGTGGGGGGCGAGGGGCTGGCTCGCGCCTCCTCGCTGCTCGAGAGCCTGCTCGGCGACCTGTTCTCGAACCGCATCAGCGTGCGGCTGATGCAGCACGCCGCCACGCTGGACATCGCACAATACGAAGACGCCGAGACCTACGACCACCTGGAGCGCGCGCGCCGCCAGACGGTGGGGCGCATCGGGCTGGTCGCGCTGCTCCTGTCGACCGCGCAAGACCTCGTGACCCTCATCTCGCTCGGGGCCGTGCTGCTGGTGCAGCTGCCGTGGCTCCTCGTGCTGCTGGTCGTGGCCGTGGTGCCGTCGTTCCTGGGGGAGACCCACTACGCCGCGCTGGGCTATTCCCTGCTGTTCCAGTGGACCCCGGAGCGCCGGCTGCTGGACTACCTCCGCTACGCCGGGGCGTCGGACGAGATGGCGAAGGAGGTCAAGCTCTTCAGCCTCTCCGACTTCCTGGTGGGCCGGTATGCAAAGCTGTCGGACGAGTTCTACGAGGAGAACAAGCGGCTCGCGGTCAAGCGCAACATCGTTTCCACGCTGTTCGTGACGATCGGGACGCTCGGCTACTACGGCGCCTACGCCGTCACGATCTACCTCACGGTGCTGGGGCGATTCACGATCGGCGCGCTCACGTTCCTCGCGGGCTCGTTCCGCCAGAGCCGCGACCTCATTCAGCGCATCCTGCTCTCGCTCTCGCAGGTCTTCGAGCAGAGCCTGTATCTCTCGGACCTGTTCACGTTCTTCGACGTGCAGCCGCGTGTGACGTCGCCGCCGGGCGCGCGCCCCGTGCCGGTGCCGATCCGGCGGGGATTCGAGTTCCAGGACGTCGGGTTCCGCTATCCCGGCTCCGACCGCTGGGCGGTGCGGCACCTCACGTTCAGCTTCGCGCCGGAGGAGCGCATCGCGCTCGTGGGGGAGAACGGGGCGGGGAAGACGACGCTCGTGAAGCTGCTCGCCCGCCTGTACGACCCAGACGAGGGGCGCGTCCTGCTCGACGGCGTGGACCTGCGCGAGTACGACCTCGGCAGCCTGCGGAAGAACATCGGCGTCATCTTCCAGGATTTCGTGCGCTACGACTTCATCCTGAAGGAGAACATCGGGGTGAGCCAGGTGGAGGAGCTCACCGACGACGCGCGGATCCGCGAGGCCGCGCGCCGCAGCCTGGCCGACTCGGTGGCCGCCCGCCTCCAGAAGGGCTACGACCAGATGCTGGGCCGGCGCTTCGACGGCGGCGTGGAGCTGTCCGGGGGCGAGTGGCAAAAGGTGGCGCTGGGGCGCGCCTATATGCGCGACGCCCAGGTGCTGATCCTCGACGAGCCCACCGCGTCACTCGACGCGCGCGCCGAGTACGAGGTGTTCCTGCGGTTCGCGGAGCTGACGCGGGGACGGATGGCGGTGCTGATCTCCCACCGCTTCTCGACGGTGCGGATGGCGGACCGGATCCTCGTGCTGCAGGGGGGCGAGCTGGTCGACCAGGGGACGCACGAGGAGCTGGTGGCGCGCGGCGGGCTGTACGCCGAGTTGTTCAGTCTGCAGGCGGCGGGCTACCGCTAGCGGCGCCATCTCGTAGCGCATTGTCCTCTTCATCCTCATCGGCCGTCGCCCCCCCACGTGTCGCGCGTCGGCTCGCGGAGGAGATCGCATTCGTAGTCAAAGCGGCGCGGCCAGGTTTTTGGCTCACGTCGACTTGGTTTTATCTCGTGCCCGTTGGGGGGCGAAATGTCCTCGATCAGGCGGAGTTCTGGCTCGGTCTCTTTTACGTGACCTTCCCGCTCGGCCTGCTTCTCTACGGCTGGAACGACGTCGTCGACGCCGAGGCCGACCGATTCAACCCGCGCAAAGGAACGTACCTGTTTGGGGCGCGCGGCACACCGGAACGACTCGAGCGCTTGCCATGGCGGATCGCGTTCGTGCAGGTACCGTTTGCGATCCTGTTCACGCTATTACTCGGACCCAAGGCGCTCGCGTGGTTCGCGGCGCTGATAGTCGTCACCGCGCTGTACAATTGTCAGCCCTTCGCGTTCAAAGGACGTCCCGGTTTCGACCTGCTGAACCAAGCGGGTTACCTGCTGGTATTCGTCCTCGCGAGTTGGCTGAACCATGTCTCACAGGTGCCATGGTTCACGTTCCTGTTCGGCGCCATGTTTGCGATGCACTCCCATCTGTTTGGCCAAATCATGGATTTGGAACCCGATCGACGCGCCGGCCGTCGGACGCTCGCTGGCGTCCTAGAAGCAGGGCGAGCAAAATGGCTGTTGATCGCGTTTCTCGCTGTTGAAGCTGTGCTGATGTGGACGTGCGCCCGCGATCCATGGCTCGCTGCATTCCTCGCGGCAAGCGCTGCCTGGTTCATCCTGGACGCGATGCTGCTGTGGCGCGATCGCCCTTACTCGCTGGGTGAGATGCGGCTCTTGTTCCTCGTCTGGAACGCCGTGGCCCTCGCTTCAATGCCCTGGATGTGGCACGCGGCTTCGCTCGCGCCAAGGTAGGGCGCGATGGGCTTTTCGCCGTCATTGTCCTGCTGTGAACGTGTAACACCACGCCTCGCCCTCGAGCACCGTCTCCCCGGTTTGGCGCTTGACGACCATCCTCAGGCGACATACCGGCTTCGTCTCGTGCATGCTCAGCACCTCCGCTTCCGCCGTGATCGTATCACCGATGTAGACCGGCGCGGTGAACTTCCAGTTCTGGCTCAGGAACACGCTGCCCGGACCGGGCAGATCCATCGCAACGAGGGCGTGCAACAGCCCCGTCGTGAGGCCGCCCTGAACCACCAGCTCTCCGAACTTGGTCCGCGCCGCGAACTCCGGGTCGAAGTGGAGGGGGTTGTAGTCGCCTGTAAGTTTCGCGTACGCCGCGACGTGGTCGGGCGTCAACGTGAGGCTACGACGCACCTTCTGGCCGACCCCGACGCTCACGTGAGATAGCGCTCCCGCAGGATCGCGACGTGGTGTCGCTCGTGACCGGCGATGATCCAGGCGAGCGCGCGCACGGTGATCGGGTTGTTGTTGGCGGTCCCATGGCGCGCCAGTGCGTCCGCGTCTAGTCCTGAGAACAAGGCGATGGTCGCCCGCCGCACCACGTCGAGCTCGGCCGCGAGGTCCTTGAGTGATCGCGCGTCGAACCGTCCGGTCGGCGCCCACGCCTTCTCGTCGAACCCCGGAAGGGGGTTCGTGTCCGCCCGCCCGAAGGCGAGGGCGCGGTAGCAGAACACGCGCTCGGTATCCATCAGGTGGCCGACCACCTCTTTGATGCTCCACTTGCCAGGCGCGTAGCGATGCAGAGCCTTCACGTCGGACAGGCTGGCGAGGAGCTGCTGGGTCTCCCGCCGCTGGTCCTCGAGCACCGTTAGGAGGTTCCCCTTAGGGGGGACCTTCGAGATGTAGGTCTCATAGTAAGGCACGTATTCGGACGGCTCGGGGCGCGGGATCGCCGTGGTCGTCATGCGACCCTCCGCGGTCCCTTGGGCGTACCTGCCTTGCCCTTGGCGGGCCCCGGGAACCGGGCGAGCCGCGCCTGGGCGTCGGGCATCCGCAGGATGACCTGCTCCAGCTTCTCGAGGTAGTGGGGGTTGTTGAGCAGTCCGCGCAGCTCGGCGAGGAACGGCTGGAGCCTCGCGTACACCATGATGTGCTCGCCGTTCGCGTCGGAGAACATCTGGTCGTCGATGGCACCGTGGAGCACGAGGGTGGCGGCCATACTCCAATAGCTGGTCACCATCCGGTAGTACGCGCTTCGCTTTCCGCGATGGGCCTCGAGCACGTCCTGCGCCGTCCGGGGGCGGAACTCCTCCCGGAACCAGGCCCGCGCCTTGCGCATCACGGGTTCGCGGCGCAGGTCGTACAGCTTGAGCAACAGATCGGCACTTTCGTATTTTGTGGTCACGGGCGGCTCCGTTGGCATGACGATCAGGAAGCTACGCGGACGACGGCATCGCGGCGACCCAGCCCCTCCACGTCTCCTCCGCCGGGCCGATCGTGAGCTGCTGCTGGTGACGGACCAGCGGCATCCTGAGGAGCAGCGGCTCCAGGCTCAGTTTCTCGAGCCAGCGTTCGTCGGAGAGTGTCGCCGACTTGAGCCCGAGCTCGGCGAACCGCATCGAGTCGCGATCGACGAGGGCCTGCGTCCCGAACTGCTGCGCGAAGCGCCGCAGCTCCCCGAGCGACGCGGGGCGCTCCTGCAGGTCCGCGAAGTGCGTCTTGATGCGGCGCTCGGAGAAGAAGCGCAACGCGGCGCGGGTGGCGGCGCTCTTCCTCACCCCGAAGATCTGGACTTCCATCTCCGCTCTAGCTCCCCGTCGCGAACCGCACCGCCCCGAGATCGACCAGCCCCTGCACGGTCTCCTCGAGCTGCGCGACTTCGAGCCCGGCGCCCGCCGCCAGCTCCGCGAGCGTCCGCTTCCCGTCCGCGAGCTGCACGACGGCCGCGACGGCCCCGTCGCTGCGCGCCACGGCGACGCGTCCGTGCGGGGACCGGGCGACGAGGAGCGTAGTCGGTCGCTGGGGTGCTTCCGGCACCTCGGTCCACGGCTGGAGCAGCAGGGGGAGCACTGTGGGCAGGTCGAACGCGAACTGCAGCAGCAGCGTTCCCTCGACCTTCTCCGGAGGGTACTGCTCCCTGCTCCCTGCTCCCCCGGCACCGTCGGAATCCCGCCACTGCCGCGGCCCCGCCTCGGCCACCATCATCGCCTCCTCGTAGCGGAGCAGGTCGGGCAGATACGGCACGGGCGCACCGGCCTCCGAGACGAACTCGACCACCAGTCGGGCCACGGCCCGCGCCGTCTCGCGGCTGCCGAGTACCAGCGTGGGGAGCAGCGCGTCGAAGCCCGGCCGCTTGAGGATGGCCTCCGGGCGGCGGCCAGTCACCCGCGCCAGCGCGCGGGAGTACTTGAAGAAATGGACGATCCGCTCGTGGTAGAAGTGGCGTGCGAGGAACCGCGCGTAACGCTCCACGCGGTCGGGATCGGCGAGCGCGCGGCACCGCCACTCGGCCGACGCGCGGTACGGCGCGTCCGCGAGCGCCCGGATCACGTCGTCCTGCAGCGCCCGATCGCTTCGCCGGGGTGTCACGGGGTTACGGCATCGCCACCGGGGGAGGCAGCGGGCTGCACGGCCGCAGCCGCACAACGGCCGTACGGCCGTCGGAGACGATCTTCTGCCCCGACGTGTTGCGCACCTCCGTGACCGCGCCGGGCAGGGCCACGTAGTCCACCAAGTCGGCGCAACCGCTCGCCTCGAGGTCGTGCACGATGCGGTCGCGCTCGCGATCGACGTGGGAGTCGATGCGGTGGGTCGCCTGCGGCTCCCATGGCTTGAAGATCACGCCCACGTCCTTGTTGGCGGCGCCCACCCACACGGACGCGAGACTGTCGAGCAGCCACATCCGGATGTGATGCCGGATCCGGACGTTCGGGCCGGGCAGCTCGTACGCGAGATCCTGGGGCCGTCCCTCGAAGTACTGGGTGCTCACGGGAGCGCTGGTGGCGGGCCGGCTTGCGATCGCGGCCGTCACCTCTTTGGTGACGGCCAGGACGGATCGTTTCTGGGCGCGCACCCAGCCGGCGCTCCTGAACGCGCTGTCGATGTCGCTCGCGGTGCCGAGCAACAGGACGTTGAACGGGTCGCCGAGCACGGTGCCCCCGCGATTCTCGGTGCGGGGCACGAACTGCGGCAGCGCCGGCACTTCCGCGAGCTCGCGGTGCGGGCTCGCGGCCTCGCAGCGGTCGCCGCCGGTGACCTCGAGCGGTTCCGTCAGCCGGATCCCGCCGATCTCGCCCGCGATGATGCGCACCGGAGGCCCCCGATGTACTAGCGAGTAGCCGCCCAGCAGGGCGACGGGGACGGCCGCGAGGTCGGCCGCCGCCGCGACGCCCGCCGGCACCAGCCGCTTGCCGACGCCGACGACCGACGTCCTCCCGCTGGAGACGAGCCCGGAGTCCGTGAGGGTCCCGGGTTTCGCGTACTCGAGCGTGTCGAGCACGCCCGCGATCGCGGTCCACAGGCCGGGGCGCACCTCGAGCGAGTCGAACCGCAGGCCCAGCCGCCCGTGCCGGCCGAACCGGCCGCCGCCCCGGGAGACGACGATGTGGCCCTTCGCCCGGGTATACGGCGGGACCACGATGCACGAGTCCTGAACCAGGGCGCCCATGGTCTGCACCAGCACGGGCGTGCCGACGGTGTCCTTGCCGCTCGTGATGCGCTGGAGGAAGCGGATCGGGACGCGCGTGCCCGCAGGGATCACAGTGCCGCCGAGCAGCAGTGCGAGCAGCGCCGACGCGAGGGCCCTCATAGCGCGCGCCGTATCCGCTCCACGCTCCGGAACAGCACGTCCGCGGTGAGCGAGGGAGAGAAGGCGTCGAACGTGACGGCCTTCGCCTGCGGGCAGCGGCTCACGGCGCAGGCCATGAAGTCGAGCATCTCGTCCGTCGGCTCGGCGGGCGCGATCCAGGGTCCCTTGAGGTCGTCGTCCTGCTCCACTCCCGCGACATGCAGCTCGACTACCCGCTCGAGGGGGAACTCGGCGAGCCACTGCTCCGGTTCGAGGCTGCGGTAATGCGCCTGCAGCCACACGTGGGGGAGGTCGAGCAGGAACCCGACGCCCGTATCATGGAAGAAGCGCTGCAGCCACTCGGGCTCGGGCATTTGACTCGCCTTGACGTCGAAGAAGCCCGGAATGTTCTCCATCACGAGTGGCTGGTCGAGACGAGCCTTGAGCGCCTTGGCGTTCGTCACGAAGCGCGCGAGAAACTCTTCGGTGTAGAGCGGCGGGAAGACGTAGTTGAGGCTGTAGCTGCCGTCCTCGGTGTGCAGGCATTGGAAGTGCTCGGCGACCCAGGGCGTGCGGTACAGCTCGGCGAGCGAGCGGGCGCGTTGGATCGACCGCTCGTCCAAGGGCTCCGACAGCTGGCCCAAGTAGTCATGGAGCAGCAGGGTGTAGCGCTCGCGGATCGCGGGCCACCAGGGGTCGCTCGCGGCTGGCGGGTCGGCCATCGCGAGGTGGTCTATGCCGTCGGCACGGGCCAGCTCGGCGCCGAGGTGCGGATTGTAGAAGGCGCCCACCATCAACTGCGTCATCAGTCGTCCCGTCATCCGTTATCTGTAACTACTAACCCCTGTTCGGCCAGTTGGTCACAAAACATCTTGACCTGGGCTGCAATCATGGGCTTCTCCCCGCGGTCGGTCCACTCCGCGGCGATCGCCTCGGCGCTCGTCCGGCCGTCGAGGCGCTCGACGATGAAGCGCTCGCGCTCGCCCCATGTGGCCGCTTGCGCATTCAGCTCGGTGGTCGCGCGCGGCAGCCGGAAGGCCGCGACGACGAGCGCGTCGATCGCGGACAAGGCCTCGGGTGTCAGGTGGCGGGTGCCCGCGAGGTTCTCGTCAACTTGCTCCTTGGTCCGGGCGCCGGCCAGCACCACGGCGACCCCCGGCTGCGCCAAGACCCACGCGAGGGCGAGCGCTGCAAGCGGCAGTTCGAGTCGCGCGGCGATCGGGTGTAAGCGCTCGACCACGCGGCGGCGCCGCGGGAATTCGGGGCCGTGGAACCAGAAGAGGCCGCGCCGGTGATCGCTCGCCGGGAACTGGGGGGGCGCCGCCGCGTACTTGCCGCTCAGGAGCCCGGAAGCGAGCGGCCGGTAGGCCAGAAAGGCGAGCCGGCGCTCGCGGGCGAGCGGCAGCTCGCGCTGCTCCACGTCCCGGTCGAACAGGTTGTACGGCCCCTGGTAGGAGACCAACGGCACGAGCTCGAGCGCCCGGCGGATCTGCAGGTGGGTGGCGTTACACAGGCCGAGCGCGAGGGCCTTCCCTTCCTCCTGCAGCCTGTAGAGCCCTTCGAGCTGCCATTCCCAGCGCTCCCGCGCTTCGTGCAGCTGCACGAGGTCGACGTAGTCGCTGTTCAGGCGCCGCAGGGACGCTTCGAGCGACGTGCGGGGATCGTCGCGGGGACCGACTTTGGTCGCGATGGCGACCCGTTCGCGGTGCGCCCCGAGGGCGCGGCCGAGCAGCACTTCCGAGGCGCCGTGCCCGTAGGTCGGCGCGGTATCGAAGCAGGTGATGCCGCGCTCGAACGCTCTCTCGACCGCGGCGCGGCGGTCGCGCTCGTCTCCCGGTGCGCCCCACCCCTCGCCCCCCACTGCCCAGGCCCCGAAGCCGAGACGGGGCTCGAGGGTCGTAAAATGCAGAGGGGGCCCGAAGTCAGTCCGGGCCCCCGGGTGCATCAAAGCCGCTCCCTCTAGGAGTGGCAGGTGGGGACCAGCTCGCTCGTCTCGACGATCTCGGGACGATGACAGCTGGGAACGAGCTCCTGCATCTCGACGATCTGCATCACTGCCTCCTTGAAAGGGCCAGGAAGACGGCTGTCTGGACAATCCTACGGGTTGCCGTCGCACCCGTCAACCGGTAACTCTTGATTCCCAGGCTGTAGCCTGGGCTCGGCATTCCCTGTGCTAAAACACTAATCAGGGCGTTCAGGGGCCTGCATCTGCTTCGTGATCCCAATTCACGCGCTGCTGACAGAGAACGATCTCGCGGACGAATTCGTTTCCGCGTTCCGCGCACGGCGCCTGCCGGAGAAGTTCTTCTACTGGTTCCCGCTCTCCGTGCGGGCCTGGCTCGCGCTGTGCTCGGACGGCGCGTACCGCAACTTCGTGCGCTCACGCTCGCTGATCGCGCGGTCCGCCGCCGAGCTCGCCCGGCTGTTTCCGCCCGGCCCGCTCGAAGTGCTGAGCCTGGGGGCGGGGCAGGGAGACAAAGACCTCATCCTGCTCGAGGGCCTGCGCGAGCACGGCGTTCGCGTGTCGTACGTGCCGCTGGACACGAGTCAGGCGCTGCTGGAAATGGCGTGCGGCGGCGCGTTGCGCGCCCGCTTTCCCGCGTATGGCATCAAGGCGGACTTCACCCGGCCGGAGCACCTGGCCGCCCTCGCGCCCGAGCCGGAGACCCCGCGCCGCCTCGTCCTCCTCATCGGCAACACGCTCGGCGCCTTCGACCCTCTCGCCGCGGCGCGTGAGCTGGCGCGCCTGCTCCGCCCCGGCGACCGCTTGCTCGTGGACGGTGAGATCTATGCGGGCGACGCGACCGTCGCGGGCTACGACAACCCGCTCAACCGCCGTTTTGCCTGGGCGCCGCTCTACGCCGTCGGGATCCGCGACGCGGACGGCGACCTCGTGTTCGAGGCGAAGGACGACCCCCGGCTTCCCGGACTGCACTTCATCCCGAAGCACTTCCGCGCCCGCCAGGATGTCGAGGCCCAAACCGGCGGCGAGGTGCTGCGCCTGGCACGCGGCGAACGGCTCGACATGAGCCACTCGTACAAGTACGCCGCCGCCACCTTCCTTCGGGTTCTCGCCGACGCCGGGCTCGCCGTGCGCTGGCAGGGGCGGAGCGAGGATGAGCGGTTTCTCATGGTCTTGGCCGCGCTTGCATGACCGCGGCGCTTGAGGTGCGGGGGCTCGGGTACGAACTGCCGGGGAAGCGGGAAGAGGGAAGCGGCCGTCACCTCGTGCAGGACGTCTCGTTCACCGTGGCGGCGGGTGAGACGCTCGTACTGTTGGGCCGCAGTGGCTCGGGGAAGACCACGACGTTGAAGCTCATCAACCGGCTGCTCGAGCCCACCACCGGCGAGGTCCTGGTGGCGGGGGAGCGCGCCGCCGGCGTTCCCGCGACGCGGCTGCGCCGGCGGATCGGGTACGTGATCCAGGAGATCGGGCTGTTCCCCCACTTCACTGTGGAACGGAACGTGGGGCTCGTCCCGCGCCTCGAGGGATGGCCGCCGGCCCGGATCGCTGCGCGAGTGCGCGAGCTGCTGGCGCTCGTGGGGCTCGACCCCGCCGCCTTCGCGAGGCGCTACCCGCACGAGCTGTCGGGTGGTCAGCGCCAGCGGGTGGGCGTGGCGCGCGCCCTCGCCGCCGACCCCCCGCTGCTGCTCCTCGACGAGCCATTCGGCGCGCTCGATCCCATCACGCGGGTCGAGCTGCAACGCGAGTTTCAAGCGCTCAAGGGACGGCTCGACAAGGGGATGGTCTTCGTGACCCATGACGTGCGCGAGGGCCTGCTGCTCGGCGCGCGGATCGGGTTGATGCACGAGGGGCGGCTTGCGTTCCTGGGGACGCCGCAGCAGTTCCGCGAGAGCGACCACCCGGAGGTGCGGAAATTCCTCGAGGCGGCGTGACCGGTTTTCCCCGGGGCTGAGCTACCATGAGCCTGCTGGATTTCTACGCCCGCAACTCTGAGGAACTCCTGGGACTCGTTGGGCAGCACCTCTCCCTGGTCGCGCTCTCCACGGGGATCGCGGTGGTCATCGGCGTCCCGCTCGGCGTCGCCCTCACCCGCTGGCCGGCGTGGCGCGGGCCCGTGCTGGGGCTCGCGAACGTGTTCCAGACGATTCCGAGCCTCGCCCTCTTCGGGTTCCTGATCCCCCTGCCGTTCATCGGCGGGATCGGGGCGACGACGGCCATCGTGGCGCTGGTGGTGTACGCGCTGCTGCCGATCGTGCGGAACACATACACGGGAATCGTCGGCGTCGATCCGGCGGTGCGCGAGGCCGGCCGGGGGATGGGGATGACCGACTGGCAGCTCTTGACGCTCGTCGAGCTGCCGCTCGGTTTCGGGGTGATGCTCGCCGGGGTCCGGGTCGCGACGGTAGTCGGCGTGGGGACTGCGACCATTGCGGCGGCGATCGGCGCTGGTGGCCTGGGCGTCTACATCTTCCGCGGCGTGGCCATGGTGAACGACACGTTGATTCTCGCGGGCGCACTGCCGGCGGCGCTGATCGCCCTGGCGGCGGACGGACTGCTGGGGCTCGCCGAACGGCGATTCGCTTGGCGAGCGAAATGAGAGATCCGGGTCGGCGGGGGAATACCCGGGCTGAGAGCCCGGGCTCGGCGCCGTGTGCGCCCTGTAAGGGCGCACCCCCGGCCGAGCGCGCCCTCTCAGGGCGCGGACCACGGCAGGCTGGACAGATCATGCTGTTCGCTGGCGCACTGCTGCTGGCAGTGGGAGGCTGCGCCCGCCGCGATCGCGTCGTGGTCGGGTCCAAGAACTTCACAGAATCAGACCTGCTGGGGGAGATCGTGGCGCAGCAGATCGAGCGGCGCACCGGGCTGGCGGTGAAACGACGCTTTCACCTGGGCGGTACGTTTGTATGCCACGCGGCGATCACGGCGGGGCAGATCGACCTGTACGTCGAGTACACGGGGACGGCGTACACCGCGGTGTTGAAGCGGCCGCCGGTCGCCGATCGCGACAGCGTGTATCGCACCGTGGTACGCGACTACGCGCAGCGCTTCGGGCTCGAGTGGGGGAAGCCGTTCGGCTTCGACAACACGTTCGCCATCGCGGTGCGACGCCGCGACGCCACGCGCTATGGCCTCGCGCGCATCTCCGACCTGGCGAAAGTGGCGCCGCGCTGGCACGCGGGATTCGGCTACGAGTTCCTCGAGCGCGCCGACGGCTTCCCGGGGCTCGCGCGCGTCTACGGTCTCCGGTTCGCCGCCCCGCCCACGGCCATGGACCTCGGGCTGACGTATCGCGCGCTGGCGGACGGGAAGGTGGACGTGATTGCGGGGAACTCGACGGACGGTCAGATCCAGGCGCTGGACCTCCTGGTGCTGGAGGACGAGCGTCACTACTTCCCCCCGTATGAAGCGGCGCCGGTGATCCGGTCCGCGCTGCTCGAGCGGCACCCCCAGATCAGGGCCGCGCTCCAGCAGCTCGCGGGCAAGATCCCGGACGACGAGATGCGCCGACTCAACGCGCTGGCGGACGTTGAGCATCGCGACATCGCGACCATCGCCCGCGACTGGCTCGCGCGGAACGTCCCGTGAGCGCGCGCATCATCCGCAGTTACCTCACGATCACGTTTCTCTTCAATCTCGCGATGTCGCTCATCTGGGGCATCGACACGCTGTTCAAGATGGGCGCCGGGCTCGACATCATGCAGGTGTTGCTCACGAACTCGGCGTTCACGCTCGGCTCGATGGTGTTCGAGATCCCCACGGGCGTCGTGGCCGACACCGTGGGGCGGCGGGTCTCGCTGCTGCTCTGCCTCGTGACGCTGTTCGTCACGACCCTGTTGTACGTGGCGATTGCGTGGCGCGGCTGGGGCTTCTGGGCGTTCATGTGGGTCTCGGTCTTCCTCGGGCTGGGCTACACGTTCTACACCGGCGCGGTCGACGCATGGCTGGTGGACGCGCTCAGGGCGACGGGGTACGCGGAGCCGCTCGAGCCGGTGTTCGCGCGCGGCCAGATGGCGTTCGGCGTGGGCATGCTCGTGGGCACGATCAGCGGCGGATTCCTGGGCCAGATCCATCTCTCCATCCCCTATCTCGTCCGGGCGGCGATCGTCGTGCCGCTGTTCGCGCTCGCATGGTTCCGGATGCCGGAGCTCGGCTACACGCCTCGCGCCCTCGAGCTGCGGCGCGTGCCGGCCGAGATGCGCCGCGTGTTCGTGGAAGGGATGGAGTACGGCCTGCGGCATCCGGTGGTGCGACCCGTGATGCTCGCCTCGCTCGTCTCCATGAGCTTCATGATCTTCGGCTTCTACAGCTGGCAGCGCTATTTCCTCGACCTGTTGGGCAAGAACCTCGTGTGGGTGGACGGCGTGATCAGCTCGCTCGTGGGCGTGAGCCTCATCGCGGGGAACGCGCTGGTCGCGCCGCTGTCCCGCGCCGTGCCGACGCGCGCCGGCTTGCTGGCCCTCTCCGTGGCCATCCAGGCGGCGACGGCGGTGGCATGCGGCCTGCTCAGCGACTTCTACGTCGTGGTGTCGCTGTACCTGGTGTATGGCATCGCCGTCGGAATCGCGCTGCCCGTGAAGCAGGCGTACTTGAACGCCCACATCCCGTCGGCGCAGCGCGCCACGATCCTCTCGCTCGATTCGATGTTCGCGAACGTGGGTGGGGTGGTGGGGCAGTCGGGGTGGGGGTGGCTCGCGCGGGTGCGCTCGATCGGGGAGGCGTGGGCCTATTCCGGCGCGACGCTGCTCCTCGCGCTGCCGCTCTATTGGTTGGCGCGGCGGGGTGAGTCGAGGGAAGTGGCGTTGTCGCTCGAGCCTGATTCGACCCCGTGAGGGCTCGCCTCCAGCTCGTGCTGGCGGCCGCGTGCTTCTCCACCGCGGGCGCGGCGATCAAATGGTGCGCCTTCGGGGGCTGGCAGATCGCAGCGTGCCGCGCCGTGGTTGCCCTGGTCGCGATCTTGCTGCTCATCCCCGAGGCCCGCCGCGCGTGGAGCTGGCGCGTGGGGCTCGTCGGGATCGGGTACGCGGCCGCCGGCCTGCTGTTCGTGCTCGCGAACAAGCTCACCACCGCCGCCAACACCGTGTTCCTGCAGGCGACCAATCCGCTGTTCGTCGTCGCGCTCGCCCCCTGGCTGCTGCACGAGCGCGTGACGCGACGCGACGTCGCATTCATGGGCGTGCTCGGCGCCGGTCTCGCGCTGCTGTTCGTCGAGGGCGGGGGAGGCGGGCGCCATTTCGCGACGGCGCCGAACCCTTTCCTCGGCAACGTGCTCGGGGCAGGGAGCGCCGTGGCCTGGGCGTTCGCGGTGACCGGCTATCGCTGGCTCGCGCGCCAGGGCGCCGGCGACCACGGTCCGGTCGCGAGCGCGGCCGCGTGCGGCAACTTGATCGTCTTTCTCGTCAGTCTGCCCTGGGCGCTGCCGCTCGCCGCCGGGCGCGCCGCCGACTGGCTCGTGGTGGTGTACTTGGGCGTGTTTCAGCTCGGCCTCGCCTACGTGTTCCTCTCGCGGGCGATCGCGCGCGTGCCGGCGCTCGAGGCCTCGCTGTTCCTGCTGGTCGAGCCGGTGCTCTCGCCCGTGTGGGCGTGGCTCGCGCACGGGGAGACGCCGGGGCCGCTCGCAGTATTGGGGGGAGTTGTCATTCTGACGGCTACCGCAGTGAAATCATGGAGCGATGCACAGGTGGTAGCGGCATAGGCAGACGCCGAGACGCCGCAGCGCCGGGGTGTTAAGGACGTGACGAGGATCACGCCGAGGGCCGCTCGGCCTGTTTGAACTTCGGCAACTCGTTGCGGTGGCGCTCGGCAAACTGCTCGTAAAGGTGGCTGTCGGTGTAGTCCCGCAATTCGCAGATCTTGTCTCCTCGGAACTTGAGGACCACGCACGTCCGCTGGTCCATGACGTCCTTGGGGTTGCTCTTGAGCCACGAGCGCTCGCGAATCTCGACGATCACGCGGTCGGCGGCGTCGTACCAGTCGCGCCAGACGTCCTTGGAGCCCCAGTCCGCGGGCCCGAGGCCGGGCTCGCGGTTCCACAGGGCGTCGAGCACGCGCTCCCGGCCCTGCCATTCGCCGCCGATGGGCGGGGCGCCCGCCACCCAGTACACCACGTCGTCGGTGAACAGCCGGCCCACGCCCTCCCGGTCCCCGGCGAACAGGGCCTTCTCGTACGCCTTGGCGAGCTGCATCCGCTCGCTCATACGCTGACCTCCTCGATCTCTTCGGGCTCTGGCAGGGCGTTGGCCTTGCGGCCGGCGCGCTCCATCGGCTTGTCCATCTCCGCCTTGTGGCGGTCGAGGATAGTCCAGAAGTCGAGCGCGCGATCGAGCAGCTCGTAGGAGGCCTCGCGCAGCGTGTCGCTCATCTTCACCTGCCGCACGTTGTTCTGCATGTCTTCCGCGTCCCACCCCCGTGAGTGCGCGATGAACGGAAACGGGGGGAATACGAAGCCGAGCTCCGACCAGAAGGTGAACATGCTGCCCGCCACCGCCTGGATGTTGTCCTGCCCGCCCGTGATGATGAACGCGGCGACCTTGTTCCTGATCAGCACCGTGTTGTGGATCGTGATCTGGTTCTGCACGCAGTTCAGCCGCTCGATCATCTTGTAGTACAGCGACGACGCATTCCCCCAGCGGATCGGCGTGGAGATGAGCACCACGTCGGCCCAGTGCACGAGGCCCTCATAGACCGCGGTGAGCTGGTCCTCCGGGTCGCGCTCGGTGATGGCGCACGGCCACGTACAGGCGTGCGACGCCTTGGAGTAATTCCCCTCGCAGTGGCGGAACTTCAAGTCGCGCAGCTTGATGAACTGCGTGTCAGCGCCGCGCCGCTGGGCGGCGGCGAGCGCGTGCTCGAGCAGCGCGTCCGACGTGGAGTAGCGAGGGTTCACGTCGTCCATCGCGGTGGTGGAGATGCACAGCACGCGGGGTGGGGCGCCCGCCGCTTTGGGGTGCTCGTCGAGCAGGTGCGACGGCATGTGGTTGATGAGCTTGCGGGGCATCGTGGGCGGGGTCTGGACGAACACGCCGTCGTCCCGCTCCTCGATCGCGAACACGGGCACCTGCTCCTCGTCGTAGCCCTCCGGTCCCTTGCCGGTGATCACGCTGTACTCCCAGGCGTGCCAGGGACACATCACGAACTCACCCCGCAGCCGGCCGTCGCACAGGGGCCCGCCCTTGTGGTTGCAGGTGTTGCCGATCGCTCGGAACTGACCGTCGTAGACGAACACCGCCACCGCGTGACGGTCGACCTTCACGGAGAAGGGAACGCGCTCGAGTAGCTCGGACTTCGTGCCGAGGCGATGCCACATGGTCATGGACCGCTCCTCTTGGGGGGGCGTGTAGATTCTAGCCCGTATGCCCGCCGTCCGCTCCCGTTTCGCGGTCATCTTCTTCACGGTGCTGATCGACTTGATCGGCTTCGGGATCGTGATACCGATTGTCCCCTATTACGCCAAGCGGTTCGGCGCGAGCGGGTTCGAGTTCGGCGTGCTGCTCGGCGTGTATTCGCTGATGCAGTTCTTCGCCGCCGCCGTCCTGGGCCGGCTCTCCGACCGGGTGGGGCGGCGCCCCGTGCTCCTCACGACCATGGTGCTCAACACGGGCGGGTATCTCCTGTTCGCGTTCGCCGGCTCCTACTGGGCCCTGTTCGC
>WNGD01001381.1_pt1 | contig 26472 bp, 15 predicted proteins | sample 5400671 | NCBI WGS metagenome assembly WNGD01 (sample SAMN13153369, study PRJNA577476) | soil metagenome | isolation source: 40 cm soil or saprolite under grassland replicate 2 | place: USA:California | collected 2016-06-15
TCGCTCTACGACCTCAAAGGCTGTGGGTTCCTGAATGCCCTTTTCGAGACTATACGTGGTTGTATGCACGTATTCGATGTAATTCTTGACGATACCAGCGTCAGAGATATAGGTCTCCAGGCAACCCTGGTTGCCGCATTCACAGAGACGTCCCTCGGTGGTCACCGCTGTATGGCCAAACTCGCCTGCCCCCCCGAACGCCCCGCGATAGAGATCGCCATTGATCACGATGCCAAGACCGACGCCCTGTCCAATAGCCACCACCAGGAAATGATGATACGGCTGACCCTGGCCGAAGAGCTTCTCATAAATCGCCAGGCAATTGACATCGTTATCAAGAAAGACCGGGATTCCCAGGCGCTCTTCCAGGGGACGGCTGATCTCAACGTTTTGCCAGTTCATCATCCATGAATCGATGCAGCATCCGCCCTCGGCATCAATCAGCCCGGACATGCCAATGCCCACGCCGATAATCTTTTCTCGTGGAATGCTGCTCTGAGAAAACATATCCTCCACGCACTGTGCCAGGAGGTCTATCGCATGTACATACTGGTCGCGTAGTGGAATATTCCACTGCTGGAAGTAAACGAGTTCGCTGTTCAAATTGAGAATAACTCCGATCAGCGAGGATTCATGAGGAATGAGTCCGACCACGAAGCCCCCCTCGGGATGGATTTCCAACAATCCGGCTCTGCGCCCGCCTGTCGATTCCGCATAGTCTTTTTCCAGAATCATGTGACGGTCGATGAGGTTGTTCGTGATTTTTATCACCGTCACCTGACTGAGGCCGGATAGCGTCGCTAATTGTGGACGTGAAATGGGCCCGTGGGCTCGTATCAAATTCAGGAGGATACTCTGATTGATATTACGGATCAACAAGCGATCAGCAGATTTCATTTGTTGTTGCATGGACACATTGTTTGGCTCTATCCATTCCTTAAGTAAGTAAATTTATTCTACTTGAAAAAACATGTTTTTGTCAAGAAGAACAGCGAGAATGAGGACAAAAACCATTGACGTGAAGCATTTTCTTCAGTATACTCACTTTAGTTACTTAGTTTAGTAAGTGAGATATTCTCAGATGTAATTGCGGGGCTCATGTTTGACAGTGCTATGTTCCGGAGAAAAGTAGAGGAGAAAGGAAGAGAGGCAATTTCATCTGACAGGTGAGAGGGTGCATGCGCTTCCCTGAAGCTCGATGTCTTGAGACGAACCACGTAGAAAACATCTTTGATCAGTCTGGAGGCACGATACTTATGAATGGCACGATGCGTCAGCTTCGTGAGCACCTCAACCTCTCTATCCAGGAAGTGGCCGATGCTACGCAACTCTCCTTTCGTACGGTCCTGCGTGCGGAGCAGGGAGAGGCGCTGAATCCGAAATCGCGGCGGCGACTCTGCAAGTTTTACGGCAAGATACCTGAGGAACTAGGCTTAGTCCCTCGACGCCGACGAGGGGAGACTGCACCCTCCCTCCAACAATTGCACAAGAACACTGGCTGACATCCGCTCATAACTCAGAGGGGAGATATTTGGTGATTATCGATATCTTTTGCAAACTCTACTATATGTTCTCCACTCTCCAAAAGAGAATATTAGAATTTGCTTATAAAATTGAAATTGTCATAAAACTGTCATCTACCTGGCACACGTTTTCCTGGAATTTACTTGGAAGTCCTGATAGGATTTAGCGTATCCTCTTAGGGTCGTTTCCAAAGGAAACGAGAGGTAGCAAGCCAGTTTGTAGGATGTTGTACTTTACGCTTGGTACACTGTCCTTCGTGGCAGTCAGCCTGACTCCACGGACACGGCACTCTGTTCCAGCGAAACAGGGGCCAAGAAAGGAGGAGATGCCTATTCATCGATCATCACTGTGCTGGTTCTCTGCTTTCGCAGGTTGAATACTGCACTGCTGTATCTTGTTCGTTCCCGATCTCATTAGTTTTCGGTTTACCCAGGTGAACACGTCCTATTTTAGACGCCCAATACGGCAAGGAGTAAGGAAGCTATGTATCGACAAACACCTCGACTCGAAGGAACCATGAATCGGCGCCAGTTTTTACAGGTCGCGGGTGGTAGCACCCTGGGTTTAGCAGCGCTGCTCGCCGGGTGCGGCTCGTCCACCGGCAGCAACAGTAACACTGCTGCGATCGAGTTCCTATCTGTTCAACAGCCGACCATCGGATGGCCACTCGTCCTGTCGACCATCACCGACCAGTACGCCAAGAAGCACCCTGGCACCACGTTCAAGACCAACTTCATAGCGCAGGGGAACTTGAATCAACAGGTTCAGTTGCTTGCCGGGCAGGGTGCCCTCCCGGTCCTCTACAACAGCCCGCCACCTGATCTGATGGCGCAATTGACGAAGAACGGCGAGGTGCTGGACCTTGAGTCGACCTTCCAGCACCTCGGTGTCTCCCAGCAGGTCGTCCCGGCAGCGGTCGCTATCGTTAAGAAGATCTTTAACGGCCAGTTCATCGCACTCCCATTCGAACTCAACATCGAGGGGTTCTGGTACAATAAGAAAATCTTTGCACAGAACGGCCTCCAGCCACCTGATACCTGGGACCAGTTGGTCCAGATTGCAGCCAGCCTGCAGCAGAAGGGCATCCAACCATTGTCTGCTTCAGGTCAACAGGGGTGGCCGATCACCCGCCTGATCAGCGGCTACCTGTTCCGCAAGCTCGGCCCCGGTGCCATGGACAGCGTGAAGAGTGGTCAGGCAAAACTGACCGACCCGAGTTATGTTGAGGCAGCGCAGGTGGTTGCCAACCTGGGCAAGCAGGGCTACTTCGGCCGCGGCGTAGCGACGCTCGATTACCAATCGGCAGTGAATTTGTTCCTGCAGGGCAAAGCTGCTATGTTCTATATGGGCAGTTGGGAGTTGCGCGATTACACCACTCCCTCTGTGAACATGATTGGCTCGAACAACGTCGGCTTCTTCCCATTCCCAAACGTCACCGGCGGTGTAGGGAGTTCGAGCCAGACACCCATGAATGCTGGTCAGACTACCTCGGTGAACAGGCAGAAGTACAATGCAGCCGTCGGGGGATGGCTCGCGTACATGGCGCAGAATTACGGCGACGTGGCGCTGCAGAAGGAAGGGGCGGTAACGGGCTTCGTCGTTCATAACCCGCCCGCAAATCTGGATCCACTGACCTCATTAGTCATCAACCAGATCAAACAGGTTTCGCAGCCGGTGCTCTGGTTCGAAGCGGAGTTCTCGACAAAGGCGACAAACATCTCGCAACAAGATGCCGCTCCGCTGGTGACGGGTGCCATGTCCCCCGATGCCTTCATGTCTGCGGTCCAGCAAGCGCTTTAATCAGTCTCCACACGCATGGTGCAGCCGAGAGTCGGTTCAGTCCGATTCTCGGCACGTAACTCGGAGTGAGCTTCTGGAGGTTACTCAATGGAAACAATGCTGCGCGATCGCAGAGCGGTGCTGGTCTTTGTAGGACCTGCGTTGCTCGTCTACTCGCTCATCGTGCTGGTGCCAATTGTCTGGTCCCTGGGCTACACGCTGTTCGAGGGAAATGTGATTGGTGGATTCCAGTTCGTCGGCCTTCACAACTACGCCTTTCTCTTTAGCGATAAGTCGTTTTGGCAGGCCTTCCTTTTCACCGTGAAGTACGCGGTCGTCGTGACTATAGGCCAGGTGGGCATCGGCCTGCTGCTGGCGCTCTTGTACGTCTTCTACCTGAAGAAGTCATCCCCGCTGATCCGAACGCTGGCCTTCTTCCCTGTCATCCTGCCCACGGTGGCTGTGTCACAGTTGTTCAAGAAGATCTTCGAAATCGTACCGCAGTATGGTCTGGTGAACTCCCTCCTGCACCTGGTACATCTCGACGCCTGGATTCAGCCGTGGCTGGGTCAGGGCGGTTCAGCGTTCTGGGTCATCGTCATCATGGATATCTGGCGTGCCATGGGCTTCTATGGCGTGCTGCTCTTTGCCGGACTGGTCGACATCCCCAGTGACATCCTCGAGAGCGCACAGGTTGACGGCGCTTCCGGGTGGCGGCTGGTGCGCTACGTGGTGCTGCCTCTGCTGACACCCATCCTGTTCTCGTCTTTCATCTTCAGCATCAATGGGACGCTCAAGGTGTTCGACAGCATCCTGGCTCTGACAGGTGGCGGACCGGGACAGGTGACGACGCCGCTCACATTGGATATGTTCAACACAGCTTTCGCGAACGGTCAGTACGGCTATGGGAGTACCATCGCAACGGCACTCGCCATTATGAGCCTCTTCGTGACCCTACTGATCTTCAGGTCTGCACGCAGCGACGTTGCCTAGAGAAAGGAGGTTTCACATGAGTCAAACACTAACCGGTAGACGAGATGAAGCGAAGACGTCCTTTGGCGAGCTAGAGGCGAAGAGGAGGGGCCCCGCGAGGAACCTTCTCGCCCGCATCCCCATATGGGTGTTGATCGGGCTGCTCCTGGTTATAGAGGTTTATCCACTCCTCTGGTTGCTGCTGTCTTCGTTCAAGACAACTGGCGAGTTTTCGACGGGGGTCTTCTGGTCCTTACCCGCGGGACTTAATTGGCAGAACTACGTTCTGGCGTGGACCTCGGGCATGAGTACCTACTTCCTGAATAGCATCCTGGCAGTGTTCCCGTCGCTGTTTCTGGTGCTCCTGCTCAGCCTCGCCGCGAGTTTCGGTCTCGAGGTGATGAAGTGGCGTGGAAATAACATCGTGCTGCTCGCCTTCCTCGCGGGGATCATGATCCCGGCGCAATTGGTGCTGCTGCCGTTGTTCACCATCTACTTTCAGGCAGGGTTGATCAACACCCGCTGGGCCTTGATCATCACCTACACGGCCTTCACCTTGCCCCTGTCGGTATTTTTGATGGCGGGTTTCTTCAAGGGCGTCCCGCGTGGGGTGATCGAGGCGGCAGTCCTTGATGGAGCCAGCATGTACCAGGTCTTCTTCCGTGTGGCGGTACCAATGGTGGCAAACGGGCTCGTGACCATTGCTCTGGTTAATTTCTTTTTCCTGTGGAATGACCTGCTGTTCTCACTGACCTTCATCAGTAGCGACAACCTACGCACCATTCAGACAGGTTTGCTGAACTTCACCGGACAGTACGGCCAGGTTGATTGGGGGCCAACATTCGCCGCGGCCAGCCTGGCAGTCTTTCCGACGCTGATCGTCTATCTGATACTCAACCAACAGGTCATCAAGGGGCTTACCGCCGGCTCGGTCAAGGGTTGAGCTTTGGTACAGATGGGTTCGTCCAGTCCCTCAGCCCGTTTCGACGATCGGCTTTGCCCACGAAGTCTGGTGGAGTCGTTTCGCTCAAGCGTTGATGCATGCCTGGCAAGACTGGACGTCACCTTTGCATCTATCGAGCAATCCTCGGCGTGCCTTTTCACTGGCTGTACGAAACCCATGTATCCCGTCCCGAAGAGGGTTCTTGAGCATGCAGTAGGGAGAGAAGAAAATAGATGGAAAACAGGAGTCCAGGTTCACCAGCCTCAGTACATGACTGGCCATGGATGAACACGTCGTTATCTCCAGACGAGCGGGCCGCTCTCCTGCTCGCACAGATGACGCTGGAAGAGAAGGTCGATATGCTGGCTGAAAAGAGCAGTCCAGAGCTTTCCCCTTCTCGGCTCGGCATCCCTGCACTGACATTTGCTGACGGACCGGCCGGTATTCGCATCGACAGAAACAGGCGAGACGTCAACGAAGGAAAAGCGACGGCGCCACCCGCTCCTATTGCCCTAGCGGCCACCTGGGATCTCGTGGCAGCTCAACAATATGGCGACCTGCTGGGCCTGGAGGCATGGTCGACAGGACACAATGTCTTGTTTGGGCCGGGACTGGACATCACTCGCATCCCGTACTTCGGCCGCCTATTCGAGTCACTTGGGGAAGACCCGGTGTTGACGGGACAGATGGCCGCTCGCTACGTCCAGGGCGTTCAGAGTCATCCTGTCATCTCCACGGCCAAGCACTATAACGTGAACGCACAGGAGGAGAACCGGCTTCAGGTCGATGCACGGCTTGACGAACGTACCTTGCAGGAGATCTACACCTTGCCATTCGAGGCTGCTGTGAAGGACGGTCACATCGGTGCCGTCATGGGTGCCTATAACAAGATCAACGGCACCTATTGTTGCGAAAATCGGCACGTCCTGACCGAGATTCTCAAGGAACAACTTGACTTCGCTGGCTGGGTCGTGAGCGACTTCCAAGCGACCCATAGCACTGTTGAGGCGGCGAATGCAGGGTTAGACCTGGAGTTAGATGTGCCCCCCGCAAAGTACTTCGGCACCCGTCTGCTCGAGGCAATCCAGGCGGGGCAGGTGAGTCTGGCTACCATCGATGACAAGGTGTGCCGCATCTTGCGCAGTATGTTTGCCTTCGGGCTCTTCGATTATCCGGTGCAGATTACGCCCCTGCCTGAGCAGGAGCACGGGCAACCCGCCAGGGAGATCGCAGGCAAAGGAATCGTTCTGTTGAAGAACACTGGGGGGCTGCTCCCTCTGTCGAGCCACAAGCTGCGCTCGTTGGCAGTCATAGGGGCCGACGCCGATTGCTACATCGCCGGGGGCGGGAGCGCTCTTGTGCAGGCGATGTACCTCGTGAGCATTCTGGAGGGGATGCGGCGGCGCGCGGGCGAGGACGCTCGCGTGGAGTACGCTGAGGGCACGGACCCCCTCTCTGCGGCTGATCTGTTGCCCGGTCCGCCGTTGGTGCCGTCATCAGTGCTGACGCCGTCAGAATCGGCCTCGCAAGCTCGCGGCCTCCAGGCCGAGTACTGGACGAACGCACGTTTCGAAGGCGAGCCTGGCTTGGTCCGCATCGAGCGGCAAGTTGGGCTCAACCTGGGCCTCTTCAACTTCGCTATGGCGAATGCCTCCTCGCTCCCGCAGTTGCCGGAGGACTTCAACAATGCGATGTCCGTTCGCTGGACGGGTAGCTTGATAGCGCCGACAACCGGGAACTACACGCTTTCGTTAACCCACCTGGGGACGGCCCGCCTCTTCCTGGACGGTCAACTGCTCATCGACGACCCAGGCCTCACTCTGCGCATCGAGTCGGTGACGCGGCATCTGGTTGCTGGTGAGCACCATGCGTTGAGGATTGAGTATGCCGCCGATCGGCCGGAGCAGGGAGCGGTTTCCTCGTTTGCTCTGATCGGTGCCAAGGTACGCTTTGGCTGGGAGCACCCGTCGAGTGTCATCCCCTTGCCGATGCAGGAGGCCGCCGAGCTCGCCAGGAAGTCGGACGTAGCAATCGTCGTGGTGCGGGACTACAATAGCGAGCATGCCGACCGGCCAAGCCTCACGCTGCCAAATGAGCAGGATCTACTCGTGCAGACGGTTGTCGCCGCCAATCCGCGCACAATCGTCGTAGTCGCCAGTGGAGGTCCAGTTCTGATGCCCTGGCTCGACCAGGTTCCGGCGGTACTCGAGTGTTGGTATGGCGGGCAGGAGGTAGGCAACGCCCTGGCAGACGTCCTCTTCGGCGATATTACCCCATCGGGTAAGCTGCCGGTCACCTTTCCACGCAGCGACCGTGACACGCCGGTATCCGAGCCTTCGCAGTACTCAAGGACAGAACTTGTCGCTCACTTCAGTGAGGGTCTGGGTGTCGGTTACCGGGGCTACGACCAGTTCGGAATCGAGCCGCTCTTCCCGTTCGGGTACGGGCTCTCCTACACGAACTTCGCCTATGCCCAACTCCAGGTGGAACCCGAGACGACCGATGGCACCAGGAACGTACGGGTGAGCTTCACGGTCACCAATACCGGATCACGTGCGGGCGCCGAGATAGCTCAGGTCTACCTCGGATTGCCCGCAAGCATAGGTGAGCCGCCCAAGCGATTGGTGGGCTGGGCAAAGGTCGAGCTAGAGCCGGGCGAGTCGAAGGAAGTGAGCGTGACGCTGGACCCGAACGCCACGTCGCGTCCACTCTCCTATTGGAACGTCAACACGAACGGCTGGGAGGTAGCGGGCGGTGACTACCAGGTATATGTGGGGGCCTCCTCAAGAGATATTCGCCTTACTGGCTTCTTTCGTGTCGACCAGGCTGAGAAGCAGTAACAACTTGCCTTATACTAGTAGAAGAAAGAGATATGATAACACAGCACGGATTGACGCCGGGTGAAGTGGTTTCCGACATCACCATCTCCGGCGTCCGCTTCGAGCACCACCGCGATGCGTTTGGCATAGGCGAGACCCGGCCCAGGCTGTCCTGGATTGTTGCAACCACAGCCCGTGGATGGCGTCAGGCTGGCTACGAAGTTGAGGCCTACAGATCGGATGGACAGCTCTATGAAAGGACGGGCCAGGTCGAGTCCGATCAGTCGGTGCTCGTGTCCTGGCCGTTCGCACCGCTCTCCTCCCGCGAGCATCTCACAGTTCGGGTTCGGGTCTGGGGCCTCGACGGGCAGCCATCGGAGTGGAGCGATTTCTCTCCCGTCGAGGCCGGGCTGCTCCATGCCGACGACTGGGCTGCGCAGTTCGTGACGCCCGACTGGGAAGAGGATACCACCAAGCCGCAGCCCTGTCCACTGCTGCGCCGCGAGTACGACGTTCGTGCGGGCGTGACGAAGGCGCGGCTGTACATAACGGCACTGGGCGTCTACGAGGCGCTACTCAACGGTGCCACCATCGGAGATCACGTCCTTGACCCAGGATGGACCAGCTACAACCAGCGGCTGCGCTACAAGTCGTTCGACGTGACGAGCTTGTTGCGCGAAGGCCGAAACGCCATCGGTGCCATCCTGGGTGACGGTTGGTATCGTGGTCGGCTCGGTTTGGGTGGTGGGCATCGTAACATCTACGGCGACCGGCTGGCTTTGTTGGCTCAGCTCGAGATCTCCTACACAGACGGCACGACCGAGCGCATCGTCACCGATGAAACCTGGCATGCAGCGAGAGGGCCCATCCTGGCCAGTGATATCTATGATGGCGAGACGTACGATGCTCGCCTGGAATGGCCTGGATGGTCGATGCCGGGCTACAACGACCACGATTGGGTCGACGTGCGCCAGATCGACAGAGACCTCGCCACTCTCGTTGCGCCATTCGGACCACCTGTGCGGCGAACCGAGCTGATTGCGCCAGTTGCCATCACCACTTCGCCATCGGGCCGTACCATTGTCGACTTCGGCCAGAACCTTGTCGGTCGACTTCGCCTGACCGTAGATGGTGAAGCGGGGCAGACGATCATGCTGCGCCACGCCGAGGTGCTCGAGAACGGTGAGTTATGCACGCGGCCCCTACGGACCGCGCAGGCCACCGACCGCTACACGCTGCGGGGCGATGGGGTGGAGACCTGGGAGCCGCGCTTCACTTTCCACGGCTTCCGCTATGCCGGGGTAGAAGGCTGGCCCGGCGAATTGCAGGCCCATGATATCTGTGCTGTGGTCTGTCACTCTGATATAGAGCGCACCGGGTGGTTCGAGTGCTCGGACCCGCAGATCAACCGGCTTCATGAGAATGTGGTGTGGAGTATGCGCGGCAACTTCCTTGACGTGCCAACTGACTGCCCCCAGCGCGACGAGCGCCTGGGCTGGACCGGAGACATCCAGGTGTTCGCACCTGCCGCCTGCTTCCTCTATGACTCCGCTGGCTTCCTCACCTCGTGGCTGGCAGATCTGGCCGCTGAGCAGGACGCTGCAGGTGTCGTCCCTTTCGTCGTTCCCAACGTCAGACCCATGCCTTCCATCCCGGCGGCCGCGTGGGGCGACGCCGCGGTGATTGTGCCGTGGGTGCTCTACCAGCGCTTCAGCGACGTGGGCGTTTTGGCCACTCAGTTCGACAGCATGTGTGCGTGGGTTGACCACATCGCTACTCTCGCAGGCGAGGGACGCCTGTGGGACAAGGGCTTCCAGTTCGGCGACTGGCTCGACCCGAGTGCACCCCCGGACAAGCCGGGAGCTGCGCGAACCGATCCACATGTCGTCGCCACTGTCTATTTTGCCCACTCGGCCGAGTTGCTCGGACAGGTGGCGAACATACTGGGCCGGGCCGACGATGAAGCCCACTACCTGCAACTTGCTGCTCAGGTCCGCGACGCCTTCGAGGCCGAGTACGTCACTCCTGCTGGGCGCGTACTGAGCGACTCCGAGACTGCGTATGCGCTGGTCCTGCAGTTTGGCCTGCTCCGAGACGCCGAACAACGCCGGCACGCCGGCAAACGGCTGGCCGCGCTCGTGCGCGAAAGCGGGTATAGGATCAGCACCGGCTTCGTCGGAACACCACTGATCTGCGATGCCCTATGCAGCGTAGGGGAGTACGATGCTGCCTTCCATCTGCTCACCCAGCGAGAATGCCCATCGTGGCTCTATCCTGTAACGATGGGGGCAACGACCATCTGGGAACGCTGGGACAGCCTGCGCCCCGACGGTTCGGTCAATCCCGGCCAGATGACCTCGTTCAATCACTACGCCTTCGGGGCTGTCGCCGATTGGCTGCATCGCACGATAGGCGGTCTCGCCCCTGCCGCGCCGGGCTATCGCCACCTCGATGTCCGGCCATGCCCGGGCGGCGGTCTCACCCGTGCCCGCGCGCGGCACATCACGCCCTACGGAGCAGCCGAGTGTGCGTGGACGATCGAGGCGGGACAGATTGAAGTCGTGGTTGTGGTCCCGCCCAACACGACGGCCCGCGTGACCCTTCCCGGCAGCAAGGTGATGCCAATTGAGGTTGGCTCTGGAACGCATCGCTGGTCGTATCCGTACCATATCAAGCGTAATCGCCATCCACGATCGCTCGACAGCACGATCAACGAATTCATTGACGACCCCGAGGCCTGGACGACGGTCTTGACCACGATGCGCCAACATTTGCCATCGCTCGCCAGACACATGGATGTCGGTACCATGATGCAATGGAACGGCAACATGACCCTGGGGCAGATGCTGTCGCTTCTGCCGCACGCTGATGAGTTGCCTACTGCTCTCAGAGCTGCGCTGGCCGCGCTTGAGCGCTAGGGTATGGAGGGCACTTGCTGGAAGGAGCAACCCAAATGTAGCTCCCCGATTTATCGTGGGAGCTCGAAACCAACGGAGGAAAAACTATGAATGTGAATCCACAAGCCATTGCAGCCATGCGTGCTATCACGATCTCCCGCGAGTATGGCAGTGGGGGCGGCGAGATAGCTGCTCGTCTCGCACGCCAGCTGGGCTGGCAATTGATTGACCATGCCGTCATCGAACAGACCGCCCGCGAGTTAGGAGTCTACGAAACGGAGGTAGCGAAACACGACGAGGAGTACGTCGAAAGCACTCGCCCAGGTATTCTGGACAGGAGACTGGAGCGGTTTGCCCCTACAGCGCCCATGACTGGTGGGGGAGGGGTCCTCGTCCGCCCTTCCTCATCGGCAGGGACACCAGCCTACCAGGAGACCATGCGCCAGATCATCACCGCTGCGGCCACCACTGGGCACGTCGTGATTGTCGGACGTGGTGGACAGGTGCTTCTGGCAGACAAGCGCGATGTGCTGCATGTTCGCGTAGTGGCCCCTCTGGAGGAACGCGTCGCATATGTCGTTCGTCGTGAAGGACTAGACACGGAAGCTGCTCGCAGGCGGGTTCAAGCGAAAGATCAGGCGCGCACACGTTACATGCTGACACAGTATAAGTGTCAGCATGAGGACCCGCACCTCTATGACCTGGTCATCAATACCGCCGTGCTCGATCTGGACAGCGCCGTGAATCAGATCTGTCTCGCCCTGGAGGGCAAGGCGAGCAGACTCAGTATGCCGGTAGAGCAATTAGGGCCAGCAGCGGACCTGGCCCCCTATCCGGGCAAGCCTGCTGACTTTCGTGTACCGGGACAGCCATCCAGCTAACACGGTTGTTTTTGCCACTCGGCAAAAGAGAGGTACATCTTGACAGACCTTGATAAGCGTTTTGATGATCCGCCCCGCAGTTTCTCCCCGGTACCTATCTGGTGGTGGAGTGGCGAGAAGCTTGACGCCCAGCGGCTCCGCTGGCAACTTGAGAGGTTTGCTGAGGGAGGAGTGTACAACCTCCTCATGATGAATCTCGCCCCAAGCGGGCCACTGTATGGCAGTGATCCAGATGATCCTCCTTACTTTTCGGATGAATGGTGGGCGCTATTCAGGGGCGTGTGCGAAGACGCTCGAGCACTGGGGATGCACCTCTGGTTCTATGACCAGTTCGGCTTCTCCGGCGCGAACATGCAAGCGCGCCTCGTCACGCAACACCCCGCGTTTGCTGGACAATCGCTCGAACGCATCACCTGTGACGTAGAAGGGACCGGCATGCTGGAGTGTCCGGAAGCTGGCACGCCAATTGCCGCGTCGGTCATACCGATCGATGGGCAAGGCCAGCCCGTTAGTGAACCCAGAATGGTCCCAGTAAATGGCAGGAGCGTGACATGGCATGGGCCTGGCACCCATCGGCTTATGCTGTTCTATAGCATCGAGAGTGGGTTTGACTACTTCAATTTCTCCGCTTGCCAGGCGCTCCTGGCGATGGTGCATGGTGCGTTCGAGGCACGCGTTGGGGACTTTTTCGGCGACGTGATCGCCGGAACCTTTCAGGATGAACTCGCCGCGCTGCCGGCGTGGTCAGCGGACTTCGCCGAGGCTTTTGGGGCACGCTGTGGCTATGACGTACTTCCTCACCTGCCTGCTCTGTGGGAGGAATATGGCGATGAGGCACAGCGCGTGCGGCACGACTACCACGCCACCCGCTCCGCCCTTGCCGAGACGGCCTTCTTCAAACCCCTCTTCCAGTGGCATGAGCAGCGCGGTCTCACCTGCGGCTTCGACCAGCAAGGCCCGGCACGCGCTGGATATGCCATCCAGAGCGTGCAGTTGTACGCGGACTACCCTCGCACCCACCGCTGGTACACCGCCCCTGGCAGCGATCACCATGGCGAGGCGAAAATCCACTCCTCGCTGGCTCACCTGTACCGCCGACCGCGCGTGTGGATCGAGGCGTTCCACAGTTCGGGCTGGGGTGGCACGCTGGAAGAAACCTTCGACTGGCTGCTGCCCTGGCTGCGTGCCGGTGCCAACCTCTACGACCCTCATGCGGTGTACTACAGCACCCGGGGGGGATGGTGGGAGTGGGCTCCCCCGTCGACGGACTGGCGACAACCGTACTGGAAGCACCATCACATGTTTGCACAAACGGTCAGCCGTCTCTGCTCGGTCTTGACGCTGGGGCACCATGTCTGCGACATCGGCGTGCTGTTTCCGACCACGACGGTTCAGGCGGGGCTGCCAATGTCTGGCTTCAACCAGGACGCGCAAGCGGCACATGACCTGTATCTGCGCCTGGTCGGGAAGATGCACTGGTACAAGGTTGAGCCGGGCGTGCTGGACCGCGCCTGCCAGGAATTCGATGTGCTCGACGACGCTTCCATCCAGCGTGGGGAGGTGCGGGACGGGCGGCTCCACATCGGAGAGGAGTGCTACAGGGCGATTGTCCTTCCTGGTTGCAGCGTCCTGGAGGACGATACAGCCGCACGGCTAATCGCGTTCGTCGAGGGCGGTGGGACGCTCGTGGCGGTTGGTCGTATCCCACGCCTGGTCGTAGGAACGACGGGAGGTGGCGAACGGATACAACAGCTCACGACACTGTTCGAGCTTGGCCGAGCCCACGCTGTCAACGCTCCGGAAGAGGTTGCGCCGAGGCTATCCGCTGTTCCCGCGCAGATCGAGGCATCTGTGCCCACACTGGTCAGACGAATCGGTCAGGCCACGGTCGTGTTTGTGCCTGCAATCTCCCCGCGGGCCACACGCATGCGCAGCGAACGGGAACCGCAAGCCGAGGTCGGCCAGGACACCTGGCTCAATGTTGACTACACGTTTGACCCCTCGGCCTATCACCGCGTGATCACCGTCCGAGTCCGTGGTATCCAGGATGCACCCGAAATGTGGGAGCCTTTTAGCGGACGAAAGCACGCCCTCGAAGCGCATCTGATTGATGGTGGGATCGAGGTTCACGTCCCGTTTGATGATAGCCCTGGAGTTCTGCTCGTGTGGCCTGGAGAGCAGGACACTGAACGAAGGGTACAAGCTCAGACCAGCCGTAGGGGCCGGTTTACCGCGCCCACCGCCGATTTATCGGCCCCCAGCGGAAGGAGCGTGGCCTTGCCTGAAATATGGAAGGTGGCGATTTCGCCAACGCTTGATAATCGGTGGGGAGATTTTGCGCTCCCAGCCACAACGACCTCCATTGGGGTCGAACGGTGGGTGTTTCGGCACATGGTTGACGCGTCTGGCCAGGCAGGTCTCAAAGAGCAATGGTTCAATCCCCAGTGGGATGACTCAAACTGGCCGCTTGTCCACGCGACCTTTGGTCCGCATGGCCTCTGGACGGGTCCAATCGAACCGGAGCGATTACCAGCACCCCTCGGTACAGGAGACGAATGGGGGATCTGGCGGAACGCAGCCGGGGAGTGGCGGGAGGCCATCTATTCGCTCTCGAGAGGGATCTATAAGGATCGTCTCCATCGAACAACCCTGGGTCCCAAAGGACACGTCCCGGCAGAGTTTTTAGACTTTGGATTGGTGCGAGCCGGGGAAGCAGTGCAGTTTCGCACGACCCTCGACCTCACGGAGCCTCTCACGGCATATCTCGCGCTTGGATCTGCTGCGCAGAAGACGCTCTGGGTCAATGGCAGTAGAGTGGGCACGGTCGAAGAGGACCAGGGGTATCTGTTCTTCGCGCCTGTAACTCTCAGAGCGGGCCTCAACCTGCTTGAGTTTCGCCTGCAGGCGGAAGTGGATGGGAACGTGCGGGCCCATTTCGCCTTCGTCGTCGAGCCGACAGGGTATCGACGCCCCGAATGGGTGCAGGCGAGGGGCACAGAGAAGGATACGCTTCTCACGTACACGAAGAGGGTCACCGTGCCGTTCCATCCCCTGAGGGCCATCATGAATGTTGCAACGGCGGAACCCTGCCGCATCCGAGTTAATCGAGTCGAGGTGGGCGTGCAAGGTGGGTTCGATCCCTATCCGAACCTCGATCGCCCTCGCATCCAACTGTATGACATCTTGAAGCCGTTACGAGAGGGAGAGAATCTCATTGAACTAGAGGTGACCGATCTTGGAGCATCGGGGTACTTCCTGGCGGATGCGCTCATCGAGAGCGATGGAAGCCGGGTAATACTGATGTCAGATGAAGCATGGCAGGTGACGAGGAATGGGCGTCCCACCGCGCTTTCGGTGCACCGCAAACCGTGGCTCGATATGAATTTGCCCCAGGTACAGTGGCTCAATCTGAGCTCGCTCCAGGTGTGGCAACGTCCTCACCCACTTCCCGCGACCAGTTGGCTCGAGAACGCCCCGCCTATTACCTGTCCCCCAGACAGGGTGGGGACCGTTCTTTCGCTCGTCCCGGATGTGCCTGATGAGCACGGGCGCATTGAGTGGCTCCGCTTTGTCGTGCCCCCAGGAGCGGTCCGCATGCACTTGAAGTTACATGGAGGAGCAACAGTCTATCTGGATGGGGTAGAGCAGCAGCCTGTGGTCTACGCCGACGTGACCGGCGTGACCATCATGGAGGTCAATCTCTCGCAGCCAACTGCGCTGCGACGGGTGTGCGCCCTGCGCGTCGAAACCAGATCCGGCTACAGGGCCGGGGGTATCCTGGATGCCCCGGTGCGCTTTGAGATGGCTACAGGCGTGATGAAGGTCGGCTCCTGGGAGGAGCAAGGGTTGGTCGGCTACAGCGGCGGGGTGCGCTATGGTCAGACGCTGGTACGTGGGGAGGCAGACCGAGCCGCTGCACGCACATTGCTTGATCTGGGACGGGTGCGCGGAACGGCAGAGGTCCATGTCAACGGGGAACTCATCGGGGTACGCATCTGGTCGCCGTATGTCTTCGACCTGACCGGCCATCTTCGTCCTGGTGAGAACGAGTTGCACGTCACAGTCTACAACACGCTGGGACCTTACATGGAAGCGGTCAGTCCTACCTCTTTCGTGTTTCCAGGACAAACGGTCTCGGGCCTCTTCGGGCCAGTTACGCTGACTGAAACCAGAGGGGAGTGAACAAGTAGAGATGAAACATGTTCTGGAGAATTACCCATGGTGAGTACAGCAAAACGGGTGGAGAAACCACGCATTGGCATATTCGGCATCGGACTGGCAGCCTATTGGCCGCAGTTCGCCAGCTTGCAAGGGCGCCTCACGGGCTATCTACACCTGATCGAAGAGCGGCTCGGCCAGTGGGGAGAAGTTGTCTCAGGTGGTCTGGTGGATACTGACGAGGCCGCGCGTGCTTGCGCCGTCAGCACCAGGCGGCAGCCAAGCGCTTCCATCAGGTGCGCCGCGCGCGTCAGGCTCCGCCCGTGTCCTGCCAGGTGCCCGCTCCCACGCAGTTGCTGGGGCTGCCCGCGCTCACCGACGAGCACTGGGAGCAACTGCGCCCGCTCCTGCCACCACAGAAGCCGCAAACGGGCCGTCCGGCGGCCGATCATCGCCTGGTGGTGGAAGGTATGTTGTGGGTCGTCCGTAGCGGCTCGTCCTGGCGCGAACTGCCTGAGCGCTTCGGGCCGTGGTCCACTGTGTCCAGCCGCTAGCAGCGGTGGTGCAAAGAGGGCCTCTGGGCTCGCATCTTGCAGGTCTTGTTACCAGCCGAGGTGGTGTTCTTTTCTTCGGCTTGATCCTTGTAATACCAATCCGCGTTCAAAGTGACAAGTTTGAATGGCCAGTTACGCATAAAAGGCAGCGCAATGTAATCAGTTAGAACGCATATTGATATAAGTGGGACTGTAGTATTAGAACGCAAGTTGGTATCAAGTGGGCGCCATGCCGATCCCGTATCGACTCGCCTGAGGCAGTACAAACAATGCTGGCTGAATGAGCCAAATCAAGGAGGATGGTGTGAAACTGGGACTTCACATCAAAGATATTAGCCGGCCGGGAGGGGCGAGTCAGCTCGGCCCGACGCCGGTCAAGATCGCGCAGGCTGCCGATGCAGGGGGATTTGATCGCATCAGTGTGGGAGACCATGTATGGCAAAGCCACTATCTGGGCGGGCCGGAGCGCGAGGTGCTCGCCTGCTATCCGACGCTGGCGTACCTGGCAGCCCACACCAGTCGCATCAAACCGCTCGCTCTGGCGACAGCAGCGCCCTACTGGCAGCCGGTCTTGCTAGCTAAGGCGGTGACCACGCTGGATGTGCTGTCCGGTGGTCGCGCCTGGCTCGGCATTGGAGCGGGTGACTACGAAGAGGAGGCAGTCGGCTCGGGACTGCCCTTCCCTCCCCTGCACGAGCGCTACGAGCGGATGGAGGAGCTGCTGCAGATCTGCTTGCGCATGTGGCAGGGAGAGCTTGGAGACCAGCGTCCCTACGAAGGGAGGCACTACCGTGTCGAGCGCCCGCTCAATCTCCCGCAGAGCCTCAGCCGGCCACACCCGCCGATTCTGATCGCTGGGAGCGGTGAGCACAAGACGTTGCGCCTGGTCGCCCGCTACGCCGACGCCTGCAACCTGCGCCCGGGACCGCAGATCCCCAAAAAGCTAGAGGTGTACTGACTACTTAGGCTATCCGTTCTAACATCCGGAAAGAAACAGTCATCGAGGAACCCTTTTTATCACCTCGAAGTGAAAGGGGATTTCATGACTTCACCTTACTCGCATGAGAGGTATCAAAGTAGGAGGTTACTGAAGGGATTACATCGACCAATTTTTCGGCAGATGCCTCAAGTAGCCATTACAGGACGAGAAGCAAACCAGTAGATATTTCCCATCCCCTCTACCTTTCCCATCTTGCTCAAAAGAGCATCGACTGATATGTACTATCAGTGATATCGCCTTGAGCCTTTCGCCAAATCCACCAGGACTTCTGGTTAAAGGTGCTTACTGATCTGTCATGAAGCGCAATGTGGAAACAAGGAGAATGGGAGAGAAGAGCCTCGCCTACTCAGCACAGTGGACACGCAGGGTGTCGGTGAGGCGGATGTCCCGCGAGGAGGCTCCCACGTATACCTGATAGTCGCCGCTCGCCGTCTCCCAGCCCTGCGTATTGACGTTCCAATAGGAGAGTGGACGCGACGTGGCATTCGGGTCCAGGGTCACAGTGATCTCCTCGGTCTCGCCAGGCTCCAGCTCGACCTTTGCCCAGCCCACCAATCGCTTAGGCGGCTCGCTCGTGCTGGCAGGCAATCCGAGGTACACCTGCGCAATCTCGGCACCCACACATCCACCGGTATTGGTGACCGTGAAGCTCACCTGTACGTTCCTGGTGCCATCGGTCGTCTCGGGTTCCACCTGGAGTTGGGCATAGGCGAAGCTGGTGTAGGAGAGTCCGTAGCCGAACGGGAAGAGCGGCTCGATCCCGAATTGGTCGTAGCCCCGGTAACCAACACCGAGGCCCTCGCTGTAGTGGGCGACGAAGCCGTCTCGGCCAGCATACTGCGAAGGCTCGGAAACCGGGGTGTCGTGATCGCTACGCGGAAAAGTAACCGGCAGCTTACCAGACGGGGTGACGTCGCCGAAAAGGATGTCGGCCAGGGCGTTGCCCTGCTCTTGACCGCCGTACCAGCTTTCCAACACGGCAGGGACCTGGTCGAGCCACGGCATCAAGGCAGGGCCACCAGTAGCCAGCACCACAATCGTGCGCGGATTGGCGGCTGCGATGACCTGGATGAGCAAGTCCTGCTCGTTGGAGAACGTGAGGCTCGGCAGGTCGGCGTGTTCGTTCCGGTAGTCTCGTACGACGACGACCGCCACGTCTGACAGTCTGGCGAGCACAGCGGCCTCTTGCATCGCAGACGGTATCGCGTCCGCCGGGTGCTGCCAGCCCAGGCGTACTTTGGCGCCAATCATACCAGGAGTAGAATCCTCTCTGGGAAGCGGGGTGTGCTGCTCCGGTCGATCGGCTGCATACTCGATCCACAGCGCGTGCGACTGATCGGCGACCAGATGCATCGTCACCGACCGGGTTTCCAGCGTGATGCCTGGATCCTCGATGAGGAGCTGATCATCCAGATACAGACGGGCCGTCCCCAGATGGGTCAGCGACAGCGTGTAGTTTCCGGTCGTTGGCACGGTGATGCTCCCTGTCCAGCGTACGGAGATGGCATTGTTGAGTTCCGGCGGCGTTGTCAGCGAAGATGCATTAAAGCTGCTGTAGTCGAAGAAGCCGAGGTTGAGATCCACCTGCCGGTCGATCCGTACCAGCGTGGGTTCGCCCTCGAAGCGTGTGTTCGTCCAGTACTCGGCATGTAGGCCATGGACTTCCGAGCCGGAGTCAGTTAGCGCCAGGACCGAAGAGGGTACCGGTGGCGGTCCTGGCAGCAAGGCGGCTGCGGACGCCGGGTCTGTGCCCTCCGCGTACTCTACCCGAACGCCCTCGCCCGCACGTCGCCGGATGCCCTCCAGGATGCTCACGAAGTACGTCGGCTGGACGACGGAACTCCCGCCTCCAGCGATGTTGTTGTCAGCGTCGGCTCCGATGACGGCCACTGAACGCACCTCATGGCTCGCCAGTGGGAGCAGCCCATCCGCATTCTTCAGCAGGACAATCCCTTTACCTGCGATCTCGCGCGCAAGCTCCCCATGCTCCTGTACAGGAAACGGAGTGATCTGTACAGGATGATCGAAGAGGCCAAGTGCGAACATGGTGCGCAGGATCCGATGCACCTTGTCGTCAAGTGTGGTGACGCTCACCTGCCCCATCTGGATCGCCTCGATTAGCCGATCGCTAAAGAATATGCCGTTCGGCATCTCCTGGTCTAACCCGGCGTTAGCGGCCTCCACGGTGCTGTGTACCGCCTCGTAGTCACTCATCACCCATCCCTGAAAGCCTAACTGTTGCTTGAGGATGTTGGTGAGCAGGTGACGGTTCTCGCAGGAGTAAATACCATTCACCTTGTGAAACGCGCCCATTACCGAACCAACCTGGCCATCCTTCACTGCAGCCTCGAACGCTGGTGTGTAGATCTCCTGCAACGTGCGCTCGTCGAGCTGCGCGTCAACCTCGAACCGGTTCTCCTCCTGGGTGTTCATCTGGTAGTGCTTGGCGGTCGCCACGACGGGATGGCCCTGGATGCCCTGGATGTAGCGAGCGGCTATCTGCCCTGAAAGCGACGGATCCTCCCCTAAGGCCTCGAACAGCCGACCGAACACCGGTACCCGAGCGATATCCAGTTCTGGACCCAGGACGACGTTGTGACCGGTTGCCCATGCCTCGTGACCAAGCAGATCGCCGTACTGCTTCGCCGCTGTAAGATCCCATGTTGCAGCCAGTCCTATGGGAGCGGGCGTGGCAGTGGCCTTACCCTCGTTGACATCCTTCCTGGCGACGCGGATACCAGCAGGGCCGTCTGCCATGGTCAGCGCTGGGATGCCAAGCCGAGGGACCGGCGCGTTGTAGAATCCATATGGGGCGGGAAGCTCTCCGTGAACCGTCTCGATCTTCTCTTCCAGCGTCATCTGTGCCAGCAGGAGATTGGCCCGCTCATGCGCGGACAGAGAGGTGTTCATCCAGGGCGGGTTTTGTGCAGAGGCTGATGAGCCTGTACTCGGGTTGTTCATCCATTTACTCCTTTGGGTACGTACGTTGGCATCTGCACGCTTCTGTACGCTTTTCATGACATGAAGTGGGAAGAGGACCCCGTCAGGTACCGCACATTCTCTGCTTCTGTCTCCGCTCCACGCATTCGTCTGCGCCATTAGCCTTTGACACTGCCAGCCCCCAGACCACCGCGCCAGAAGCGCTGCAAGAGAATACAGCCAATCAGCAGCGGGATCGAGGAGACCAGGGCCCCGGTCACGATCAGGTTGTAGATCGTCTGAGAATTGGCGCCGGCGTTGGAGCCGGTCACATTCCAGCTTTGTAAGCCCACCGTCAGCGGAAAGAGATTCGGGTCACTGAACATGACCAGCGGTAGAAAGAAATTGGTCCAGATCCCTACGAACCCGAAGAGTAAGATCGTGACCAGAGCAGGCGTCAGCAGGCGCAGGGCGATAGTGGTGAAGACGCGGAACTCCCCGGCTCCGTCCATGCGCGCCGCCTCGAGCAGTTCATCGGGTACCGAGGATGCTGCGTAGATGCGGGCCAGATAGACGCCGAACGGATTGACCAGGCTGGGCAAGAGCACTGCCCAGATGGTGTTGGTCAGCCCCACCGCACTCATCATCAGGTACAGCGGCAGCGCCAGCGTCGTCGCAGGCACCAGGATCGACCCTAAGATAATCGAGAAGACCAGGTTGCGCCCGCGGAAGACATATTTGGCCAGCGCATAGCCGGCCATGGCCGAGAGAAACGTTCCGGCCACGCTGCCCACCCCGGCGTAGAGCAGCGTATTGAGCAGCCAGCGCCCAAAGATGCTATTGTTGTAAGTAAAGAGATCCTGCAGATTGGTGAACAGATTAAAGTTGGGCGCGAGCCAGAGGCCGAAGGTGCCGAACAAATCGGCCTGACTCTTGGTCGCCGAGACCAACAACCAGAAAAAGGGGATCAGAAAGTAAAGTGTGAAGATGAGCAGGAAGGTCATCGCCCCAATACTCGACAGGTTAAAGCGGCGTGAACGCTCCTGCCTGGGGATGGCCAGTTCCCTGGCGGTCAGCATGGGGACGGAAGTGGTTTGTTGACTCATCGTGATTACACTCCTGCTTGTCTCTGGGTAATACGTAGTACGCTGAACGAGAAGATACAGGTGATCACGGCCAGCACCACCGAGAGGGCGGCGGCATAGAAGTAGTTGTTGTTGCTAAAGGCTGTGGTGTAGGCATAGAAGACGGGCGTGTACGAAGTGGAGATGTTGTTGGAGATCGCCGAGAGCACCTGGGGCTCGGCGAAGAGCTGCAGGGACCCCACGATGGAGAAGATGCAGGTCAAGATCAGGGCTGGAGCCACCAGCGGGATTTTGATGCTCCAGGCGACACGCCAGCCCGTACAGCCGTCAGCGCGGGCTGCCTCGTAGATCTCGGTCGGGATGGCTTGCAGGGCGGCGAAGATGATCAACATGTTGTAGCCGGCGTAGGTCCAGGTCGCGATGTTGGCGATCGACCAGAGTACGGTGCCCGGCCCCAGGAAATCGGGCCCCGGTAAGCCGAGGGCCAGGAAGCCTTTGTCAATGGGACTGAAGACGGGTTGGTAGAAAAAGGCCCACAACAATGCGGCGATGATGCCCGGGATGGCAAAGGGCACAAAGAAAGCCACCCGGAAGAAGGCTTTCAAGCGCACCACCGCCGAGTCCAGGAGCAAGGCCAGGATGAGGGCTAAGATTAGCATGACCGGGATTTGCACGATGGCGTAGAGCACGACCCGGCCCAGACTGGTAAAGTAGTTGGGGTCATGCACGACATCCAGGTAGTTGCCCAGCCCGTTGAAGCTGATCGTGGCCGCTCCCAGTCCCAAACCACTGCGTTGGGAGCGGAACAAACTTTGATAGAGGGCGTAGATGATGGGGACGATAAAAAATAGGGTGAACAACACCGCAAATGGCAAGATAAACAGATAGGGTGCCGCGGCCTGAGGCCGCAGAGCGCGTGAGGTTCGCCGTGTACGGGCGGGCACGTGATCGAGCGAAGTGACCTTCACATCCATCTGCACGTTCTCCTCTCTCTAACTAGCACATACTTCCGTGTATTTGCCGCTCTTTCACCTTCCCGCAAGGGGCTGTCAGAGCAGGCGAGACGTTGGACTGATCCTGGACGACGACCTGACGGCCTGGCGAGCACCTCCAGTGTTCCACGCAGATGGAGGTGCTCGCCTCTCGGCTGCTCACCAGACGTGCAGCGAACAGCGGTGGCAGGCGATCACGGCGTACCTGGCCTGCTAGCTTGTGACAACACTAAAGCCTTGCTTTTGCAGGTAGGTGATGGTACTCTGCTGCACGGCATTGAGCCCATCGCTCAGGGTGCCATGGCCATTGACCGCGTTGGCGAAATTGTCACTCATGTCGTTGTAGACCTGTTCCATCGACGGCCCCCACTGGAAGTTGACATTCACCTGCTGGGCCGATTCGCTGAAGACCTGGTTGATCACCTGATTGCCAAAGAACGGCTGGGGACTGTTCACCGTGGACGAGCTTAAGGCGGAGAGCAAGGCCGGATACGCCCCAGTACTAAACTCCAGTTCGGCACTCTGCTCGTTGGCACTGATCCACTGGGCGAACACACTGGCCTCCTGCGGATGCTTCGTACTCTTGAAGACCACGGTCGTGGATCCGCCCCAGTTGCTACTCACTTTTTGACCCGCCTGCCACTGCGGGAGGGGAGCAACGCGCCAGTCCCCCGAGCTCTTTGGGGCATTTTGCTTGAGGATACCATTCCCCCATGCGGCGGAAATCCAGGTGGCAAGCACTCCGGACTGCAGGTCGCTGTACCAGGAGTTAGAGAAGTCCGGATCGGTCTTGACGAGCTTCTTGTTAATCAAATCTTGCCAGTAGGCAGCAACTTGGAGGGCTTGAGGACTATTGATGGATACCTTCCAGGACTGCCCACTGATGCTGAACAAGCTCGCCCCATTCTGCCACAGCAGTCCGACGAACTGTCCTGGTTGCCGGGGTGGAAAGTCGGTGATGTACGCTTTCGGGTTTGCGGCATGCAGTTTGGCTGCGTCGTCGGCGTACTGCGCCCAGGTGGTAGGTACCGGGAGATGATACTTCTTGAAAATATCATTCCGGTAGTACATGGCCATGGGGCCGCCATCCTGCGGAATGGCATAAACCGCATTGCCCAGGGTAACCTGGCTCCACATCCAAGCCGGAAACTGATTCTTTACCGAGTTCGCTCCGTACTGGGAAATGTCAATGAGGGAACTGGTCGTCTCGAATTGCGGCAAGATCTGGAACTCGATCTGACTCAGGTCTGGCTCATTATTGGCCTTGATGGCTGTAAACAACTTGCTGTATTCAACCGGACCTGCACCCACATTGCTCAATGTGATATGAATTTTGGGATGAGTCTGGTTGAAGAGCGCAACCTGCTTGTCCATGCCTGGAATCCAGGACCAGTAGGTCAAGGTCACCGGACCAGTGGAGGTACTGCTGCTCGAACTGGAGCCACCACCACAAGCGGCGAGGGGAACCATGAGTATGAGCGCAACGGCGACGAAGGCAAACCCGGATGCAAAGCGTCGCAGCGATGGGAAAGCGGGGAAAAACTGCATCGTCTGAAACCTCCTTTGGATCTGTAAATAAGAACACGACAATTCTTCTCTCTATTTGATCTAGAGAGGTCTACCCACAATGTAGGCATGTTAGAATGCTACATCTCAAAGGACAAACAGAAAAGGAGACAACGTAAGCGAGTGAGTTGAAATATGCATCTGGTGTTCACAAGCCGAGCAGGAATCGCGAAGATCTGTACTCTACTCCTTTCGTCATGAAGCACTCTCTTGATGTGCATAGCCCTGTATATGCTCATTGGTGACACGTGCCACATCACTTGACAAAAGTATATACGCTGGGTCATAATCCTGTCAAGAACCGAAGATCTCTTCTCAAGCTTTGCCTGATCCTGTCAAGAGCCGAAGATCTCTTCTTAAGCTTTGCCTGTCGAGCGAAGCAACTCCCAGTTTTACATGAGAAAGTCTATGACAGAGAAGAATGAACGTTTTCCCCCACGAAAATCCCTCACCAGCCTTGATGTCGCCCGAAGAGCAGGTGTATCACGAACCGCGATTTCCTATGTGCTCAACGAAGATGGAGTACGAAGCACACATGTGAGCGAAGAGACCCGTGCGAAAGTATTGCAGGCTGTGCAGGAACTGGGTTATAGCACACACAGCTCAGCACGGGCTTTGCGTAAAGGGCAGAGCGACGAGATTTGCATTATTGTCGATCTTCCTCTCTCGATCCATCGCACTGAACTGTTTGTCTCTGTGCAGCAGCACGCCTTTCTTCATGGATATTCTCCTGTGGTGTACTTTAGCTACGACTTCTCTGCTGAAAAGGTGCATTCCCATCTTCTGAAGATCTTTGCCCGCCGCCCGATTGGCATTTTTGCGACCGCAAGCAGTATGACCGCCGAGCATATCACTCTGGCAAAGCGCATGGGAGTCGACAACATTGTGCTCTACTCCGTAGAACCGCTCGAGTATGCTGGTACCATCCTCTTACCGACCATGCCTCTGGGATATCTGGCTGCCCAGCATCTACTGGAACGTGGCCACCGCCACCTGGGCCTGGTGCAGCCTGCCGATCCGCTGCACGACTATGGGTTTCAGCAACGACTGGAAGGTATGCACTCAGCCATTGCTGGGATATCAGGAGTGACACTTGACATCCTGTCACTTGAGTTCACTTTGTCCGATGCTTATTCATTGGTCGATACCTATCTCACAGGAGCGGATCACCCGACAGGTATCTATGCTTTCAACGATGAGTATGCCCTGCTCTTACTTGGGGCGCTAGCTGATCGAGGGAGACAGGTGCCACGCGATGTTGCTGTCGTGGGCACGGACGATATCTCCTTTAGTACGTTCATGCGACCTACCCTGACCACCATTCGTTTTGATACCATCTCTCTGGCACAGCGTGCCGTGGGGATGCTGGCGAACTGGCACAGCGGTCAACCACTTCCTGAAGAACTCACCTGCCCCCTTGTTCCACAACTGATTCCACGCGAATCAACCTGATTGGAAAGAAGAATCTACTATGCCTCCATCTGCTCGTTTCCGTTTCACTTTGCGGGTGCTTCTCGGCATCGGCATCATAATAGGCGTTCTGCTTACTGTTGTATTTGTCTCACGATCAATGTCCAGGGCAGGCGGAACCACTGTCAATGTCTGGCTCACCACGAGCGATGGCAGTAACCAGCTAACTGCGCAACCAGGCCTCACGTTCATCTCTGACAGTCAGAATGCGGATTCCTCGACTATCGATGTCAATGAACACCAACAATTTCAGCAAATGGATGGCTTTGGGGCGGCTGTCACCGATTCCTCTGCATGGCTCATGTATACTCGGATGAGCACAAGCCAGCGGAATGACCTGATGAAACGTTTATTCGATCCGGCCAATGGGATCGGTATCAGCTTCGTGCGTATCCCGATGGGCGCTTCGGATTTCTCGGTCAATGGTCCATATTCGTATGACGATCTTCCCCCCGGTCAGACCGATCCCACGTTGTCGAAATTTTCCATCAACCATGATACGGCTTATATCCTTCCTATACTCAAACAGGCGCTTGCGCTCAATCCCTCACTGAAGTTCATGGCGAATCCGTGGAGTCCACCAGCATGGATGAAAACTAACGGGTCGATGTATGGTACCTCCAATGGGCATATTGGCACGCTCATCCCCTCGGACTACGGTCCCCTGGCACAGTATTTTGTCAAGTTTATTCAGGCGTACCAGGCACAGGGCATTCCCATCTACGCCATCACCCCGCAGAATGAACCCGGTTACGCACCCGACAACTATCCAGCTATGTTCTTTTCCGCCAGTGACGAGTCAAATTTCATTAAAAACTATCTGAGTCCCGCCCTGAACCAGGCCAACCTGCACCCCAGGCTCATCCCTTATGACCATAACTGGGATAATCCGAATTACGCGAAAACGCTGTTG